>JYMV01036606.1_pt1 | contig 10070 bp, 7 predicted proteins | sample 338911 | NCBI WGS metagenome assembly JYMV01 (sample SAMN03354496, study PRJNA234377) | hydrothermal vent metagenome | biome: Deep sea; feature: Hydrothermal plumes at the Eastern Lau Spreading Center, Western Pacific Ocean; material: Seawater | place: Tonga | collected 2009 | depth 2000 m m
GTGATTGGATTTTTGTTCTCTTTTCTTAATGATGCCCACGAACGCCAGGCCAAAAGTATTGTTGAGCGGGAAATGCCGGACGTGTTTGTCTGCACGTCGTCGGATGTTGCCAATGTAATGAGGGAATACGAACGCTTTTCGACGGCAGCGATGAATGCATATATCGGGCCACGGTCTTCTTTTTATCTTAATCAACTCCAGAAAAATTTAATCAGCGAAGGTTTCCGGGCAAACTTAAGAATTGTCCAGTCAAATGGGGGTATTTCTACGGTAGAGACTTGTTCCCGTCGGGCAGTGACCATGCTGATGTCGGGCCCGGCCGGTGGGGTCATCGGGGGGAAGTTAGAGGGTTTGTCCTGTGGCAGTCGGAACATGATTACGGTTGATATCGGTGGCACGTCTGCCGATATCAGTACTATCCCAGATGGTCAGATTAAGATCATGAACCCGAGGGATTCCTACGTCAGTGGTCACCCTATTCTGATTCCGATGATCGATCTCGTGACGATTGGGGCGGGTGGCGGTTCTATCGCGTACGTAGATTCTGCTGGTGGGTTTCATGTAGGTCCCCGTTCTGCAGGCGCTGACCCTGGGCCTGCTTGTTATGGACGAGGAGGGGAAGAGCCTACTGTGACAGATGCGCAGGTTGTGCTTGGGCGCCTGGATGCGGACAAATTGCTAGGCGGCGATCTCCTGCTCGACCCAGAACTCGCACGGCGCGCGATCGAGAGAAAAATCGCGAAAAGCCTTAATCTCTCGACGATCGATGCTGCCCTCGGGATCATCAAGGTTATCAACTCGAACATGGCTCTGGCCATTCGCTCTAATTCAGTGGCTCGCGGTATTGATCCGCGTGAATATTCACTGATGCCCTTTGGTGGCGCTGGACCCTTGCACGGTGTTGCCTTGGCTGAATCGGTTTCAGCGAAGAACATTATTGTTCCGATTGCCCCGGGTATAACAGCGGCGATGGGTCTGCTACAGACTGATATGCAATACGAACATGCTCGCTCGTTAATCACTTCATTGTCTAAAGTGACCGGCGATACTGTAGAGCGGATGAATCGTGTACTTGAGGAATTGATATCGGCATGTCGACGAGATCTTGAACAAGATGGGGTTCCTGCGGCGCGACATAATTTTCAGCGTATTGCTGAGTGCCGCTATCACGGCCAAGGGTTTGAACTTCGTGCCGATATTCCAGCGGGCGAAATTACGCAAGATAACGTTTCAGGAATTGTTGCCAATTTTCATGCTCAGCATCGCCTGGACTATGGCTATGCATTCGAGGACGGAGAGGTCGAGCTGATCACCATACGCGCGATCGGATTGGAGTATGTGACACCGCTCAAAGTGACAAGCCTGGAACAGGCAGCTGGCGGAACGATAGACGACGCGTTTCTTTATCACCAGCAAACCGTTTTTGATGATGGTCAAACTTTAGAAACGCCTCGCTACGACCGGGAGAAACTCAAATTCGGCCATGTGGTCCCAGGCCCAGCGCTGGTCATTCAGCATAATTCGACCATATTAATTCCGCCGGGTTATATCGCTCAGACCGGCGAATTCGGTAATTTAACGATAGAACGAAGCAACTAGAGCTTTCACTGGAAATTCACGGACATGGCAACACAGGAATTAGACCCGATTACATTGCAAGTAATCAGCGGCGCGCTTGATACGATTGCAGAGGAAATGGGGCACATCCTCTATCGGATGTCATTCTCTTCGATTATTAGAGAATCTCAGGATCTAGGTGCCGGGTTGTTTGATACAGATTTCAACACGTTATGTGAATCGGAATCCACACCACTGCACATTGGCTCCCTTCCTGGGTATTTGCGGGGAATTCAGGATTCCTTGCAGGGTGGTACTTGGAATGAAGGGGATGTCGTCATCCACAATCATCCCTATTACGGCGCCAGCCATTCTCCCGATATTGCAATCGTAATTCCATGTTTTCACGGTGGTGAACTTGTGGGTTTTGCGGCAAACACGGCTCACCATCTCGATATTGGCGCCGCGACTCCTGGTTTGATCATTGATATACCGGATGTTTATGCCGAGGGAATGTTATTTGCAGGAATCAAGTTTTATGAAAAAGGTGTTCGTAACGAGGCGCTATGGAATTTCCTGGGCCACAACAGTCGCGCCAGTCAACAGCTGAAAAGTGATATCGAAGCTCAGATCGCTTCAGCCAGGCTGGGCGTTCGACGTTTTCATGAACTGATAGAACGCTATGGAAAAGATACGATTCTGTCAGCCACGCAACAATTGATGGACTATACCGAGCGAATACTTAGACAAAAGATCGAAAAAATTCCGGATGGAGAATACCGAGCGGAGGGATTTCTGGATGATGATGGGAAAAATCGTGGTATACGCTTACCTGTAAAAGTATGTGTGCGCATCAGAGGGGATGCGATTGAGATTGATCTCACGGGCTCGTCGGCTCAGGTAGAAACCGGGTTTAACGTACCTTTCGAAGGTTCAACCAAGGTAGCGTGTTTCTGTGCGATTCGCTCGCTGCTTCTCGATGCGGAGACCTCAGAAATACAGGTGCCTTCAAATGAGGGGTCGTTTCGGCCAATCCAGGTGACCGCGCCCAAGGGGTCGATATTCAACCCCAAGTTTCCAGCGGCAGCAGAAGCCAGGTTCACCCAAGTAAATCGAGTAATCGACTTGATTTACAAGGCTTTGGCGCCGGTATTGCCCGACCAAATAATTGCGGGAAGTTCCGCCTCATTGTCATTCGCTGCGTATTCCGGCATTCGACCCTCGGGGGATTATTGGGTGTTTCTGGAAGTCAACGAAGGCGCATATGGTGGGCGTCCACGCTCGGATGGCCCGGACAGTATTGATAATCTGATGGCGAATACCCGAAACAATCCGCTTGAAGACCTCGCAATTCACCTTCCGATGATATGTGACCGTTATGAACTCCGCGATGATGTCCTGCCAGGCGCTGGACGTTACCGGGGTGGGATTGGCGTCGTTAAATCACAGCGCATTCTTACCGATGGATTTATTACTCACGAAAACGAACGGCACCACGATGTGCCTTGGGGTATCTTTGGAGGTTGGCCTGGCGCAACGGGCAAAGTCGAAATCTACAATGTAGAGAATCCGCTCGAAATTAAGGAAATGCCGGCTAAGTTTTCGGGCCTGAAAATTAAAGCTGGAGATGTCCATGCATTCTATGCACCTTGCGGTGGCGGCTATGGAGATCCCCTGGAGCGGCCGGCGGACCAGGTACTTGATGATGTGCTTGATGATTTTTGTACTGTCGAGCACGCGAAAACCGCCTATGGCGTGGTTGTCGATGTGGCCAACGAGCGGGTTGACGAAACGGCTACCGAGTCCCTGCGCGCGCAAATGCGAAATCAACCCGCGGAACCCTCGGTCAGTCGGCCCGTTCACACTGATGTTAAGGCAGCTGCTTCTTCTGCTGTTTCGCAGGGCGCCTCAGTGACGCCAGTGGATTCCACGCTTGTTGAGGACTCGAAAACTGATCATGTCGACACAATAGAGTCGGCAACCGAATCTTTGCGGAACGTTTATGGGGACGGGTGGAGTTTCGATATTGTCTATTACTCGTCGTACCGCGGTCGGACTGAAGTGCGTGGGGAGCTGCGAGTGAATGGAATCTATGTGTCGGAAACAGTGAGAACTGAAGATGGCGCCGAGCGCTCAGCAGGTAAAAGTCTACAAAGTGTTGCCGAGCAAAGTTTTTTTAGGTGCGCACAAAAAGTCTTGCTGAACCGGTAATTGCGACGGCTCGGGTAGTCGCTGTTCGAGTTCATCCTAGGCAAACCAATGATTTCTACCTCGACCTAGGGTAAGTCGATTGGATACACAATCTTTAATATTTATCGTAGTGATGGCGGCGATCGCGGCGATTGGGTTGATCGCGTTTTTTGTGCACCTGTTTATGCGCAGGCATGAGAAGACTCCATCGGGGCTCGGCGAGCAGCCGACGGATGTCGCGCGAGCAGAACCGGTCATGGCGCCGGCAGGGACTCGTTTGTTGGGATTACTGGCGGTTGCTGTGGCTTTTCTGGTTTTGAATTGGATTTCAGTCGACAAGTCCAATCAGTACTTGCTGATGGCCCACTTGATGTATCCCGCAACGATGGGAGTGGCCTTGGTCTTGTTATTCGATAAAGCGACCCGCCAATGGTCAGTTAAGCGAAAAGGCGAACCATTTCGAGAATGGGTGTTCTGTGACGGAATGATATTTCTACTGTTCCTCTCATTCCTTAATCTAGTGAATAACGGGGGGGCAGAAAATTACAACGTGATTTTCTGGGATGTGTTGTACTTGGTTTTGTTTTTCTTTGTATTCTGGTTGATTGATCGTAAGGTAACGCGCTACCGGTTTCTGGTGGCGTATGCGTATTTTTCGATTGTGCCGATCTTATTGTTCATATGGCGCATCGTTCGCGAGGTGCAACTGCCTGAGGATCTCTCGTGGTGGTCTACAGTCTGGCCATTTACGGTGCTTGCCGGGATTTTCCTGATCATCGAAATCATCGCATTGACTGCGACTCGGGGCAGCGATCGTCAGGCGGGTGGTGCGATTCGAGATGTTATCTTTATCGCGCTTTATGGCGTTTTTCTGTTGGTCGCGCGGGCATAACCCTGCTCGCTCAGGTGAGAATCTGCTGAGGATCATGGCGCAGCAATCGCTTGTCTTCCTGCTAATTTTGGTTCACATTACTGCGTTGCAGCGTATGAAACGTATTCACGAAATGGCAAGCGGGAAGTTGATACAAATTGGCTCTCTTAATCTGAAATATCGGTGACCCAAGCAATGATGGGATGGCAATGGTTTTGGACGTTGGTGGGATTTCTCCTGCTAATACTTGTCCTTATTTTTCTGTATTTTTTTCAACCGTTCGAAGACCTGTTTACAACGATTCTGCATGGCGTTAATTACAGTAACGCAATATTTTGGGTTGCGCTGATTGTTGGAATTGTGGGGTTTTGCGCCTTCCATTGGAACGCCTACCGGGTGCACATTGTGCAACAACGCAGCGTGGAGTCGATGGTATTGACCTCACTCCGGGGGTCTGCCTTCACGGCGATACTGCTGAGCGGTGGTGGCACACTACAGGCAGTGCAGAATGTTTGCGTGTATATACTGCAAGGCGGATACGGCTTTGACGCGGGCTTTGGCAAACGGATAGCGGCAATCATTGCCTTGGTCCTGATTACGGCCTTATTTTGTGTTATTTTCTGGCTGCTGAAGCTAATTCGCCCGGCCCGAGCATGATAATCGGAGGGGGCCTTTGTTTATAATGAGGATGTACTAGAATCGTAATTTTCGGAAAGTATTCGTTCAACAAGTTAAACCAGGAGGACAATGAAGATGGCAGAGAAAACAAAAGAATTCGTAGCACGTAAACGTGATACTGGCGTGAGTCGTCGTGAGTTCATGGGCACGACCGCCAAAGCCGTGGCGGCAGGCTCAATGGCAGCCAGTTTCCCCTTCATCGCAAAGGGGGCTGAGTCGCTGCGCACGATCGGACTGGGTGTCAGCATTATTAACGAGATTCAGTCAAAGGCAGCAGAAGACCTTGGATTTGGTGTTACGGGTCAGGCTTTGGGTTATGGCGCGTATTTTGGCAAGGCGCTCAACCAGAACGATCAGTACGATGTTTGTGAGGGGTTCTTCAACGATTTTGATGTGTTCTTGCCCGCTAAGATTTTCCAGCCGCTGGATACCCACCGTCTCACCGAGTGGGACAAGGTATCGAACCTTAGCAAGACCGGCAAACTAACGCCCTATTCAAAGTATGGCGACGGAGATGCCCCGTTCCGTCTGCTGTGGTGTGACGCAGATGGCAATCTGATCGACGGGCCAACGCGGTACATCACCGCATTGCCGGTGTTTCACAACGCCGATTCGCTCGGTTACGACCGAGATGCTTTGGGTAGAGATGTAATTTCATGGGCAGAAATGCTTGGGGACGATGTGAAAGGCCGCGTTGGTCTCACCAACACGCCTCAAGTAGGGGTTATGGATGTCGCTATGGCTACTGAGGCGGCGGGGCTCATGACCTTTGCAGACAAGGGCGATATGACCCGGGCAGAAATAGATCAGCTCATGAACTATCTCATTGGCAAGAAAAAGGAAGGACATTTTCGGGCCTTCTGGGAAACCTTCGGGCAATCGGTTAACTTGATGACGAGCGGCGAGGTGCTCATTGAAAGTATGTGGTCGCCGGCAGTGACGGCAGCACGGGCTGAAGGAATCAACTGCATCTACGCGACCTTACAGGAAGGATACCGTGGCTGGCATTCTGGGCTCACGATTTCCGCCAAGGTGACCGGGTCGGCTCTGGATCAGGCCTATGAATACCTCAACTGGTGGTTAAACGGTTGGGCCGGGGCATTCCAGGCCCGCATGGGTTATTACCATCCGATTCCGGCAAATGTCCAAAAGTACCTGTCTGCGGCAGAGTGGGATTACTGGTACATGGGTAAACCCGCTGCGGAAGCGCTCAGTGATCCCTGGGGCAACCCACTGGTCGAGGCGGGCGAGGTTCGGGACGGTGGTTCATACGAAAGACGGTTCAGCAATATCGCGGTCTGGAACTCGATAATGAAGGAAAACGATTATCTCGTTAAGCGCTGGACTGAGTTTCTCAGCGCCTGATTTTTTGTTGACGGTATAGTGGGCGAGGCTATGATGGCCTCGCCCATTTTCTTTGTTGCCTGTAGTTTCGTGCAGTACATTATTGACTCTAATCCGAAGTTCAACTTGGCCCCATGAACGATTCAGCGCAACTCCAGCACCGTGGCCTCATCGGCGAGAGTGGCGTACCGCCTGAAATCGAGATCAAGGCCAAGGCGATTCGCCGGGAGACCGGCTTCCCCGTTGGTTGGCTAATTACTCCCAGCGCAATCTGGTTGCTGCTTTTTCTGGTGATACCGCTGCTCAGCATTATTTTGTTCAGTTTCTGGAGTGCCGAGATCGGAAAACTGGACACCTCGTTTACCCTAGAAAATTACGCGGGCTTTTTTTACAACGAGGGATTTTTTGATCCACAAGCAGATAGGTTTCTGTCTATAAGTGTTTTTGTAAAAACACTATGGAATACATTTCGTTTTACGCTGGAAGTGATGGCGCTGTGCCTGCTGCTCGGATACCCGATCGCATATTTTCTCGCCATGCGGGTAGAGAAATTCAGGTGGCAAATGGCATTTTTTCTGCTCTGTATGGTTCCGTTTTGGACCAGTTATCTTATTCGAGCGGTAGCCTGGATACCGATGCTTGGGCGTCGCGGGCTTTTAAACAAACTGCTCCTTAACCTCGGTGTTGTCGATGAGCCAGTTGACTTTCTGCTCTATTCTGAATTCGGCTATACGATGGCATTGGTGCAGTTGTATGTGGTTCTCAGTGTCGGGCCGATTTTCTTTTCGTTGGCCAAAATCGATAAAACGATTATCGAAGCGGCACGAGATATGGGTGCAAAAACTTCTCATATTTTGTGGGAAATCATATTCCCGCTCTCGCTACCCGGGGTGGCGATCGGAATGGTCTTTATATTTGTCATGATAATGGGCGAGTTCGCGACGGCTGTGGTGGTCTACGGGGCTAAAACAAGTACCGTGGGTACCGTGATTCTCAACTATTACGCGGTCGCAAATTATCCCTTCGCCGCGGTGAATGCCATCATGCTCATGCTCGCGATGATGATCGGGGTGGTCATCATCCTTCGGCTGGTCGATATCCGAAAGGAACTTTGAGATGGCACGCTGGTCACCGCAGAGAAAGAAGAAAGCCTGGTACAACTTTTTATTTGGGGGGTACTACGCATTCTTCATTGTATTTATATACGGACCGATGATCGCGATGTTTATTCTTTCCTTTCAGGGTCGAAGGGGAGGAACCACCTTCCCAATGCGAGGAGCAAGCTTATACTGGTGGAACAAGCTTATAGAGCCCTCATCAGTGGGGGATATGCAGGGCGCTCTGGGTCGTTCACTGATCCTTGCGATCATTGTGATGCTGATTACTGCGCTGTTTTCAACCATGCTGGCCATGGCGTTTCGCAAGAAATTTTTCGGCTCCGGGCTTCTTTTCTACACGGTAATGGCTGGGCTGATGATGCCGGGAATTTTGTTGAGCTTAGGTCTGGCTGTGCTTTTGAAACAGATGGGGATACCCACGGCCTGGTGGTCCTCTGGACTGGGTGTCCACGTAGTTTGGACACTTCCGTTTGGGTTTCTTGTGATGATGGCCGTTTTTAACCGTTTTGATTCAACGCTGGAGGAAGCGGCCCGGGATATGGGTGCCAGTGAATGGACGGTTTTCAAGGAAATCACATTGCCCTTGGTCACGCCGGGGATCGTCGCGGCTGGGTTGTTTGGCTTCACGCTCTCATACGATGAATTCGCGCGTACGACCCTGCTTTCTGGGCAATACAACACACTGCCGCTGGATATTAATGCGTCAATGACCCAGAGAATTCGACCGACGCTGTATGCGTTGGGAACTGCGTCGACGATCTTTTCGATATTAATGATTGGCTTATTTCTAGCTGTCTCCAGTCTTCTTCAACGCAAATCCCGATAAGGATTAAGTAAAGCCCCTACATTATCTGCGCCCTATCAACAGTGTGCGAGACAAGGGCCAGTGCCCTACGCCGGTTAGAGGTTTTTGAGCAGCACCCCTTCGTTGGTTGGCCAGCTGATTTCTGTTGGTTCCCCTACGTGGTAGTTTCTCTGGGTGGACTCCCGGTGCTGCTCAACATGAACGAAATGATTGGGGGCCACTTCAAACACATCGGTCTCGAGTGACCCCAGATATTCGGTGGCCAGGTATTTGCCGATGATTCGGTTTGCCATGTCTTGTTGTGCGCCCGTATGCATTCTGTCGGCACGAACAGAGAAATGCGCCTCGGAACCAATCGGCGTGCTGTTGGTCGAATCTCGTGCGGTCACGTAAAACAATCGATCGCCCTGTTCGAGGATGACGATAGACCCGCTACGGGATCGGACGATTCCTGAGAAAAGATTGTTATTGCCAATAAATTCAGCCACGAACTTGGTTTGAGGTTTCTCATAAATGTCACGGGATGTTCCTATCTGCTGGATAACCGCGTCACTCATGACGATGACCTTATCGGCCATGGACAGCGCTTCCTGCTGAGAATGCGTGACCATGATGAATGTCATTCCGAGTTCCTGCTGAATCTTCTTGAGCTCCACCATCATCGCCTGGCGCAAACTGTAATCCAGAGACCCCAAGGGTTCATCGAGAAGCAGGACTGTGGGGCGGCTGATCAGCGCGCGAGCAAGAGCAACGCGCTGCTGCTGACCACCGCTGAGGTCTCTAGGAAATCGGTCAGTAAGATCAGCCATACTGGTCAAGTCAAGCATCTCCCCGACTGGTTTAGCACGTTCTGCCTGGGACTGACCGCGCATTTTCAGGCTGAACTCAACGTTTTGAAATACGGTTCGGTGGGGGAACAGGGCGAAATTCTGAAACATCATCGAGGTATCGCGATGCGATGGTGGAAGATCCGTAACGTCTCTGTCAGAAAGGTAAATCTTTCCAGACGTGACTTCCTCGAGTCCGCCGATCATACGGAGTATTGTTGTCTTGCCGCACCCGCTCGGTCCAAGCAGGGCGACAAACTCGCCATGTTCTACTTCAGCACTGAAGTTGATTACGGCTTCGACGCCCCCGAGAAAGGTCTTGCAGACGTCGGTCAAGACGACGTCGAACTGAGGCATAACGGTGTAACCGTGGTCGGGCTGTTAATTCAGAGTTTTGGAGGTGGCGAGTACCAGGTTCCAGACCGTTTCGAATGGCACTTCATCGACCATGCCGCTCTCATTAAAATCAGTCAGTAACGACACGGCTTCCAACTTAGAAGTATCAGTTGTGGCTGCCTCTTTAAGCTGAATGATTGCATCTTTGAACAGGGTATTTTCTCTGTCTTTCCTGGTTTTCAGTGTCTGCTTTAGCAGTTCGCCGATCTGTTCGACCCCGTGTTGGAAGCGTCCAGCCCGACTTGGTAGACCGAAAACTCCCCGAATGCCATTCTCCGCAAATC
>JYMV01046208.1_pt1 | contig 10069 bp, 8 predicted proteins | sample 338911 | NCBI WGS metagenome assembly JYMV01 (sample SAMN03354496, study PRJNA234377) | hydrothermal vent metagenome | biome: Deep sea; feature: Hydrothermal plumes at the Eastern Lau Spreading Center, Western Pacific Ocean; material: Seawater | place: Tonga | collected 2009 | depth 2000 m m
TGCCGATATCGAAACCGCCGTCGTCATCCACGACCTTTTTTCCACGCTCAAACTCAGCGACATTCACATCCACATCAATCATCGCCGGTTCGGAGTTCAGGATTGAACCCTACGGAAGTTGAAACAAATCACAAACGGTTGTTTTCCGCCCCCGTGGGGCAGAAATCCGGAAGTTTGTCCTGGCTACGTGTGGCGGATCGGACCTCAAAATCGGCCATCCAAATTCCTGGAAACCGTGCACCTCGTCAAAAGTAGTAGATCTTGTCTGTAGTTGTCGGACCAGAGACTATGCGGCTTGCGAATCAAGCGGAAGCTTTTCCCGCCAGAGCTGCTGGTATTCTTCACACAGATGCAGCAGCACATCAAGTAGGAGCAGATCGGCACGATTGACAACGTGGCGGGCGCTGCGGGATTTTCGCTGGTTCACCACCTGCTCCAAAACCTGCAGGTGCATTTGCATGGATTGTTGGGCGGTGATCCCCAAGTTGGCGAGTTGGGAGGAAAAGGTCTCGATTCGGCTGCTCAGGTTACCGGATCCCATGATGACGTAAGTTTGCAACAGTTCTTTGTAGTGCGCAACGAGCGAATCGGGCACAGACGCCCCGGCACATGGTGTGATCCGAGGATGGGACGGTCCCGCCCGCCCGAGCGAATAGAGAGTCTCCGGGTTCTTGACCAATTCGTGCTGTTGTTCCAGCAGCCTGGTTGCTTCTTCGTGGTCAAGTTGCAAGCGATGTTTGTGGTCCATCAAGAGCCGCCGGTTTTCGGCAATCAATTCGTGACGTTCAATCACCCGCGCGAGCTGCCACATCAATTCGCGCGTGGAGGTGTGGTTGATGCATACATAAGCACCTGCTCCCACCTCATAGCTCAAAACCCTCATTTCGTGTTCTGGCGAGTCGCCCAGAACCAGCGTGGGCTGGTGCTCCCCGTTTCCGGCACGTACGGCTCCTAAAAACTTAAAGGCGTCCAATTGTTCTGGTTCATGGCTGACGATAATCGCGTCGAAAACACCGTCGCGTATTCGCTCAATTCCATTGGCTTGGCTTATCGCTTCCTCCAATTGAATTTCAGTGGCACTGTCCGTAGCGAATGCTTCATTGAGCCAACCTGTGCGCCGCCGACTTTCAGCGATGAACAGTAGGCGCATCCGAGGCGGCAGACAGCCCCAACGGGCTGCGGAAGGTCGTTTCCAGTCAGGGCGTAGAGTTTCGAGCATAGCAAACGTCATCGCGCAGTAAAAAAAGCACCGTACGGTAATGGAGGAGAGTGCCGAGGTCAAGTTGGGCGTCGTTATATCGATGCCACCGCTGCTAGCGTCTCGCCGACCTCGACCTTGACCTCTGTTTCTACGTTGGCATACCCTCTGCTGCGACGCGGGCATCTGCTGGACGAGTGTGATGACAAACGTCGACGGGCCCCATCGGGATGTTCGTGCCCATTGGCACAAGACGCGTCAGCATCACAAGAACGTCAAGAGGTCGTAACGATTAGAGGTTTTTGGCTACAGGGGAAGTTATGGGTAACGAAAAATTTTCGGACAAACAGAATGTTCCACTCCTGGACGTGTCGCGGTCCAATCAACCGATACGCGATGAGATTGTAGCCGCAATGACTGAGGTGATTGATTCGGGAAAATTTGTTCTGGGGCCCGCTTCTGTCCAGCTGGAATCGGCGGTGGCCCGGATTTGCGATGCCAAGCATGCCGTCGGCTGCGGATCGGGCAGTGACGCGCTCCTGCTCTCCTTGATGGCGGTCGACGTGCAGCCAGGGGATGAAGTCATCGTGCCCAGCTTCACGTTCTTTGCCACTGCCAGTGCCGTCTGGCGTTTGGGCGCCAAGCCGGTTTTTGTTGATATCGAGCCCGATTCCTTTAACTTGGACCCACAACTCGTCAAAGCAGCTGTCACACCGGCAACCAAAGCCATTATTCCCGTTCATTTGTTTGGTCAATGTGCCGACATGGATCCCATCCACGATGTGGCAAGTCAGCATGGAATGGCGGTTATCGAAGATGCCGCCCAGGCCATTGGAGCCCGGTACCGGGATCGCCCGGCCGGCAGTCTGGGTGATGTAGGATGCTTCAGTTTTTATCCCACCAAGAATCTGGGTGGCTTCGGTGACGCCGGCATGCTGACCACTTCAAACGACGAACTGGCTCAGCGATTGAAGTTGCTACGGGGCCACGGGATGCATCCCCGCTACTATCACCAGTTTGTAGGCATCAACAGCCGCTTGGATTCGGTGCAGGCTGCGGGCCTCAACGTCAAGCTGACGTATCTTGCCGAATGGACGCGTCAGCGTCAGGAGAACGCTGCCCATTACCATCGGCTGTTCCAACAGGCCTCGCTGGAAGAGGTTCTCATCGTTCCCAGCCATCCAGATTTTATGGAACACGTTTGGAACCAGTATTCCATACGCATTCTTTCAGGACAACGAGATGCTCTCCGGGAATACTTGAGTCAACAAGGAATTGGTAGCGAGATCTACTATCCGGTGCCACTTCATCAGCAAAAATGTTTTCAAACGCTCGACTACCAGGAAGGAAGTCTTCCGGAAACTGAACGTGCGGCGCGAGAAGTTTTGAGTTTGCCGATCTTCCCCGAGCTGAGCAAAAGAGAACAGACGACGGTCGTAGAACAAATCGGAGATTTCTTCCGCTCCCAACGGGGTACTCAAGCCGCTTGATATTGCGGAACGGATTCGCCAGACAATCAGCCTTGGAATAGTTCTGACAGCTGGATTTTCCGGAAATGAGCTTCGGATGAGCTCACTTGTTTTTGTCGTCCGGCGTTTTCCATTTGATGGGCCGGCAGATCGGCAGCAGACCCAGGACAATTCCCAGGATGACGAGGGTATAGCACAACAGCCAGCTCCCGGACTGGGAGGAGGAACCGTGCGGCTGAGCGACGGCGTTGGAAAAAGTCAGCGACCACAAACAGAGGGCCAGAGCTGATTGGAAAATCCAGTTTCGCATGCTGCAAGCCTCGTGAAACCGCGCCGAATTGAAAGATGGATCGTGGACAGGAACGAAGACCGGAGAGCCGCGACGTCTGCCAAATTTTGATCTCTAAAGTCGAGCCAGGACAGCAACAAGACTACCAGGCCTCTTCTTCACACCTCGGCCCTTTAAACTCCCGGTCAATTATACCAGAAGTTGCCGCACTGCAGAAATAAGGTTACTAGCATCCGGGTCCAGGTCAATTTCCTCGCTGGACCCTGTCGCCAGATTTTTGACCTGACAGGTGCCGTCAGCAAACTCCTGATCTCCCATGATCAGTGCGATGTGGAAGCCCCGTCGATCCGCATATTTAAGCTGTTGACCCAGCTTTTTAGGTTCAGGAAAGACTTCAACCCCGATCCCTGCGGAGCGAAGCTGAGTTGCCAGCTGAAGGTACTCGTGCAAGCGGATTTTTTCGAAGAAGGGGATGAAGACCTGGGCCGGTGTCGAAACTTTTTCGACCATGTCAAGTTCTTCCATGGCCGCTAAGAGTCGGTCCAGCCCCAGGGATGCACCGATTCCGGGAAGCTCCCGGTGGGTAAACAGTTTGGCCAGATTATCATAACGGCCACCGGAACAGACGCTGCCAATGTTTGGCAGTCGATCGAGAAAGGTTTCGTATACGGTACCTGTGTAATAATCAAGTCCGCGCGCAGTCGCCACATCGATCTTGATTTTGTCTTGCGGTACCCCGGCAGCACACGCACCGGCGACGATCTGGCGCAGAGCATGCAGACCTTCCATGCCGGTTTCGCTTGACACGACTAACGCTTCGACCTGACGTAGTATTTCATCATTTGTGCCGGAGATATTGCAGAGTTGCAGCACTTCCTTGGCTTGCTGCGCCGAGGCTCCACCGACCGTCTCGATTTCCTCAGCCACTTTCTCGTGCCCGATCTTGGAAAGTTTGTCGATGGCACGTAAAACGATCACGGATTGGTCAAGAAGCCCGACTTGTTCCAACAGTCCGGTGAGAACCTGGCGATGATTGATGTGGATGTGAATGTCGCTGAGTTTGAGCGTGGAAAAAAGGTCGTGGATGACGACGGCGGTTTCGATATCGGCAGCCACGGCACGTGTGCCGATGGTATCGAAGTCGCACTGCATGAATTCACGATAGCGACCGCGCTGTGATTTTTCCGCCCGCCAGACAGTTGCGATCTGGTAGCGTTTCCAGGGCACACCTAATTGTGCCACATGTTGCGCGGCGAAGCGGGCCAAGGGAACAGTCAGATCAAATCGCATCCCCACGCTTCGGCCCCCTCCGTCCTTGAAGCGGTACATCAGTTTATCAGATTCATCACCCCCTTTACCTGCCAGTATCTCTTCGTACTCAAGAGCCGGAGTGTCGATCGGACTGAAACCGTAAGAACGATAAACTTGTCGAGCAGTGTCGATCAGTTGTTCACGCGGTATCATGGCATCGGGCAGGTAATCCCGAAAACCTCGTAAAGTGCGTGGTTGAATCAGAGAGCTTTTCGACATGCCCACTATCCGACTATGGGTAGAAGTGCGGGCTTACGACTGCGAATACTTTCGCCGTTTCGTCCGGAAAAAATGGCGTCGGAATATTCCTCAACTTGTTCCGAAATCTCGAAATAGCGATCATACGTCCACTCGTCTTCGTACTCACAGTCGTCGGTCGTGTAATCACGACAGATTTGAGGCCGTGTCTCGTACGCCCCGCAACGATTGTCTTCCTGTAAATGTTTGCAGACCGTGTGTACCAGCAGGTACCAGTCCCCGTCCTCCGTGAATACACTCGCCTGGCCATGAAAAAGATACCAGCGGATGAACGCAAAGTCCTCAGTGGTCTCCGGAGTTTCGATCGGTAGAGCAAAATATCTACAACACTTTGCCGTGCAGTATTCGCACAACATTTCACCCGGTTCCAAATCCTGGCGCCGCGGTTTGATTCGAGGGGAATTAGTCATTGAAAGGGATCCTCCTGCAAAAAGAGATTAACAAACCAGCTTCCTTTTGACTAGTGAAGGAACGGCGAGCGTGGTGAGGTTGTAGTGGGAAGGGAGAAAGGAGGATGAACGCCAAAGAACAGGCGGATGGAAACCACGAAGTTCCCAGGACCTTGATTGTCTCAACACCCCGTCCAGGGTTTTGCCGGGTGTTTTGATTCAAGCTCCCAGGGGTCACTGGCTTCACACTCGAACGCTCTTCCATCCTCCATGACAAAACCGACCGACCACCAGAATGCTGCGCACAATCGTATCGATCAACATCGCATACCAAGCGCCTTCAACTCCCCAACCGAATCCTTGGATAACAAGATGGGTGCCGGGAATGGGCAGTTGGTCCCAGGCCAACAGACAAGCCCCGGGGAGACGAATGCCCAGCAGGCCCACGATGGAGATGATCAACGGCCAACGTGTGTCTCCTGCACCGCGCAAGGCACCGTTAAGAACTTGGATCAGGGTCAGTGAGGGGATGGACCAAGCGACGATACGTAGCAACGGTATGGTGGCTTGCGCCGTGTCACTGGCCGCGTCTCCTGTGAAAAACGAAGTGAGCAGTTCCGGCAAAAAACGGAAGGCGAAGGCAGTCACCAGCATGAATCCCCCGCCGACCGAACATGCCAGCCAGGCACTTCTCGTTGCGCGACCCGGGTCCCGGGCTCCCAGAAACTGGCCGGTCATTGTTGTCGCGGCAACTTGAAAAGCCACACCTGTCAAATATGCCATGGACTCAATCGTGACTCCCAGGCCATGGGCCGCCGCCGCCAGTGTGCCGATGCGGTTGATAATAGATACGTAGGCCAAGTGACAGATCAGCACAAAACCGATGTCCAGGCCGCCTGGGATACCAATCCGTAAGAGACGTTTGATCAGGTCGAATTCAGGTCGCAGTTGAGACAGACGGATTTTCAGTCCGGAGCGACCGACCAGAAGGACCACCAGGATGATGAGGCCGCCGACAGCATGCCCACAGGCAGTTCCCAGTGCCAAACCATCCCAGCCACATTGGGGAAATCCTGCATAGCCGGTCACCAAAACAAAACTCACCCCGACATTCACCAGGTTGACAATGGTTTTGGCAACGAATCCGCTCATGGTGTCCCCCGCTCCGCGCAGGCAAGCAATGCCTACCTGCTCGATCATGATCGCAGGGATTACGGGAACAAGAATCCACAAGTAGCGAGTTGCAAGTAGTGCGGCGTCGTCTTTCAATTGCATGAGCTGGACGAAGCCGGACCCAAAAAAAACCGTGATCAGCGTAACCAGGACGGTCAGTACGGTGCCGATGATCAGGGCCTGGTGGGTGGCGCGAATTGCGGCTTCATTTTGACGGGCACCGATAAAACGCGAGATCATGGCGGTAGAACCGATCGCCACCGCAGCAAACATGCTAGGTAGCAGCCACAGCACATAAGCCATGAGCCCCATGGCAGCCAGATAGGGCGGTTCTTGCAGATAGTGGCCCGCCAGCCACCAGTCGGTAAAACCGACCAGCATCGTCAGTAACTGCTCGGCCAGAACCGGCATGGCCAGCCGCAGCATAGGTCGGAGGATACCACGATGTGGTGACGAAGAAAGAGGTAGATTTTCCAACTAATTCAGATTTCCCTATCACCCGGGCAAAATGCGGGCTGCTCGATCAGCTGAACAACTCTTTAATCACTTTGCCGCCGTTAGCAATTTTCATCGGCCTGCCATTGTTGCTGGTGAAAACCGTCTGCAGGGAAATGCCCAGAGCTTGACAGATCGAGGCCATCACATCCTGGGATGTATAGGGTTCGGTTTCTACGCGGGTTCCGTCATGATTGGTTTCGCCTATGGCGATTCCTCCCTTCATTCCGCCTCCTCCCACGACCACACTCCAGCTGCGTGCCCAATGATCTCGACCCGTGTTTCCGTTGATGCGGGGTGTGCGGCTGAATTCGCCCATCCAGATAATGGCCGTGTCTTCGAGTAATCCACGTTGTTCCAGATCAACGACCAGGGCGCCCATGGCTTGATCCATTTCGGGAAGCTTGGTTTCCAGCGTCGGAAAAATGTTTGCATGGTTGTCCCAGCCTCCCAGGTCGACTTCGACGAACGGCACACCCGCTTCCACCAAGCGGCGCGCCAGAAGGCAACCGCGTCCAAAACCATTGGTACCGTAACTGTCCTGAACGGCTTGTGGTTCCTGACGAACCTGAAAAGCATTCAGTTGTTCGCTCGTCATCAAGGTGAGCGTCTTTTGAAGAATCTTTTCATGTTCTTTTCCCGCCGAACCGCGATTTTGTCGATTGAAGTTGCTCTCAATTAGATTCAACGCTGCCATGCGTTGCAGGAGTCGATCGGAATCGATTTCATGATCGAGGTTTCGAACCTTCCCATCCGAACTCACAGTAAAGGGCGCCCATGCCATTCCCAGGAAGCCGGGTCCGACACTTCCTCCACCCACGGTAACGAAAGGGGGGATTTCAAGCTCCGTTTGTGTTCCTGTCAGTTCGTGAGCCACCACAGAACCATAACTAGGATGTTGGATGTTGCGATCCGGAACATACCCGGTGTGCATGTAGTAACGTCCACGTTGGTGATCAGCCTCGCGCGTGCTCATCGAGCGAATGACCGTCATGTGGTGCATTTGCTGAGCCATCATGGGCAAGTGTTCACAGATTTGCAGGTCACCGGAAGTACTGATGGGAGTAAAACTGCCGCCGGTTGCTGCACCCGGTTTCAGATCCCAGATATCTATTGTTGAAGGACCTCCACCCATCCACAACATAATGGCCGATTTATTGCGACGTTTCAGGTCTGCGGCATGTGCCTTGACGCTGGTGCCAAAAGTGAGAGCGGGCAGCGCCATTGCCGACGCTCCAGTCAAGTGTTGCATAAAGTGTCGACGTGTCATCCCGGTGGGGGTTTGTGAGAACACGATCAGGACCTCCGCTTCAATGATTCAGGATAAATTCATTGCTGTTTAAGATTGCCCACCAAACGTCCTGCAGGGCCGCTGTTGTATTGCCCAGCCGTGCTGCGAGAAGTTGATTGGCTGCACCAATTTCACGACCGGAAGGCCGCCGGGCCAGTCCGGCACGATAGAGATATTGAATCTTCTGGGCATTCGTGAGTTTGCTTGTCGCGATGGTGTTCAGGAACCCACCTTCGTCTGCACTCGTCGCGCGTTGCATCAGATCGCCGTTAAACAGCATCAATGCCTGCGGAATCGTACCGTTGAAAGTGGTGGTCTCGTCTCCCTCGTCCGTACCAAACGCGATTATGAACTGACGCAGCCAGCGGTTTTTTGTTTCTTCCTGCTCTTGGTAGCTGCGTTGAATTTTGTGCGCCTGAGTCGCCACCAGCAAGGACTCGTAGAGTTCCTCGGCGCGCATTTGCCGGAGATAGAAGTGACTGAACTTGGGCTGCTCCCCCAATTCGGGATCATCCCGAAAATTGTTTCGTTTCATTTGGCTTGACAGTGAGTAAGGTTTGCTCAGCACAATCCATTGGATAAGCTGCTTCAAGTCGAAACTGTTGGAGCGGAACTCTTCACCCAGATAGACGAGTAATTCAGGGTGAGTGGCTGTATTGTGAGGACCCATATCGTTCACCGGTTTGGTGAAACCGTAACCCAGAAAATGAGCCCACATCCGATTCACGATCGCCTGGGGCATGTACGGAGAAGACACAACCAGTTGCGCCAATTCCAATCGACGATTGACATCTCGCAGGTAGCCGCTTGGGCCAATTTCTGTTCCGTCAACAAAAACCGGATAAGCGACTTTTAACAGTCCATTGCGGAGTTCGTAGTAGAGTTCGGCCTCTTGAGCTTGACCACCTTCTCCGGCAAAATCCTGATTCGCCAATTCGACAAATTGAATATCACGGGAATCAGCTTCAAATCTCCGCAAGGCCACTGTCTGGCGAAAGAACGCATTCATTTCCCAAAACTTGGCCTGTTTCCACTCGTTGAACGGATGGTTGTGGCATTGAGTGCACTGGACCTGCATCCCGAGGAAAATCTCGGTGGTTTGCGCAGTAGCTAGAGTCGCATTTTCAGTGAGTTTGTTGGCTAAAAAATTTACCGCACCATTGAAGTTTTTCATCCCGGGAGTGTTAACCCCCTCGGCGCTAATCAATTCCACGACCATTTGGTCGTAGGATTTATTGCGGGCGAAACTGTCGCGCAAATACTTCTGCATCCCCTGGCGGCTTGTCAGCGAACGACGTTCATTACCACCGTTGCGGCCAATAAGAACATTGGTCCAAATGGTAGTCCAATTGCGCGCGTACTCTTCCGTGTAGTTATCGTTGTGCAACAACGTGTTCACAAGATTTAGTTTGCGATCTTCCGGGTGATCTTTTTCAAAGATTTTCAACTCGTCGATCGTGGGAATACGACCAATCAAGTCCAGGTAAACTCGTCGGCACCATTCACTGTCTTTGGCAACCGCTGAGGGTGTCAGTTTGTAATCCTGCCAGCCCTGCCAGATTTCTTGATCGATGGTAGCAACCTGCGGGATTGTGTGGTCGCCCGACCGCTGCGCAGCCTGCCCGGCCGATTGAATGGAGAACAACCACAGGCAGATGCCTATCACAAAGAAAGCCCACGGAGATCGATCGACAACAGTCCGCTGATTCGTCTTATTGAAAGGGGAGCCGTTTGTACCCACGTTAACACCTTTACAGACAACGGACACGCCACAGGCAACTTTTGACGTTGCGTACGGGAAAACGGAGCGGCTTGTACAAATCCGATCTCCCGTCGATTATCGCACAAAATCTAGATCAACGCGAACCTCGGCAGTTCCTCCTGCCCTACAATGCCGAGCTAATAATTGAAACACACAACGATTCGCCCCCTACAACAATTTCAGGCAAGATAGACGAATGATGGGAACAGGCCACAGATCAAGCATCATTCCAAAGAGGCAGTCACTCTTTGTTATCGGAAGGGTCCGCTATCGACTTGCGCAAACCAAATCGTGCCGTTTGATAGCGAGGAAAATCTTGCATTCCCGGGGCTCGGCAGTCGCCAGACGAACGCAGCATAAAATCAGCCAGCGGCCCCGTTTTGTGATTTGACAACCAATCCTGGCTTGGTATCCGATCGATTCAGATGTATTAA
>JYMV01017749.1_pt1 | contig 10068 bp, 6 predicted proteins | sample 338911 | NCBI WGS metagenome assembly JYMV01 (sample SAMN03354496, study PRJNA234377) | hydrothermal vent metagenome | biome: Deep sea; feature: Hydrothermal plumes at the Eastern Lau Spreading Center, Western Pacific Ocean; material: Seawater | place: Tonga | collected 2009 | depth 2000 m m
CAGCGTGGTAAAATGAGGGAGACGTGTTTTCCGGGTGGTTCTTAGGGGAGCCGCGGCGGCCCATTAGAAGAGGGCTGTTTACATAAAGACGGTTGACATCGAGCGGCCGCCAAAAAAATAAGTGCTTTGCCATTATTGCTATGACCACAGCCAGTATTAAAAGAAAGGTTATCATGGCGTAAATTAATCTTTCGGAATCAAAACCAATTTCCGGAAACCGGCTTTACGTATCTCCTCTTCGTCAAATAACGTTGTACGGTATTGGCCGGCGTTGAAAAGTTCGGCTTGATCGCTGTAGTGAACATTCTTCGGCAAACCTGATTGCCCTGTAGGAAGAACAATCTGTGTGTTGTTCAAGTCATTCATATCAACTGCTCTTCTCTTAGAGGGTCCATTAATGTGATCATACGGCGCTGATAAACGATACTCACCGTTATTAACAGTGGTGGAATTTCCGCCGGTTTCGAATGGACCTACATTAAATCCAAACAACCAATTAAGAATGGTACTCTCACGTCCAATAGAGTGACGGTGCGTAAGAGTATGCAGTCTGCCCCAGGCCCAAATATTTGGATCTGGACCGACGAGTTCTTCAATATCCCGAACGCCCTCAGTAAGTGATTTTCGCAGTATCTCATCCATGGTCTCCACTTTCCCCGGTGTAGTCACATCATCCCATACGCTGGATTGGCTGTTTTTCAGGATAAACCGGGTACTCCGCAGCGACAAGGGTGGAAAACTGAGCCAGCTTTCATAGGCGTCATCTCCAAGAAGATTCAGTTCATCGGCAAAGAGGTTTTCAAAAAGGTGGATCAGTGCTGTGTTGAAAACCGTAGCTGCCCGGGAAGATGGCGAATGGTCGCCGTTCCAACCGGAGAGAAGTTCCACTGCCTTCCGGAGATTCTTGTCATCTTCCGGAGGGCTATCTGAAAACGCCGATACAAAATAAGCGGCAACTTCCCGGGCAAAGGGTGATGTGACATCCACCATGGCATCCTTTGCGTATTCCATCGTAATCAACTCCGGGACATCCAGTATTTCCCACAGCCGCATGACCCGGGACGGATCCTCCCAAAAAGCAGAAATGTAGTGGGGGTAGGAATCATCCACCACCTTGTTATTGGCGGTAATGATTAGTCCATTCTCGGGGTTAAAGATAACAGGAATCTCCTCGTCAGGTACAAATCCGCTCCAGTCGTTCCCGGGATCACTTCCGTCAACCGGTACCAATTCATCTCCTTTGGCACGCATGGGAATCCATCCGAACGGTCTCCAGCCAATATTCCCGGAAGTGTCGGCATATACCACATTTTGTGCAGGAGCAGAATACAATTCACCAGCGGTTTGGAAGTCTTCCCAGCCGGACATTAGGTTTAGCTTCATGGCAGCATACATCTCATCAGAAGTTGTGTCATGCCCTACCCATCGCATGGAGACTACTTTGTCGCTACCCTTCAATTGAGGATGAAGATCAGAAACCACAGGGCCATGGACGGTCTCCCGAAAGACCACCACACTGTCCTCGCCTCCCTTGACGCTGATGGTTTCTTCCCACACAGTCATGGGTTTGTATTCACCATCATAAAAATAGAGGTTGGGATCTTCGGGAGATATAATCTCCTTGTAGAAATCAATATCGTCCACCATCAAATTGGTAAAACCCCAGGCAGCTGCCTCGTTCTGCCCCAGAATGATGACCGGCATCCCTGGCAGTGTAACACCGCTCACATTGAATCTTCCGCCCGAGAGATGCATCTCGTACCAGACCGGGGGCTGAGAAAACGGCAGATGGGGATCATTCGCCAGGATTGGTGCTCCCGTTGCCGTACGACTTCCTGAGATAACGAAATTATTAGAGCCCAAGTGATTGGCATCCATCTGAATAATCTTTCTCAGCTTATGATCCTCATCGCTCATCGTTTCTCCCAGAAGACTGTAGAGCTTCCCCGGCGGTTTGATAAGGGGCTGCCCTTCAGGATATCTCGGCCAAAGGTCGCGGACTTTGCGTTGACTGAGTGTCCCGTCCATGAGCCGGGAGAGAAGAATTTCCGTTCGCCAGCTAAACGAAAGATTGTGGGCCATCATCCGGGCGTAGCCGGTGATATGCTTTGGCTGCCACTGGAAAGGTTTGATACCTAGAAGTTTGAATTCCACAGGAAGATCGGAACCGGTGTTGGCGATGTAGGTATTTACACCGTCACAAAAGTATTTGCTGATTGCCTTGGACTCAGGATGCATATTTTCCGCCAGAGCCGCGGCCGCTTTCGGAATGCCCCATGTCCGCAAATAAATATCGCTGCTGATAACGCTCTCACCAAACAGTTCCGCCAGCCGGCCTTCTGTGGATGCAGCAGTAACAGTCATCTGAAACAGGCGTTCCCGGGCGACCAGATAGCCGGCCACAAAAAAGAGATCATGTTCATTTTTCGCAAAAATATGAGGAACGGCATAGTCATCGAAAAACACCTCTACGGGCTCTTGGAGCTCAGTAAGCGTCAGTTCTCCCTCGTACTGAGGCAAAGGGTAGTTGAAATATATCTTTAGGAAAAGCCCCGCCATTAAAACCAAAGCGATTATCACTAAAAGTGTGATTTTCACCCACTTCTTCATTTTTTTCTATCCTCTCTTTATATGCTTTCCCGCAAGAAGCGGGAAAATATATGAACGACTGATGGTTCTCACCACCGCTTTCCGTTTAACCTTAATCACAGATAAAGACGTTTATCAGTCGGCTCTGCGACTTAAATTCTCTCCATGAAGATTGCTGTGAGTACCGATGAACGGACAGATCTGGTAGAAACATTGCTGAAGGAGCTGAATGAACGCCATCATACGGTAGAGTATATCGGACCTGAAGCAGGGGAAGATGCCGACTGGCCGGAAGTCACCTGCTGCGCTGCGGAACTCGTCGCCAGCGGAGCAGCAGATGAAGGTATTGTCATGTGTTGGACTGGGACCGGAGCATCCATCGCCGCCAACAAGGTGAAGGGAGTCCGGGCGGCCTTGTGCCGGGATGCGGAAACAGCTAAAGGAGCCCGCATATGGAATCACGCCAACGTTCTGGCGTTAAGTCTGCAAGCAACCTCAGAGTCAATTTTGAAGGAGATCCTTGACGCGTGGTTTTCCACTAAATTCAGCGATGACGAGTGGAACCTGAAGCAGATAGAGCGAATCCGTCATATGGAAACTAAGCTGGACTAATTTAATCTCCGCAGACGGTTTCGAGAATAGCGGCACAAACCCGGTAAGGATCCATATTGGCAGCAGGTCTGCGATCCTCCAGATAACCGTGGCCGTCATTGGCAGTTGCCATGGGAATCCGGATAGACGCACCTCTATCGCTCACAGCAAAGCGAAATTCATCAATAGAACAGGTCTCATGAAGTCCGGTAAGGCGTTCTTCATTGTGAGCTCCATAAACGGCAATATGTTTGCTATGATTCTCACCTAATTTTTTACACGCCTTGGTGATGATTTCCAACCCGCCGGTTTCCCGCATGGATTTTGTGCTGAAGTTAGTGTGAGCGCCGGCTCCGTTCCAATCCCCCTTCACAGGTTTGGGATGAAGGGTCGCATTTACCCCATAATCCTCAGCAATACGATATAGGAGCCAGCGGGCAAGCCACAGTTCATCAGAAATAGCCAGTGGTCCAAGTGGACCAACCTGAAACTCCCACTGCCCCGGCATGACCTCAGCATTGATCCCGGATAAGCTGATCCCGGCTTTCAGGCACTTATCCATGTGCTCCTCCACAATGTCGCGACCGAACACTTCATCTGCGCCTACGCCGCAGTAAAACGGTCCCTGTGGAGCTGGATAACCACCTTCCGGCCAACCGAGAGGTTCTCGGCCGATAAAAAAAGTGTACTCTTGTTCAATCCCGAACCACGAATCGTACTCAGCATACTTTTCGGACAATTCCCGGAGATATGCCCTGGGATTGCTCTTATGTGGAGTACCATCGGCATTGAACACTTCACACATGACCAGAATATTATCTTCCCCCCGAATGGGATCCGCTACGTAGTAGACAGGTTGAAGCATACAATCGCTATCAGTCCCTTCAGCCTGCATGGTACTGGATCCGTCAAATCCCCAGACAGGAATATCGTCCACAGCCGAAACTGAATCTTCAAGAATCTTTGTTTTTGAACGCAGTTTCTGTGTCGGTTCGTGTCCGTCCATCCATATATACTCAGCTTTAATTTTGCCCATGACCTTGTTTCCTCCTGTTTAACTTTCTTTTATCCATGACGCCACAGTTTCACCAATGGCGATTGCGGCTGTTAGCCCCGGTGAATCAATACCAATCAGGTTTATCCATCCCGGAAAACTACGGTCTTCCTCATGCCTAATATAGAAGTCAGAATAGTTATCTTCATTGGGTGCCAGTTTTGGACGAATCCCGGAAAAATCGGGCGTTAATAAGTGCCGGTAGATACCTCTTTGCTTCTTCATAGAAAAAGATGCTGTCCTCCTCCCGAACAGCGTAATCTTCTTTCCTCTCAGACAGCCATTCAACGCTGGGGCCTAGTTTCACATCTCCTCCGGCGTCAAAACTGATATGTATCCCAAGGGAGTCGTGTGTAGAATCCAGGAGAGGATAGACCAGATGCTGAATCCGATTTCGCCACGCTGGAGCCAACTTAAAGTACGATCCTTTTACAAGGTGCAGGGCCGGCCTGTTGTTATCATCCGTTCCCCACACCATCTCCGCCACCATATCACTGTACAAGCCGGCGGCATTAACCACCCAGTCTGCAGTTACCTTATAACTCGCTTCACCGGGACCTTTCACAGAAATGGAGTATGAATTCCCTTTCGGCTCAACGCCCATTGTCTGAGCCTTGAGTATAATATCGTGATCACCATCCTCAGAGATTCGATAGAAGGCAGCCATTAATTCATGAGCAGAGATAATACCTGTGCATCCGATAAACAGGGCTGAAGCTACAGATATCTCCGGCTCCATCACGGCGACCTGCTCCTTATCTAAAAGTGACAGTTCAGGAATTTCATTAGCCAGTGCATTCTCATATAAATCCTGCAGTTCATTCTCTTGTCCTTCCTGGGCTGCCACAAGTTTTCCGCACCGGCTGTGCCAGATGTCGTTTTCACGGCAGAAAGAATAGAGCTTCTCCCGCCCCAGCTGGCAATACTTTGCTTTCAGCGAACCGGGCGGATAATAGATTCCTGAGTGAATCACTTCACTGTTCCGGCTGGAAATGCCACGGCCAAAAGCGTCTTCTTTCTCTATGATCAAAACCGAATTAACCCCCAATTGTGCCAGGCCCCTCGCTACAGCCAGTCCTACCACACCGGCACCGATAATCACCACCTGGTAATCTGATGCCATTGTTACTCTTCAACAACCAATTGGGTCTTTTCCTTGAATGTGGTCATTACCACCATGGTGTGAGTGCGGACAATGCCTTCCCAAGACTGTACCTTCCGCAGCAACCCTTCCAGTTCTGATGTATCCCGCAAGCGTACCTTCAAGATATGCGACCCTTCACCGGTTATGGAGTGACACTCAAGAATTTCATCAGATTCTTCTGCGTGACTAACAAATTCTTCGTAGTAATCTGAAGATGCCATAACAACCAGGATGAAAGAGGTGACATCATATCCCGCTTTTTTCGGGTCAACCACCGCTCGAAAATCATGAATATATCCGGTCTCTACCAGCTTCTTGATTCGTTCGGCTGTGGCTGGTATAGACATATCCACCTGCTCAGCCGCGTCTTTCGCGGTCATCCGCCCATCCGCTTGTAAAAGCTGGAGCAATTTAATGTCTTTCTTATCTAACATAACTTGATAATATATTTATTCTATGGGTCTGTGACAAGATTAATTTAGGTTTATTATAATATATGCTTAATTATATTATGTATTAGCTTGTTTTAATCAGTTTTAAGTTCCTGATACTTTTGGTGTGCTGATGATATTTTTTACATTTATTAAACCGTTAAAACGGTTATTGTATTGAAGTTTTTCTTACACCCACGAATAAATTTGTGGGTGTAAAGAGTATGTTTAATCTAAACTAATTTATCGGTTTGTTGCCTTTACGAGAAACGTCAATCTGCCTGCCTACCCTCTTGCTGGTCGGGGGCAGGCTGGGAAAGATTGACGTACGGGTACAAAAAAAGGGGCTGCCTGTTGGCGCCCCTTTTTTATTTAACAGTACTACCTAAAACGGTAGATCATCATCTTCACCGCCTTCGGGCTGGGGAGTAGCATCACTGCTCCCTTTCCCCTTTCCCCCAAGCAATGTGAAGTTATTAACGACCACTTCTGTTTGGTAGCGTTTAATGCCGTCCTTATCTTCCCAGGACCGTGTTTTTAACCGACCATCAAGATATACAAGCTTTCCTTTCGAAAATAGTTTAACAGCATTTTCAGCCTGCTTGCCGAATAACACACATCTATGCCATTCAGTTTGATCTTTCTGTTCACCTTCCTTGTCGCGCCACCCGGTGTTTGTTGCTATACTGAAGTTCAGCACTGCATCACCTGATGGCAGATACCTGCTTTCAGGATCACTACCCAAGTGACCTATTAAGATTGCTTTGTTTACGCTTCCGCGATCAATAGCCATAACGTTTCTCCTTTTTGTTTAGTTACATTTTAGAGTGTTAATTACGGGAATTTGATTTCAGAAAAAAGCATAAGTCAAGAACTTTTTATTTTCGCCGGTTTAAAGATACCATCTTTATAAAAGATGTTATCTTTCTTTTTTTGTTTACGATACAAAAATGGGGACGCCCCGCATGGAAGCACCCCCATTTCTGTGATTTCTATGTAAAACGTATTACTTCATCAACACCAGTTTGCGGGTCTTGGTGAAGGCAACCTCACCGGTAGCATTGCTTCGGGCAGTAATCCGATAGATATACACGCCCGTAGTCACCAGTGCACCCTGATCGTTCTTACCGTTCCAGATGGTCCGGTAGTAGCCAGGTTCGTGCTCATCTGTTACCAGTGTCCGTACATTCTGACCCAGCAGGTTGTAGATGTCAATCTTGACATCAGCAAACTCCGGAACATCGTACGATATTGCCGTCAGCGGGTTGAACGGGTTCGGGAAGTTCTGGTGTAGAGCAAAGACATCAGGAATGGCTCCGCCATCAGTAACACCAACACCATCATCTACAACCATCTGTATAGCGATCATATGTTCGCCGAAATAGGTGTAAACCCCGATCTCAGCATCGTAGGTCCCTTCCTCCAACTCACCAGTAGTCATGGTAACTACGATCTCGTCTGCATCACCAGGCTCGAGCTCACCGTAATTAGAAGAGAGTAAAAGCCAATCTACTCCTCCGCCTCCTGACAGTTCCACATTGTCAATGGCCCAGCCTGAAGCCCAGAAACCATTATCATTGGAATGGAAGGCAATATGCACACTGCTCTCACCAGCGAATCCACTGAGATCTACCATGACATTCACCCAAGCGTCGTTAGGCTCAAGCAGCGCCACTTCCGTCCATGAGTATCCTGCGTCTGTGGATACTTCAACATGAGCAGTCTGACTGTAAGTCCCACTATAGAAGCTGTCGAAAGAGAGTTCAATACCTCCCAGATCGGTGAAATCCTGGCCCGGCATAATCAGGTAGTCCACACTACCGTCATCATTGGCCAAGTCATCGTTGGAAACGGCGTAGTAGCCATCACCAGGAGGAACAGTCCAGTATGCGCTGGACCCATCCATTGTAATAATCCAGCCAAGGGCGCTGTTGGTATACATCATCCAGCCGTCAGGGACCCCACCACCCTCGAAGTCCTCAGAAACCAAGACATCAGCACCACCCAGTACCATCACATCATACGAGAATGGCAATCCGCCAGTGTTCTCGATACTGAACGCATGATCTGAAGATTCACCAGGCATTAAAGTATCAGCCATGGCGTCATGAGAAACCCCCATAGATGGTGCCATGGGTGTGGCGCAAGCATCATTGGAAGCCTCAGACTCACCTTCTGCATAAACTGCTGTCACGTTGAAGCAGTACTCCATGTCGTTTTCGAGTCCCTCCACAACGAATTCCTCTATATCGGTCTGACCTACAAGTTCGTCACCCGAATAGACATTGTAGTTGGAGAACGTACCACATTCGTTACCACCACCGCCGCCTTCTGAGGCACACAGTGCAATATCAAAATCATAAATATCCCAGGCCATCCAGCCAGATGAATCCCAGCCGCACCACCAGGTCGGGCTATTACCGTCATCAGATAGGAGGAACGGCGCAAAGTCATCCACGCCATCTCCACTCAGGTCACCCACATTGGTTTCTGGGTGGATAGAGACCCCGATCCAACTAGCCGTATCCAGTTCAAAACCGGTACCGTCAAACTCAATCATGCCGTAGGCGCCGTCAGTCATAAGAGTGCCGGTGGCTATGGTTTCAACCGTGCCGGCCATGTCTACAACACCAACATTCACTATGGCTGTAGCTTCCGTAAGGCCGATATAGGTGCCAGAGTAATCAGAAATAGCTACCGACTCCAACGTATAGCTACCAGGCTCAAACGGAAAGACGGATGTCGGTCCCCATTCACCACCAAACCAGAGGTAAGCCCAGGCATCATTCCAGTTGTAACACTCTCTGGAATTATCCGGCCTGGTTACACCCTTTGGCAAATGAGCTTTCTGGGCTACCGGCGGATCCATACCCACACGTTCAATAGTCGGTATTGCACCCAGCATACCCGGTGCATTCCAGCTCAGGAACACTTCGCTATCACCACCCTCAGCCATCAGATCAGAAGGTGGACAGAGGTCCGGTAGTACCTCAGGTAAAACAAGCTTAAAGGTCCAAAGTCCAAAACCAATATCTACCACTGCAGTCAATGTACTGTCATTATCTGACATCGTTATAGCATAGGTAATGGATTCCGGAGCGTCTTCAGGATTACCGATTTCGCCTCCGTTATATGCCTTTGGAAGTCCTAAATAGGCACCTACCCCATTAAGCGTAATAGTGCCTGCACCTTCATCCCATGTGGCTGCATTTGAACCGTCATGAGGATAAACAGGTGTTCCACACTGGTCATATTCTACACCCTGCCATGCTTCAATCCAGGTTTCATCACCTAGAACATTATTAAACGTACCATCTCCACTGAAAACATAGTCGTCATCGAAATAGCACGCTCTTGTAACAACATCCTCTTCAGAGTTTGCCCACCATATATTACCATCATAATCCCCTACAATCAACGCACCTGCTTCTGGAGCCATTTGCCATGTTCCTGTTAGTGCTACTGGGGCCGCCTCTGGGGTTCCGCAGGCTTCATTTGAGTGACCGGATTCTGTGTCATCCGGCATCATTTGTGTCACCGTGTAGCAATATTCAACACCACCCGTAAGACCACCATCAGTGTATGTTGTACCTTCAACACCCTCGGCAATAGGGGTATCTCCGCCGTCACGATAGACGTTGAATGACGGGGCATACTCTCCAGTCACATTAAATGTGACCGTAAAGCCCTGCGGGGCATCAATAAACAATGGGAATAAGATTGTCCCATCATTGTCAGCTCCAGAAACGCCGTCAAACCAGACGTTTAACCAACCACCTGCAGGATCCCAATCAAAACCAGTGCTAGCGATGTAATCATCACAGGCACAATCATCCATGAGGATAATTCCACCATTGCTTATTGCGCCATCGGCTTGTACAAAAACATCTACACTATTACTGGCATAGGGGAGTTCAAGCTCATACCAGACCGCGTTCCAATTAAGAAAACCCTCACAGTCAACGGTAGCTCCCGCACTTGAGCTTGTAATCTCAATCGGGTAGGGACCGGTTACTGCTTCTGCATTGGCACAATCATCGTTTGCCGGTGCTTCAGGAGGAGTTTCAGCTTCAGTTACGCTAATATTATAATCGCCAGAATTACCGCCGTAGCCATCAACAACGATGTAGTAGATATTGCCAGCCGTCAGACTCACCTGATCCAGAGTACTTCTATACGGACTTCCATCCGAACTATTACAGGCATCATCGTTACAGGCTATGTTGTTTCCAGCATCATTCTCGTAGACATAGAGCTTG
>JYMV01013162.1_pt1 | contig 10066 bp, 9 predicted proteins | sample 338911 | NCBI WGS metagenome assembly JYMV01 (sample SAMN03354496, study PRJNA234377) | hydrothermal vent metagenome | biome: Deep sea; feature: Hydrothermal plumes at the Eastern Lau Spreading Center, Western Pacific Ocean; material: Seawater | place: Tonga | collected 2009 | depth 2000 m m
ATGACATACGAGCTCGGTGATATTTTTAAAGACTCTCAACTCACTGATATTCACGAATACTTACTAGCTAACGATGTCAAACTTGATAGTAACGATGAAAAATACCTTTACCATGCACCGTGTCATGACCCGATTAAAAGTGGAGATTCTGCCGATGTGATTTCACAAATCATGGGCTCTGATGTAACTAATAACGATCGCTGTTGTGGTGAAGCAGGCACTTTTGCAGTGGCGCGTGCTGACATTGCCAAACAGGTTAAATTTAGAAAAGAAAAAGAAATTCAAAAGGATATTACTGCACTGATTGGCGAACCAAAAGCCAAAAAAGGCATTAAGATGCTAACAACCTGCCCTGCTTGTCGACAAGGTTTATCACGCTATCAAGCATCTACGGGTATTGAACCAATTTATCCAGTTGAAGTCATGGCCGAAAAAACCTTAGGTGAGAATTGGCAGGAAGACTTTATTAAATCTGTAAAAATTGAAAAAGTCTTACTTTAAAATATTCTGCATCCTAAAAAGCCTAGGTAGTAATAAGCACTAGAGAATATGGCCTGATGAAGCACATGAGCCCATTCACTTCTTCCTTAAGTAATATTTCCAAGACTAATAAGTTATCTATGCACTAGCATTGTCACTAGCACTTACATATACCCAGGCTTGTTTACCTGATTTTAGTTTAGCTAATACTCGTTGATATTCATCAACCTCATATTCATCTGATTGAGCCAATTCATCAGCAGTAATCTCAAACACCATGCCTGGAATCTCATCAGCATGATCACAGGTTATCACGGCAATAGGATGGTTTGATTCACTACTTAATTCAATCACACTCTGATCTGTAATCTCAACCACTCCTAGGCGATAGCCCAGTAATACATCGCTAGATCCCACCAACTCTCGCCCAAATGTTTCAAGTTGTACTTCTACCTTTTGCAAAGTTCCGTAAGAAAAAAGTCGTTCAGTTATATTCATTTTTTATTAATCAATAATAAGTACGAAATATCGAAATTCACCAACATATTAACCAACTTTTTTGCTTTTGATACGTAACAAAAGTACAACTAAATATACTTAAATTGTTACAAGAATTCACAAAATTATGAGTCTAGCCTAATGGGAAAATAAAAGTATCAGCATTTTAAAAGCGCAAATTAATCGACGTTCGAATTATTATAACTCAGGTCGATTTAGAAAGGAAGAGGTTGAGAAAGGAAGAGGTTGAGATTGCTAACTACTTAAATACAAGGTATCGTCAATTTAAAAAAGGATGGGCTAAATATAGAGCGGCACGATTATTAAATCACAATAAAAAAGGGTTGTACTAAGTAACAATTCTTGAGGAGAGTAGCACACTTAATACAACATAGTATATTATAAATTCATAGTGTATTAATAGCTATTATGGTAAACCATAAATATTTGCAAAGAGGAGAAAATTACCTAGAAACATAGAGCGATATTTTGACCAAATCAGCTAAAGATTCAACGCTCATTTTATGCATGACTCTTGATCTATGAGCTTCTACAGTTGGGATAGAAATACATAACCTTTCAGCAATATCTTTATTTTTTAGACCTAAAACAACTTGCTTAAAGACTTTATCCTCACTGTTGGTTAAAGTCTGGTATCTAGAAAGATTTTCCATCTTATCTTTAAACATTTTATTTGCTTCAACAACCTTTTCTAATAATATTTCGGGATCAAATGGTTTTTGAATAAAATCAAAAGCACCTAATTTCATTGCTTGAATAGCCATATCAACACTACCATGACCTGTGATAAATATCGTGGGCTGAATACAGCCTATTTTATTAAGCCTTCTTTGCAATTCTAAACCATCCATTGAATCCATAACAATATCAGAAATTAAGCAGCCCATCATTTCCACATGACTCACTCGGTCTAAATAATCTATCGCACTGTCAAAAGCAATTAATTGATAATCACTCATACTAAAGAAAATTGACAACGATTTGATAATTTCTATATCGTCATCAATTAAATACACAATTGGTTTATGATTCATTTATCTTAGGTAATGTAATTAAAAAAACAGATCCATGTCTTGAAGTCGAGTTTAAACTCAATTCACCATCATAAGATCTAATGATACTCCGACTTAAACTCAAGCCAAGCCCCAGACCTTCTTTGGCATTCAACTCCTTATCAGATTTAAACAACTTAAACAGTTCGTCTTGGTTTTTAACACCATGACCAGTATCAGCAATCAAGATGCTAACTTTTCCATTTGACTGGCTTGTGGAGATGGTTAATGTTCCTTGATCAAAAATATTTTCAGCCATGACGCTTAATGCATTATTACAAAGGTTTAGTAGCACCTGATCAAGCTCTATGTGACAGATACTAACCTCTGGCAATTCCTTATCTAAATATAATTTAACAGTAATCTTTAAACTGTTAATTTCATGATTGATTAACCTTAATACGGATGAAATCCTGTCATTAATATTGACTGCTTCACGTTTAACTGATTTAGTTGTTAAAAATGAGCGGATATTATTGATTACATCGACACAATGATCTGTTTTTATACCAAGACTATTAACTACGTTGATAATAGAATCATCTACCACTGTATCAGTATTTTTGACCAGTTTATCAATAATCTTTGCGTCAATTTTTATTGAAGTAACTGGTTGTGCGATCTCATGAGCAATTTCGGAAAGTAGCTGATTAACTGATCCGACTCTAGTAAGTCGCTCTAACTCAGCTTTGTACTGATGAATTTTTTTCCATCGCTTCTTTGAAAGATACCAAATACTGATAATCAACAGCCCCAATACAGCTAGTAAAAACTGGTAATATTTTTTTAAAATAGTTAATAGTATTGGATCTTTATAAACGCTAATTTTATTTTTTTTTAATAATTGATGAATAATTTGATAATCTGCCACTTCGCCCCAATTTGCAAGATTATTCGACTTATTTGGGTGATAGGACGCCTGTTTTAACACTTTAACAATCGAACTGGTTAATATTGGATCCGCATTAGTTGTTGCAGAAAACGACCACTCTGGAACCAAATTGGTAGTCAAAAAATAAGGAAAATCAGTCTTTGGATCCAGCACTTTAATATTAGACATCTGGAACTTTCCATCTTTACTCAACTTTTCTAACACGCCTGTGCGAATCACACCCGCATCTACCATCCCATTTAAAACGGCATAGATAATGTTATCTTGTCTGCCTAAGAAATCAACCCGAGAAGCGTCTTTAATGAGGTCGACGCCTTGTGACAATAAGTAATCATAGCCTAGAATCCACCCCCCTAAACCAACAGGATTAGCACCTGCAAATGACTTGCCTTTAAGATCTTGTATTGAGTTGATCTTTGTATTTTTTGCTGAGGCAATAATTACCGATCCAAACTGAGTAACTCCGCGCTTATCTATCTTTGTTAACACAGGGGTTACACTACTTAAGAATTCTAGCTCAGCCGTTGCAACTGGCTGAGTAATTACATAATCAAGTTTTCCCTCTTCAACCAAGTCACGCAACAGAGCAATATTAGGCGCTTCAATAAGAAACAATTCAAAATGATAATCTTTAAGCTGCTGATTTAGAAAATCAACCATAGGTTGCCATTTTTCAAAAGCTACAGACTTACCTAGAAATGATTGCACAGCAATAGAAATGTGTTTGACAGTAGTGGTGGACTCAATATGACTTAGACTTTGATTAGCTGCAATTAAGGTAGACGATGAAAGGGTTAGCCATAGGGCCAAAAAAAAGTTTATTATTAAACGATGCCTCAACATATGATTAGTCCGATCGTCCAACACTCAAAATAATCAATTTATCTTGATTGATTAATCGATCAAAAGCTGCTTGAATATCGTTAACGGTGATATTTTTAATGTTATCGCCAAAGCTAGCTAAATAATCGAGCGGTAAGTTATAAAACCCCATAATGGATAAATAAGTCAGGATATTTGAATTACTAGCAGTTTCCAGAGCAAATCCGCCAATAATATTATCTTTACCATCTTGTAGTTTTTGATTACCCATTGGGCGGTTGATAAAATCACCCAATGTTTGAATGGCAATTGCTTTAGCTTCCTTAGTTTGTGAATTTTTAGTTTGCATACGCATCATGAAAAAACCATTTGATTGCATTTTAGTGAAATAACTATAAGCTGAATAAGCCAAGCCTTTTTTCTCACGAATTTCATCACTGAGGATTGAAGTAAGTCCGCTACCACCAAAAATATGATTACCTAAGTACAAAGGATAATAATCAGGATGCGAGCGATTAATACCAGCTTGGCCGATGAGTAAGTGCGTTTGTTTTGATGGGAATTCAATATGAATGGTTTGTAGTTGCTCGAGTGGTAACACGATTGAATTGACTTTGGCTTTTTCTCCAACATTGAGCCCATGAGAGATCTGTCTAGCAATTTGTTTAGCTTGCGCTTTAGTGATGTCACCCACCAAAGCAATGGTCAAATTTTTAGCCACATAATACTGTTGGTAATGGCGCTTTATATCTTTAAGCGATATTTGACTAATGGTTTCTTGAGTGCCAATTTTTGCATGTGCGTATGGATGTTCTGCAAACACTACCTTATCAAAAGCCAGCGATGCCACACTGGCTGGTGATTGCTTTGCTGCTTCAATGGCGCGCAAGGTTTGATGCTTTTCTCGTGTTAAATAAGTTTGCTTAAAACTGGGCCGGGCAACCACCTCGGTAAAAGTATTAAGGGATTTTTTTAAGATTGGTTGTCGCGTTAACGTGCGTAATGACACAATCGACATATCTTTAAGCGAGCTGTTAGAAAACTGTGCACCGACCGCCTCAAACGCATTGATAATTTGCTCTTCATTGTGATACTGAGTGGCTGTACCAAGTAGCGCACTGGTGAGTGATGCTAAGCCAAATTGATCACCATCTCTAGAGGCGGCGGCATCAAAATTGAGCTGGATATCGAGCATCGGCAAGCCCTTGGTTTGTGCAAAGAATACTTTGGCACCTTCAGGGGTTTTCCAATATTTAATATCAAGATTGGCTTGAGCAGAACTTACGAATAACAGTAATAAGGCTAAAACTCTCATTTCACTCCCTGTGGGATTAGCTCGACCGAATTGGCATCATCGAAGTTAAGGTATTGTTTGGCAATTGCTGAAACCTCAGTTGCATTAATGCTGTTCATATTATCCACATAAGTAAACATTTTATCGATACCCAAACCTACCGTGGATATTTGATCTTGTTCAAATACAAAATCAGCCTCAAGCTGTGCCTTAGTGCGAGACAACTCTCCCTGAATGAAGTTGGGATTATTGATTAATTCATTCACTTGGGTTTTAATGGCGTTAAGCACTGTGTCATTACTCACGCCCTTAGCCGGAACAAAGCTAAGTGTGAACAAGGTATCGTATTTATCATATAAGAGATAGCCTACGCCGATGCTGGATGCGATTTGTCGATTTCTAACCAATGACTTGGATAATCCATTATCAAGCACATAGCCTAGCATTTCTAAAGTGTAGGCGGTTTTTTCCTTATTAACTGTATTTAAACTTGGCACAGGGAATGACAACACATAAAAAGGCAGCTTAGCCTTAAGCTTTAATACTCTGGTATTGCTCTTTAATGTAATTGCAGTTCGATCTGATTGTTTGATGTATGGATTAAAAGCATAATCACCAAAATATTGCTTTGCCAAACGAATGACTTCAGTTGGATCCACATCACCTACCACCACCAAGGTGGCATTATTTGGCGCATAGTATTTTTCATACCAAACTCTAAGGTCGTTTAAGCCATAGGTTTCTAAATCTTTTTGAAAACCAATCACAGGCGAGTGATATGCACCTTTTTCGTCAAATGAAATCAAGCGTAGGGTTTCATAAACTTTTGAATTAGGCTTGTCTTCTACACGCATACGTCTCTCTTCAATCACCACTTGCCTTTCTTTAATGAGTTCACGATTAGAAAAAGTTAGATTACGCATGCGATCTGCTTCCATCTTGATGGCTAGCTCAAGCTTAGACTTGTGCATTTTTTGATAATAAGCGGTAAAGTCTTTTGAGGTAAAGGCATTTTCATCACCGCCATTTCTGGCAATAATTTTTGAAAATTCACCCGATTTGTAAGTACGCGTACCTTTAAACATCATATGCTCTAACATATGAGAAACTCCTGTTGTAGGGCGTGACTCATCACTAGCGCCGACTTTATACCAAAGCTGAGAGATAAACACCGGTGCGCGCTGATCAATCTTAACAACAATTTTTAGTCCGTTATCTAATGTGGCCTGGGTAATGCCTTGATTATCCAAGTGATTACTTGCCAATGCAAATAAAGAATGAAACAAACCAAAGAATAGTAAAATTAACGCTTTCATATTTCAATCATTATAGACATAAGCTTTGTTTAATTTTTTTAAAAAAGATAAATCTCCAGTAGAAGAAAAGCCTGCTTCACTGAAAGAACGCTTAGTTAAATCAAGACAAAAGCTTGGATCCGGCCTGTCTGCATTGTTGTTAGGCAAAAAAGAAATTAATGATGATCTGCTCGATGAGTTAGAAACTTTGCTCATTACTGCTGATATCGGCATTAATACCACCGACAAGGTGTTAGAAAATGTACGCAAAAATGCCTCTAGAAAAACACTTAAAGATTCAGATAGTTTATATCAGTTTCTAAAAGATGAATTAGAGGGGCTGCTGATTAAAGACAATCAACTCAATACCGATATTAATGAAACTTTTGTGATTTTAGTGGTGGGTATTAATGGTGCTGGAAAAACCACCACCATTGGTAAGTTGGCCAAATCATTTCAAAATCAAGGCAAATCGGTGATGTTAGCCGCGGGTGATACATTCCGTGCCGCTGCTGTTGAACAACTAAAAATTTGGGGTGAGCGCAATGAAATACCAGTTGTCGCCCAAGCAACTGGCGCTGACGCAGCCTCGGTGATTTATGATGCGTATGAATCAGCCAAAGCTAAAAATATCGATATTTTGATTGCCGATACTGCTGGAAGATTGCACACACAAAGTAATCTGATGCAAGAGTTAGAAAAAATCAAACGCGTACTCAAAAAGCACAACGAAAATGCCCCACATGAAACCATGCTGGTGATTGATGGTGGCTCAGGGCAAAACGCCATTAATCAAGCAATCGAATTTAACAAAGCCATTGAACTTAGCGGCATTAGTATCACCAAACTCGATGGCACTGCTAAAGGTGGCGTGTTATTTGCAATCTCTGATGAATTGAATTTGCCGATTCGTTATATTGGTATAGGCGAAGGTATTAATGACCTTAAACCATTTAAAGCCACCGAGTTTGTTGATGCATTATTTAGTTAGTAATTACTAGCTTACCAATCATGTCACGCTTTTCAATAATCGTGTGTGCTTTGACAATGTTTTCTAAATTGATTGGACTCAGCTGATGTGTTACTGTGGTTACTACTTTTCCACTATCGACCAAGCTTGCTACTTCATTTAACAATTCGTGCTGTTTTATGAGATCTTTTGTTGTGAACATAGAGCGAGTAAACATCATCTCCCAAACCAAAGTAATGCTTTTAGCCTTGAGTAAATTAATGTTGTAGTCTTTGCCCGCATTGGCTAACAAACAAATACTGCCTTGTGGTGCAATCAACTCAGCCATGGTTACAAAATATTCATCTGGGTTACCCATGCAAAGAATAAAGTTAGGCGCATCAAGGTTATTGTCTTTAAATTGTCCTACAAGATCATGATGATCAATCACCACATCGGCACCCATTTGTTTGCACCAGTCTTTAGATTCGACACGGGAAGCTGTGGCAATGACGTTGATACCAACCACTTGTTTAGCGAATTGAATCGCCATAGAGCCTACGCCACCAGCAGCACCGATCAATAATAAAGTTTTATCTTGGTCTGATTTGGTGATTCTTAAACGATCGAATAACGATTCCCAAGCGGTGATACTAGTAAGTGGTAAAGCTGCCACTTGATCATAACTAAGAGAGGCTGGCTTACGACCAACAATACGCTCATCCACTAGTTGATGAGTGGCGTTAGAGCCATCTCGAGTCATGTCACCAGCATAAAAAACCTCATCACCCACCTTAAACAATAATGTTTTATCGCCCACTGCGCGCACAATACCACAAGCATCAAAGCCTAGAATAACGGGTGAGGCATGTTTATTAGTAACGGTTTGTTTAACTTTGGTATCTATGGGGTTGATTGAAATCGAACGAATCTCAACCAAAAGATCGCGTGCTAATGGCGAATCTATTTCTTTTTCAAACTCAATAAAGTCAACACCGTTAAATCCGATTGCTTGCATAAAATTACGCCCAAGTATTACGCTCAATTCGTAACATGATTAATATAATGAAAATTTCTAAAGTAGTGATAAACGTATATAGCATAGAAAATCCAATTTCTCTTTTTTGGTTTTAGCAACTCTATACGTAAGAAAAATTCAATTGGTCTCAAAATTTTTAACTATCCTTTGCTACTCATTTGAGTAAAAATATCATCCATCTTCGCTGCTAATTCAGCATCTAATTGGGTTATGCAGCCTTCGCTATGAGTGGTTAAATCAACAGTAACAGTTTTGTAAACATTAGACCATTCAGGGTGGTGATTCATTTTTTCAGCTACAATTGCAGCTTGCGTCATAAAACCAAAAGCTTGAATAAAATTATCTAGGATGAAAACTCGATGTAATTTTTCATCAAGAATTGTCCAATCTTGTAATTGTTTTAAGGTTTGTTGATCAATTGGTGTAGGCATAATTATCCTTTTAAAATATCTTTAGCGCCTAATGAAATTAGTTTATCAGCCAATGCTACGCCAAGCTGTTCTGATTCATCAATGGGCCCACTAACATGCTCTTTTAAAATAACGCCAGTATCTACATTGCCCACCAAACCCGTTAAAGTGATTTGGTCATTTTCAATGGTAGAAAAACCCGCAATCGGTACTGAGCACCCGCCTTCAAGGCGTGCATTCATAGCGCGTTCACAGGTAATTCTATAAGAGGTTTCAGTATCAATTAATGGGGTGATTAAATCTAGAATTTCTTGATCATTTTCACGAATTTCAATACCAACTGCACCTTGGCCAACGGCTGGTAACGATTGTTCAGCTGAAATTTGTTGCTTAATACGATCTTCAAATTTTAGGCGAATCAAACCCGCACAAGCCAAAATAATTGCATCATACTCACCATCATCGAGTTTTTGCAATCGCGTATTCACGTTACCACGTAGATCAAGTATTTTTAAATCAGGTCGAACGGCTTTGAGTTGCACAATACGACGCATAGAGCAAGTACCGACCTTAGCGCCTTGTGGTAGGTCGTTAATACTGTCAAAATTGTTTGATACAAATGCATCAAATGGATTTTCACGTTTAAGTATTGCACCGAGTTCAAACCCTGGCGGGATTTCATAGGGCACGTCTTTCATTGAATGCACGGCAATATCTGCAACACCTTTCATCATTCCGACTTCAAGCTCTTTAATAAACAAACCTTTGCCGCCAATTTTAGACAAAGGGGAATTGAGTATTTGATCACCTTTTGTGGTCATCTTAACCAGCTCAACATTTAAGCCAGGATGATGGCGCTCTAATCTGGCTTTAACATGCTCAGCTTGCCATAGAGCTAGCGGGCTTTTACGTGTTGCAATTTTTAAGGTTTTATTCATGATTTATATTAAAATAGGGCAAATGATGCGATACGGGTTACTTTTGTTACTATTGTTTACACATGTCAGTATAGCTGAAGAGCTAACCCTGCCAATTGCAAAAGACTTTTTAATGGATTCTCAAAAAGTCTGGAAACAAAAGATACCTATTTTAATAATGTTTTCTATCCCTAACTGCTCATATTGTGAAAAAATTAAAGAAGATGTTTTAAGCCCAATGGCAACAATGGATGAATATAATGAAAAAATTATCATTCGCCACATTGATGCGCAAAGTTTTGATGCGCTTAATAATTTTTACAATGAAGAAATCACACACAACGAATTTGCTTTTAAGTATGCTGTGAACTTTTTTCCAACGGTTGTTCTAGTTGAC
>JYMV01032718.1_pt1 | contig 10065 bp, 10 predicted proteins | sample 338911 | NCBI WGS metagenome assembly JYMV01 (sample SAMN03354496, study PRJNA234377) | hydrothermal vent metagenome | biome: Deep sea; feature: Hydrothermal plumes at the Eastern Lau Spreading Center, Western Pacific Ocean; material: Seawater | place: Tonga | collected 2009 | depth 2000 m m
GCTTTATACTCTCACCCAATAGCTTGCCGTAGGTGATCGCTGGAGTTACTCCCATCCCATTCACATATGAGTTACCTGAGGTTGCACCGAAACCGATAACTTCACCAATTGCATAGAGATTCTTTATTGGTTCCCCACCTGGTTTAATGACTTCAAAGTTCTCATTTATCCCCAATCCAGCAAAAGAGACGAGACTCCATCCTTGCATTCTGATTGAGTAAAAAGGCGGTTGCTTTATCGGCAGGGGTCGATGTTGTCTGCCGAAAGTATCTGAATTATTATCATTAAGATTATCATTGTATTCACGAATAGTTGATTCCAGATTGAGAGGATGTAGACCACTTTTGATAGCCAATTCTCTAATGCTGTCATGCTTCTTAAACATTTTTTGTTTCTCTGATTCGTTCACAATTCTTTCATTTGGCCAATTGTAGATTAACTGAGGCATCTGACCGAGCATGTTTTGATCTAAAATAGCCCAATGACGATGTCCTGGTTGTTCCTTAATAACGTGCTCCATATGATCAATGCTTTCATGATCTTCTTGAACAAATCGATTCCCTTCAGAGTTGACTAGGATTTCCCAGGGCAATCTCTCGATTGAGTTTTTAACTATAGCAAACATGGGGGAGGGGTATTTCTCATCAGCTAGAATCATTCCGTATAAAGGTGAATATTTCTCTCCTCCTCTAAGATAACCTCCCACTGATTGTCCTAAGAGCAGGCCCATACCCTGACTCTGTGGGTATGCGATTTGACAGTAGAGCGGAACATTATGCAATTCTTCATATAGTTGAGGGTTTGAAGCGCATCCACCCGAGGCAAGAATAATTTTTCGACCCTTGTATTCCATGGTTTTGCCTTCTTTGTTCTCAACCACAACCCCATTGACATCTCCATTTGATGATTGCATGAGATCGATAGCACTGGTTTCCAGTAAAATCGTGATATTTCCTTTTTTAGTTTCCTGCTCAACCATTGGTCTCAAGACATTTAAAATAGAAATTCCACCCATAGGACCTTGTTGGTATCTTGCTACTTTGAAGGGGTCATGCGCTATCTTCTTGACTGGGTGATGATTAAAAATACTGTATCCATTGCGTTCCAGCCAATTGATTGTAGTCCCTGCATGATCGACAAGAATCCGAGTCAATGCTGGATCAGAAGTATTGTGATTGATTCTCATAATGTCATCGTAATGTTGATCTGGACTATCTTTTATTCCCTTTCGTTGTTGAAAGATCGTGCCAGCTCCAGCAATTTGTCCTGTTGATAAAAACAAAGTGCCTCCAATAATAGGAGCTTTTTCTATGATGAGAACTTTAAGTCCTCTTTGAGCAGCAAAGATAGCTGCCGGAAGGCCTGCAGTTCCTCCACCAATGACTATTACATCCCAATGTTGATTCCCTAATGCCAGACGCGTTGATAAAGGGAACGAACTCAATGCGAGTAATTTCCCCGAATTGATCAAAAATTCCCTTTTGGTCAATTTTATTTTTTCATAAAACATTATTCATATCATCGATTTACATAATAACTTATATTCTTTTACAAATTTTTCAAATCTTCAATATTCAATTGTCATTAGAAATTGGATCAAACTGGGTTGTTGATTAGAGAAAGCTGGGGTAAAGTTTGAGTATGAAAAAATTAACTCTGGTCGTGGGTCTCTTGCTGATATTAAGCAGTCATGCCATTTCCTCCCAACAATTGTTTGGCTCTCTGCCAGGTATACAAGACTCCACAATTCCTAGTGTAACTGTCCAAGGTCACGGGTCTATGACAATGCCACCAGATCAAGCTGCATTAAGATTTTCAATCAGCGATAAAGGAAGGAGTTTAGACTTGATTAAGAATAATGTTGGCAACATTACTTCCAGATTCCTAGAATTTGCAGAAAATCTGGGTATCAAAAAACAGAATCTAAGAACTACGAACATCAATATTTTTCCAGAATATACTTACGTTCCGAAGACAGGTAAACGTATTTTTGATGGTTATAGAATTAATAGGGACATAACAGTTAATCTACAGAATTTAACTTTGCTTGGACAACTGATTGAGGGAGCAATTAATCTGGGTGTGAACAATATTAACCCACCAATGTTCAGCTCAAAAAATGCGTCTGGGGTTAACATTAAGTTGCACACTTTGGCCATGGAAGATGCAAGAAATAAAGCCATTGCATTAGCCACATCTGTTAATGCAACTATTGGGAGGGCAATCGATGCGAATGCGGTACCAATTTCTTTTCAACCGAGGCCGACTGAAATGAGAATGCTAAGTGCTGATCAAGCGATAATGAATGAGCAAAATTACGAAGTTGGAGAAATCACCCACCAGCTTTCCATAATCGCAACTTTTGAATTGATTTACTGATCGCCGAAACCCCTATACTATATACACATTACAGATATAGGAGAGGTGGCTGAGTGGTCGAAAGCGGCGGTTTCGAAAGCCGTTGACGGGTAAACCCCGTCCGGGGGTTCGAATCCCTCCCTCTCCGCCACTAATTTAGGTAAAAAACATGCAAGAAAAATTTCCCTACGAAGCGCCCGTAGTGGTTGTAACTGAGGGTATGTGTGATCTCAACGGACATATGAACGTTGCCTATTATTTACAAGCATTTGATATATATTCTCGACCAATGTTTGAGGAAATGGGATTTACCAGAGAACACTTTCAAAATGGATATTCAAGCTTTGCTGTTGAAGACAGTCTACGTTACCTAAAAGAATTTTTGCTTGGTGAGAAAATTTATCCTAGGTTTCGCATTGAAAATTTTAATAGAAAGTTGATCCACATTGTCGGGATCCTGCTGAATGAAGAAGGGCAACTATCATCAATCTCAGAAACCATCATTGTTCATGTCGATATGAAAGCCAGAAAAACTGTCGAAATGCCCAAAGAATTCCTTGCCAAGTTACAAACTATAAAGGAGAAACATCACCAAGCAGGCAAAATAGATTTTGACTTGAGGCTCAAAATCAGACCAAGATAATCATTATGAAAAATACAGTCCTAACCTTAAGCGCAACAATTTTTGCTTTAGTTTCTGTTGCTCATTTTGCCAGGTTCTTTTTGAAGGCAGATCTTAGTATTTTTGGTTACCAGCTTCCTCTCTTAGCCTCCTTGCTGGCAGGCACTTTAACTGCAGTGTTGGCAATACTACTAGTCAGATTAAGAAATTAATGGAACAATTCCCCCGTCCTAGTGATCAATTATGCAAAGATCTTTTTGAGATCTCACACCCGTTCCTCAACAATCATGCCCAAGAACTAAAATTTAAAGATTTAAGCAAAGATTTCTTTCAGGAAACGGTTACTCCTCTAGGGGTTTATTTCAATCTTTTGCCTCAGCAAGAAAGACCTTATTTAATCTGTTTTACCGGTGGTCAGGGTTCAGGGAAGACCACCTTGTCTAATTTTATCCAGCTCTTCCTTCGAAAAGCTTGTGGAAGAAGTTCCATAGGTTTCTCGATTGATGATATCTATAAAACCAAAGAAGACAGAAAGAGACTTGCAAATAATGTTCATCCTCTTTGCAGGGTGAGGGGAGTTCCAGGAACGCACGATATCCAGATGGGATTGGAAACACTTGACGCACTCTTTGCTGCAGGACCGTCAACTTTGACCCCCATTCCAGCTTTTTCCAAACTTTTGGGTCAATGCAAACCAAAATCGACATGGCAAGTATTTAAAGGCAGGCCGGATTACATTTTCTTTGATGCTTGGTGTGGTGGAGCAAAGCCGTTATCTGAGAAAGATTGGAAACCACCAATGAACGCTCTTGAATTAGAAGAAGATCCAGAGGGTATCTGGTCGAAGTGGAGCAACAAAGAATTAGCTGGTGATTATCAAAGGCTGTTTGATCGATTTGATTTGTTGGTCGTTATCAAAGTACCCAACATGGATCATATTTACCAGAGCAGATGGCTCCAAGAACAAACATTGGCTAAAACTCTCACTGATCCTGAGTTGCAAAAGAAGATTATGACTCGTGAAGAAGTTGATCGTTTTGTGATGCACTATGAGCGCTTAACCCACTATGTACAGGAGGAAGTCCCAGCTTTCGCAGACATTGTTATTGAAAGGGATGATAGATTTAATTATTATTTTTCAAAAGTTCCTTAAACATAGAGATTAAACGGGATTTTGCAAAGAGTATAATAAATCTGTAAATCCCTATAATATAAGGGTTTTAAAGAAATAGGAGAGGTGGCAGAGCGGTCGAATGCGGCGGTCTTGAAAACCGTTGACGGGTAATCCTCGTCCGGGGGTTCGAATCCCTCCCAGTTATTATGTTTACTATGCGTGTTTATCCAGCAATAAGCTTAATTCTATTGTTCGCTTGCAGTTCATTACCCGCTGAACAGATATATATTTCTCCCGAAAAAAACATTCAAGAAAAACTTCAGGAAACATTGATACTTGCCCAACCTGGGGATGAGATTATTTTAGCCGCAGGGATTTACGAATTTACGGACGGCCTCTCACTTGATGTAGACAACATCAGACTTTCCGGCGCAGGCCATGAAAAAACAATACTAAACTTTAAAGGTCAAATAACTGGCGCCCAAGGACTCCTAATCACTTCTGACAATGTGGTACTTAAAGATTTTGCAATTGAGGACACCAAAGGGGATGGCATCAAGGTTAAGGGTGCTGATGGGATTTATTTTCTAAATATCAGAACCGAATGGACAGGAGGGCCCAAGGCAACCAATGGCGCTTACGGTATTTATCCCGTTGAATCCAAGAATGTTTTGATTGATGGATGCATTGCCATAGGAGCATCGGATGCAGGCATTTATGTTGGCCAATCAGAAAACATCATTGTCAGGAACAGTCGTGCTGAATACAACGTTGCTGGTATTGAGATAGAGAACTCCATCCATGCAGATGTCTACAACAATTTAGCTACCCACAACACCGGAGGAATTCTTATTTTTGATCTTCCTTATTTACCCAAGCAAGGAGGGCACACAATACGAGTTTTTGGCAATCAGTCGATACAAAATGACACGCCCAATTTTGCCCCTGAAGGCAACATTGTAGGTGATGTACCAATGGGTTCGGGTGTGATCGTTTTGGCAAGTGAGAACGTCGAAATTTTTAACAATGTAATCGGGGATAATGCGACAGTTAATCTGGCAGTTGTTGCAGGTGAGGATTCAGACGACCCAAATTACCGGAAATTCCCAAAAAGAATCCAAATTCATGACAATCAATTTGGACCCGGTGGATACAAACCAGATCAACGTGGAAATTTAGGACCTATTCTGGTTGAGATTGCATCAACAAATGTTCCAGACATCATATGGGATGGAGTTATGCCATTTTGGCAGTACTTGTTTGGTCAACCGACTGATGAGAAATTGGTGATAGACAGTAATGGCGATGCAACCTTTCTCAATCTGGATGCGTTTTGGTATGTTGTCTTTCCTTATTTTCATCAACCGGAAACAGATATTGACACTTTTTCTGGCAATGTAAGGCCGTTACCTGCAGTCACATTAGCTTTTCCAAAGTAGAAAATGAGGGCTAAAAAGAGCATATTTTGGTTAGTGATCGCAGCATTGTTTGTGTTCTCAAATACACAGGCAAATGTGAACGATGAGGCAATTCTTTCTGAAGATTTTCCAATCAAGCTCTCAACGTATGGGTTTTTTGATAACTTAGGGGAGCAAAGGCCGAAATCTGAGGTACTTCCATACAGCTTGATCACCGTTTTGTTTTCTGATTATGCAGATAAAGATCGATTTGTGTATGTCCCGGCAGAGAAAACAGGAAACTATGTTGAGAACTCCGTTTTTCATTTCCCGGTGGGAACTGCTTTGATTAAAACTTTCTCTTACAGCAAAAGAATCAACGATTCAGATGTTGAAAAAGAATTAATCGAGACGCGATTATTACTCAGAAAACATGATCGTTGGGAAACCTTGGCCTATGTCTGGAATGAGGACCAAACCGAAGCCTATCTTAAAGTCGCCGGCAAGACTGTCAACACTAGGTTTACTGATACAACAGGGAAAATTAGACCCGTTCGCTATCGGGTACCCAACAAGAATCAATGCAAAGAATGTCATGCCAGTGGCGATAGCATTGTTCCAATAGGGCCTAAGCCGAGAAATTTAAATATGGATTTTGATTACCCAAACCAAACCATGAACCAGTTGGTTAAATGGTCGCAGATGGGTATTATTGACAATTACCCCCAAACAGTGAAACCTGTTGCTGATTTTACTGACCCCTCAAAAGATATCGAAGCAAGAGCAAGGGCCTATCTGGCTATTAACTGCGGCCATTGTCATTCGCCAAAAGGATCTGCAAGTTCAACCGGTCTGTATTTAAACTACGGCGAGCAGAGACCCAAGCAATTAGGAATATTAAAACCTCCAGTTGCAGCAGGGCGTGGGAGTGGGGGTTTGAGCTATTCTATCGTTCCAGGCAATCCGGACGCGTCTATTTTACTGTTTAGAATGATTTCAGACGATCCTGCCGTTATGATGCCAGAATCAGGTAGATCCTTGATTCACCAAGAAGCAGTAAGATTGATTCACGATTGGATTAAGACGATGGAGGATGAGGTAAGGTGAGCAGCGGAGAAAAAAAACCAAAGGTTAGGAAGCAAATACCACCTCATGCCATAACCAAAACTCATAAGAACAAGAAAAAGTACAGCAGAAAAGAAAAAAGAAAAAGCATGGCTGAACCGACATGATCAAACTCGAACATGCCAACATTTCGGCCACGGATGCCGAAGCAATGACCCGATTCATCACCTCCGCCTTTCCAGACTTCCACGTCCGCGGCGAAGGCTTAGATAGCTACGGGCGACCTTGGCGTCATGTCGGCAACGACGAGTTTTACATCGCGATTCAAACCGTGCCAACCAAGCTTGAGCGTAAGCCCTATGGTAACGACACAGGACTGAATCATCTGGGCTGGGAGGTGGACGACGTTACCACATTGGAGGCGAACATGCGTGCAGCTGGCTACGAGCCGAATCTGAAGGCAAACGAGCACCCTGCCCGGAAGCGCGTGTATTTCTATGACCCCGATGGCAACGATTGGGAGTTCGTCGAGTACACCACCAGTGATGTTCACGAGCGCAACGATTATTCTGACGCGCACAAGTGACGACTGTTAGAAATATCCATCCATTACACATCGTAATCGTCTTTTTGGTTCTGATGTTCATGGCTTCAGACTCTGTAAAATCCCAGTCCGAAGAAACACAAACCCAGCTGATACTGCTGGGAACCGGCACTCCCAATGCGGATCCGGAAAGGTCAGGCCCTTCACTAGCAATTGTGGTTGGCAGTAATTCCTACATTGTTGATTTTGGTCCTGGCGTGGTGCGGAGGGCATCCGCACTCTCAAAACAGTGGGGAGGTAAAATTGAAGCATTGAATGCCAATAACTTAAAGCTTGCTTTCCTGACACATCTTCATTCTGATCATACCGCAGGCTATGCTGACCTTATTCTTACACCGTGGGTTCTTGGGCGAAACATCCCGTTGGAGGTTTATGGCCCAAAAGGGTTAACTCAAATGACAGAAGACCTTCTTGAAGCCTATCGAAGCGATATCAGCTATCGCTTGGATGGATTGGAGCCCGCCAATGCCTTGGGGTGGCAAGTGAATACGCATGAAATTACTGAGGGTGTTGTTTTCCAGGACGATTTGATTGAAGTAACCGCTTTCAAAATAAACCACGGTTCTTGGGACAATGCGTTCGGCTATAGGTTTGTGACCCCAGATAAAACGATTGTAATATCCGGTGACACAAGGCCAAGTCAGAATTTGATCCGTTACAGCGAAGGAGCAGATATCCTTGTCCATGAGGTCTATTCACAAGCTGGTTTTGATAAGAAAACCGAGGTCTGGAAGAAGTACCATGCAACACACCATACTTCCACTTATGAATTAGGCGAGATTGCTAAAAAAACCAAACCTGATTTATTAATTTTGCACCATATACTTTTTTGGGGTGCTACCGAGGAAGAGTTATTGGATGAAATATCACAGATCTATGATGGACTAGTTTCCGTTGGATCGGATATGATGATTTATTAATAGCGAGTAATAAAGTGACAGAATTGCATCAAAATAAAACCGTCCTGATTACCGGTGCCTCCGCCGGGATAGGTAGGGCTTTCGCAGATGTTTGGGCCGAGGCCGGTTTTAATCTTGTCTTAACAGCACGAAGAGAGGCGAGGCTCTTGGAAATTGCAAACGAATTAAAAGCACATGATGGAATCAAAGTCTATACATTGCCAATGGACTTAACTGATCCAGAAGCAGCCCCTAAAATACATCAATACTGTCTTGACAGAGAAATTCATGTAGATGCTTTGGTCAATAATGCAGGTTACGGCCCCCGTGGAAAATTTGAGGAAATGAACTGGGATTTGCATCAGGATTTTTTACAAGTTATGGTCAGCGTAGTGGTTCAACTGACCCATTTATTTTTGCCAGGGATGATCCAAAATAATTACGGTAGAATCATCAATCTTGCTTCTCTAGCCCCATTGATTCCCTCGCCGGTTATGGCAGGTTTGTACAGCCCGGTTAAAATTTTTCAGATCAAGTTTTCTGAAAGTATCCACGGTCAATATCAGGATAGAGGGATTTATTGCTCAGCTGTTTGCCCAGGATTAACCCGTTCTGAATTTCATGAAGCAGCTGGGATGCACGAGGTGAAGAATGCACCAAAATGGATGTGGATGGAAGCCAGAACAGTTGCCGAACAAGGGTTTGAAGCGGTTATGAAAGGGAAAGGGTTTATCATTAATGGCTCTATAAATAAATTTTTTGCTGTATTATCTAAAGTGATCCCCAAAAGGGTCACTAGGTCAATCGCTATGTATTTATCCAAAAGGAGTTATTAATAATGCGATCAATTGAGATAATTTTTGTTGTTGTTTTTACGGTAGTTTTAAATTCAATATCCGTTGTTAACAGCCAAGAGGGTGGAGGAGTAGCATTTGAACCATCTCCAGGGCAATCACCAATCCAAGCAGAGGAACTGCCTATGGATCTGATTGAAGACTACGAAGACGATACTTTGGTCGATAAAAAATTTTTAGATAAGGCTCAAAAAAAGAAGCTTGATTTTAATATTGTAGGCAAAGCGAGAGTCATTGATGGCGACACAATTACAATTAATAATACCAAGATCAGGTTTAGCGGCATTGATGCGCCGGAGAAAAACTACTATGGTCAAACTCAGTTTTGCAAAGGACCCAAAGGCGTGTGGGCTTGCGGTAAAAAAGCCTCTACTAAACTCAAACAATTAATCAATGGACAAGAGGTCCAATGCACGGATGAAGGCAAAGATAGATATGGAAGAACACTCAGTATCTGTTATGCCAATGGGGTGGACTTGCAGGCGGCTGTGGCTTATTTAAGATACTCAAATCGGTATGAAAACGAAATGGTTGAGGCAATGGTTGCACAAGTGGGTATTTGGGGCGGTCCATTCGTTGAACCAGAGCAGTGGCGCATACAAAACAGAAAAAAATAAAACAGATTGGATCATTTTTCAGCAATGAAGATTGACATCATACTTGACCCGACGCACACAACGGAAGAATTTTCAGAGTTGGGTGTTATCGCAGAGAAACTTGGCTTTAATGCCGTTTTAACAGCAAACTATCCATCGGCAATCGATCCATTCATTAATTTTTCTATTCTGGCCAAAGCAACCCAAAAAATCAGGATGGGACCGGTTGCAATCAGTCCATTTGAAACACATCCCCTGAAACTTTCCAACCTTTTGTATGGTTTGAATCAACTGTCCAAAGGCAGGGCAAAGATTGTTATCGGCGGTGGGGGAGGAACATTAATCTCAATGGGCTTAAAATCCAACCGACGAACCATGCACCCAAATATGGTACAGGGCGTCAGGGAATGTGTTGAGTTTTTGAAAGAGTTGTCTGCAGACAAAGCAATCTCTTTTAATAAAGATATTTTTCAGATTACAGGACCTAAACCACAGTGGATAGACCAACCCAGGCCAAGAATTTATGTCGGTGCAACCAAACCACAGATGCTGTCAA
>JYMV01001068.1_pt1 | contig 10064 bp, 7 predicted proteins | sample 338911 | NCBI WGS metagenome assembly JYMV01 (sample SAMN03354496, study PRJNA234377) | hydrothermal vent metagenome | biome: Deep sea; feature: Hydrothermal plumes at the Eastern Lau Spreading Center, Western Pacific Ocean; material: Seawater | place: Tonga | collected 2009 | depth 2000 m m
AAACGAAATGCATTTGGACAAAATATCCCGCCCCAATGTCAAGAACACGTGCTTCTTCGGGAATGAATTGTTGAAAAAAATCAGGGCAAAGCACTTTCCAGATTTTGTTTTTTTGTTCGCACTCATATTCATTAAATCGGCGGCTGTATATTTTGTCCAAATGCATTTCGTTTTGCATATCGGCTTTCTGGTTATAGTTTTAGCAAAAGAATTAAATCAGGTGATCCCTATCTTAATAATTTGTATAGAGTCATGGTTTGGTCTTTAAATAGGAAGCGATGCTTTTCCTTAAGGAAAGCGTCTAAACCGGGATTCATTTCTTCTAAATCGTAGCGGACCATAACATAAAGCGTGGCTCCTGCCTCGATATGTTTTGTCAGGGTTTCCGGTTTTAAGGGGTGATTCGCGCCATAGCCCCAGCCCTTGCGCTGACCAAAATAGAATAGTTGCGGAGAAGAGAATTGTGTTTTCTCCTTGGGCATGAATTTATCCTGCCCAACGATAAGGTCAGTGCTCTTAGAGTTTTTGCGAATTTTTTCTCCGATTTTTATATATGTGTCCCCATAGTTCAACCTCTTGTTTAGCTTGTATAAGGAGTGGGGCAGGATAAAAAACAACATTAAGATAACTGCCCAGGCTTTATAGTTTTTTTTCAGTTCTGAATTTTTGTTCCTATGATAAAAGCCGGACAGATATTTTCCGGCAAAAACACAGCCAACAGGAATGATGGGTATCTGATAGTATTCGTGCACAAAGTTGAGCTTTGCGGCAATGATAAAGTAAATGCAAACGGATAAAAACCAAATATGAAAGACTCCTTGCTCGCTGTTTTTGTTTTGCATCATCATACCCAGTACAACGAAAACAAAACCTGTAAAAGCAAACATTTTTTCTGCCAGCCGGGTCCAGAATATAAGTTTCCAGTAGCGCAATGTCAGAAGTATTTCCCAGTCCTTAATCAATCCAAGCCAAAGATTAGATCCGCCATAAGCTTCGTGCTGAAGGCTTGAAACATGCGTGTACCATAGTGCAGGGGGTAGAAGAATCAAAAATGCAAAAAGGTAAAGCTTGTACTGCTTGAACAACTCGCAACGAAATTTATTCCATGCTAGAAACAGTAGAGGCCCTCCCAAGTACAGGGTGGGAAGTTTTACCAGAAAAGCTAATGTTGCGGATAGACTTGCAAAAAGAAAAAACTTCCAGCTATCCGTGTCCAGCCACCGAGTGAACCCGTATAGTGTGGCAAGCGAAAAAAACAGCATCGCTGATTCCGGCATGAAGGTCCGGCTGTAGTAAACGGAAAAAGGGAGAACTGCGAAAATACCGCATGCGATCAAGGCAACGGTCTTGTCATAAAATCTCTTCCCTGTCAGGTACAGCACCCAAAGCGTTGCCATACCAAAAGCTATGGCAACGAGCCGGCCGAAAATATCATTGAAGCCAAAAAGCTTATAAAGGATCGCTACAATATAGGTGTAAAGCGGGAACTCATAGGCATATACAGGGTTGAGACGATGGGTGGTGGGATTAAAAAGGTCCATCCCATCGGCATAAAAATTATAGGCTATCGTGGCGGTCAGGGCCTGCCGCCAGCTATGAAAGTCCAGCAGAGGATTGGTCACCCCCCATAGACGAAAAACCAGTGCTATAAAAAATATCCCCCATAAAATCCTGAAGGGATTGAAAGAACTAGCTTGAGAATCTGAGGTGTTGGAAAACATTTAGGATAGTGAAGTTTTTAATTCTTGTGGGTCTTGAGAAAGGTCACTGGCTTTCGGCCCAGGCGGCCAGTTTCTCGCGAAAGATTTTGGCATTATGCCTCACATCAACCGGGAAGTCTGGATAAAAAAGTATTTTCTTTATGGAACGGGTATGCGGGTATGCGGCCCCGTTCCTTGGTGAAGGTTTTCCGGTCTTTAGCGACTCCATCCTTATTTTCTGGTTCTATAATTATTACGGGTTCCCGATCATTTCCCGAACCCTTACCCACTAGGGCAGAACGCCTGACATCAGGGTGCTGGTTGAATATGGCTTCAGAGGGAATGGTGAACAGAGTTTCCGAACCGATTATGACACGGTGGTTTTTTCTGCCGCAAAACCAAAGCCGGTTTTGCTCATCCCATTTGCCAACATCTCCCATCCTGTGCCAGAAGGTTTCGCCGTCCGGGATTTTAGCCAGACGCGTGACATCCTCCCGGTTGAAATAGGTTTTAGTAACCCAGGGAGCCTTTACGATAATTTCTCCTGTTTGACCCCTGGGAATTTCCAGGCCCTCTTCCCATTTTGAGATAGGTTCATCTGAAATTTGGATGATTTTTATTTCAGCACCTGGCACTGCTTTACCGATGCAGGTTCCTTCCCCTTTCTCCGACTGCGCCCAGGTGTCACCCACGATTTCTTGTCTCTCTATAGAAGTGACAGGAAGAGCTTCCGTTGCCCCATAGGGAGTGAGGACTTTGCAATCCGGTTCTAAAATAGACTCAAAACGTTTGAGCAAGGTTCCGGGAACCGGAGCGCCCGCAATCAGGATGCGCCGGAGGGAGGGAAGCTTTATCTTGCTTTTCTGGCAATAGCGGCTGACGGTGTCCCAAAGAGCCGGGGAACCAAAACTGCTGGTGATGTGATAGTTCTGGATAGGGTGGATAATGTTTTCAGGATTTACTTTTGCCGGATGGGTGGGATCCATATCCGGGATCACACTAGTCATTCCCATCCCTGTGCTGAACAAACCGAACAAAGGGAAGGTGGGTAAATCTTTTTCTCCCGGAAGAATGCCGAAGTGCTCGCATAGAATTCGAATTTGCTGGCCGAACATGCCGTGGGTGTAAAGGACCCCCTTTGCCGGGCCGGTACTGCCGCTGGTGAATAAAACAGCCGCCGCCTGCTCTTCAGGGATATTGCCAACCTGGTAACCGGGTTGCCCGTTTCTTTTTACCTGATCCAAAGTGGGTCCCCGCCAGAACCATTTTCTTCCAACAGTTACTGAGAGCCTAATCGACTTGAACGGAGCCGGGATCAGGGTTTTCACGGCATGGACTAGAGGAATGGCGATGATTCCCTGAGGTTCGGATTGCTTGATACAGCGCAAAACATTTTTTTTGCCCAGTCCCGGGTCAATCAGGACGGGAACCGCTCCAGCTTTAAATAATCCGAACGTCAGCGTTACAAAATCCACTCCATAAGGAACCATCACGAGCACCCGGTCACCTTTTTTCAGGCCGTAATGGAGAAGGCCGGATGCAATCAAATTGCTTTCTTCTTCCAACTGCTTGAAGGTAATTTGAGCTCTGGTCCGGATTTCAATGATCGCGGGCTGGTCCGGCATTTCTTTTGCCCAATGCGCTAGACTAGTGGAGATATTGTAGGACTTCATGGTTGGCTAGGATAAATCGAGAGCCGCCTTGACCAGGGGCAGGGTTACTTTTTTCTTCTGGATATAAGACTCTTGATTAATGGAGGAAACCGCATTTTGAATGGAAATAAAATCTCGGGCAATACGAGACAGCAAAAAATGGATGATGGATTCCGGTATGGTCAGGTTGATATCTTTTGCGAGCTTCAAAATGATTTTGGCGGTTGTGGAATCGTCAATGGGTTTGATCTCCGCAACCATTCCCCACTGAAATCTGGAAGTCAGGTAGCTTTCCATGGCAGAATTTCTGTCGGGTGGAAGGTTCGCGGTGAATGCAAGCTTCCCACCCTTTTCCATCATCTGGTTGTAGATATGGTAAAGTTTTTCTTGTGCTGTTGGGGAGTTGGTTAGGCTTTCCACGTTATCCATGAGAAAAAAATCAACATTCAAAAGTTGCTTCAGGGTTTGTTGGGCTTCAGGGGATGGGTCGCCTCCTAATTTGTCAACGAAATCATGTCCTTGAATGCAGACTGCACGCAACTCTCTCTCTGCCACGCGATTACCTATTGACAGGAGTAAATGGGTTTTCCCTAAATTTTTCTGTCCGAAAATATACAGGGCTTGATAGGGGGCCGGGTTCTCGGAGCAGAATTCCTTTGCCGTTTCAAAAGCAATGCGCGATCCCTCCGAAACAACAAAGTTGGAAAAGTCATATTCCGGATGGGAAGGGAAGTTTAACAGTAACTGTTTGCCGGGTCTGTTGTTCATGTATCCCCGGGTTATTTCGGTCCTGCCTGAATTTCGATATATGTTTTTCCCAGCGTGGAATGTATCATCATTGTGCAAACCCAGCCGTCTTTTTCGTAATTCAGAATTGTGGTCTCATGTTTGATGGCGTTAACCAAGCTCCAGCCTTTGTTGACCATTTCGTCTTGGTAAAAACTGACGACTTCGTTCAGTTTGCTCCACCCGGAATAGAAAAAACGTCCGACTTTGACGGTGCCGCTTCCTGACTCATAGACAAAGGACTTGGAATGATTCCGTTCAAATCCACTGGGAATGGGAATGTCCGAAAAGGGATAGACCAATTCTGGGGGAGGCGGTGGGGGGGGAGGTGTTTTGGCTGTCATTTCTTCCCACGTTGCGCAACCAGCTACGAAAAACCAAACTCCAAATAATGAAAACAGGAATAGTCGTTTAATCATTTTATGCTATGCCTCCTCCTAAATAGACCACCAGCAAGCCTGTCATTGAGACAAAAACCGATCACCCTCAAGGTGCCCTGAGGTATTTCCGGAATTTTGCGTGCAAAGGACTTGACCTGTTCCGGAAAACAAAAATAAGGAATCCCTTCAAAGACCATCATCAAACCCACGGCGGACAAGAACAGACTCATAACTTATACCAAAGTTAGTAACAGGAAAAATCAGAAGAAAAAGAACGTCCTTTCTGTGAAAAACGTGACTCTTTCCGTTGATTAAGTAGAAGGCTCAATAATTTTGACCGGTTATTTCGGTTGGTCGGCTTGAGGGACAGGTCAGTGCGAAAACCCATAGCCGATTATCTTTTATCTCATAAAGCGAGTCAATATATAATTAGTTTGGAGAAGGGTGTGCAAAAGTGGGTTCAGCAGGTTCTATCTAAGGGTTTTGAGGTTGTAAATAAAGGAAAAAGCATTATATAATTACCAAGAATCCATTATTAGAGGCCTGCAAAATTAATTTAAATTAATTTTTTGTTAACCGAAAATTAATAGCCAAAGTATTAAGCTTTATATTATTTGACCGTTCCTTATTAAGAGCCTGGGTTGTTTCCTGGGGGCTTCTTTTTCCGTTGTGGAAATTCACTTTTGATTGTTTGTCCAATTGAGGATTAAAAAATATGTTTAAATCTTTTGTCCATCGTGCCCCTTCACTGGTTTTTGTGTTTTTACTTCCTTTTGGACTGGTTGTTTCTCCAGGGACCCTTTTTGCGTTAAGCAGTCATACCCAGCCACTTGCGAGTAATATATTTGTCGAAATTGCAAAAAAGCAAAACCCCGCTGTGGTTAATGTGAGCACCAAGGCCAAGGCAGAGACCGCACATAAAAATTTCCGTGTTCCTCGGCCCGGCCCTGGGCAGAACAAGTCTCCTGATCCCTTTCGTGATTTTTATGACCGTTTTTTTGGTGAGCGCCCGAACCAAAGGCCAAAACGGGGTATGGGTTCCGGATTCGTGATTGACAAGGAGGGTCATATCCTGACCAACTATCATGTGATAGAAGGGGCAGGTGAAATTGTGGTGATCCTTGATGACAATGGGACTGAAAAAGAATACACCGCTACCTTGGTGGGTTCGGACCCCAAAACCGATATTGCCTTGATTAAAATCAACCGCGAATCGGGGGATAATAAGGACTTTCCTTTTTTGAGGTTAGGCAGCTCCGAAAACCTGGAGGTGGGGGAATGGGTGGTGGCCATTGGTAATCCTTTTGGTCTCAGCCACACCGTTACGGTGGGCGTGGTAAGCGCATTGGGCCGGAGCATTGGTGCGGGTCCTTATGATGAATTCATTCAGACGGACGCTTCTATCAACCCGGGTAACAGTGGTGGGCCACTTATCAATATCGAAGGAGACGTGATTGGGATCAACACTGCTATCATTTCAGGGAATACCGGCGGAAATGTAGGAATTGGGTTTGCGATTCCCATTGATATCGCCAAGGGAATTTTAAAGGACCTGAGAGAAAGAGGAACCGTTACCCGTGGCTGGTTGGGAGTCATGATTCAAAAAATCACCCCTGATCTGGCAAAATCTTTTGGCCTCAGCCAAAGTGAGGGGGCTCTTGTCGGCGATGTGATTCCCGATGGCCCAGCTGCCAAGGGAGGGGTAAAACGTGGGGATGTTATTGTCATGTTTGACGGTCAGCAGGTCAAGGATATGGAAGACCTTCCCAAAATTGTTGCCGCAACACGCCCGAACTCCGTGGTAGATGTGGAGGTGATTCGTGATGGTTCCCGGATGACGCTTAGCGTTAGCATAGAATTATTGGAAGATTCGCAGGAAACGGTAGTGGCCAAGGCCGATCCTCTGGGCCTTCAGGTTCAGGATATTACTGAGGAGTTGGCACAAAGCCTGAAATTGGAAAGTGTGGAAGGAGTGTTGGTTTCCGATGTGACTGCCGGAAATGCCGCCGCAGAAGCGGGTATCCGTCGGGGTGATGTCATTTCGGAAATGAACCGCTCCATTGTCAAAGACATGCGGGACTACCAAAACCTCATGGCCTCTGTGCAAAAGGGCTCGTCCGTCCTATTTCTGGTCAAGCGGGGAGGGAGTACCATATATATTGCCGTCAAAGTTGAGTAGGGCTTTGCTCTTCACTTATTTATCCTGCTTTATCGTGCGCATTCCCTCAAGATGGTTCTGGGTTATTTTTGTGTTTGCCGTGATGGGGCCACCCTTGGCTTTTGCGGATGAACGCTATAATCGCAGAACCCCTCTTGTCCGGGCAGTAGAAAAAGTCAGCCCGGCTGTTGTGAATATTTACACAACAGAAATTTCCCGGTCAGCGCGGAATCCCTTCAGAGGTTTTGGCAACAACCTGTTTGACCAGTTCTTCAAGGATTTCCTTCCTCCCACCGCAAGCCAAAAGCGTAGTCTGGGTTCAGGGGTTCTTATCAATGGTGAAGGATTTATTCTCACCAACGAACATGTTATTGCCAAAGCTGCGAAGATCCATGTCGTCCTGAGTGACAAACAGGAGTTCGATGCCAGTGTCATCGGCTCGGATATCAAATCTGATTTAGCAATCATCAAGATTAACTCAGGCAAGCTCCTGCCTTATATTGAAATGGGCAGGTCCGATGATTTAATGGTCGGTGAACAAGTGCTGGCCATTGGTAACCCTTTTGGTTTGCGACACACAGTCACGACAGGAATCATTAGTGCATTGAACCGCAACATTCGGGCTGGAAAAAACAAGGTGTATAGCGACTTCATTCAGGTCGATGCCTCGATCAATCCGGGAAACAGCGGTGGGCCTTTATTGAACATCAATGGCTCCCTGATAGGAATCAATACGGCCATCTTCCAAAAAGCAGAGGGAATTGGTTTTGCTATTCCCATCGACCATGCCAGGCGGATTGTTGATGAACTGATCCATTATGGTAAAGTCCGACGTGGCTGGCTGGGGGTTTCCGTGCAGGAGTTGGACACCCAGCTTTTGCGCCATTTTCAGTTGGACCGGCAAAAAGGGGTTCTCGTTGTTGGTGTCGCCGATAGAAGTTCGGCCGGGAAAGCCGATTTGAAACGCGGAGATATCATCATTGCGATCGATGATCATGAGGTGAGAGACAAATCGGACTTCCGGGGCCGTATGGCTTCTTATACGGTCGATAGTGTTATCCGGTTTTCCATTTTGCGGGATGGCAAAATGATAGAACGGAAGGTTCGCGTGACATCCATCCCAAAAGGTTATGTCAAGGAATTCACCCGAAACTGGCTCGGCTTGCAAGTCCAGGAGAACAGTGAGCGTTTTGCCCGAGCCAACAGGCTGATGGCTTCCAAGGGAATGGTTGTCATGGAAGTGATTCCCAACAGTGCGGCCGGGAAAATCGGTATCAATCCTGGTGATATCATTCGGCAAATGAACCAGAAGCGTGTGGACAGTGAAGAGGATTACAATAAGGCCGTTGCGGATATGAATAATCCGGATCGTATTTTGCTCTTGGTCCAGCGTGGACGGCAGGGGTATTATGTGACCCTGGAACCCTGATAAAAAATTCCCTTTTTCTATGACGGCAAAACAGGAAATCGAGACTCTCAAACAGTCCATCCATCAGTACGATTCCCTCTACTACATCAAAAACTCCCCAACCGTTTCTGATCAGGAATATGATGCTCTTCTTCGCCGTTTGGAAGAACTGGAAGCCGCTCACCCCGAATACGTTACTCTCGACTCTCCCACACAGCGAGTGGGCGGTAAAGTAGATGAACGTTTTAAAGCGGTCGTGCATCCGGTTCCCATGCTCAGTCTCGACAATACCTACAATGTGGATGAGCTGCGGGCGTTTCATCAGAGAGTGCTCAAAGGTCTCCCGGATGTTCCTGAAGACGCCATTGAATATGTGGTGGAGTTGAAGTTCGATGGCCTGGCTGTGGCGCTCACCTATGAAGACGGTTTGCTGGTGAGTGGAGCCACCCGTGGCGATGGCCTGCAAGGGGAAGACATCACGGCGAATTTAAGAACCATACGTTCAATCCCTTTGAAAATTGATACGGAGCCCTTTCACCACATCGAACTGCGTGGTGAAGTTTTTATGCCGAAAAAAGAGTTTGAACGCATTAACACTCAGCGGGAGGCGGAAGGGGAAACGCCCTTCGCTAACCCCAGAAATGCCGCCGCCGGAGCGTTGCGCCTGCTTGACCCTGCTATCACGGCAGAGCGCAGGCTCGACATATTTATTTATGGCGTAGGTTTTCTCGATGCCAATCCTTTTCAGACCCATTATGAATTGCAGGAAAAATTGTCGACATTACGATTTCCTATCAATGAACACAACCGGCTGTGTAAAGACTTTGAATCGGCACTCGCCTTGATTGAGGAGTTTCGAGATAAGCGCAAAGAGCTCGATTATGAAGTGGATGGCCTGGTCATTCAGTTAAATTCATTGGCTTACCGCAAGAAGCTGGGGACGACTTCCAAGTTTCCCCGCTGGGCGGTAGCCTACAAGTATGAAGCGGAACAGGCCATGACCGAAATTTTGGATATTGTTTGTCAGGTGGGCAGGACAGGCTCTATCACTCCTGTCGCCGAGTTACACCCCGTGTTTGTTTCGGGGTCCACTGTTAGCAGGGCGACCTTGCACAACGAAGATGAAATTAAACGCAAAGACATCCGCGTTGGCGATAAGGTGGTGATTGAAAAAGCCGGTGAAATTATTCCCAAAGTGGTCCGGGTAATCGAATTTTCCGAGAAGACAGGTAAGAGGGGAAGACCCTTTAAGATGCCCGCAGTTTGCCCCGAATGCCAGGCTCCCATTTACCGTGCGGAGAGTGAAGCGGTTTGGCGTTGCGTGAACAGTGCTTGTCCTGCGCAGTTAAAAGAAAGACTTAAGTATTTTGCTTCCCGCAAGGCGATGGACATTGACCATCTTGGCCCGGCAGTGATTGAGCAGTTGGTTGATTCGGGACGGGTCAAAAACTTTTCTGACCTTTATACTCTGCAAAAAGATGAAGTGGCTTCTCTCGAGCGTTTAGCGGATAAGTCGGCGCAGAACCTGATCGAAGAAATTGAAAAAAGTAAGTCCGCTGGACTTTCGCGGTTCCTGCATGCTTTGGGAGTACGTCATGTGGGGCAACGCACAGCGATCATTCTGGCCCGGAGATTTCGATCTCTTAAGAGATTGCAAGAGACCAGCTATGACGAACTGGAAAAGGTTGATGAAATAGGGCCTGTCATTGCCGAAAGCCTGAGAACATTTTTGGATCGGGACACCAATCGGCAGGAAATTGAGCGTTTGCGCAAACGGGGTATCCTTATGGAAGAACAGGGAGATGCTCCCGAAAGTGGTGGCTTGCTCGAAGGCCGGCAGTTTGTTCTTACAGGAACCTTGTCACAATTCACCCGTGAGGAAGCCAAGGAGAAAATACAATCCCTTGGAGGGCGAGTCACCGCAACGGTTTCCAAAAATACCGATTATTTGGTGGCGGGAACCTCAGCCGGATCGAAACT
>JYMV01045200.1_pt1 | contig 10064 bp, 7 predicted proteins | sample 338911 | NCBI WGS metagenome assembly JYMV01 (sample SAMN03354496, study PRJNA234377) | hydrothermal vent metagenome | biome: Deep sea; feature: Hydrothermal plumes at the Eastern Lau Spreading Center, Western Pacific Ocean; material: Seawater | place: Tonga | collected 2009 | depth 2000 m m
TGACATTAATATTTTCTTTCCCCAATTCAGCAGCGAGAGCTCGGGTCAGGTTAACAACACCACCTTTGGACGCACAATAACCAGGGCAATTGGGGAAAGCGCCGGTCCCAGCAATAGAGGAAATATTTACGACCTTACCTCCACCAATTTCACGCCAATGGGGAACGAGTGTTTTTACGGAAAAAAAGTAACCTTTGAGATTAAGATCAAGAGTTTCATCCCAAATCTCTTCAGTCGTCTCCATCACTGGAACAGTGTGGAAAACACCCGCATTATTGACAAGTATATCCACTTTCCCCCATTCATCCATCACCTCTTTTACCAGACGCTCGATTTCTGGAATCTTCGAGACATCCGCTTTGAAAGCCTTAGCCGAACCACCACCTACTATGATGCTAGCAACCACATCGTTGGCCTTACTTTCACTTTTAAAATAGTTGACCGCAACTTTGGCACCTTCTTTTGCATAACGTTTTGCTATTGCCTCACCTATACCCATGGACGAACCGGTAACAATGGCAACTTTGTTTTCAAGTCTCATTTTATCCTCCCAATATAAAATTTAGGCCCTCAATGATTGTGTAGCAGTTTTGTCGATTTCCATATTGTCGTCGATGACAATGCCATAAACTTCTTCGGCTCGATTACGGCTTACTATGCCCTCGCGAACATCATGCAATACCCGCTCCGGATCACGTGATTTGGGATCGCCATAGCCTCCACCACCACAGGCAATTGAGACCAGCACTTCTCCATCCTCAATCCATACTTGTGAACATTGATCAAGCCGTTGCAATTCTCCTTTGACCGTAAGGCGAAATTGATCAGAACGAGAGGCGGGACCACCATTACGTGCACCCAAAGGAATATGGATATTCCCGTCAGCAACGAAGCCGGCTTCCATTCGGCAATTAACAGGACTAAGTTCAACTCTTATGCCAGGTGCTCCCCTAAACCTACCTGCACCCTCTGAATCTTCAATTAGTCGCCTAGTATGTACTCGAATAGGCGTGTAAACTTCATCGAGTTCAACCGAATCGATGTAACACATCCCACCATTTCCTGCATGCAGCATTGTCATCCAGGCATCCTCAAAAGGAGCGCCCGCTCCTGCCGTATGACCCAAAAAAAGCTGGTTTACATAGGGCTTTCCATTGCGAGGATCCGTTCCTGATACAACCGAAGTTGAAGGCGGACAGAAGCAGCCAATCTCACCCATTCCAAGTCCATCACTGATCTCTGCCATAGCTCTCATAGTCGAGTTTTGAACGCGATCTGCTAAATTAGTAGTAGATGCAGAACAGCTTGTCGGATGGTGAGGCACCCCGACAACACCGTTATCTTTTAAATGAAGCTTAACGCGCCGAAAAGCGCCGGCATTCTTAGGGACTGTATTGTCGACAGAGTTGTAAATACCGATCATGGCAGACGTCCGCGTGCAAGCCTCGGAAACGTTCAACCCGCAGGCGAGCGCATCGGGATTTTGAGTAAGATCCACCTCGATCATGGCCCGTTTTGTGTCGATAGTGACTTTAGAAGTGATGGTAATTCCTTCCTTTGGAGTTCCCGGAATAGCGTCATGTGTAGATTGGGCAACACCGGTACCCTCCTGCATGCTTTGGATAGCTGCAATCATACGGTTTTCGGAATAGTCAAACCACTGCTCGGTAAAATTGTGGAGCGTATCCCATCCTATTTCTTCACCCAGAGATAGTAACTCGCGTTCCCCTATAAAGGCAGCACCGAGCATCGCCAAAAAATCGCCATACCACTGATCCGGAACGCGAATGCGCATGCGACACATGCGTATAATATCTTCAATAGTTTCGTAATTTTTCACCACTTGAACGGCAGGAAAGATAAGGGCTCCTTCCTCATATACGTCCCGCGCCGTGCCGTGATAAGTCGTGGGAATGGAATTTCCAATATCCGCCTGGTGGGCTTTCGCCAAAACTGTAAAGTGATGTTCCCCGTGGCCATCTATCACGGGCATAAGCAAAGTGTGGTCCGCAGGATGGGAATCTCCATGGTACGGTGAGTTGTGCAGAAATACATCTCCTTTTTCGAGCTTAGGGTGAAACTCATGCATTGACTTGGCCATTAGATCTGGTCCGGAGAGAACGTGTATTGGCAGACTTTCTTCGGCGGTAAGTAATTCGCAGTCTCGTGTAACAATACAACAAGAAAAATCCTTGGCCCGATTCAGCACCCCTGAGCGTCCAGTCCGCAGAAGAGTGTTTCCCATTTTGCGACATATGCCACCCAACCTATTGGAGAGGATCGCCAGCTTCGCTCCATCGAGTTTGTTTTTTATATTTTTATCCATATTTTTCTCCAAACCTTATGGCGAGATGATGACACTTCTATTTTCTGTCAACCGAAAGCTGGCCTGGGGGTCAACAACTATCGTTGTAAACTCTGTTTCAATAATAGCCGGCCCGGAATATGTTTTCTTGGTATCTATTGAGTTAAGCGTCTGAATTGGTGTTTCCATTTCACCGTGTTGCTCAAAATACGCCAATCGTTTAGCAACAACACCGTCCCCCAATGTACCTGACTTAATCTGCCCAGTCGTTCCACCACGCAAACGGCAACTTACCGAGGCCGTCCAGCTTACCATTTCGACGATGGAGTCTGGATCATTTATAGCGAAAATCTCCTTATGAACAGAATGAAAATCCTGAACCAACGCGTCTAGATCGCTACCACCTTTGAATCGGCCAGTCCGCAAAGGTACATCTATCTCCCAAACTTGACTGGCGTAACGAGCTTCAACACCAAACTCGATGCTGTGATCCACCGCACCTGTACCAGGCCCGTCAACGAAGGACTGACAGCGGGCCTCTAATCCTGCAAGAATTTCATTCACGCCCTCCAAATCCCACTCCTCAGACGTAGTAAAAAACATAGACCGGAATTCCGTAGTGAGATCCGACATCACGGCTCCATAAGCACTCAAGGCGGCTCCAGTTTCCGGGATTAATAACTTTGGACATCCCAGGCGACGGGCTATAAGCGTAGAGTTAAGACCAGCTGCACCACCACCGCCAATAAGAACGGCATCTGCCGGATCAATACCTTGATTAACTGTAATCTCGGAAATGGCCTGAACCATATTCTCAGTCGCAACCCCAACGACCGCTGCCGCCGCTGCTTTCAAATCAAGACCAAGGGGTTCAGAGATCTTTTCCCTAATAGAGGCCTCAGCTGAAGATACATCTAATTTCATTTTGCCACCCAAAAAATACTTTGGGTCGAGATAGCCGAGAACCAGGCAGGCATCCGTCAGTGTCGGCTCCGTTCCTCCTAATCGATAACAGACCGGCCCGGGTTCAGCACCTGCACTCTGGGGTCCAACGTGAAGGATACCGCCATCATCTACACGGGCAATAGAACCGCCTCCGGCACCAACACTTTTAATATCAATAGACGGGAAACCCGTCATATGGCCGCGGAAAGGTTGACCAATCCAGGTTTCCCGTGTCTTGGGGATGCGTCCACGTCGTACCAGGCTCACATCATAAGTTGTACCCCCTGTATCGGCGATGATTACGTTGGTTTCTTCACATTCCAAATCCGCATAATGCCGGCCTGCTATGGGTGCCATAGAAGGGCCGGAATTAATGGCGTGAATGGGTTGGCTAGCTAACTCTTTAGCGTCAATCATTCCACCTTGGGAGGTCAGCACGAGTGTACGACCAGAAAACCCTACCTCAGATAGTCGCTCTGTCAAACTACCAAGATACTTAGTCATTAGAGGTTTTAGGGATGCATCGATGGCGACCGCCGACGCCCGGCGGTATTCGCGAAGTGCCGGATTCAAAACATGGGATAAGGAATAAGGGATACCAGGCAGATGCTTAGATAACAGATCTCCAACTCGATCTTCGTGCGAAGAATTGGCAATCGACCAAAGTAAACATACTGCGACGGCTTCAACATTTTTAGATTTCAGTTTCTCAATTATAGAAAGGACGGCCTCTTCATCGAGAGGGATCACCTGCTGCCCGCGACTATCGATCCGCTCAGGCACTTCGAACGTCAACGCTCGAGGGATATAAGGCTTTGGATAAGGAACTAAAAAATTAAACGGTTCTATCCTTCCTCCTTCACGTAACACTAAAATATCTGGGTGTCCTGCGGTCGTGAGTAATGCTGTCTTTGCCGTATTGCCAGTAATGATCGCATTAATGGCGTAGGTGGTACCGTGAATTAACATGTCCCCCTTTGCCATGAGGCCAGGCAAGTCAATGTTCCTCTTAGATGCCGCAAGAGTAAGAGCGTTCAACACCCCTAGAACCGGGTCCTCTGGCGTTGTAGCCGCCTTGAACATGGAGAGAGTTCCGTCGTCATCCTCTACAATGAGATCCGTAAACGTACCACCGGTATCACATGCGAACCTCATGACATCTCCCTGTTAGTTCTAATCTCGTTTTGGGTCTTTTTTAATCGAGTGGGGTTAGGCATTATAGACAGTATGAGTTTCCTGACTGAACGATGCAATCAAAAGGATAAATACAAATGCTGAAAATGATTGCTCCCTTTGAAATGGGTATATGCGTCGATGATCTAGAAAATATGATAGCATTTTATGGAGACGTATTAGGCTTCAAATTGATCAGTAAAATTGATGTGCCAGCAGATAAAAGCAACGAGGCGGGGTTTACGTCCGGCGGCTATACCATTGTTCGCATGCAGACAAACTACGGTGAACGTATTAAGCTTGTTAGGCCGATGACATCGGCCAATCCCAGGACATCTGGAAAAGAAGTTTTATCCAAAAAAGGAAATGTTTTTCTGACTTTCATCGTCGAAGATCTCAAACATACTGTTTCAAGGATCAAGAATACGGACGCCCCTATTCGAACCCAAGGCAGTATTATGGAGGTACGGGACGGCGTGTTTCTCTCAATCATAGACGACCCCGAAGGCAATCACCTGGAATTTGTCGAATATAGTGACATTACCAACTACCGGCCCGATCTTGTTTAGGCTTCCCATTCCATGTGACCGTCTACGGCAATAAATTGACCGCTTATGTGTTTGGCCTTTTCTGAAGAAAGAAATACCACTAAGTCCCCCACCTCTTTAGGTTTTATCCAGCAACGCATGGATATATATCTTAAATACTCCTCCTCAGTCTCCTCTAACGTCCTTCCATCGGCCTCTGCTTTCCTGGCTAAGATCGCGCGACCTCTCGTGTTATCGATAAGGCCCGGCAAAATTGCATTGCAACGGATATTCCAAGGGCCAAGTTCTCTGGCTACATTATGAGTTAGACCCATCACGCCCTGTTTTGACGTGATATAGGGGAGACGATTTGTCATGCCCGTGCGAACAGAAACCGTTGAAATATTAATGATTGTGCCGGATTTTTGTGCCTTCATATATGGCGTCGCCTTCTGGATACAGTAGAACATACCGTTCAAATTGACATCCATCGTTCGACGCCATTCATCAACATCAATTTCTTCAATGGGGGAATGACCGCCGCCGATACCAGCATTATTAACAAGGAGATCCAAACCACCCAGAGAAACCTCAACATCCTCAAATAGTCGCGCAACGTCAGTGGCATTCCCCACATCGCAGCGGGTGCCGCTAAGACCTTGTTTATCTTTAATTGCGCCTTCTAAGGCCTCACCGTCAATGTCACAGATATGCACCCTGGACCCTTCTTCAAGACAGCAGCCAGCGATGGCATTGCCAATACCCGATGCAGCTGCAGTTATCAAGATCCTTTGATTGACAGTCAACGGCTTTCAACCGATTAAAATGCGACCTGATCTCCTCAAGAGAGAGGTCTTCAATAATACGCCTGATCTTAGCGACCTGGTCTCCATTGGATTTGGCCATCTCGCCCTTACCTATATAGAGCGAATCCTCAAGTCCAACTCGAACGTTCCCGCCTAAGATAGCACCCGTGGTGACAAAGCTCATCTGGTGACGACCGGCAGCCAGGATTGACCACTCATAATTTTCCTCACCGAAAAGCTTATTTGCAATTCTTCGCATATGGGCGAGGTTTTCGATATCCGCTCCAATACCGCCGAGAATTCCGAATATGGTTTGTACGAAGAATGGCGGTTTGACAAGTCCCCTGTCTACAAAGTGCGCAAGATTATAAAGATGTCCCATATCGTAGCACTCAAATTCAAATCGAACGCCGTGACCTTCCCCAAGCTCTTTTAAAACCCACTCAATATCCTTAAATGTGTTGCGAAATATAAAATCCCGGGTCATCTCAAGATATTTAGGCTCCCATTCATACTTCCAATCAAAGGGCTTATCCAAAATGGGATAGAGTCCAAAATTCATGGACCCCATATTAAGTGAGGTCATCTCGGGGCTCGCCCTCAGGGCGCCGGCGCACCGCTCTTCAAGAGACATGCCGTGACCGCCACCAGTAGTGATATTTACGACAGCATCTGTGGACTGCTTAATGCGGGGCAAAAATTCCATAAATACGTCTGGGTCTGGAGTTGGTCTACCGTCTTCAGGATTTCTTGCATGTAAATGTAAAATAGACGCACCCGCCTCCGCGGCGGCAATAGCATCTGCCGCTATCTCATTCGGTGTTATGGGTAAGTATTCCGACATTGTTGGGGTATGAATTGAGCCTGTTACTGCACAGGTGATGATGACGCTTTTTGCCATTTTAGAACTCCTCTCCTGAAGATGATTTGCTATTTTTATTTACTATCTAGAACAATAAAGGAAAATAAAGCTATTGATCAATAAGTAGAGCAACAGACTTTATACCAATTACTTTATATCCGGAAAACCTATTGGGTTTTCTCTACTAACCTCAGCCGCTAATCCAATCAGCAAATCTTCACAAAAACGTGGCCCCACGATCTGCAGACCAGCAGGCATCCCCCCTTTTGTCAATCCTGATGGAACGGAGATGGCGGGCAAACCAAATAAGGAAAACACCAGTGTCGGTGCAAACCAGTCAAAATAGCTCTCCATTTTCTTGCCATTGATGGTTTCTGGAAAATTCTGTTCCACGGGGAATGGAGTAATGGGAAGTGTAGGTGTTAAAATAAAGTCATAGGCTCCTAATGTCTCGACTAGTTTACCCCACAGCCTGGCGCGAATTGACTCAGCCTCAGCAATATCTGTTGGCTTCAAATCAAGTCCATCCTTTATATTACTGGATAGGTTGGGTCCCAGTTCGTCCAGGCGGTCCAGTAAATCAAAATATTTTGTCACCATCCATTGGCCACGCAGTATCGAAAAAGCATGCCGTCCCTCGGATAGATCCAATTTGACCTCGGTTAAGGTGTGACCGGCCTTGGTCAGCATGCCCGCTCCTTTGAGGCAACTTTCCGAAACATCTTTATCCACGCCAATACCCGCGACATCAGGGATATAAGCTAGGTTAAGTCTTGGGGCTCCCTGTACCTTTGAACTAAAATAGCCTCTACCGGGGGAATGAGCTTCACTGTGGTGAGGCTGCGCCATCACTTCCAAAAGAATTTCCAAATCCTCGGGTGACCGGGCCATCGGGCCTGGCACGCCTAGCGTATCAAAGGGTAAATTTTTGGGGCCTGAAGGCACGAGACCGGGCGTTGGCCGGAGGCCCATGACACCGCAAAAGGCTGCTGGTATCCGAAGTGATCCACCCAGATCTGATCCCGATGCAATTGGAAACATCCCTGATATGAGCCCCGCCGCACCACCACCCGTAGAGCCTCCTGCCGAAAGCGCCGTATTCCAGGGATTCCGAGTTGCACCAAATACGTCATTATACGTATTACCACCTGTAGCAAATTCCGGAGTGTTGGTCTTCCCAATGATTACACCACCTGCCTCCTTGATGCGCTGAACAACAATATCATCCTTACCCGGGATATGGTTCGAAAATAATGTTGAACCAAAGGTGGTACGAATACCAGCGGTTGCCGTTACATCTTTAATGCCAACTGGTACACCCGCTAGAAGACCTACCTCCTCACCCTTAGATATACGGTTATCAATGTCTTTTGCCTGTTTTCGGGCAATTTCTTCGCTCACGGTAACAAGAGCATTAACGGTAGGATTAGTTACACTTATGCGGGCCAAACAGTTTTCGAGTACTTCCACGGCGCTAAGCTTTCGGCTTCTAATATTCTCAACAATCTCAGTCGCAGAGAATGTCCAGGGCTCAGTGCGCATGAGTTGATTATCCGGTGTAAATGAGGAGTATTTTTTAACTGAAGTCGGTCAGAAACGTTGCCGTGATCGGAAAAGCCCAGATGATAATCATGACTACTAGCATCAGCATCCAATAAGGAATTGATCCGGCAAATATCTCGGTTAAGGTAACACTACTATCGGGCACCGCGCCTTTTACAGTATAAACCAATAGACCTAGCGGTGGAGTCAATAAGCCGGCCTCTATAGCAAGAATGCCAAATATAGCAAAAGCGTTAACGTTCCATCCGCCCGCTTCAGCCAAAGGCCAAAAGATTGGCACCGTTAGGAGAATAATTGAGATGGAATCAATCAGAGTACCGAGGGCCAACCAAATTATAATCATTAAAACAGTTATGCCAAAAGAGCCCAAACCCATTCCAGTGATTATATCTTGGATCATGTCCACTACCGAACCCAATGCCAAGAATTTGGCATACATTGCAGCCGTCATAAGTAAAACCAAAATGGGAGCAATAGTTTTTCCAGAATCAACGACTGCTGTCCTATATTCTGCCCATCGAAGACCCTTAATATAAGAGAATATAATGGCTCCACCGCATCCTACGGCCGCCGACTCCATGGGAGTAAAAAAGCCCGCAAACAATCCGCCTAAAACTAAAAGAATGAGTACAATCACTCCGAAACCACTTACCATCTCTCGACCAGTTGGAACCGTTTCTTCAGGCTCTCCCTCAATTTTTGATGGAGCCAACTCCGGTTGCATTCCCGCTCTTACGGAGACATAGATACCCATAAGAAGGGCTAAAATAAGTCCAGGTATAAAACCCGCTAAAAAAAGTTTACCTATAGATTTCTCGATTATAATACCCCATACGATTAGAAGGACACTCGGCGGAATCAGCATTCCCAAGCTCGCACTACCTGCTATAGACCCCAAAGCAAAACTTCGATTATAGCCAAATTTCATCATCTCGGGATAAGCTATCCGAGAAAAAGTCATGGCCGAAGCAATACTGACGCCCGTTACCGCCGCAAAAACGGCATTCCCAAGAACCGTTGCAATCGCTAAACGTCCAGGTAGTTTTCTTAGGAAATAATTTGCAATTTTATATAAATCAGTTGCCATGCCTGCCCTACTCATGAACTCTCCCATGAGCACAAACAATGGTATCGCAGCAAAAACGGCATTTCTTAATACGGCATAAGCTGAGCTACTTGCCAACTCAAGAGTGATACCCAAGTCACCAAAAAGCAAATAGGTTCCAACCAAAGAAACCATGCCTAAAACGACAAAAATGTGAAACCCCAACACTATTAAAGTTATCAAGGCAATAAACATAACGAGTAAAACCACTGGCGCTTCTAACATCTACTCCCCCCAGTCATTCTCTCTATTTTAGTTTTTTTCACGGTCCCTTAACCCTTCTTAGGCGCTATTTTTCCTGTAACTGTATGATAAATCAGTTGCAGGTAAATAAGGCAGCAAATTCCGCTAAAGATGATAATTAGAGTACGAACTGGATATACCGGGACTTCAAAGGATCCTGCTCCTTCAAATTCTTTCAACTCCCAGCTAGTTATCATCGTTTCCCACCCTCCCCAGATAATAGCTGCAAAAAGTAATATACCCAGAATATATGTTGAGCAGTCTATGGTGCGCCTAATTTTGTCCGAAACGACGTTAAAAATGAATACTGTTCTTATCATGGCTCGACGTTTGATAGATGATGGCAATTCAAGGAATAAAATACCTACGATAGAGTTAGCGACAAGTTCGTGTGTTCCCTGGAAGGGGGCATTAAACATTTCTCTACCAATTATGTCCCATAAATATACTGCGCAAAGTAGGAGCCCCCAAAAAGCTGAAACCGTACTCAGTATTTCAGTTGACCAAACAACAAAGTCTTTTGTTTCACCAATTT
>JYMV01013273.1_pt1 | contig 10063 bp, 10 predicted proteins | sample 338911 | NCBI WGS metagenome assembly JYMV01 (sample SAMN03354496, study PRJNA234377) | hydrothermal vent metagenome | biome: Deep sea; feature: Hydrothermal plumes at the Eastern Lau Spreading Center, Western Pacific Ocean; material: Seawater | place: Tonga | collected 2009 | depth 2000 m m
ATGATCCACTTGATGCACAATCTTCTGGACATGATGCTTCGGTTTCATCACCATTGCAGTATCCATCACCACATTCAGCAGTTCCACCGCAACCTGGGTCAGATTCCGGGCAGTCACCACCGTCACAGTCATAGCATGTCAGGTCAGCGCCATAGGCTTGATCTTGACAATCAGCAAAACCATCACCTATCCAGCTTTCGGGCCAGCATTCACCGGAACCATCACAATCAACTACTTCACCATCATTACATGTACCAGGTTCATTACAGTCTTCAGGGCAATTATCCCATGACTCATCACCATTACATACGCCATCACCGCATGCAGTTTCTATATCCCAAGATACTGTTACAGCAGCGGCACCAGCATAATTTGCACCTTCAATACAAACACCTGTTGGTTCTGGTACTTCTGGTTCATCTGGACAATCGGCAATATCATCTGCACAAGAACCGTCCCAACATGTATAATTTTCACATGGTTCAGTGCAGTCACCACCATCAAGATCATAGCAGATTAGATTACAGCCCCACTGCTGATCTTCACCATCACATAAGCCATCACCAATCCAGGTCTCTGGACAGCAATCATCATCTACGCAGTCAGATACATAACCATCGTCACATTCACCAGGTGCATTACAATCACTTGGACAATCATCATAAGTTTCACCACAGTTACAGGCACCATCACCACATGAATTTTCACAATCTGGACAGTCACCACCATCATTGTCATAGCAGGTTAGGTCACAGCCAAAAGCCTGATCTTCACAGTCTTCAAAACCATCACCAATCCAGCTCTCTGGACAGCAATCGTCATCAACACAATCTGTTATATAGCCTGCATCACATTCACCAGGTGCATTACAATCATCTGGACATGTTTCATAAGTTTCATCACCATTACATGCACCATCACCACAAACTGGGTCACCATCACCAGGACAGCTACATCCAGCGCAATCCCAGCCATAAGTACTTTCTAGTGTAGCACAATCAATGCCAAACTCATCCCAGGCTGTATCACAGCATTCAGATCCATAAGCAGACCAATCAAATTCACAGTCATCACAGGATTCAGTGCCACCAGTAGTGCCACCAGAACAGTCTTCTGGACATGATGCTTCGGTTTCATCACCATTGCAGTATCCATCACCACATTCAGCAGTTCCACCGCATCCTGGGTCAGATTCCGGCATACTGCTGATCTTGGCAATCGGCAAAACCATCACCAATCCAGCTTTCGGGCCAGCATTCATCGCTACCGTCACAGTCAAGTATTTGACCAGCATCACATTCACCAGGTGCATTGCAATCTGATGGACATGTTTCATAGGTTTCATCACCTGAACAGAATCCGTCTCCACAAACTGCTTCACCATCACCAGGGCAAAGACAACCAGAGCAATCCCAGTTATAATTAGCTTCAAGAGTCATACAGTCAATACCAAACTCATCCCAGGCACTGTCACAGCATTCTGAGCCATAAGGTGTGAAGTCAAATTCACAGTCTGTACAGTCTCTATTTGTATTTCCATTAAATTCGCCAACACTTCTTATTTCATTATATACAGAAATTTGGCCTTTTTTCAATATGCCATCTTTAACATCTTGACTTAGGGCGTTACCAGCAAAGACAGAACCAATAAGTAGTACTGAACTTAGCAGGATACCCATTAAACATTTAGAAGTTTTCATTATTTCCTCCATTGTATTGTTTATTTTATTGTTATTTATTTTGGAATTATTGGTTCGGTTGAATCAAATTCTTTACTGATAATTCGGAAAACCAATTAAATTCCTCCACCATTTTCACCTAGAAATGTAAACAAGGTTAAATGATTAAAAGAAGCAATATTCTCTCCTATTACATACTGTTACATTCATTTTGTGAGCGGGGTCACAGAAATTGCACAATTTTGCCTATAATTGCACTTCTTCGCCCAACTTTAAATGGAATAATTTTCGCAATAAATGCGAAAACAGGTAAAAGAATGGTGTGTCAATCAATGCCACCAATACCTTAAATATAAACCCATTGAGTAGTAAAGGGTAAAACCGAACCCACTCAATGACACCAAAACTACAGAGGAGAAATAGTACGGATAAGGTGTCAATTAATTGAGAAAAAATAGTGGAGCCATTATTTCTCAGCCATAAATGGCGATTGTTTGTTTTGCGTTTCCAAAAGTGGAAAATACGGATATCAATAAATTGAGCTGTAAGATAAGCTGTCATTGAGGCAAACACTGCAGGCCCAAATAAGCCAAATACATTATGAAAAACAGAATCATCTACCGGAGACCATTTGGTCGCAGATGCCATATCTCCCACCATCACAACCCCCATAATAAAAATACTGGAGATAAAACCAGTTACCACTACTCTATTTGCTTTTTCCCTGCCATATATTTCAGATATTAAATCGGTTACCAAAAATGTTATTGGATATGGTAAAATACCCACTGAAAGTTCAAAAGTAAATCCTGAAAGCCATCTCACAAATTCCCCGGCATGAGGATTGGCCATAAATGCAAAGGGTGTCCAGAAGAAAAATTTTTGAAATATAAGGTTGGATGAAATGAGCGATGCGATGAATATCCCAGCTAAGAGGAGATATATTCGGTCCTGCCAGAGTTTATTTGATATTGAGTTCATGAGCTTGCTAAGTACCTGAGTGCCTGAGTTGCAAAGTTACAGAGCTCCAGAGTGGAAAAGAGTTATTTTTACTTACATCTCACCCCCATCCTCTATACCCTATTATTGAGTACCTGAGTGCCTGAGTTGCAAAGTTACAGAGCTTGTCCTTCATCCATCTACTCCGCTAGCTGGCAGAAACGATGGATAAATAACAAAGTGAAGATTGGTTTCAAATTTCATTTTCCTCAATCTTACCTTTTAACCCGATAATCGATACCCAATCCCCTGACCTCTTTACTGAATTCTTGGGATGCATACTTAAAACCCGGTAAATTATTAGCTGAATTTAGTACATCATGGCTGAACATATAATCAAATTTTGGGGAGTTCGGGGCTCATTTCCTACTCCTGACAGAGATAAAATTGAAGTGGGAGGACATACTTCCTGCGTAGAAATCCGTACAGCAGATAATGATCTGATTGTATTGGATATGGGCACGGGATTGGTACCATTGGGTAATTCCCTCCTGCAGGAAAGTAATCCGCCAAAATCTGCCCATGTTTTCATCAGCCATTTTCACTGGGATCATATTATTGGTTATCTGGGATTTGCCCCCTTTTTTTTAAAAGATTTCACCTGTCATATTTATGGAAAACAGGATAAACTCAGTATAGATGAAATTTTTGGGCACCTTCATAATTATACCTTCTGGCCGGTGGAAATACCCATGTACCAGGCAGAACTGAATTTAAATACTTTCCCCGAAAACGGGTTGAAAATTTCAGATTCAGTGAAAATTTCTGCCTGCAAACACGGACATCCAAATGGAGCCAATAGTTACCGCATTGAACTGGGTAATAAATCCATAGTTTACAGCACAGATTTGGAGCATCCTGATGACCAATTAAATCCCAATGTAATTGATATAGCCCGTGATGCCGATGTGCTCATAATGGATGCCCAATTTACCGATGAACAGCTTCCTGCGCATAAGGGGTGGGGACATAGCAGCTGGCAGCAATGCGCGGCTGTTTCAAAACAAGCCAATGTTAAACAATTGGTTTTATATCATCATAGTCCTGCAAATGATGATGAAGCCGTACGGGAAATTGAGAAAGATGCCCAAGCTGTATTTCCAAACACTATAGCTGCCCGACAGGGAATGGAAATTAAACTTCCCATATAACCTCGTCGATATTTCATGTTTTACATTGTAGCTAATTCGATTTAATTTTACCATTCAATTATGAGTATAAAAAGAATATATTGTGACATATCTGCCACCACTCCATTAGATCCACGGATTGGTGAATTATTGACGGACCTGAATGAACATATCTATGGGAATCCATCAAGTATTCATCGGGAAGGACAGGCTGCAAAGGCTGTGGTGGAAAAATCCCGCCGCCAAATTGCCAATGCCATAAATGCCCAGCCGGACGAAATCATTTTTACTTCCAGTGGGTCAGAATCTAATAATATGGTTCTGAAAGGTGTTTTACGCTCGGGTGACCACTTTATTACCAGTTCTTACGAACATCCTGCAATTTTGAAAGTACTGCCCTATTTAGAAAGTCAAAATATTGACATCACCCTCATTAAACCTGATCATAATGGTATGATACAGCCAGCAGATATTGAAGAAAATATTCAGGAAAATACCCGGCTCATTTCAATCATGTGGGTAAATAATGAATTGGGCACTATCAATCCCATCTTTGAAATTAGCTCAATTGCAAAAGAAAAAAATGTACTTTTTCATTCTGATGCTGTTCAAGCACTTGGAAAAATTGAAATTAATACGGAAGAGATTCCTGTGGATTATTTGTCCATGTCCGCCCATAAATTGTACGGGCCAAAAGGGGTTGGAGCATTGTATAAACGAGGGGGAACGAAGCTTGATCCTCTTATTCATGGGGGAGGCCAAGAATCCAATCTCCGTGCCAGTACGGAAAATGTAGGGGGAATTGGTGGTTTTGGAATGGCTGCTGAACTTTCAACAACAAATTTAGAAGAAAACACCGAGCATATTCTGCGGCTGGAAACGTATTTCTTAAATCTTTTAAATGAACAGAATATACCCTATTCTATACATTTCAGGGAGTTATTGGACAGGATCTGGTCCTGCAATTAGATTTTTCAGGTATTGGGATTTCATTTGGTTCTGCCTGTGCCTCCGGTACGGTGAAAGCCTCCGAAATGCTGGTAGAAATGGGACTTACTAAGGAGGATGCACTGTCAACCGTGCGGATTTCTTTTGGTAAGATTCACCAATTAGAAGATGTAAAAAAAGTAGCCGAATCTATCGGTGAAATCCTGAAAAGTAATGTGGAGGAGATCGCTCATCATGCCGGATAAAGTATTAGTAGCCATGTCAGGTGGTGTGGACAGCTCCGTTGCGCTCTTGAAAATAGTAGAAATGGGGTACGATGCTATCGGCGTAACCATGAAATTATGGGAATACCGTGATGTGGGCGGCAACTTATTAGACGATAGCAATTGCTGTTCAGTGGGAGCTATTAATAATGCAAAGCTGGTCTGCGACCGACTGGATGTTCCTCATTACACCCTTGATTTTACGGACGTTTTTCAAAAATCGGTGGTAGATAATTTTGCCGATGAATACCTGGCAGGACGGACTCCAAATCCCTGCGTTCGCTGCAATTCCCTTGTAAAATGGGATGCCTTTGTGCAACAGGCTGATAAACTGGGGGCAGCCTATATTGCCACGGGGCATTATGCAAAAGTTCAGCATTTAAAGGGATCATCTGTTTTGAAGAAAGGTAAAGATTCCCTGAAAGATCAAGCTTATGTTTTATGGGGAATACCAGCACACACACTTTCTCGGACACTATTCCCTCTAGGTGATCTCACTAAAGAGGAAGTACGGAATATTGCCCGGAAAAATAAATTTGAAACCGCCGAAATTCCTGAAAGCATGGAAATCTGTTTTGTGGCAGATAATAATTACAAACGATTTTTAAAAGAGTATATCCCAGAAAAAATGTCCGAAATTGGTGCTGGTGAAATTGTGGATGAATCCGGGGTAGTTGTGGGTGAACATTCCGGCTATACCGACTATACCATTGGTCAGCGAAAGGGCTTGGGATTATCCACCCCGGAGCCTCGCTATGTATCCAATATTGACCCCTCAAATAACCAAATTAGAATTGGTAAAAAGGGAAGCCTTAGCAAAAATAATTGTGAAGTGTCCGGAGTGAACTGGTTGGTTGATAATATGTCTTTTCCCTGTGATGTTCAGGCACAAATTCGATATAACAGCCCTGTCATTGATGCCACAATTACGCAAAAAGACCATCAATTTTCCGTTGAATTTGGGAAACCCCAAATTGCTGTTACGCCTGGGCAATCTATTGTTTTCTATCAGGATGATGTTGTGTTAGGCGGCGGCATTATTGAGAAAAATATTGAATAGTAATAAACCATTAGCTGTAATCATTCTTGCAGCAGGCAAGGGTACACGAATGGATTCGGACTTGCCAAAAGTTCTTCACCCAATTGGCGAACTCCCCATGATTACCCGTGTTGTACAAACAGCTCAAGAACTGGGTGCCAGCCGTATTATTCCTGTTTTAGGGTACAAACATGAGCTTGTTCAATCGGCATTAAAGGATGAACCCGTTGAATGTGTGCTGCAATTACAACAATTGGGGACTGCTCATGCTGTTATGCAATGCCGAGAAACCCTGCATAATTTCAATGGAAATATACTCATTCTCTACGGAGACGTTCCTCTAATTACAGTGGAAACACTGGCAAAATTAATTTCGCTTCATGATGAACAGGATTCTTTGGGTACCATTTTGACAGCGGACCTTTCCGACCCAAAGGGATATGGACGGGTAATTCGTGACGAAAATGGAAATCTAAGCAAAATTGTAGAGGAAAAAGATGCAACTGAGGGAGAACGTGCTGTTCAGGAAATAAACAGCGGAATATACGTGTTTAAATCATGGACTTTATTTAATTTACTTCCTATGGTAGGAAACAATAATTCTCAAAAGGAATACTATCTTCCAGATGTGTTAAACCTCATTTTGGAGAAAAATGAAAAAGTTGCCATTGAAAAAATCAATAATTCTTTCGAAATTCAAGGGGTGAATAATCCTGAGCAATTAAAGGAAATGAATGACTATTATGAAAAAAACTCTATCCATATTTAACCCGTTATTTCTGATCCTAACATTTGCATTGGTTGATGGACAATCCATTATTGCCAATCAATCCCCAAACGAATTGCCAATTAATACCGGTCAATTTGCGCAATCTATTATGAATCCAAACAAATTCAATATGAATCAAGGATTTACCATGATGACCTCAATGAGTGGAGGCAAGAGTCAAACAATGGGAATTTACTCTAACTACTCCAGCTTTAAACTTTCAGAACGTTTGCAATTTAAAACAGGGCTCCACTTAATCCAGAGTCAAAATAATTTATCCTACTCCAATGGTCCTCAAACTGGAATAGGCTATGAACTTGGAGTGGAATATAAATTGAGCCCTAATTCTATGCTCACATTCCAATTGGTTAATTATAGTAATTCTCCAATCCGTAACCGGAATTTATCCCCCTTAAATGTCCCTTAAAAAGCGACATCACAAAAAGAAATCCATTTATAATAAACTGAAAGGCTTGATTTCAAATCTATCCTTTGGTATTCTTGGAGTATTGGTTATTGGATTTCTCATATCTGGAGTAAACCGTCTTTTCTTTAACTCAGGAATTGATGCAAATTATCCTGATTTAAGTACCTTAATCACAAAAACAAAATACGAAAAGAAAACCGGCCATAAAATTCAAATAGAAATCAGGAATGGGTGTGGAGTGTCTAATCTTGCACGAATGTACACCGATTTTCTAAGAGAGCAAGGATTAGACGTATTAGATTCAAAAAATGCAGATCATTTTAATTATTTAGAAACTCAAATTCTCCACCATCGAGGGAACCTGAAAAGAGCCAAGGAATTAGCCAATATTTTAATGATTGAAGACAGCAAAATTATTGAAGATAAAAATGAATTACTTTTTTACGATTTGACCCTCATCATTGGAAAAGACTATATCACTTTGCCATCCTACCGGGAAGCAGTTTTATTTCAACCCCCTTTTTAACTATTTAAACTCCATTGCCCAAAACGAAAAAAATAAAACCTAATCCTTCAGGGAGTGAGCTTCACGCCCACCGTATTTCAGAACTTATGCTGGATAAAAAAGCACTGGACATAAAAATTATTGATGTGAGGACTATTACTACCTTAACTGATTTTTTTGTAATCTGCACCTCTGAATCTGAACCTCAATCTCGAGCTATAACAGACCATGTTAATGAAACCATGAAGAAGGAAGGTACTGCTTCCTGGCATACGGAAGGCTACCAGTATTTAGATTGGGTACTGGTAGATTTTGTCAGTATCGTGGTTCATATTTTCAGTAAAAAAGCACGGGAATACTATGAATTTGAGCGCCTCTGGGCAGATGGTTCTATAACAGATATACAAGACAAGAAATGAAAAATGCTTTGTCCTCCGCCCTCAGGGAAATTTTAACCACCCTGAATTACCCGGAAACAAAAATAGTTGTTCAACTACCGAAAAATCCAAACCATGGTGATTTTGCCACAAACTTAGCCTTGCAGCTTGGTGGGCAATTAGGTAAAAGCCCTCGAGATATAGCCCAAATTCTTGCCGATAAACTGAAATCTGATTATCCAAACTTAGTGGACTCCACAGACATTGCAGGTCCTGGATTTATAAATATTTCCATAAATAAAAATGCCATTGTATCTCAATTACTATCGGTATTAACATTGAATAAAGAATATGGGAAATCCAATTTTGGCAAGGGGAAAACAGCACAAGTTGAGTTTGTGAGTGCTAATCCCACCGGTCCCCTCACAGTTGGACATGGCAGGGGTGCAATTTTAGGCGACGTGATCAGCAGTATTTTACAGTGGAATGGTTATAAAGTTGACCGGGAGTATTATTACAATAATGCCGGCAGGCAGATGCATCGACTGGGAGAATCGGTAAAATCTCGATATCTTGAACTTTTAGGCGAAAATACGGAGTTTCCTGAAGAAGGGTATGAAGGTGAATATATAATCGAAATTGCCCAGAGTCTCTTGGATAAAAATGGTGATTCACTCATCGATACGGCTGATAATAAAGTATTTAAAGAAGCGGCTGAATCCAATATTTTTTTAAACATTAAAAAAACTCTCGCACGAATTGGACTCAAATTTGATTCATTTTTCAATGAGAATTCACTATATGATTCTGGTGCCATTGAAGATGTTGTTGATACACTTCGACAAAAAAACCTCATTTATGAAAAAGAGGGAGCTACCTGGTTTAAAGCAACTGAAGCGGGCAGAGATCAAGATCGAGTAATTATTAAATCCTCTGGTGAACCTACCTACCGTCTTCCGGATATTGCTTATCATCAAAATAAATTTAACCGAGGGTATGATTTAATGGTTGATGTTCTCGGTGCAGACCATATGGATGCCTATCCTGATGTATTGGCTGCCGTGGAACAATTAGGCTGTGATTCAAATAAAGTCAATGTTATTATTCATCAATTTGTAACGCTCACAGAAGACGGTGAGCCAGTTAAGATGTCCACACGTAAGGCAAATTACATTACCTTAGATGAACTTATTGATGAAGTCGGTCAGGATGTGGTTCGATATTTTTTCATCATGCGGGGTATGAATACACATCTCAATTTTGATATGGCTTTGGCAAAGGATGAATCCGATGAAAACCCAGTGTTTTACCTCAAATATGCCCACGCTCGTTTGTGCAATATTTTGAAACATGCAGAAGGTCAAGGACATAACTTCAAAAAGAATACCGACCTTTCCCCTCTTTCCCTTGACTCAGAAATACAATTAGTAAAATTCTTATTGGAATTTCCCAATGTCATTGAAAAGGCAAAGGATAATTTAGAACCCCAAACCATCGCCACCTACCTTCAATCTCTTGCAGGAATGTTTCATAAATATTATGCCAAGGAGAGAGTTGTAACTGATGATAAAGTAAAAACATCAGCACGCCTAATATTAGTAAAGGCTCTGCAAATTGTTCTCGCTAATGGTCTGTCTCTATTAGGAATACAAGCACCGGAACGAATGTGATGACAGAATTAACGTCCTACTTTATATTGGCATTCTCTTCTCTATTTACCCTTGTAAATCCCATTGGATTAAGTCCTGTTTGTCTATGGTGGATCATTGCGATGACAAAGAAAGGCAGAAAATTGCACTAAAGGGTGTATTAACAGCCCTGGTTGTACTAATAATATTTACATTTCTTGGAAGACTTGTTTTTCCCTTCTTTAGTATAACCGTTTCAGGATTTAAAATTGCAGGGGGAATTTTATTTTTCAGAACGG
>JYMV01034041.1_pt1 | contig 10063 bp, 11 predicted proteins | sample 338911 | NCBI WGS metagenome assembly JYMV01 (sample SAMN03354496, study PRJNA234377) | hydrothermal vent metagenome | biome: Deep sea; feature: Hydrothermal plumes at the Eastern Lau Spreading Center, Western Pacific Ocean; material: Seawater | place: Tonga | collected 2009 | depth 2000 m m
GGCTGTTTATGGAAGAAATGACCATAATAGAAACATCAGAGAATTTTTCTATGCAATTTTCCAAGGTTCTACTATAAGCTTTTTCTTCTGGCCAGGTAAGATGTTCAAAAATTTTTACTTCCGTTTTTGGAGGTATCCCTTGTTCAATCAGGTGGCGACTGATTTCTGCCGGCATGAAATCCCATGGCAAGGGGATGACTATTGCGGCTTTGCCTAACTTTAGTGCCGAGACTAAAAATTCCTTGTCTTTAGAAATATCCCCGCGTTTATGAAATGTCAGGAATACGCTTGTTTCAAATGCCGTTAAAGTTTTAGATGCTGCTATCTGGGCGGAGCTGATTCCGGGTATGATAATCGGATTCGGTTCCTGGCAACTACTATTGATTCTTTCAAGATATTCATATCCGGAAAAATTCACATCGCCCATAAAACAAACCACACATTTTTTCCCTTCTCTGGAATATTTTCCTACCTGCTCAAGTTTTTCACTTTGGTTTTTATATCCCATCGATATTAGAATTGCATTGGGATTAAAGTGTTTTTCAGCTAAATTTAAAACCGTATCAAACCCGGAAATGACATCCGCCTCTTTTAACAATAAAACGGTCTTATGAGGCAACATATCCGGGTCACCCGGCCCAATTCCTACGGCATAAATCATTTTTAAGTACCTAACAGCTTAATTCCAATGGTTACCGAAAATATAGCCACAACAAACCTGACTTTCGGCAAATATCCAGAAAAGATTTTATTTAAGCTAAAATTCTGCAAAAATAAACCATACAGCCCCATAGTGAGAATCATTCCACAACAGAATAAACCCACATAGGAAAACACAGTGAGAATTGAATTTGTCATGGCAACCGGGATTAATAAAAATATTGAAGCCGACCCTGCTATACCGTGCAGAACACCCATGCCAAAAAAAGCAGATCCGGAAAATTTTGTTTGCCTATGGCCAAACTTCTTCAATCTTGAGCTTTGTCTCAACTCTTGAATAAAAACAACCATGCCAATAAAGATCATCGTGGCACCCACCATTTGCTCGGCCGAAGTACTCATCAGAGCCATGAATGCGGAGTTCAGAGAAAATACCAGTCCCGACAATACCAACAAGGTGAAACTATGTCCAAAAGCCCATCGAAGAGCTAGCCTCAAGGAATTTTTCAGGGAGTTTTTATTCAATACTAAATTGGATACTGTTACAATATGATCAGCTTCCAGTGCGTGAAGACAACCCAGTAATAATCCCCCAGCTAAAAACCAGATTTGTTCCATATTCGCTCTCCAATAGTTAGGAGTTATTTATATATTTTATGACTTCATCTTTGTCGCAAAATGATACAGGGTAATTCATATCTGGCCGTTTAATAACAATAACGGATACTCCGAGCTCCTTTGCGGCGGAAATCTTTTGGGGTACTCCACCTTCTTTTCCAGAAGATTTTGTGATCAGGCAATCAATGGAATATTCTTCTATCATTGCCTGATTCATAGAAACGCTGAATGGGCCCTGGATGGCAATGATTCTAGCAGGTGGCACCCCTTTCGACAATAAATGATCAATCAATTTAGGATCAGGGAGCATTCTAATATGGACCCGTCCCTGGAAGTTTTCGCAAAGGAAGGGCTCAATATTTTTAGAGCCTAAGGTCAACAAAATATGTTTGCCCAGAGTTTTAGCTTTTTCTGCAGCCTGTTTAATATCATTTACAAAGTAAATATTTTCTCCTGTTATCGGTTCTTCCGGTCGTTCATATCGAATATAAGGAATCTTGCAAGTTAGGCAAAAATTCATCAGATTCTTACTGATTTCCAATGCAAAAGGATGAGTTGCGTCAACTACCTTTTCAGGCGCTTCCAATTCTGCACGCTCAAAAATTTCACTCTCATTCATTCTTCCAGTTTCTAAAAATTCTTCCTGCAATGTTTCTGCGGCGACTTTTCTTCCATATTGGGTGGCTACAAATACCTTTAAACGGTAATTTCTGGCCATTATATCCGGGGCTTTACATTTAGATGGTTTAGCCGATACAGCGGACGGATTTTTCTCACACCAGCCCAGGGAACAAATCCTGAAAATCATGAAGGATTCACGGATTGGTGTGATGGGAGTGCTAGCAATCCTTTTTTGCATTTTATTGAAACTGGGAGGGGTGTCTGCGATAATCTATTCAGATTCATTAATATGGCTTGTCGTAGCGCCCGCCTTGGCCCGAACGGCCCAGGTTATTGGTCTGGTTTTTGTCAACCACATCCAATCCGAAAGGACTTTGGCGGAAACCTTTTATCAACGGGGAAATTTCTTTCTTTTATTATTGTGCCCTCTCCCTTTTGCCATCCTGTTTTTTATGGACGGGGTATTGGGATTGGTAACCTTAATGATATTTGCCCTGGTTCTTAGCGGTTTGCTGTTTTATTTTAAAAATAAAATTGGAGGCATTACAGGAGACACTCTTGGTGCCACCACTGAAATCATTGAAACTTTAGTTTTATTAATCGGTGGAATGAGCGTTTCCATTTTTTAATAACACCAATGTCAACCTTGCCTGTATAAGGAATTGGGTGATTTTATGTCTGGAAAAACTGTTTTAGTCACAGGAGGGAGCCGGAGCGGCAAAAGCCGCCATGCCCTCCAATTAACCGGAAATGATCATGGGCAAAAAATATTTATAGCCACTGCAGAACCTCTTGATGAGGAAATGGCTGAACGAATAAGGAAACATCAGAACGAACGCGGCAAGGAATGGACTACCATTGAGGAACCTCTCGATCCCACAAGTGTATTAAGAGAGCAAGGTGACCAGCCTGGGACTATTGTTCTGGACTGCATTACTTTGTGGTTGAGTAACATGGTCATGAAAAATATGACACGGCAAATCATTCTACAACGGGTCCATGAATTTATCAGGGAATGCCAGAACTGCGCGAGCGATATTATTGTCATCACGAATGAGTTAGGATCTGGAATTATTCCCATGGAACCTTCTGCAAGGTCCTTTCGCGATATTGCGGGCGAAACCAACCAGATCCTCGCTTCGAAATTCGATGAAGTGGTCAATATGGTATCGGGAATTCCCGTTACCATAAAAACTTCCGCAAAAATAAATAGCATAGAACAATCTGAAGATAACATATCCGAGCATGAGTTTTCTCCCGGAAAAAAGCAGGGGCTTTACGAAGCAATATACAAACGTCGTGATATGCGCCACTTTATTACCAAACCCATTGACCCGGAAAAATTGGGCCGAATTTTGGATGCGGCCCATCACGCTGGTTCAGTAGGTTACATGCAACCTTGGAATTTTTTGGTGATCACCGATCCTGCAGTGAAAAACAAAATCGCCCTGAACTTTAAAAATGCCAACGAGGAGGCGGCGCAAAAATTCAGTGGAGACCGGCAGAAGCTATACAATTCTCTCAAACTGGAAGGCATCCAGGATGCCCCAGTCAATATTTGCGTAACCTGTGACCGCACACGTTTTGGTCCTAACGTTTTAGGGCGAAGCACAGTTTTCGAAACAGACCTGTTCAGCACCTGCTGCGCAGTACAAAACCTCTGGCTGGCGGCCCGAGCAGAAGGAATTGCGGTAGGATGGGTAAGCATTTTATCGCATGATCAGTTAAAGGAGGATTTAGATATTCCCGATCATATTCAGCCAGTGGCCTATTTATGTATCGGCCATACGGAAGCATTTTACTCCAAACCCATGCTTGAAACGGCTGGATGGGCTCAGCGCCTGCCTGTTGAAAAATTGATTTACTATAATAAATGGCAAGGAACACCTACTGACTTTAAGGTTTATTTTCCTGACTCCACTAAAAATGATTGACAAAAATTCTCCCACAAATTTTCAAGTGCCGGATATCCCCTACCCCACTCACGGCGGAAACCCGCAGGCCATAGCTAATACTTCCGGAACCGACCCTGATAAACTCATTGATTTTAGCGCCAGCATCAACCCCTTATCCCCTCCCGGATGCGTATCGCAACTACTACTGGAAACCCCGCGGCTCTTGCGGGAATATCCGGACCCTCATTGCTCAGTCATTACGCAAAGGATTTCCCAAGCAACAGGAGTTCCAGATAATTGGATCCTGGTGACAAATGGTTCCACGGAAATGATTTATCTTCTCCCCCATTTACTCTATGAAGGGCAGGAAGTTGCCATTCTTGATCCGTGTTTCTCCGAATATGAAAAGTCTTTCATGACATTGGGCTTTCGCCCTCAGTCAATAGCATTATCGGCCGACAAGGATTTTCAAGCCGACCCTTCTATATTATTCCCAAAATTGGATACTATTAGGCAACTTGGAGCCATTGTTTTAGGGCACCCTGCAAGTCCCACGGGAAAGCTCTATAGTGAATTCCTCCCTTCTCTGCAGGAATATTGCGAAGGCCGAAATGTTCTTTTAATTATTGATGAAGCTTTCATCGATTTTTCTTCAGCCGATAATTCCGCTTGGAATTTGTTGGAAAAGAATTCAAACCTGATCCTGGTTCGATCCCTGACCAAGTTTTATTCGATTCCTGGGCTTAGAATTGGTTACGGCATCCTGCATCCAGAAAAAATCCATCGAATCGATTCCTTCCAATATCCATGGTCGGTAAACGCTTTAGCCCAGGCCGTAGGCGCCGAAGTTATTTTAGACAAGGCTTTCAAGGAGAAAACCCGCAACTGGACTATCCATGAAAGAAATTTTATGTTTCAGGCTTTAAAATCTATACCGGAAATCGAAATTTTTCCTTCTGAAACCAATTTTTTCTTAATTCGCATACGAGACCAAAGTGCCCCAGTTGCCAGGGGTTTCTATCAGCACTTGTTATCACAGTCTCTCCTTATAAGAAACTGTGGAAACTTTCGAGGACTGAATGAAAGTTTTTTCCGAATTTCATTAAGAGAGCGGTGGGAAAACCAGCGATTGTTGGATTCGATTTCTGATTATTTCTCATACCGGCAACGAATTAAAAATAAATGAGTTTGACTTATCAAATTGCCATTGCCTTTATCGCCGATCTTTTAATAGGCGATCCTAAAGGATTTCCCCACCCCGTAAAAATCATTGCGCGTTTGGCTTGCGCTTTGGAAGCATTTTCCCGCAAAACTTTTTCCAGCCTCAAATTTGCGGGAATAATCACAACAATAACTGTTGTAGCCACCTCTTTTTTATCAGTATGGATTGTTGTTCTAGTTTTGGACCACATTCACCCATGGCTGGGCTGGGTAGCTTCTGGTTTTTTTATTTATACAACCCTTTCCGTTCGAAGTCTCTTTGATGAAAGTCAGCCTGTATTGCGATATCTTAAGGAACCTGATCTTTTTAAAGCCAGGGAAAGCCTGTCAAATATTGTCGGACGCGACACTACCAATCTGGAAAAAGGGGAGATTGTTAAAGCCACTGTGGAAACAGTTGCAGAAAGCACCGTCGATGGAATCATTGCCCCTTTATTTTTTGCCGTACTTGGAGGAGCTCCGTTAGCAATTGCTTATAAGGCCATCAATACAATGGATTCATTATTTGGATATAAAAACGATACCTACCGGGAATTTGGTTGGGCTCCTGCCCGTCTGGATGATCTGGTAAACTGGTTTCCAGCAAGACTGGCCTTACCTGTCATTGCTGTAAGCGCGGCCCTTTGCGGGCTGAGTGGCAAAAACTCCCTGGCGATGGCAATACGAGATGGCTCCAAGCACCCTAGCCCCAATTCCGGATATCCCGAAGCCGCCATGGCTGGTGCACTAGGGGTCCGTCTTGGAGGGACCAGTTTTTATTCAGGAGAAATAAATAGAAAACCGTTCATTGGGGACAATTTGCGGGAACTGGAATTATCCGACATCACCCAAAGCCAAAAAATCATGTTTATAGCGTCCCTATTGGCATTGGCGGTAATAATTTCCATCGAAATGGTTCATAAACTCTTTTAACAGCCGCAAGGAGTAGATACAGATTCTTAAAATACGGTAATAAAATCCGTTTCACAGCCAAAGATTCCGGAAGCTCCCTGATCGGATTCGATTAGATTTAAGCTTCCCATTTGCTTTATACTAGCGGAGCCATGATGACGACCCGACTGAAAACAAGGTATTCCTTAGCGGGATTCCTCTTTTTATCTCTCGCTTCCCTTGCGGAGGGTGGGGTGTTCCCGGTCGATAGCGATTTCGATGGAAGGCTGGACCAATGGCAACATAAATCGGAGGATGGTAGCCTGTTAAAAGTGGAATACGATAAAAACGGGGATGGAAAGATTGACCAGATAGACATTTTTGACGGCAATGAAAAACCCATCCGTGTTGATTTGGACCGCAATTTTGACGGAACCCTGGATCAGGTGCAGCATTACTCCAAAGGCTTTATTCTGAAATTTATTGAAAAAGACTCCAAATTTTCCGGACTGATTGACTGGCGTGAAGTCTATGGACCGAATAATAAAGTGACACGTTTGGAAACTGATGAAAACCAGGACGGCAGAATGGATGTCTTTCAATATTTTTCTGAGGACGGCCATATGGAACGGGTAGAATACGATGCTTCCCATGATGGAAAAATTGACCGATGGGAAAATTTTGGGAACAATGAGGCTCTGGAGTCAATAAACTTCGACATCAACAACGACGGAAACCCGGACCAATGGCAATATTTTAAAAATTCCACACTCTTAATAAGAGTGGAACACGATACAAACTTTGATGGAAAGGTCGACCGTTGGGAATATTTTGACGATTACGGAAAATTAGAACGCGTCGAATTAGACACAAACCACGATGGCAATCTAGACCTTATAAAAAGGAAACCATAATCCCAACTCATGAAACAACTCAAATTACCTGTTCTTTTATCTTTTTATGCACTTTTTGCTTTTTCATGCGCCCCAAAACCCACACTGGATGTTCCTGAACCATTTAAAAATGGACAACAGGTTTTCCACAAAGTTTGTTCAAATTGCCACGGCCCAGACGCGATGGGCAAACATACTCAGGCCCCCGGGCTCATTGATGAGGAATACCTTGCCGAGAATTTCTCTGATACAGATATCCTCGAAATCGTGCTGAACGGGTCCGATAAAATGCCTTCGCAAAAAAAGAACGTAACATCTGAGGAAATTACAGAAATCATCAAATACCTGCGTTATTCGCAAAAAGCTGCAGGACTCGAACCGGAAGAAGATGAAGAGGAAAATGGAACAAAACCTTCTCCAAAAATGAATTGATGGTTTTATCAACCACCCAATAATGCCATGCTTGATCTTATTCGGGACACCCTGGACTCAATAAAACCGATCCCACTCCTTCGGTTTGAGACTGCTCAAGCTCATCTCGATTCCCTCACTAAACCCCCAGGGAGCCTCGGCCTCCTGGAAGATTTGGCAAAAAAATATGCGGCCATCCGCGATACAGATCATCCATCAATCAACAGGAAATCGGTCATTGTATTCGTGGCAGATCATGGGGTCACTGAAGAGGGCATTAGTGCTTACCCCGCCAAAGTCACTTCTCAAATGGTCCAGAATTTTCTTGATGGTGGAGCCGCCGTAAATGTTCTAGCGAGACAACAAAACGCGGAAGTATTAGTAGTAGATATTGGCGTTAATCATAAGTTTGCCCCGCATCCAAAATTACTGGATAAAAAAATATCCTTCGGAACCCGAAATCTGGCTAAAGAACCTGCCATGACCCGAGCCGAGGCCGAAGAATCCCTCACAATTGGTATCCAGATCGCCGCACAATTGGCCGACAAAGGCATTGATCTCCTGGCTACCGGCGAGATGGGAATAGGTAATACCACAGCCAGTTCCGCAATATTCTCTGTATTGAGTGGCTTTTCCCCAAGTAAAGTTACGGGACGGGGGACAGGCATTGACGACAAGACCCTGGACAAAAAAATAGCTGTGATTCAGCATGCACTGGAAATACATACTCCCGACCCGGAAGACCCAATAGATATTCTCGCAAAAGTAGGAGGATTCGAGATTGGCGGAATCATGGGTCTTTTGTTGGGCGCCGCCTCAAAAAATATTCCTGTTGTTATCGATGGCTTGATTTCCAGCGCCGGCGCATCCCTGGCCATCAAGCTAAATCCCGCGATAAAGGATTATATTTTTTCTTCACACCGTTCGGTAGAGCCAGGGCATGAGGTGTTTTTTGATCTCCTTCAGGCTCCTCCCCTTTTCGATTTAAAAATGCGGCTGGGGGAAGGAACCGGCGCTGTATTAGCTTTTAACCTTATAGAAGCGGCAGTAAGAATATATTCTGAGATGGCAACTTTTCAAAGTGCTGGCATTTCAGATAATGCCAAAGGCTGATGCGTTTCCCCTCTTTCAGCATCTATCCTATTTCTTATCTGCTACTCCTTACAATAATTTCTCCTGTTTTGGCCTTTAATGATGACTCAAGGGATGACACCCGTTCAGCAATCAGTAATACTCTATGCGAAAACAACCAGGTTCTCAACGATACCCCTACCCTCAAATCATCCTGCATGGGGGATATTGTTTATCTCCAGAACCACAACGCAATCCTGGTAAAAAACGACAAAGCAATTTCCCATTTCCCCGTTCTGGATTTCAAAGTGAGCAGAAACGGCAAGGTCTATTATCGAACCCGAAATGGCTCGTTTTTATCTGATGAATCAGGGAAATTGAACAGCCTAGGAGGGGCGGTGATTATCTATCTCGTTTCTGAAAATGGAGTGTCGTGTACTTGAACGACCGGGGGATTGTTTTTAAAAACGGGAAACCCCTTAATCAAAACCAGGGAAGGGTCCTCTACCAGATAAGAGAAGCTTCTTCTATAGGCCAAAAAACTTTCTCGCTCCGTATCTGGCAATAACCCGAAACGGTCGAGCCATTTATATCAACGACATGGGCCTGCTCTATGTTGACCAGATACCCATGAGTTCCCATACAGCAAAAGTTTTGGAATTCAAGGTTGATTCACAGGCAACAGTATTTTATCTGGATGATTTGGGGCGTTTGTTCAAAAACAGGATCAAACTACTCCGAAAATCTGTCAAGGTAAAGGCATTCAAACTGAATATCCGTAGCCAGGTGACGTATCTTACGGATGGCGCATCCAGAAATCTTTATTTTGAGGATCGAAATCTTTCCGCCGGATCACATCGCGTCCTGGATTTCAGCTTCACCGGCACCGGAGAAGTAATTTATAAAGACGATATAGGACGATTATGGAAAATGGGACAATTGTTAAGTAATTGAACCGAGGCAAAATCTTGCGTTTCACATTCTGACCGGATTTTACTATATCCAGCCTTTCAGAGAAACGTTCTGCACAACTTGACAGAAATAAGGTTTTTGGCTAGTGTGAGCCCTTCTTGTGACCCTTAATTAAACCTTTTTCATTATAATTTGGAGTTTCAGAATGTCAGATGAAAGCTATATTCAATCTCTTTTTGCAGACCGCCTGGGCGGAAATCAATTCGGCAAAGATACCAAGATTTACAAATTTGAAAAAATCAAAAGGGCTAAACGAGCCGCAATGGAAGCCAACCCCGGTAAAACATTATTCGACATGGGAGTCGGCGAACCGGACGAAATGGCCGATCCCGGTATTGTAAAAACTCTGCAACAGGAAGCGGAAAAACCGGAAAACAGAGGCTACACGGATAACGGAATCGATGAATTCAAGGCCGCTGCCTGCAAATATATGGAAAATGTTTTCGGCGTTAAGAGGTTGGAACCGGGCAAACATGTCAACCATACCATCGGGTCCAAACCCGGTCTGGCTATGGCACCAGCAATCTTTATCAATCCCGAAGACATTACCCTGATGACCGTTCCCGGCTATCCTGTTATGGGAACCCACACTCAATATCTGGGTGGGGAAGTTGTCAACCTTCCCCTGACAGAAGCCAATCGTTTTCTTCCAGACTTAAAAAGTATCGATTCGGCCACTTGCAAAAAGGCAAAAATTTTATATCTAAACTATCCCAATAATCCAACGGGTGCCAAAGCCACTCGCGAGTTTTATGAAGAAGCCATTGAGTTTGCGAAGCAGAACAATATCATAATCATCCAGGATGCGGCCTATGCGGCACTGACTTATGA
>JYMV01046013.1_pt1 | contig 10063 bp, 13 predicted proteins | sample 338911 | NCBI WGS metagenome assembly JYMV01 (sample SAMN03354496, study PRJNA234377) | hydrothermal vent metagenome | biome: Deep sea; feature: Hydrothermal plumes at the Eastern Lau Spreading Center, Western Pacific Ocean; material: Seawater | place: Tonga | collected 2009 | depth 2000 m m
TGCAGGCCGGGGCCTCGGGCGTAGGCACCGTGGCGATTCAGTTGGCCAAAGCCTGGGGCGCAAAGGTCATTGCCACCGCAGTCGGCGGGGGTCAACTACGCCGACATCATGCGCCGGGGCGGCAACTATCCCGGCCCCGACCTACCCTCCTCCCTGGGATTGGAAGCGGCGGGCAAGGTGATCAAAGTTGGGTCCGCGGTCGACTGGATCTCCGTGGGGCAGCAGGTGATGGCGATGGGACCCGGCGGACAAGCCGAATACGTTGCCGTAAACGGGAACCTGGTCTTTCCGTATCCGGAAACCATCGACCCAGTGCATGCCGGGGGAATGCCCATCGTATTTCTGACGTCCTACCATCTGTTGAAAACCCGGGGCCAGATGCAACCCGGTGATACGGTTCTGGTGCAGGCCGGGGCCTCGGGCGTAGGCACCGTGGCGATTCAGTTGGCCAAAGCCTGGGGCGCAAAGGTCATTGCCACCGCCTCCACTCAGGACAAGCTGGACCTGTGCAGTTCTCTGGGAGCGGACGTAACCATCAACTACACCACCCACGACTTCGAAGAGGTCGTAGGTGAAGAAACCCACGGCAACGGCGTGGAATTGGTGCTGGAGTGCGTGGGAGGACCGGTCTTGGAGAAGAGCGTCCGGTGCGTCGCGTCATACGGGCGGCTGATCTCCTACGGAAATGCCTCTAATACGCCGGCGTCGGTGGCTTCGGCGGACTTTACCGGTGCCAACCGCACGGTGATAGGCTTCAGCATGGGCCGGTCTCCAGTGGGAAGTTTGGACCACAAATCGGCGATGGAGGAGTTGTTCCCCATGATTGCCGGCGGAAAGGCCAAACTGATCGTGGACCAGGTGTTACCCATGTCCGAGGTGGCCAAAGCCCACCAGCACCTGTCCGCCCGGGGAACCATGGGCAAAGTTATTCTGACACCGTAGCACCGATTTCTAGAACTTAAAGTTACTAACTCCGTTCGTGGTGAGCTTGTCGAGCCACTCAGTCAGACAGCAACTAAGGAGTGACAAAATGGGAAAAGCATTGGAAGGTATTCGCGTAATCGACATGACCCACGACCAGGCCGGTCCCTCGTGTACCCAAATGTTGGCCTGGCTGGGCGCCGAGGTCATCAAGGTGGAGATGGCCGACGGAAAGGGAGACCGGGCCCGCTGGCTGCGCCGGGGCGACCCCGACAAAGACAGCTTTTTCTTCCTGCTGCTCAATAGCAACAAGAAAAGCACAACCCTGGACCTGAGGAACCCCAAGGCCATAGAGCTATTCAAGACCTTGGTCAAGGACGCCGATATTTTGGCCGAGAACCGCGGGCCCGGCGCCATGGACCGGCTGGGGTTGGGTTACGACGACTTGAAGGAGATCAATCCCCGGTTGATCTACGCCTCGGTGAAGGGATTCGGCTCCTTCGGCCCCTACTCGGACTACAAGTGCTTCGAACAGGTGGCCCAGGCAACCAGCGGCGCTCTCAGCGTCACCGGGTGGGCCGACCGGCCGCCATCACCTCTCGGGGCTAACGTGGGGGACTCGGGCACCGGAATGCACACGGTCATCGGCATATTGGCGGCGCTGGTGCAGCGGGGAGTCACCGGCCATGGTCAGATGGTGGAAGTCGCCATGCAGGAGGCGGTGCTGAACTTGACCAGGGTCCGATTCACCGGCACGCTGAACGACGGCTCGGCGGAACCGCGCCAAGAGTTCTCCGGCAGCGCCTACACCGGGGGCTTGGGCGGGTTGGTGGCCTGCGCTCCCGGCGGCCTGAACGACTACGTTTACATGATGATTCCCGCAGATAATCCGGGCATGTTTACTGCGGCGATGCGGGCCATGGGACGAGAGGACCTGATCGAGAATCCCCGGTATGCCAGCCCCGAGGAAAGGCAGAATAATGCCGAGGAGCTTTCCCAGATCATTCGAGACTGGACCGGCACCCGGGACAAGCGGGAAGTCATGGCCGCCTTTGCCGGCGAGGGCGTCCCCTGCGGCGCGGTCTTCGACACCAGCGAAGTAATAAAACAACCCCACCTGATCGAGCGCGGCATGATCTCGGAAGTCGACCATCCCGCCCGGGGCAAGTACCCGGTCATCGGCTGCCCGGTCCGCCTTTCAGACTCCCAAGTAGAGATAAACCGAGCCCCCATGTACAGCGAGCACTCCGACGAGATATTCACCACCCTGGGCGGCCTAACCCAGGCGGAAGTGGACCAGTTAAGACGGGAGAACGTGATTGTTTAGGGGGGTGGCGCTTTCCTAAATATCGCCCCCGTCGCCTGGGCCATCATATCCACCACCATCATCTCCGCCATCATTCGGAGTTCTCATGTAGATGCTGGTATAGGTGCCGGAGAGGGCGCCCAGGGCCAGGACATGCCCTTGGAGCGCGGTTTGCAGTTCATAGATCATGGCGGCTGGCGGGCCGGGCAACGACCCGCATCGGCTGGACGGGGATGGGGTGGCGTGTGCGTCGCTGCCGTAGCTGCCGTGGCTGGGGCTGGAGCGGGGCTCGGGGGCCGGGGAAGGCAAGGGGGAAGGAAGCATTTCAGACCAAATGCTGAGGTCGTCATATACAACCGCCAGGAAGTAACAAAGGGAGACGCTACAACCCTCTCGCCAACGGGGAGCCAACCGGGGTTAACTTCGAGCGACCCGATTATTTCGAGGCGCGAGAGGCCGCTGCCCGCCTGGTAAAACACCCTGATATGGACTGGTTCTTGAGAGGCCTGAATCTGGCTCACGGACTATTTACCGCTAAGGCCCTGAGAACCTATAAAGATGAACTACCAGTCACGCTAACATATTTGTGCGTGAAAGCTCTAAACGACATTCTCGCCTCAGTCTTACTAGTAAGAAATGGATACCCCTTCCAGTCCTAGATCTTACTCAGGGGCGCTCTAGAGTCGGCGGAATTGATGGATTATTTGATGCGCAATCCCGGTGATATTAGAGCATGGTTAGACAAGGAAAAAAAGTTCGATTCACTCTCCTGGGTCTGGGACCGATTACCGAATAAAGAACTCCGGAAGCAACTCTTTGATACCTTGAATGATATCTCTCACGCGAATTTTAGGAACATCGATACCTTGAGCACGTTCAACCTGGAGCCAAATCACAAAATTATCTCGGTAGGTCCCCTTCCGTTCCCGCCTTCAACTCAAAATCCCATTTCCTTGGCGGCTAACTTGATTGCCTACCCTGTAAGGATACTCTGGCTAAGTGAGAAAGATGCTGTCTCCTCGGTCTGGGTATCAGATTTTCATCAGTTCGATTCGGCGACCGGATTTTTATTAGGTGAAAACTGGACCGCTCAAAAAGGCGACGATCTGGCAACGGAACCATCTGGTTGAGAGACCTGCGAAAAAGTTCGTGGACAATCCGTGGGCATCGCCTTGAAACCGAAGGCCCCTGAGTGATTTCAGGGGCCTAATTTTGTGCATAAAACTGGCGGAGGGAGTGGGATTCGAACCCACGATACAGTTGCCCGTATAGCGGTTTTCAAGACCGCCGCCTTCGTCCACTCGGCCATCCCTCCGTGCTGACTATTGTATCTGAAGTTACCCTATTGTGACCGCCTCGGCGTCGCAACTTCCTCGACTTGGCAACATTTTGGCAACATTGAGGTTACCGGACTGCTATTCATTCATGCTTAGAATCAGCCAGTAACTTAGAGAACTTTTGTGCCGCTTCTTCCTGTATGCCGGGTAGAAGATGGGCATACACATCCATGGTGATGCTGATGCTGGCATGACCAAGGCGTTCGGAAATTGATTTGGGACTGGCCCCGGCTTTGAGCATCAGGGAAGCGTGGGTGTGCCGTAAATCATGCAGCCGGATTCCGCTAAACCCAGCTTCCTTCGCGGTTCTCGCAAACTCTTTGGTGACTTTCTCGGGGTCCAACGGACTGCCGTCGCCTTTGGTGAACACAAACCCAGCCTCGTGCCATGCCGGGCCAAAGGATAGCCGTTGCACCATTTGTTGACCGCGTATCTGGTGCAGCAGGTCTACCACTTCATCGGTGATGGACACTTGGCGGCGGCTTCGTGCGGTCTTGGTTGGTAGTAGAACGAGCCCCTGGCCCGTTAGCCTATGCAGCCCGGCGACCACGCTCAACGTGCACCGTTCCAAATCCACTTCAGTCCATTTCAGTGCCAGAATCTCTGATCGCCTCATTCCCGTATACAGGGCGACGAAGAAGACATCTTTGAATTGAGAAGCTTCAGCGACTGCCAGGAATCGGTTTGCTTCGCCGTCGTCCATAGACGTCATCTGCTTCCGTTGAGGCCTCGGCGGGTCCACAGCATCGCAGACGTTCCACGAGATGAGCCGCCACTTGACTGCGTGGCCCAGCGCCTCTCGTAAGACCCGATGTGCGTGTAGCACGGTTCGGGCGGATAAGCCACGTGCCAGCATATCGGCGTAAAGCGCCTGTACGTGGTCAGGGCGCAAGGTAGCGAGGGTGAGCGTGCCGAGGGTGGGAACCAAATATCGATCCACTATACCCCGGTAGTCGCGTTGAGTCCTCGGACTCGTGTTGATCGCAGCGTAGGTGTTGAGCCCCGGCGATCAGAAAACCCTATCAAACAAGAAGGACTCCGGTATATCAGGGTGGAGCGCAGTGGCTAACGCGCTTCGTTCAGGCGCCGATGCGCCAGAGCGGCGTGTCGGCATAGTCGCAGCAGATCCGGCCAGCCGATCTGAACTGGCGGACTGAAGGCTCACGATTGGCACCACGTTACCACGACTCCCAATGAACCATCGAATGAAGTGGATCCCAAGGTGCCGGCTTGAATGTTGTGCTTTTAGTATAGGCCACGGGGATGAGGCGGGCCTGCATCACATCTGCATATGGGATTAGGGAGACCTCAAAGTCATGGAAACAGTCCTCAGGGTCTGGTTATCAGGAGAGAGGGGCTGGGGCAATTTATCGCTTGAGGGACATCCTCGCTATGCAAACGGGTCCGTTATCCAACCAGCCTCGGCTAACACCTGTGCCTTGCCGCTCTGGTAACGCCCGTTGTATGAGATATTCCTACCGCTACAGCACCGTGTCTCCCACGACTACCATCACAGTTCCTCCTACTACCAACAGGACCCCCATCAACAGAGTCCAGGTGACCTTCTCCAATCGCTCCATAAAAACCCTCACTATCACCAAAGTGATAAGAGGACTGACCGATACGACTGGGGCAACCACTGTCACGTCGGCTTTCTCCAGACTGAAAGAAAGGGCGATGATAGCTGACCCCGAGGCAATTCCGGAAAGCGCAAACATGGCTAGGCTAAACCGAGAATTCACGAGGGCCTTTGGCACACCCATTACCAGGAAAGGTGCAAACATTAGGACGCCAAAGCAGAAGGCAACGGTTGCGAAAAGTATCGGAGGTATTTGGTAATCGTTGATAGTTGTCTTGGCGATGACATTCCAAGCGCCGTAAAAAAATCCCGCCATCAGTCCGAAGATGTAACCGGTCATTTCTTGCCGCCGGACCGCTAGGGGTAGGTGAGCGTACAGATTGACGGCCGATGCTTTGGCGAGGTCTAGAAGTTTCATCTAGGATGCCTTTCGGTCACAATCAAGACGACACCAGCCACAATAGCCACAGTGCCTGCTATGATCATCACGTTAGGCCGCTCGCCCAGAAAGGCCACGGCTAAGACTACGGACCATAAAGGCGACGAGGAGAACAAAGGAGCGGCCCGAGCGGCGCCGATCCTTCTCACCGAAGCGTAGTTAAGTGTGCGGCCCAGTGGATAGTTTACAAACGCGAGGAGGAGGATCCATAGAAACCCCGCGATCGAAATCCGCTGCAGCGCAGGCAGTTCAAGCACTATAGCCGGGATGACTGCGATGGTCAGGCTGGCTACCACCGATACCGCAGTGCCAGTTAGGACAGCGACTCGCGGGCCTGCCATGCGAACGAAGACGCCGCTTAGGGCGAAACCTAAGGCGGCTAGCAAGGCCAAAATTACGGGAAGCATACGTCACATGATTGTAATCCGGCATGAGGCACTTAACAAGTTGTAAACGGCGGAGTAATAATGTGCCACCGTGGCGGTGGCGGTTTAAAGTTGTACCGCCCGAGTCAGATCATTGATTCTGTGTGGGACCGTTACTATAATGTGGCTCACCTTGAAGATGCTATATTACGGACGTGCAAAAAAGACGTTATGCCAGCTGACTAAGGAGGCTATCAATGCCAACCCTATATACAAGAACGTGGAGTTTTAAGGATTCATTGAGTGATGCCGAAGTGCTCGAATGGTGGCGGTGGGCCACGATGGAAGTCATACCAGCGATCGAGAAAACCAATGGTACCAGATCAGTGAAGATTTACTCTGGTGCTGGGGCACTTCGGGCAGACATTTCCATCTTATGGGAGATGGATGATGCTAGCGTCTACGAGCGAGCTCTTGCTAGTCCAGAGCTTCGGCCGATACTCGCGAGAATCTATGATGGCTGGGACCTGAAAACAGCTACCCAGTCTTTTCGTCGAGAAGTGACCCCAGAGTTGATTCAAGCTCTCAGTAGTACGGGATGATGCAGCTACGCTGTGCATTCCCCTACATTCACCAGCTACGGACTCGCACGTGAATTTCCGAGCCAAGTAGACCTGTTCACCTCAAGAGGTCAAGTGTCAACGTAAATATCGACGAACCGGAATTCAGATTATTTTAGGCTTAGGAGGATAACGATGCCGCACCGCAAAATTTCTGTGGGGAACGTAGACATAACGGTTTTACATGACGCCGAGTCGGCTTTACCTTTGGACCAGACATTCCCCGATGTCCCTGCCGACTCTTGGTCTCAATACCAACAGCGTTACCCCGAGGCATTTAACGGAATCGACCACCTGAGCCTCCCTTTCGAATGCTACTTGATTCGCTCTCAAGGCCAAACGATCTTGGTTGACACTGGCCTAGGGAGCAACGCTACTAATCCGGGAACCGTGGCGGCCTTTGGCGGTGGCAATGACGGGCACTTACTGTCCGAACTATCCGCCGCAGGGTTGAAACCCGACGACGTGAACACCGTGTTCCTAACCCACCTTCATCCGGATCATGTGGGCTGGAATACCAGCGGTGGGACCAATAACTCGCCCAGCTTTCCTAGAGCCCGGTACGTGGCCAACGAAGCCGACGTGGGCGCCTTCAAGACACCGCATGATGAGCAGATTTTCGGGTTCTCGTATTGGGAAGAAACCATCGGACCCTTGGAGAAAGCTGGGGTGCTGGACCTTTTGATCGGCGAGAGCACCCTGACCAGCGAAATCACCGCCATTCCCACGCCCGGTCACACGCCGGGATCTATGAGCTTGGTCATAGTGTCCGGCGGGGAGAGGGCGCTAATTATGGGAGATGTTTTCCATAACCCGGCTCAGGTTACAGAAACCGACTGGGCCTTTATCTTCGATTACGATCCCGTCTTGGCGATTCAGACCAGAGGACGGATGGTGGAGCGTGCCGAGGCGGAGAATGCCACCATGGCCATCTGCCATAGCAGCGGCTTTGGAAAGGTTGTGCGGGCCGAAGGGCGCCGTTACTGGCAGACTATATAGCTGCCCTCCGAATATTAATGGTATAAATCTGCGTTATCGACTCGGTTCATGGAGGACTGTAAACGACGGAGTAATAATGTGCCATAAGGGCGGTAGAAGCGCGGTTGTGCCGGCAAAGGATTCGCTTTCCTCGCCTCCCTTGGGCACATTAGCGACGGTTAGGGTGCTTTCCAGGAGTCAGCGCAGTGCCTGGAAATATCCGGTGGTGGGTTAGAAAGTTTTATCTGGCCGGCCCTGGTGGATAATGGTGTGTGAAACCCGGTATTCTTCGCTAATCACGGTGGCATCTACGCCCAAATAGTTTTGTGGTCCGTGGGAATGTCCATCAATGTGATGGTGCTACGTTTTCAGTAAATTGATGGGCCACGACTGTGACTCGTGGCCGGAGGATATCCGAGTTGATAGGCACATTTCCAGAGCAGCGGGAGGCTAAGCGGCAAGCATTGCTAGATGCGGTGGAGAGCCTGCGCGGTGTCTTCTTGGCCGGCTCCGACGAAGGCGAAGCGGCGGGCACCTTACCCCAGTCTACTGTGGACGCCATTTACGATTCCGGATTGTTTTCCTTCAAGACGCCCCAAGTTTTGGGCGGAGCCGAAGCGGATGCCATGATCCAAATGGACGTGATCGAAGCTGCCAGCCGGATTGAGTCAGCGGCCGGCTGGTGTTTGATGATTGGCGCCGGAAGTCTGTCGGGCATGGCTGCCTTTCTTCCTAACGAGGCCATCGACGAGATTTTCGTCGGCGGTACCGCCCCCAAGACAGCGGGGGTGGCTGCTCCTACCGGAAAGGCTACTCTGGTTGAAGGTGGCTACCGGGTCAGCGGACGCTGGGCGTTTGCAAGCGGCATCCGACATTCCCAGTGGGTCGGTTTTGGGGCCATGGTTGCGGACGGTAACTCGACACTCCAACAGGTCCGGATGGTGGTGCCTACGTCCCAAGTCCAGATCCACGACAATTGGGATGTTCTGGGTCTGCGAGGGACGGGCAGTTGCGAGTTTTCCCTATCCGACGTTTTCGTGCCCCAGCGGTTCACTTGGGGTGGGACCGAAGCCAAGCCCTTGCGCGGCGGACCCAACTTCTTGCTGGGCCGGCCGGGAATGCAAACCACTGGGCATTGCGGGTTTGCGCTGGGCGTGGGACGCCGGGCGCTGGACGCAGTGACTGAACTGGCCAAGCAGAAGAAACGGGGTTATCGGGGTAACGAGGTACTGGTGGCCGACCGGGGCTCGTTCCAAAGGTTCCTAGGCGAGTCCGACCTCCGCCTGCGGGCGGCCAAGGCCCTATGCATGGAAACCATCGAAGAAGCATGGGAGTCGGTCTGCCAAGGTATAACCCCGCCGCCGCCGTTGCAGATTCGGCTGCGCGCGTCCGGAACCTACAGCACTACGGAGGCCTCCGATATAGTCTCCCAAGCGTTCCGGTTCGGCGGAGGGACCGCCATGTACAATTCCCACATTTTGCAAAAATGCCTTCGTGATATCAACGCATCGGCCCAACATCAGATGGTAAGCGACCGCGCTTACGAAAACCACGGCCAATTCATCCTAGGATTCCCCGGCGCTAACCCCATGGGATAGGCGGGGGATGTCTCGTTAGAAAAATTCTTGCGGCTCCCATTTCCTAGTCTGGTCGGCGTGCGTCCGCGTCAAAATCAAGGTGACGATTAACCCCGAAGTACGGCCGTCACCGGGAGTTTAGTAAGGGAACCTACGGCTTTCAACGAGAGCGTGCCCGAAACGAGCTAGCCAACGCCATCCGGATTATTGAACTGGACCAAAATCCCGTCGGGGTCGAACACGTAGATGCTCCGCATCTCCCCACTGGCGTTCAGGAATGATTCAGCTGGCCCGGCCAACTCGTAGCCCTTGGCCGTGAGTTCGTTGGCCAGGGCCTTAACGTCATGAACACCGAAGGAGATGTGGCTGATGCCTACCTGATCCAGTTGGATGGGTGCCCCGTCGGGCTCCTCCCCAGGATGGCTGGTCAGAGTTAGGGTCGGAGTAGCCCCTTCTCCATAGGCCAGGCTGACCCACCTTCTTACCCGGCGTTGGCGTTTGTAATTTTGGATGCGCCCGCCTTGCTGACCGCCCTCGGATGGATCGGTGGTCTTTTCCCCCAACACCTTCATACCTAGCGCGTCACGGTAGAAGGCCAGGGACTTCTCCATGTCCCGCACGCAGACTCCGACATGGGTAACACAGGTTGCTTCCATCACTAGGTCTCCTCCTATCCGGTTCCGACCAGGATGATTCGGGACACCCTCTAGCAGCCAGAAATTATTCTAAACGGATTGAAGCCGCCCTTAGTATACCCTCGGTTAGGACTGAAAATCGCATGAAGAGGTTGTTTCATTGCTGAGAGAAGGGATTTTCGTTTCCGTCTTTTTTATAGACCGAAGCCTAGAGCTTTTGCTACGATTCCCACCATCCACGTGCCTTTCTCGCAGCTATACCGTCAGTCACGGGCAGTACTTCGGTTTTGCCGATCAGCATCAACC
>JYMV01028922.1_pt1 | contig 10061 bp, 9 predicted proteins | sample 338911 | NCBI WGS metagenome assembly JYMV01 (sample SAMN03354496, study PRJNA234377) | hydrothermal vent metagenome | biome: Deep sea; feature: Hydrothermal plumes at the Eastern Lau Spreading Center, Western Pacific Ocean; material: Seawater | place: Tonga | collected 2009 | depth 2000 m m
GAGATTTGAAAAACTAACTGTCTTTTAATATGTCAGAAACTTTTCTTAATAATAATTTTGACTCTTTGAGTGCTTTATTGTTGTTTAAAGGCAGTAAGATAAGAAGATAAATGGGTGAAACAAAAAATAATATTAGCCTGATTTATAGAAAAGTTTGGCTATATAGATTAATAATGAATTTGTTATATAAGGGAGGATATAACAGAAGATTTGATGTTGTAATAAAATATATTGATTTAGAGAAAGGTGATAAAGTTGCAGAATTTTGCTTTGGTGATACACATATAGCCAAGTATTGTTATAAAAATGGAGTTGATTGGGTAGGATATGATTTCAACCCAAACTTTATACGATATGCTAAACAAAATGCCTTCAATGCTTACTTTATAGATTTATTAAACCCCTCTTCTTTTTCGCAGATCATTTACTCTAATGATAGAGTTGACGTGGCAATAATGATGGGCTCTTTATATCATTTTCATGATAATATCGGGCAACTAATTCATCAGATAATGGCTCATTGTAACAAATTTGTAATTTCGGAGCCAGTGAGATCACTTTCTAACCTTTCAGGTCCTATAGGTTGGTTGGCGAAGCGATCTGCAAATGCAGGACATGGTAATGAAGCATTTCGTTATGATACAAATACATTATTGCTAGAGTTGGAGGGGTTGTGTAGAGAACGTTATAAATTAACAATACTTGAAGTTAAAAGAGATCTAATATGCCAAATAGAGTGGAAATAAGTGTCGTAATTCCTGTGTATAACAGCGAAGATATCCTTTCAGAATTAGTTCGTCAAATTGATAATGCATTGACCGAATATAAATATGAGATTATTTTTGTTAACGATGGAAGTCTTGATAATAGTTGGCAAACTATAGAGAAAATAACGACTAAAAGTAAATCCGTAATTGCTATATGTTTAAGCAAAAATTTTGGGCAAGACAATGCAATTATGGCAGGATTGGGCCTATCAAAGGGTGATTATGCAGTAATTATGGATGATGATCTCCAACATTCTCCATATGACATCACGGCATTATTAGACAGAGTAAAGGAAGGTTATGATGTGTGTTATGCAAATTATAGCTGGCATAGAAAACAGTCGATATTAAAGAACATTGGGAGCATCGTTAATGCAAAACAAGCTGAATATTTCATTGGCAAGCCTTCTAAAATATACTTATCTCCATTTAAAATTATTAGCAGAATTGTGATAGATTCGATAGTTGATTACATCGGCCCATATCCTTATGTGGATGGGCTTATTTTTCAAGTAACCGACTCAATTTCCCAGGTCACAGTCCAACATCATCAGCGCCATAAAGGACATGGAAACTATAACATTAAAAAATCTCTTTCTGTTTTCTTAAAACACACAACAGGTTTTTCAGTTACTCCATTAAGGTTAGCATCCCTTGTGGGTTTACTAATTGCTGCCGTAGGGTTTTTAACAGGACTCTTTTATATTGCTCAATATTTATATAGCGATACAGTTTTAGAGGGTTGGACCACTTTGGTAGTTCTGCAACTATTTATCGGTGGCCTGATAATTATGTTTTTAGGTCTTATTGGTGAATATTTGGGACGTGCTTATTTATCAATAAACCATAAGCCACAATTTGTGATTAAAAAAATATTATCATGATAAAGTACCATTTATTCTTAATTACATCTATTATTTTAACGGTTGTTGTGCAAGCTTTGCTAAAGAGTAATTCTGTAAAGCATAGTGGTAATTTATTTGAAGCTATATATGATTCTAGGCTATATGTGGCACTTTTTCTCTATGCTACTGCCATGGTTTTTTGGTATATTTCCTCCTCTAAATTGCAGTTTACATTTATGATACCGATGCATGTTTTAACAATAATATTTGGTGGATTTATTGGGTATTATTTTTTCGAAGAGTCATTTGGTGTCCATAAAATTTTGGCATACATACTAATCATTAGTGGAGTATTTGTACTAATTTATGGCAATAATTGATCCTATGGATGTTATCCCATTTAATAGTCCATACGTAACGGGAAAAGAGATTTCCTATATTAATCAAGTGCTTCTAGATAAAGAATTGGCAGGTGGTGGGGCGTTTACAGAGCGCTGTCAAGAATTCTTAGAAAGTAAATTGGATGTAAAGAAAGTATTGTTAACACATTCATGTACTGCTGCATTAGAGATGGCAGCAATGCTTCTAGATATTCAGCCTGGAGACGAAATTATTATGCCTTCTTATACTTTCGTTTCAACTGCTAATGCTTTTGTAATACGAGGAGGAGTCCCTGTTTTTGTTGACATTCGTAAAGATACGCTGAATATTGATGAAAGGCTAATTGAAATGGCTATTACACCTCGTACCAAGGCAATTTTACCTGTGCATTATGCAGGAGTTGCTTGCGAAATGGATACTATTATGGATATTGCGAATCGTCATAATTTACTCGTTGTTGAAGATGCAGCACAGGCTATTGAGTCTAACTACAAGGGCAGGGCACTTGGTTCCATCGGAGATTTGGGTTGTCTCAGTTTTCATGAAACTAAAAATATTACTTCTGGTGAAGGTGGCGCGATTTTGATTAATAATTCTAATTTTATAGAACAAGCGGAAATTATTAGGGAGAAAGGGACAAATCGTAATAGATTTCTACGGGGGCAGGTTGATAAATATTCATGGGTTGGCGTAGGATCTTCTTATCTGCCAAGTGAAATTACAGCTGCCTTTCTTTATGCCCAATTAGAAGAAACTGAAAAAATTACACAAGAGAGAATTAAAATTTGGAATAATTATGATTATGCCTTTAGGTCGCTTGGTGAAACTGAGGGGCTTTCCCTCCCCAATATTCCCAATCAATGTAAACATAATGCACATATTTATTATTTGATATTGCATAATTCGGGTGACAGAAATAGATTTATTAAATACATGAATAAAAATAACATTGATTGTTACTTCCACTATGTTCCTTTGCATTTATCTGTTGCGGGTAGGAAATATGGAAATATACCTATGAGTCTTAATATAACTGAACATTATGCTGATTGCATAGTAAGGTTGCCACTTTGGTTTGGATTAAGTGAAAAGCAGCAAGAAAATGTTATTAATGTAGCATTAGAAGGCATAAGTAAGGGAATTTAGAGTGAGTTTTGTGATTAAAGTAAAACAATCTCTCTTTATCGCATTTCTTTTTTTAGTTTTATCATATCTATTAATAGATACAGGACTGCATGGCGATGACTACACAGTTATTGCTAGCTTGAATGGCCACAGTTTTTGGAGTTTTATAAATCAGAGCCCAACCGAAGTTGGCTCACTAATATTAAACCCAATTTCTTTTTACGGTTTGTGGTGGACATATTCTGTCTTTGAATATGAATATCAAATAATTTATGACTTAATAAAAATTCTATCTAACGCTACTAGCATTTATTTGATTTTTAGGTTTTTTAGTGATTATCTACCACATGATAGAGCATTTATCGCCTCATTAATTTTTGTTTTATACCCATTGCATGATACTACATTGTATTGGTATATGACACTCCAGTACGTATTAACACCAGCAATTTTATTATATGCCCATCATTTAATTCGAAATAATCAAATTCAAACGGGTTTTTTTGTAACAACGATAGGGTCTTTCTTAAGTTACGCTTCACCACCCTATGTATTTGGTTTAGCTATTATTTTTTTAATTGAAAAGAGATTCAAAAAAGCAATTATATTTATTACTCCGGGGCTATTATATGTGGCCTATTATTTTTGGATAAAACTTAATTATGTAGGAGTTGAGAAAAGGATAAATTTAGATTTAAGTGCTTTTGATTTTTTAAAACAATTACTGATTCAAGCATTGAGTTTTATTGAAGCATCAATTGGGCCTTCGTACTGGCTTAAGGTTTTCTATGCACTTGAGTCAATTAGCTTTTCTGCTGTTGTTATCATTACATTGTTAGTATTTTCATTTATTAAAGTTCAATCATGTGATCAGAGGTCTAAAGTTTCTAAATCATTATATTTTGGTCTTATTGGTGTTTTATTGCTTTCGTTCAGTATGTTTGCTTTAACTGGGCTTTACAGCCATTCTACGTTCAATCTTGGCAATAGGACAACTGTTTATGGCTCATTACTTATTGCTTTTTTACTAGCTGCACTTTTGCCTGCAAATAAAAAGTCAGTTGTTTTTTTATTAATAATATTTATAGTGCCTGTATTTGGATTGAGTGATCATTGGAAATCTTGGAATAGTCACCAAAAGATTGTTATAGAAAATATAAAGAATAATCAAAGTTTGAAAGAAATAGAATCTAACAGTACTTTAATAGTGACAGGTAATATTTATAGCAAACTCGGTCCATATGCACATATTGAGTTTTTTAGTATGCCATGGAACGTTAATGCTATTTTTAAAGGTAGTGTAAAAACTAAAAATATAGTGGCATTAACACCTTATGTTGCCATTGAAGATAATTACCTTGTTGATCTAAAATTTGGTGCTAAATATCCTTTAACAAACAAGTTGTATGTATATGACAGTGAAAAAAATTCAGTTAGAGAAATTTCTTCCTTGAAAATGCCAGAACTAATTACAAAACAGCCTATAGTAGTTAGACATTGGGTTCAGTTATTTAAGGGTACATGGATTCAAGATATTGTCGTTGGTCTTAGCCCGAGATTAGTTTATCTATTTTAGTAAATGAAAACAATTATTTATTTTATATCTGAAGATTGGTATTTTTGTTCGCATAGATTACCCATTGCACGTAAAGCTTTGGCAGAAGGCTTTAAAGTAGTTGTCATTACAAAAGTTAGTAAGCATAAAGATGCTATTGAATCTGAAGGTTTTGAATTAGCACCTATAGAAATTAAAAGAGGAGGTATGAATTTATTCTCTGAACTTAAGACCATCTCTGAACTTTATTCATATTATAAAAAATATAATCCAGATATTGTGCATCACGTTGCTATAAAGCCAGTAATTTATGGAACATTGGTAGCAAGATTGATTGGTTCAATCAAGATTGTGAATGCAATGGCAGGTTTGGGTTATATTTTTATTTCTAATAAGAAGAAAGTGAAACTACTTCGTTTTTTTATTCACCAATTATTTCGCTTTTTATTTAGAAGTAAAAATAGTCAATTAATATTACAAAATAAAGACGATCTCGAGTATTTTTTAAAAAATAAATTGGTTAACAATGATAATGTTGCAATTATTCGTGGCTCTGGAGTTAATATAGAACAGTTTACTTTTATGAATGAAGTTAAAGATACACCAATTGTAATGCTTGCCTCAAGAATGCTTTGGGATAAAGGTGTTGGAGAGTTTGTTGATGCAGCTAAAATACTTAAGGATAAAAAAATTAATGCCCGTTTTGTTTTAGTTGGAGAAAATGATCCAGAAAATCCCGCCTCAATACCAGAAGGGCAGCTTAATGAGTGGCATGAATCTGGTGTAATTGAGTATTGGGGTGAACAGACCAAAATGCACGAAGTTTTGCCCAGGGCAAGTATTATTTGTTTACCGTCTTATCGAGAAGGGTTACCGAAAGTATTACTAGAAGCTGCATCATGTTCGAGACCAATTATTGCTACCGACGTGCCAGGCTGTCGAGAAATTGTTCATAATGGAAAGAATGGAATTCTTGTTCCTATAAAAAATTCCAATTCTCTTGCTAATGCAATTAAAGAATTAATTGATAATCCTGAAAAAAGGAAAAGCATGGGTACAAATGGACGAAGACTTGTTGAGAATGAATTTTCAGAAGAGATAGTAGTTTCTCAAACTTTGAAAGTTTATCAAGAGTTGTTAGTCTAAAAATGCTAAATATCTTAGTTACAGGTGCAACAGGCTTTGTTGGTCAACATTTGATTGAATGTCTTAAATTAGATGGATACAATATCAAGGCTATTTCAAGAAAGTTAATACCTGGTGTAGATACGGTCATTTGTGATTTTTTAGAAGACAATATTCCAGAAAATGCATTGAAAGATATCGATATTGTATTTCATTTAGCGGGTTATGCACATGACTTGAAAAATGAACCAGGAATAGAACAGACTTATCAAAAAATAAATGTGAATGTTACTGCTGATTTGCTATCATTATCAGCCAAACATAATGTTAAAAAATTTATCTTTGTGAGTAGTGTTAAAGCTGGAGGCATTCTCGCTAAAAGAATGTGTGTTTCCGAAGAGGAACAAGGCGAGCCAGAAGGAGTGTATGGAAAAACGAAACGAGAGGCAGAGTTAAAGATATTAGAAACAGGTCGTAAGTCTAGTATACATGTATCGATTCTACGTCCTGCCTTAATCTATGGGCCAAAGGTAAAAGGCAATTTGCAATTAATGATGCAAGGAATAAAGAAAGGTTGGTTTCCACCATTACCAGAAACGGGTAACCGGCGTTCTATGATTCATGTGGACGACGTAGTCCAAGCTCTTTTATTACTTGCAAGTAATCAACAATCTAATGGTGAAATATTTATAATAACAGACGGCAGAACATATTCTTCTCGCGATATATATGAGATTATAAGCTCCACACTGGGCAGGCGAATTCCTAGATGGACTGTGCCACAATTCCTATTCAATGTTATAGCCTTAATTACCCCTCACTTACGGTATAGAATAAACAAGTTATTAGGAGATGAATGCTATTCTTCGAAAAAAATACAATCTATTGGATTTAAGGCTAAAAATACTTTGAAAGATATGCATGAAACGGATTTTTGATATATTGCTAAGTGTTGGAATTTTGATAGTTTTGGCTATACCAATGTTATTAATTGCGGTGTTAGTACGATTGACGTCAAAGGGTCCTGCAATTTATTGGTCAAAAAGGGTTGGAATGAATGGCGTGATTTTTGAGATGCCAAAATTTCGTTCAATGCAGATGGATACGCCCACTGTCGCAACACATTTAATGAAAAAACCAGATGATTTCTTGTCTCCAATTGGTGCATTTCTTCGTCGATCCAGTTTGGATGAGCTACCACAATTATTCTCAATTCTAAAAGGTAATATGAGCTTTATTGGACCTAGGCCGGCATTATTCAATCAACAAGAGCTTATTTTGTTACGTAAAAAAAATGGTATAGATGGAGAAAAGCCTGGTATCACAGGCTGGGCTCAAGTAAATGGTCGAGATGAATTATCTATTGCTGATAAGGTTGGTTTCGATGTGGAGTATGTAAATAACCAGTCACTATTATTTGATTTAAAGATATTATGGATGACTTTTGTAAAAGTTATTAAAAGAACTGGAGTGACACATTGATTGATAGAATTGTCTTGCTATCACGTAGAAGTAAGCAGTTAATCATGGTGTTAACTGACTCTATATCTTTGATTCTGGTGCTTTTATTCTCATTTTCAATAAGATTGGGATATTGGTACTGGCCGGAAGATTTTAATTTGTTTGTAGCGATTTTTAGCGCACCGGTAATCGCTTCCCTAATTTTTATTAAATTTGGTTTGTATAGTGCAATTATTCGTTTTATGGGCTTCAAGGCGATATGGGCTGTTGTGCAAGCAGTATCAATATATGCAGTGATATGGGGTGTGGTTGGATTTGTGGTTGCCAATGAAGGTATTCCTCGCTCAGTTATATTAATTAATTGGGTATTCGCCTTATTAGTGATAGGTGGCCCGCGCATGATTGCACGTTGGCTGTTTTTAGAAGCGCAAAGCAATAGAGACTTCCAACAAAAAAATGTAGTGATTTATGGTGCAGGCTCTGCCGGTAGGCAGTTAGCAATTGCTTTAGGTCAGTCTGATGAATATAGTCCAGTAGCTTTTATAGATGATGAAAGTGAGCTACATGGACAAATTATTAATGGCGTTGAAGTGTATTCATTAGCTGATTTTGACTCTTTAATTGATCAAAAATTAGTGAGTGAAGTATTGTTGGCCATTCCTTCAGTATCCCGTACTCGTCGTAATGAAATTATTAATTTTTTAGAACATTATCCGATATTGGTACGTTCACTGCCCGGTGTGTCAGAGTTGGCTCAGGGTAAAGTAAAAATTGATGATTTACGTGAAGTTAGTATTAAAGACTTGTTAGGTCGCGAACCCGTATCTGTAAATAAGAAGTTATTAAGTCTTAATATTACAGACAAGGTGGTATTGGTAACAGGTGCTGGCGGATCAATTGGATCTGAACTTTGTAGACAGATTTTATTTTTAAAACCTAAGATCCTAATACTGTTTGAGTTGAGTGAATTTGCACTTTATACCATTGATAGAGAGTTATCGAATATAAGTATGCCTAATATTGAAATATTGCCAATATTAGGCTCTGTGAATAATAGAAATCGATTGACTTGTATATTTAAGAAATTTGGTGTGCAAACAATTTACCATGCAGCTGCTTATAAACATGTGCCAATGGTGGAATTTAATAATGCCGAAGGAGTGAGTAATAATATTTTTGGTACTCTCAATTGTGCACAAGTTTCAATTAAAGAAGGCGTTGAAACTTTTGTGCTAATTTCTACTGACAAAGCGGTACGCCCGACAAATACCATGGGCGCAACTAAGCGCTTTGCTGAGTTGGTGCTACAAGCATTATCGCAAAATCAAACTAAGACCCGTTTTACCATGGTGCGGTTTGGTAACGTGTTAGGTTCTAGTGGTTCAGTGATACCATTGTTTAAGAAGCAGATTAAAGATGGTGGGCCGGTAACCGTAACAGATGCTGAAATTATTCGTTATTTTATGATCATACCAGAGGCAGTAGAATTAGTCATTCAAGCGGGCGCTATGGGTAAGGGTGGCGATGTGTTTGTATTGGACATGGGTGAGCCTTTACGTATTGTCGATCTGGCTAAAAAGATGATTCGGTTGAGTGGCCTGCAAGTAAAAGATGAGTCTAACCCTAATGGTGATATTGAGATTAAATACACCGGTCTTAGACCTGGTGAGAAACTTTATGAAGAGTTGCTGATTGGGGATAACGTATTAGAAACCGACAACCAGATGATTATGCGTGCACAGGAAGATATGTTGACTTGGAATAAGTTAAGGTTGATTCTAGATAAGTTGGAAGTAGCTATTGATGACTGTGATCAGAAGAAGTTACGTGAGTTGTTAATAAAAGCTGTACCAGAGTTCAAACCACAATGTGAAATTAATGATTTACTTTATGACGTTTAGGTAATTTCTAATTTTAGAATTATTTAGGAAAAGCACCTAAATTTTTCTAGCTCTTTTTGTTTATGCTAGATTATCCCTTGTTGTTTTGCGAAGTAGTTGGTGGCTTCTACATAGCCTTTAACGCTGCCGCAATCAAAGCGTCTGCCTTTGAACTTATAAGCAATGACATTGCCTTGCTTAGCCTGAGTGAGTAATGCGTCAGTAATTTGAATTTCACCACCTTTACCAGGCTTGGTATCTCTAAGTACATCAAAAATATCAGGTGTTAAGATATAACGACCAATGATAGCCATATTGGTTGGTGCATCCTTTGGATCTGGTTTTTCAACCATATCAGTAACACGGTAGATGTCGTCGGTGTCATCTACTAAATCACCTGCAATCACTCCATATTTATCAGTTTGATCAATTGGCACTTCTTCAATAGCCACAACTGAGCATTGGTATTTTTTGTATATCTCTGCCATTTGTGTAAGTACACTATTCCCATTATTAATACACAAATCATCTGCTAAATGAACAGCAAATGCTTCGTTGCCTATTAGTGGTTCGCCGGTTAATATGGCATGACCAAGACCTAGCATTTGTTTTTGACGCACATAAGTAAAAGTAGAACGCTTGCAAACCAAATTTACTTCTTTGAGTAGCTCTTCTTTTTGCGTGCCTTTAATTTGCATTTCCAACTCAAGTGATCTATCAAAGTGATCTTCAATCGCGCGTTTACCTTTGCCAGTAACAATGGCCATATTACTCATGTCTGCTGATAATGCCTCTTCAACTGCGTATTGTAATAATGGCTTGGTTAAGATTGGCAGCATTTCTTTGGGTACGGCTTTAGTGGCTGGTAAAAAACGTGTACCATAACCAGCTGCTGGAAATAAACACTTTTTTATCATTGCTT
>JYMV01044950.1_pt1 | contig 10061 bp, 6 predicted proteins | sample 338911 | NCBI WGS metagenome assembly JYMV01 (sample SAMN03354496, study PRJNA234377) | hydrothermal vent metagenome | biome: Deep sea; feature: Hydrothermal plumes at the Eastern Lau Spreading Center, Western Pacific Ocean; material: Seawater | place: Tonga | collected 2009 | depth 2000 m m
TGAACTTCTAAAAATAAGTGTTTTACCAGCCTTGCTTTTTGCCGTACTTGTCTATTTGATGATGCGAAATGTTTCGAAAGAAACCTCTGAAACAGGCTCCTTTGGGGAATATTTCAGGGGCTTGAGAGAATTGCTAAAAGTCAAAGGAATATGGGGACTAATTCTTGTCACAGGTTTGAGCGATATGGGGTTGTCTTCGGCCGCGTATTTTCTTCCTCTTTATCTGATATCCGCTCCAGGAGAGGGAGGCCTTGGCAAGGATGCACTTACAGTCGGATTTTTCCTGGCCGGGGCACAGGTAGCTGGGATTATTGCTCAACCTGTAATGGGATGGTTGTCTGACATGTACGGAAGAAAAATAGTTCTATTGCCTGCCATGGCCTTTTTAGGCATTTTGTTTATTGGATTGTATTTTGCCGCTGATGGTTATCAACTTGTGTTGAATGTGTTCGCAATGGGTGCTTTCCTATACTCACTGCATACCGTCTTTATTGCCGCTGCTATGGACGTATCCGGGGGGAAATCACAGGCGACAGTGGTCTCATTGATTTATAGTGCAAGTTTATTAGGCACGGCTTCACCAATTTTCACAGGATTGCTTATCGATGAATTTGGGTTGAAATCTGCTTTTTTATTCAGCGGGATCATTTCGTTGTTGGCGACTATCCTTCTCTTCTCACTCAAACTTCCGATGAGCGTCGATATGACTGACTAAAAAAAAGACCGCACCTTAATTTTTCAAAGCTACCCCGCTTTTCATGGCTGCAGCTTTCACACCTTTTGCGACTTGATCAGCCATATCAGTATCAAAAATACTCGGCATAATATATTCGTTATTAAGATGGCTTTCTGGGACCGCCCTCGATATAGCAAACGCGGCGGCCATTTTCATTCCATCTGTGACTTTTTGCGCTCGAGCATCCAGGATGCCCCTAAACATGCCAGGGAAACACACCTAAACATGCCAGGGAAACACAAAGCATTTTCTTCAATGCGGACCACGGACGGGCCGGTCCTCTATATATGGTGATTTCCACTTACTACCTATAGCTGGATTGTGGCGGAATCTTTCTTGGGAAAATAATACTCTTCTAGATAGCTATAATGCGCATGTGACACAGAACACTGAAAACAGCATGAGATACTGCTATCCGTCAACAATTTAACCTTTTGAGTATGGGGACCAATATTATGAAAGCCGTGATTTGCGGGGAACTCTTTGATGGAACTGAACTAACCTTAAAGTCTGATTGGACTTTGCTTATTGACAGGGGAAAAATAATATCTTCCCAACCTACTTCAGATTCGCAAATTCCTTCAGATTCAGAAGTATTAGATGCAAGGGCCTTCACTGTTATTCCAGGATTAATTGACTGTCATGACCACATAGCATCATTCGGTTATGAAATTTCGAGTAGATGGGGTCTAACGGAACAGCAAAGTCACAGGCATATGCGAATTGCCTCTACACTACGTCAGACACTGCAGACCGGATATACCACAATAAGAGACGCCGGAGGGTTGCCCGCGGGTTTTAGAAACGCTATCGAAGAAGGTTTGATACCAGGGCCCAGATTATTGATTTCTATTGGAATTATCTCTCCGACAGGGGGAATCGCTGGACACTTGAGCCCTTCGGGCCATCGGAGCCCCTTTGGCGACGACCCCGCTGTTCCTGATGGTGTGGCCAATGGCCCCGACGAAATGAGGAAAAAAGTTAGGGAGATGATTGGGGCGGGCGCAGATGTTATCAAGTTCGCGGCCACTGGAGGTGCCAGTTCCCGTGCGGGATTGGAACCTAGAGACATGCTTATTACAAAAGAAGAAATTGTAAGCATCGTTGATGAAGCTCACACACTTGGGAAAAAAGTTATGTGTCATGCTTTGGGTGGGCCAGGCCTTACCGCAAGCATAGAAGCAGGGGTAGACTCGATCGAACATGGAACCTTTCTTCACGAAGACCCGACAAATCTTGAGTTAATGGCCCAGCGCGATATCTTTTTTGCTCCCACCTTTGCTGTATACAAATACCATGCAGAATTGGGGACCCCCCACGGCCAGCGAAGAGCGAGTAAATTGAAAACTGATCACATCAAAAGTTTATTGGCGGCGATGGACCATGGAGTGAAAGTGGTTGCTGGTACAGATGCAGGAGGTTGGCTTCACGGCAACAACGCCGAGGAACTGTCCTGTCTGGTGGAGGCTGGTATGACCCCGAGCCAGGCTATTTTAGCTGGGACCAAAACAGCAGCAGAATGTATTGGTCTTCAAAACGAATTAGGGACACTGGTGGAAGGGAAAAAAGCTGATCTTTTGTTTGTGTCCAAAAATCCGCTCATAGATATATCCTGTCTCGAATTCGGCCAAGCTGTTTCCGTGGTGATGAAGGGAGGGGAAGTGGTGGTTGACAAAGATCATCATAACGAGTGAACCTAAATCATGAGAGGCTCAATAAAGCTTGATAAGATTTACTCATGAACTGGAGGATAGTTCTGAAGCCACCATTTTGCAATCTCATCTCTTCTTGCAAACCATATATCAGGTTTACAATTAACATATTCGAAAAATTGCTTTAGTACCCCTGCCCTTGATGGACGACCAGCAATTCGGCAGTGAAGGCCAATATTCATAAGTTTCGGATTGTCCAGCCCTTCTTCATACAAAAGGTCGAACGTGTTTTTAAGCGTTTCAAAAAAATCTGAAGGTCGATTCATTCCACCACGCCAAAAACGTGTGTCGTTCACTTCAAGAGAATACGGAACGATCAACCAGGGTTTACCATTAACAATTTCATAATACGGGATATCGTCAGAATATGAATTCGAATCGTAAATAAATCCTTCAGTAGAAGCGATTAACTCCCTCGTTTTTTCGCTGGGGGCGTATCGTGTATACCAGCCTTGAGGTTTGACCCCTGTAGTTTTTTCAAGGGACTTCACTGTGTCTTTAATAGCTTTCCTTTCAGATTCGATGTCCATAAGGTAGTACTCTTCCCATCGATACCCATGACCTACAACCTCATGGCCACGCCTAACTATTTCAGCACCAACAATCGGGTTCCTTTCCAGGGCCAAAGCGCAGCAGAAAAAGGAGGCTGGAATGGAGTAACGATCTAATATATTCATAATCCGCCATACGCCAACCCTGCTTCCATACTCAAAGAAAGATTCATTTGCTAGATCCCTTTGTGAGGAAGGTACCGGAGACGGCACCTCATTGTTAGACTCATGGGCCTCATCACCATCTAAAATGGAATATTCGGAACCTTCTTCATAATTGACCACCACCGAAATAGCAATACGTGCGTTGTTCGGCCAGACAACTTTGGGAGGTGAGTTACCATAACCCTGGAAATTTCTGCTGGTCATTTTATTCCTCTCACTTCACTTAAAGATTTCATTATCTAAGATAGCATTTTAGAACATACCCCCGAATAGCTATAACGCGGGTATGACATAGAACACGGATATCGACATTCATACGGAGGCAGTTCAGGCATTTGAAGACCCTATGTCAGGGCTTTAATTGAAAAATTGTCGACAAAATACCAGCAGAAATGAACCGGTTAGAGTAGGGCGGGACCTTTATAGCGGTATGCAGTGTCTCAATATAAGAGCCCAAAGTAGTTCGTGTGGTTTCCCGCAGTTTGGTGTCAAAACTGCTGTTACCTGTCATATCCAGAAATAACGCATTTGTGGATCATGCCAAGAGATCAATTTCTTGTTATCCCGCCTCTTCCTTTTCGCAGAAATTTACAATCTGTGTTAAGGTCATCTCACTGTAAATTCTAAGTGAAGAAGTCTAAAAAGATGTAGCGGAACTCCAATAGCGCGATGCTATCGCTGCTGCTTTCCTCTAGCCTCATATAACCTGAGTGCTTTTTTGTATCTGAACAACTAAATCATCACTTAGACCGGACCTGTAACTTATCATTGAAATGATTTGCTGCGAACCGATCTGCTTTTGTGCCTTGAAAGGTAGAGGCCACAACACGAGCCGAGCAGATATTCTGTTTTTTAAGAAAGTACAAGAAATTGAGGAGCCGACCCGTCATGAAAGGAATCATTATCGCTGCAGGCTATGGGAGTAGGCTGAGGCCTCTCACTGCTAACACGCCAAAATCACTTGTCGAAATAGATGGAAAACCCATTATCACTTATCCAATTGATGCTTTGGTGGAAGCTGGAATTTCTGAGATCTCGGTAGTAGTAGGTTACAGAGCAGATGTGATAATGAATTACATAGAAAAACTCTACCCTAGCATAAATTTCTCTTACAACAAGGATTACGACGGCGACAATGCAATATCAATTTTCGCTGCTCGTTCTTTCATTGCTGGCGACCCGTTTGTGTTGGCCATGGGGGATCACTTAATTAGCTCAAGTCTTGTAACAACCCTTCTGTCTGACGCAACCATTACTAGAACTCTTTGTGTAGATTCAGAGTCCAAAAATTCATCCCAGGTCAGCGATGGAACCAGGGTCATGGCAGATTCTAAAGGCAGAATCATAGAAATAGGCAAGGAACTCAAAAACTGGCAATCTATAGACACAGGGTTATTTATGATGGATGCAGAAGTGCTCGATAACATCAAATACCTCATGAACCGCCAAGGGAAGAAGGTAACCATATCTGAGGTAGTCCAACATATGGCGGATAATGGAAGACATTTCCAGACATGTGACGTGAGTGGTCAGTTCTGGGCAGATGTGGATACTGAAGAGGACCATGATTCTGTCAGTGCTCTTTTAAAAGGAGGATACGACTACGGTCTACGACGACTATAAGTCAACTCAAATAAATCGTTAGGTGCGACCGAAAGTCACCGATTCCAAGTTAAGCTTATGAAAACGAGGAAACATGAAAGATATTGATAAAGAAGGAGAAGCAGCCTACGAAAAATCTGTCATAGACCCGAAGCCGATGGATCCGATCGCAGCAGCAGAAAGGCTGATAGATATAAAGCGCATTTTAGATCAACTTGGGGCAGTTTTCTTCATCGCATCGGGCACCTGTCTCGGAGCAATCCGTGAAGGCCAATTCATTCCGTGGGATGACGAAATGGATATGGGGTCTGTAATAGGTCTTAATGGGCTAGATGAAAAAACCATTGATAGAGGAATTGCAGCGTTCGAAGACAATGGGTACTACGTGCACGTCGATCGTAGTTCACGCCATATCGGTGTGCATGTCGTAAAGGGGTCAATCAGGGCCGACTGGACCTGCCATCGGATTATCGATGACAGCGTGTTCCAATATCCCGGCGTAAGAACTCCCCTTGAACTTTTCACACAGTTGAAGGAGATCGATTTCATCGGAGAAAAATTTCTTGTACCAAATCCACCGGAAAAATATCTGGAGACCAAATATGGGTCGAATTGGGCTACACCGAAGGGGCCAGGGTTTGAAGAAGAAGTCGTGGGTAAAATCCCCGATGGGGACATACTTACCCCTCGGCAGAGACTAAGTAAATTCATTACACTGCGATTGGCCCCATGGCGTGCAGGCCGATTGACGGTTCTTGACGAAAATGATGCTCCCGTGAGTGGCGCTGAAGTTGCCCTTGTTGGGATTGGTCGTTCTAAGACAAATTCGGGAGGGCATGCAAGATTGTATATTCCTGAAAAATATGACTATGCTGTCAACGTTAAGTATGATGACCACGAGGAGCTGCTTTACACAGAAGAGCTGATACCGGGAGGAAGATATGTCTACCGGCCTGGGCCTGACGTGTCGCCTGAGGAGCACTACAAAGCCGGCGTCAGAGCAATGGCCCTGTCCCGCGAGTAGGTAAAGCCTCCGGTTAAGGTATCTTTAAACCCATCATCAACAAAAATCAAAGAGCTGAATGCAGACACTGATCCAAACCGATGATGTGCTTAACAGAGAACCCGCAGCAAGCCCCAAGGAGGCTGCATTGCGGAAAACCTCGCCTCCAGTTGACGGAGTGAGTGCAGTAAACACTGACCGGATCGCTACCTGTACACAGACCTGGAACCCGAGGGGCCCCATTCTTGCACGTCATCCCGGTAAGCCGGTGGATTGAAACTGAAAGACTTTCAACAGAGGCTCGGACACTCAAACATTGGTATTACAGTGGATATCTATACTCACACGGATATCGACACTCATACTGAGGCAGTTAAGGCATTTGAAGACCTATTGTCAGGACTTTAATTGAGAAAATGTCGGCAAAATGTCGGCAGAAAAAAACCGGTTAGGGTAGGACGGTATCTTTATATTGGTATGTAGCGGCTCGGACTATTTCTCAAATCATACTTCTAGGATAGGGTTAAATCCGATTCTTCACACCAATCACTTTCTTCAAGATTGAGTCGAGGGCCCTGAATTGTCTAAGCTCCATTTTCACTCGCCTAGATTTCTGTTTTTTCGTAAGGGGTCTAGTCATAAGTGTTCTGCAATATATGTGTTTAGAAGTTAACGCATCTTTCAGCCCCAGGACTCTTTGGCGGTTATGTCTACTGCCACCGGTACATCCTGAAGGAATTCTCCCATGCCATCTTCCATGCATCTCTTCAACCACTCTGCCGCCTTCCCGGCCAGCTCCTTCGGAGCTTCAATAACTATTTCGTCATGAACAGTCAGAACTGGATAAGCATTTACCCGATGTCGGGTTTCCCATAGCTTTATGAGAGCAAGCTTCAGGCCGTCAGCGGCAGATCCCTGTATTGGGGAATTAAGTCTGTTGGTGTAATCACGCTCGCCCTCAAGTATCCGGTGTCTCCCGAGGATTGTTCTGGTCTCTAGTTTCCTGCTTTGCAACTCATGCCAGTTCTTGATTCCCGAGTAAGCCTCAAAATAGCGCCGCCGGATTTCTGCCGCTTCATGTTCATCCATTTTGACTCGGAAATTATTCTGGGCATACGAAGATAAACCCCTTGCTCCCATACCGAAAATCAATCCGAAGTTAACAGCTTTCGCCATCTGTCTCTGTGAATCTGTAACAGCTTCTGTTTCCGGTTTGCCTAAGAGGTATGATGCGGTGACAGAGTGAAGATCCCGCCCCTCGTAAAACGCTTTTTTCATTCGGACGTCAGGAGCTATCTCGGCCGCCAGTCTTAACTCGATCTGCTCGTAATCCGCCTTTATCAGCACACAACCGGGAGCGGCACGGAAGCAATTCCTGTAAGCGGCCTCCCGGGGGAGGTTCTGCATGTTAGGGTCCTTACATGACATCCGCCCTGTCGCGGAGCCTATCTGCACCCAGTTTGCATGAATTCGCCTGCTGGTTGGATGAACATGTTTTTCCCAGTCAGTTCCGTAAGTGCTGACTTTTTTTGCAGCCCCACGGTAATCAAGCAAAAGTGCTACGACGGGATGCTTACCTCTATTCGCCTCCAGAGTTGAATGTCTCGTGTTCTCAATCTTGACACCCAGATCGCTCAGAAGCTTCCTCACCTGCGCGGGCGAATCCCAGTTTACAGAAACAGCCGCATTGCCGAACAAATCGAGGCCCGAGGAAGTGTGTTCTGCCACGGACAGGTTAAGCTCCTCTTTGAGTCGAACAGCCTTGGCCTCAGCTGATTTGACCAGCTCATCCCAAAGATTGCTGTCTAAATTAACGCCGGATCTTTCCATCCAGCAGATCGCTGGAACTAATCGATTCTCAAGGTTTACAACTGCCGTTATCTGAAGCTCCACTGCCTTCTCTTCCAGAATATGCTTCAGTGGAAGCAAAACGCTGGCATCCTGCGCGGCATACTGGATCTGTGCCTCTGACAGGTGCTCAGCTCCCCAGTCGGAAGTTTGGTTTTCTTTATCCAGATCTATATCCAGATATTCTATGGACACGTCCTTCAAACTTCTGGCATAACCACGATGGTGCAACACTTGATCCGTGATCATCGTGTCAAAAATTGGTTCAGCCATTATCCCCTCTGAAGCCGTGTAGAGAAATCCTGCATCAAACTTGGCATTGTGAATCACCTTTATCGGACCACCAGTGAGGACCGGGTTCAGCACGCTGATCGGGACATGATACATATCGATTACATATGTGTTGAGGGGAGTTGAAATCTGGACAAGCCTGATTTTGTCGAGGATTGGATCAAGTCCTGTAGTCTCTATATCCAGGCCTACTTCACTCTCAGACACAAGTTTTTTTACTGCAATACTGGCCTGTTCGATATCCGCTATGTATTGAATCAAGGGCTAGTTTTGATGATTCCGATGATTTTGATGAACATGGGCGAATAGTAACATTTTGACTAACACACGTGTGATTGGAAATCGCTCTGTTAGGGGTAGATAAATGGGGTACGCACGAAGGGGTGTCAAGCTGCAATCTCGTCGGTGCGAACCCTGGAAGGGGTAGTGCCTCTATATAGGGTGGTTACAGTTTCCGACCAACTACCGACACTCGCTTAGAAATATAAATTAGTGGCCTGCCGTAAGACAAAATGGCAGGTACCAATTAGTTTCTACCGTGAAGTGTGTTGTGGTCCTAAAGCAGGACCAGTTAACCAGCCTAAGGGATCCGAAACTTGGGGATTACATAGCGGAACTTATCACTAATGATTTATCTGCGGTTCGGTACCTTTCGTAAACTTATTACCTCTGCTGTACCATTCGCAGAGCAATCTTGGAGTGCCCCACGAATGATAAGCAATTATATTAAGAGAAACCCCCTCGGAAATCGCGTTAGCTATAAATGGTGGGTTCTTTTTGCTGTCTCCGTCGGGTTGTTTACTTCAGTATTTGACCACGGCGGCATGAATGTAGCACTTCCTTCGATTGCTGACCACTTCAATACTGATTTGCCAACCACTCAATGGATTGTCATTGGATATGGATTGACCATCGCCGCGCTGTTATTACCTATGGGACGCCTTTCTGACATTATGGGAAGAAAAAATATATATTTGCTTGGATTCATAGTATTTACAACAGGAGGATTCCTTGCAGCAATGTCTCTCAACATTGAATTATTGATAGGTGCCAAAATACTTCAAGGTGTTGGTTCGGCAATGACTCAAGGTACCTCAATGGCAATGGTAATATCTGCTTTCGGTGACAGAGATAGAGGAAAAGCCCTTGGCCTAACGATGAGTGTGGTTGGGATAGGGGCGGTTGCTGGACCGGCTATAGGAGGCTTTTTGGTCGATTACCTTGGTTGGGAGTCGGTTCTATACGCGACTACTGGCTTAGGAGTAGTGTCCTTAATAGCGGCTATGCTTATTTTGGATACTGCGCGTAGTGGGGGAGGGGACGATACAAATGATCACTTCGACTGGTTAGGTGCTGCCTTTTCTGCAGCCACATTGATTTCGCTACTACTGGCAATAACTCTTGGATCGCGTTATGGCTGGGATTCATTGTCTGTGATTACGGCATTCGGAATTTTTTTGGCATCAGGGGGGTTTTTCATTTGGTGGGAATTGTTTGTTGAATCCCCGATGTTGGATCTCAGACTGTTTGGCACCGGCCTCTTTGCCACTGGAGTTTTAGCAAACTGGTTATCGTTTTTGGGAACTCAACCCGTAAGGTTTCTTATCCCATTCTATCTTCAATTCGTTCTCGGGTTTAGTCCGTCAGCGATTGGATGGATAATAGTCCCCAGCGCATTTTGTATGGTCATAGCAGGACCAGTAAGCGGTCGGCTTTCTGATAGATACGGCTGGCGCATATTTAATGTGGGTGGAATGCTGATGGCTGCTGTTGGGTTACTAATACTGGTTAATCTCGATGTGAAAGAATCTCTTATGGTAGTTCTAGTGGGAATGGTTGTTCAAACACTTGGTTCAGGAACTTTTTGGCCCTCCAACAATAGTTCTATATTGAGTGTCGTTTCTCCTACTAGTTATGGCGTAATATCATCATTTACGAATTTAGTTAGAAACTCTGGAAATGTTGTCGGTATCGCAGTATCTACTGCGATTGTTACAGGGACCATGGGGTCATTGGGGCACCCTCCAACTCTTTCCGCGATAAACGAAGCAAGTGACCTATCTATATTGACCGCGTTCACAATGGGCTTACGAAATACTTTCTGGGTTTGTATTGGATTAACTCTGATGGCCGCTGTGGCTTCCTTCGTCGAA
>JYMV01046093.1_pt1 | contig 10059 bp, 17 predicted proteins | sample 338911 | NCBI WGS metagenome assembly JYMV01 (sample SAMN03354496, study PRJNA234377) | hydrothermal vent metagenome | biome: Deep sea; feature: Hydrothermal plumes at the Eastern Lau Spreading Center, Western Pacific Ocean; material: Seawater | place: Tonga | collected 2009 | depth 2000 m m
TGCCAAACCAGTTCATGAAAAAACCATTGGGAATGTGTACGGTTATAATAGCCCCCACCATTATACAAATTAACCCAAGTGCAGATAACCGGGTAAAAAAGCCTAGGATCAATCCTAGTGAACCCAATGACTCTCCCATGACAATCAAAAAAGCGATTATCCAGGGCAATCCAGCTGTTTGCGTAAAGTAAGTCATCGTATTGGTAAAGCCAAAACCACCAAACCAGCCAAAAAGTTTTTGCGCACCATGAGGAAACATCACGCAACCCAATATCACTCGGGGTACCCAATACGAAAATTTATCGTTGGTTTGAAATAAATATTTCATAAAAGTAGTCATAAATACCCCCGTTGTTCTTAATTTAATTTTTTATTGACTCATGTTTTGCTCTTCGATCGGTTGCTCCTGCTTGGGAGTTATTGCGGGAGAATTTTGTTCGATATTTTGAGAGTTGAGTCCACTGGTTACTGTGGGACGCAGTTTTAGAGCATCGGGTAAAGAAATGTCATTTGTTTTTTGCGGCGTTTCAATTTTTTCAGACGTCTTATTCGTTTTGTAAATTAAATCGGAATAACTCCACACAGCTCCTGACCATCCAAGTAAAAATACCAACAAATATCGTGCTATTGCATTCATTTTCTTTCTCCTCACTTATTAATTTAAGTTGAATTGGAGTTCTTCTTCTCTTTACTAAAATAAGGGTTTGTAAGCGGGAAATAAAATAAAAACACAGAATCTATTATAGATTAAATATATTTTAGTAAGTTGAGTGGAAAATTAGTCCATCCTATTGATAAAGGAAATTACTTCGTAAATCATTGAAAAAATTGACTATAAATATAATATGGTGTAATATTGAGCAAGTAATGGTGCATATAAACATAAGGATAAACATAAGGGGTTGGAACATGAAGGGACCAAAACCTACTAAAAAATTGTGTTACGAAGACTTTCAATACGGATCAGGCGATATCGCAGTTATCAGCGAAAGAGATTCGCTACACCTTTACGAGGTAGCTGAAAACCTTGCCCGGAAAATATTCAGTTTTCAAAAAGAAAATATTTTTGCAAATGTTCACGGGAAAAAAATCTAAAGGGAGTCTGGTATGCTTTTAAAATCTAGAGAAGTAAAAATTTTTAAAAAGAAGCCAAGTCAATCTAATATTTGTCCCGAATGTGGAGAGGCTCAAGTTTTAAAATGGGACAGTGTGGGTGGCGGAAGAAACGTTACCCTAACTTCGTCGACTCATGAAGAATGCTACAAAAAGTATTGGAAAAATATTAAGGATTTTGATTATGAAGTGACTATTAAAGAAAATCGGTTACAGGGGGTTGCGTAACACCAGAATTGTTGGGGCTGTACAATTCCAATTAGTTAGTAGTAGTTTTGCCAATATGTTATCGAGAATTCAAAGACTGTGGGGGTAGGGTAAGTTTGAACTTCCGGCATCCTTGCCTCAAGTTATACCGGAAGTTCTGGGTCATTTGCTGTAAACTTAGGCGGACGTGGGTGAAGAGGGTTTCTTATTTGTCTTTCTGTATTGCATAGGATTTGTGATTAACATGTCAGCTCTTTTTTTTAACTCTTTAGACGAGATAATTTTTTTAAGGCTGCCGGAACGGTCGTAAATTTTTACTTGATTCATAATAAGGACCACCTATTTTAGTAGAGGAAAATCAGTAGGGTTTCCCCTACTGGTAAAGAGTTATATTTTTTTATTTAGGTATTACCTTCGAGGCTTGCAGGCCTTTCTGACCCATCGATTTTTCAAACTCTACACTCTGGCCTTCGTTAAGAGTTTTGAATCCTTCACTTTGAATCTCAGAAAAATGAACAAAACAATCTTCTCCATCCTCTGACTCAATAAAACCATAACCCTTACTTTCGTTAAACCACTTTACTGTACCTGCTGTCATTCTGATATTCTCCTGCTAATACTCGGGATGGTTTCTCAAGTTATTTTGAAAATAACTTCCCGGTTTTTGAAATTTAGGTTCGATATATGCTTATATTTCCCAGGTGGGGCTTTTCAAGACAAAAAAAGCAAGTAAACCGGTTGCTAAATCAAAACTTCACGTTTTAACTAAAATCAACTCGTAGACCTAAGATAAATGCCCAAACATCATAACTAGACTCAAATTCTATCATGTGTTGACTCAGAGCGCCACATCATATTGAGAACTTATCTTTTGAATGTCACCATTGGGTCGCAACACTTTTGCTCGTTCTGGGATTTTTACCATTTTTCCCTAAATTATGTGGCAAATGGAACACGAAATTAATCACAGTTCAATCCATAAATGTTTGATTTTTATTGCTAATGGGGAGGATATGGTTTTTCCTCTTCATTTTGATGAATGTTTGAGCATTTTGACAAGCTTTTACTTTAGGAAGTTGAAAATATTCAATAGCTAGTGTGAGTATATATCATCCCCAGTGAGTTGCCCCTTTTAATTCCTGACTACGGATAGGTAAGAGTCTCCTCACTCAGACTTGTCAAATGAATGTATGGTTTTTTCAAGTTCGATCTAGGAGAAAGTTGATGGAAAGGCTATGTAGACTTGTTCGAATTGATTTGATTGTTTAGTGTTGGGTGTAGATTGGAACCTTATAGTTAAAATTAACTCATGTTGATACTCGTGTCGGCAATCATATTTCATGATCAAATTTATACAAAACTTAGCCCGGTTACTCTATAAATCAGATTGGAGGATGGATAATCAGATAAGGTTTATCGTGTCACAGTCCAGTCATGCAACATACGCTGATTGATGAAAAAAAGTGTGATCTACGACCCTATTCAAATGTTGGCTAAAGTTTCAGTCAATGAAATAATAGGTGGTCTTAGTAAACGGACACTCGCATATGTAGTTTTGCGTCTTCTTTTTTATGCGCCAAGCGAATTTCATCTGACTGGTTATAAGTTCGGTCGCAGTTATTGCAATAGCGACTTTCTTTATAGAGAGAAACAAACGTTTCAGTAGACTTGCAATGAGGACAATTAGCATTTTTTGGCCTTGGTTCTAATTTATAAAACATGATATTTCTCCTATTGAAAGTTTCTTCACTTTCTTATCGATGAATTTAGCATATGCCTTGAGAGGTGAATTGATAACTCTTTTAAACAAAAGACTTATGACCAACGATCAATTAAATTTAGAGGTGGCGGTAGGGATTAGTTAGATCATTGCCCATCAGTTCTCTCTTAATCAAAAAGCCCCATCAACCAAGTTACGGAGTTGTGGGGCTTTTATTCTCTTTTGTTGACTCGTCTTTTAAGTCATTCGGTCAAGATGGGGCATACGCTATCAATTTAATTCGGTCACCATTTTTTTCTAATGATGAATGGAGATTTGTTTGTTTAAAAATTCAGGTAGGAAAGAAGACTTATATCAACCATAACTCTGTGCCAGGTAAATTATTACGCATTGGCCATGGGACGGGAGGATCCCGTAAAGAAAAACAGAAAACTGTAGGCAGCGCTTTGTTTTTTGTGTTCAGTGGGGAACAATTATTTCTATTCTCGGTAATACGCTCTAACCAAAACTGTATTTAATCAGTTTTAAGAAGTTCTACTACTTGTTTTAGGTAATCTGTATTGGGTGGTATGAATCGCAAACCCATATCGTAGGTGTAATTACCATCACCTAACAATGAACGCATGACCTCGCATTTCACTATGGCACTATCGAGCGTTTCAATATCTGGGATCGTTAGATCAATAAATGCACCCTTCATTAACTCATTTTCTGAGATAATGCGTAAACCTCCAGTGGAAATATCTTTGACACTTGTCGGGGCAGGAGTTGATATCTCATCTTCCTCAATCAATTTATAGACCCCTTCATGCTTTACGATACTGGTTAATCGCCTTACTTTGGTGCGAAGAAACTCTCTTTTTTCCTTGTTAACATCGTTCATTATTATAATAATTTACATTTCTTGGTTGGATTTAATTAATTCGTAATAACTTACCACACCTCTTAATTTTAACTCCTCGGTAGTTTAGGGATAAGCGACCAACAAACTATTGCTAATCCCAAGGATGCTAATGGATAGGGAGAGTCGGTCGTAATTGCGAGAAAAAGAGAAATCGAAATAATTACGAGAAGAATTCCCTTAAGCAAAGCTTGGTTCATTTTGATTTTTTGATTGACAGAAGGGCATGTCTATAATTATATCTCAAAAGAATCACTGAGTTAGTAAATACAAGAAAGAGTACAGGAATTTGGGAAGTTGAACAGCATATTGTGGGTAGAACTTCATAACCCCATATAGTACTAACCAGCCGGAGAAAATCCAGAAAAGAAATTGTATGAAAGTATGCATGACCTATTGTAATAAATTTGAATGAGAAATCATGGTTATCGATAAGTATACAAAAATGGCTTGGACTATAATTGCGATTGGTCTGTTTGTGATCTCAGAAATAGGTTTTAAAACCTTTCAATCCAGTGGAAGCAAAGGGCATGCTTATATGCGAAACAAAAAAAATGAGAACTGGAATGAAAACAAAAATCACTGGTTTCCATCAAGACGAATATGAGCAATGGGTAGCAGATTTGTCATGTGGTCATTCAAGGCATTTCAGGCACGATCCTCCGTGGCAACAAAGAGAATGGGTTACATCGCCTCAAGGTAGAAAAACCTATATAGGGTTTGAATTGGATTGCAAAACTTGTGGGAGTCCTGATGTTGAATAGAGGGAAAGAATGAAGAAAATATCTATTTGATTAATGGGTTGGCTTAAGGGATTGAATAGGATTTATGATTATGCCCTGCGATAAAAAAATAATTCCGTGCTAACTAGCATTGCGTCCAAATCAATTAGATAACTTTTTATAACTCCCCTTTATTTAAAGCTTTAGAAACCCACATATCTCCGCATCCATTCTTCCACCTGTTTGTTTGCTTCAATAATCTCTTCGGAGTTCATTTTTGTCTCGACAAACGCTCTGTTTTTTTTCGCCGCCCGGTCTCCTTTCATTTCACCTAAGTGAAACCACATATAAGCCCTAATGTAGTTACGGGTAATTCCTACTCCTTGCAGATACATTGTGCCAAGGTTATTGGGAGCATCAAAATTTCCTTGTTGGGCTGCACGTTCGTACAATTGTTTTGCCTTATGAGCATCCTTCTGTACCCCTTCACCCTCTGCATACATCGTGGCAAGGTTATTTTGCGCGTCGGCATTTCCTTGCTCGGCTGAGAGTTGATACCACTTGACTGATTCTTCGAAATTCATTGAAACTCCGGTCCCCAGGTCATACATCAACCCCATACCATACTGACCACGCGAGTCTTTCTGTTCAGCCAGGTCTGTAAATTCCTTTAAAGCAGTTTTATAGTCACCTCGTTCAAAAGCAATAGTTCCATTTTCATAGTTTCCAAGGGCGAGTGAAGGGGTTGTGAAAATCATTGATAACATGGATACACACAACAAATATCTCATCTTTTTAAGCCTTTCTAGTAGAGTTTGGAAAAGCTGATAACCAGCCTTCAAATCCTCCTATCATACTTGAAACTTCTTTGAATCCTTTCTCAGAAAAATACGCCGCGGCCCCCTGACTTGAAATGCCATGGTAACAATAAACTACTAATGGTTTGTTTTTGTCTGTATCAATTATAAACTGTTCAACAGTACCATCACTAAGGTGTATTGCATTCGGAATGTGTCCAGCATTAAATGAAGTGGGGTCTCGAATGTCCACAATGGTTGCAGAATCTTTGTCCTCTAATTGTTTTACCTGATGAACATCTATTTGTTTTATGGGGGCCATGGCCTTTTCTCCAATAAAGCACGATTTAATTTTTAAAAATAAAATTAGACAAGTCGAGTTAGAAAAAAATAGTGCACACCGCTTTAAGTTGTTTGGTACAGGTTGTTTTCTTGTAAAATAATCAAATTATTTTATGTTAGTTGGTGGAGATAAGCAATGTTGATAGATAATGCGGTATAATTCTCAAATAAAACCAAACTAATTATTTTTGTATGTTTGATTAACCTTTACGGGGCTTGAGAGAAATGGCTGTTACACGTGTTTGGATTGAGGAAGGTTGTATTTCATGTGGTTTGTCGGAAGGAAACTGCCCGGAGGTTTTTAAAGTTAAGGCTGAGGGGGCCACAGTGATTGAAGGGGTGGACTATTCAGGATTGGAGGAAAAAATCAAGGATGCTGCTAATGCATGTCCTGTCCAAGTGATTATGTATGATGAGACTTGAAATTTTTTATCTATGTTTTAGACGATGAGACCCAGGTTGATAATCAAACTACTTATAGCTGTAGGTTGGGTGTTGGCTATTGCTTATTACGTTGATTGATGCAAAAGACATAATTAAGGTAACATTCTGTTACAGTTGGAGGTAGTTTTGCTATTTTTTTATTTTTAGTAAAATCCTTCTGATTAAAATTTAATATGATAGGTTGTAACTTAGCAACCTGGGTAGTTTATATGTGGGTTTGAAAATCATGTTAGTGGTTTTAAATAAAAGGAGATATTAGTAATGGCTAAAGAAATTACAAAAGAACAACCCTCAGAGGAGGCAAAAGATTCCATGGGAAATCCAGTGGGGTATAGTCATAAAAGACCTCATGTTCCTGATGGTAGGGGAGAACCATTTCCAAGTTTTAAGGAAGATAAAAATAGGTTAAAAGATAATATTTCTGAAAGAAGAAAAAAAGAAAACAAAAGCAATTAAATGGAAGATGTAAAAAAATTATTATCAGATTTGCATAGCAAAGCTCCCGATTTGCGAAATTCGGCCACTATGGCTTTGTGGGACTGTTGGTATTTTGAAGCAGGTGAAGTTGCAGAAGCATATATACGAAAAGGGGAGGATTTGATGGGCTTGAACAAATTCGAAGAGGCTCAGGCCCACTTTGAAAAAGTCATTAAAACGTATCCAGAGTTCGCGGAAGCACATAACAAACTAGCGACAGTACTTTTTTTGTTAGGCGACTACAAAAATTCTGTCAACGAATGTAAAGTTACTTTAAAGATGAACCCGCACCATTTTGGCGCTTGGCACGGCATGGGGCTATGCCTTTTTAAGCTTGCTCGATACTCTGAGGCTATTGAAAGTTTTAAGTCCGCCCTCGAAATTCAACCTTATGCCAATATCAACCGGAAATATATAGCTACATGTATGGGGAATCTAAATTGAAATCGTGGAAATGTTGGATAAACAGATAATGGGTTTTTAATTGAAGAAAAACTTTTCTTAAAGAAGGGAATTAGATAGCGTGTCTGCATTAAAAAAAATATCCTCTAATCTTTATCAATGGTCTGAGTTTTCAGTTGAAAAGAAACTCAACTTCAATGGTTATTATCTGATTTGTGGTGGGGAGTCGGTTATCATTGACCCTCCAGTATTAGCAGACGATGACTTGCAAAGTTTAAAAAATTTAATTAAAGAAAACTCAGATAGTCCCTTAAAAGCAATTCTACTTACCAATGTACATCATGAACGTATAAGCGAGATGTTTAAAGAAATTTTTAGCGTTCCTGTGTATATACATGAAAATGATGTGAATGGATTAGGTTTTCAACCCGATTATACATTTGTTAATGGTGATCAATTATTTTGCGGGCTCAAGGTGATTCACTTGGAAAATCAAAAATCTCCCGGGGAATCTGCCTTTTACCTCGAGGGTCAAAAAAAAATGTTTATAGGTGATGCGTTGATAGGGAAAATCCCGGGAAAATTAAACATGCTTCCGCCCGAAAAATTTGTAGATATTAACGAAGCTAGAAAAAGTCTGCATGTTCTTGGGGCTTTTGATTTTGATTGTTTGTTTCTGGGTGATGGTGAATGCATCATCGGTACAGGAAAAAAAACATTTGAGAATTTTTTAAGCAGTAGTCTTATAGGAAAACAGACTTAAAAATTCAAGATCTTTAATCCAGATCATCTTCATCTATAAATCCTTCTTCAATACCTTTCTCTATAATCATATCTGCTAACTCTCCATACCCACTCGTATCATAGTTCATTACATTTTGATTATCGAAATCATCAAAAAATACTTTTTCATCATTCTCGCACCAGTTTCTAATCGATTCACTGAAACGCAAAACTCTTTGTGTTGCTTCTAATTTATCCATGATAAAAATTAATTAAATAAGGAAGTCACGTTTAGTATTTCTATTTTTCTTGAACTTGGGGTAACGCTCATTTGGTATTGTGGCTAATAATCCAGGAGAGTTTATCAGATTGATACATGCATGACATGGTTATTGTAGGAATCTGGTGGTAGATAGTTTTAAAGAAGGTTTTTAATCACTACGAGATGCTTTCCATGATTCGACCGCACCATCAACTGCAGTGAAGTCTATTTCTATGGGGCGACAACAAACCTCACAGTCCTCTGTGTAAAGTTGGTTATTAAAATTTAAATCAATGAGCATTGATATGTTTTCACCGCAGTAAGGGCAATAAAAAAAATGTTCAATTTCACCCATGTAATGGCTCCATTTTTTTTTATAATGATTTATTGCTCAAGTTTGATTGGTAGAATCAAGTTGCTCTGTGAATGGGTTTTCCTGTTGAATAAATTGAAGTGCGCTCATTGGACCTCCCAAAGAGAATCGACAAAATATTCTCTGGAGTCATATAATTTTTTGATGACTTGAAACCCATTCTTTCCAGCCAACAATTCAATCTCTTCTATGCTAAATTTGTATGATTGCTCGGTTTTTGTTCCCTCCCACGCCTTGAATATAAAATCCTTATTCAAATTTCGAATGCGCACGGTTTGATTTTTTGTGCTGTAAAGATAACTTTCCAATGCTTGGATCTTAGGATTATAGTGCCCCTGGTGTACAAAAAACTCTTTATTGAAAGTTCCACCCAGCACCTGATTTATTCGATCTAGCAAATGAAGATTAAACTTTTCAAATAAACCCTTAGAGTCATTGTATGCGTTGTAAATAATTTTTGGATTTTTTATGAGGTCAAACCCAATCAAAAGGAGGTCCTGTTTGTTTAGAGATTTATGAAGTTTTCTTAGAAAAATATTTGCATCAGGAGGAGTCATGTTATTTAAAGTTACTCCTAGAAATAAGACCACGTTCCTGAGGTTTGGTTTTTTAGTTAAATTCTTAAGGCCGACAAAATAATCCCCAACCAATCCGTTTACCTTTAAGGTGGTACTTGAATATTTTGACTTTAATGTGGTAACTAAATCGCGAATCGCTCCCTCAGAAATATCAATAGGGTAATACTGGAGATCTATTTTCTTTTTCACAATACTTTCAATAAGTAATTGAGTCTTACCACCATCTCCAGATCCAAGTTCGATAAGCTGAAATGGTTGGTCAGAAATTAAATTGGTAATTGTATTTATGTGCTTATTAAATATTTCAAATTCACAAGCGGCTGGCAGGTATTCTGGAGATTTAGTGATTTCTTTAAAAATTGCACTGCCTTGATTGTCAAATATCAACCATGAGGGCAAACATTTATTTTTCTTGGAAAGACCCTCCAGGACAGCATGGGCAAACTGATTCTCAACTGAAAAACTATCAGCGTCAATATTAAGAATTTTGCATTCAAACATTCGTTGCCTGTTTATTTTGTCAAGTTTTCTTGATTTGACGTTAATTAAGGTGTTTGTTATGATTCGAAGATTCCATAAAAGCTAAATCATTTCTAAACTTTATTTAATTATTCATTTCAAATTATGTCCATAACACTACAGACTGAGAAACCAGCCTTATACTCCTATTATAGGAAAGCTGAGGAGGAGTTCATACAACTTATTCAAAATAGTGAGCTTGATAGCGCCGTCAAACATAAACCAAGTTTAATGGCTAATTTTGAAGATGTATTAAGCTTTGCACTTGATGAAGGCTACAAAAATAGTAACGTGTGTGATAGATCTCATCTTTTTCTTCAGCGAGTTCTTTATTATATTAATCGTTTAAAACTTTTTTGGTTCGATGATCTTGGTAATTATACGAATGAAGACTCTGCGATACTTTTTTCCATCAGGAAACGAATAGAAACAGAGTGGAAGGAATGGGAATTAAATCATATTAAAAATTATTTACTTGA
>JYMV01012193.1_pt1 | contig 10058 bp, 6 predicted proteins | sample 338911 | NCBI WGS metagenome assembly JYMV01 (sample SAMN03354496, study PRJNA234377) | hydrothermal vent metagenome | biome: Deep sea; feature: Hydrothermal plumes at the Eastern Lau Spreading Center, Western Pacific Ocean; material: Seawater | place: Tonga | collected 2009 | depth 2000 m m
ATCAATTCAAGCTTACTTTTATGTTTTCATTCTCAATTAATTAATTCCTTAATTATTCAAATAAGAAATTATCCCTTCTAGAAACAACATAGGGTACAGACGAATTGAACATTCTTTTTTGCTTTTTTTATTGTTGTTGTTGTTGTGGAAATCGTAACAGACATCACAACACGGAACTAAGAACGGAAAGACACATAATTGGACAACACCAAAAAAATATTAGCAAAACGGAAACTCACCAACACAGGTGCCCGCGAAGGTTAAGCAGTCGTTGCCTCTTAAAAGACACCCGCCATATTACTCGTATGTACAGTCAATATGTGTTGGACACCACATTCCATCGGCATCTGCGTACGGAGTATATATATCTCAATAGATGTAATATGCTAGAGCTTATGGTTCCCACCAGAAATTCCTTGCTAGTATAAAGGGTTCTCTTGAAAAAGAAAACCACAGAGCCAAGGGTTCCTAGAGGATAAGTCGAAGTCGTCACTTCACAAATTCGATTTCAATTGATTGATTGACGCATGACATGTCCTATTTAAAAATATTTTAATCAATTTTGACCTAGTTAGAAGGGGTCATAATGTACATTTCTTTTCTGAAGAAACAAAACCGATGACATGCAACACAATTACCTGTGTAAACATCAATGATTATTTAGATTTGTTACGTAACCATTTTCAAACAAGAACTATATATTTAAGAAAAAGATGCACGACGAAGCACAAATATTATATTCTTCTACGAACAGTATTTCACTGAAATAACCTAAACCTATAGGATTTGATAATACATGTAAAACCTTGCATACTACTTAATGTGCACGGAATCGTTAATTTTTTGCAACAGCGTCCATCTCGGTCTGAGGACGGGACTGCCAGACAAAATTTTGAAAAGGTACCACTAAAGGATTATCTTAGCAAAGCCCAATAGTTTCAGAGGGGAAAAAATTAAAATTTCATCCCCCTTTTTCTATTTTAGCAACAGTGGCCATGTTGGTGGAAAGTCTGGATTGCCGGACACAATTTTGAAAGAGGATCATCCAAGGACTATTTAAGCAAATTGTAGTTTCAATTGACCCAGTAGTTTCAGAAGATTTTTTTAATTTCACCCCCAACCCCCGTCTTTTTTTATTTTTAGCAACAGCGGCCATGTTGGTTGGAGGTCGGGACTGCCGGAAACAATTTTGGAAGGGGATCACCCACGAACCATTCCACCGAAGGTTGATCTTAAGTGGCCAAGTGGTTTTAGAGGAGAATATTCTTAGTAATTGTGGACGGACGGACGACGGACGTAAAGTGATGACAAGGGGAGCATATTATTTCCTATCCGTGGTAAAATCTCAAAAATATGCATGGCTTCAACAATAATTTCTTAATATGTAATGGATGAAATAGCACTTTGCTCAGAATTTAATACCTCCGTTCGCTCACTTGAAGATTACATAATACATTGAAAATAAAACTTTTCGACATATAATACTTTGATTCAAGAGAATATCGCTAAAATTTAAAGTTTAATACATATATACCATTAAAAGTAATTATATCATCATTTATATTCGAACTCCCTTTGTCTGTACTGGGCGTAGGACGACGGACGCAACCAATCAACAAACTACTAAATGACTTGCTTATTTTCCCCTCGCCAACGAAGTTGCGAAGGGATATAGTAACGCTATCGTTCGTCCTTCCGTAACATCCTTGTGAACACTCTAGAATCAACATTCTTCAATTGATTTTGACCAAACTTGGTAGATACTTAGTCCTTAAGAGAATCTGGAATCCTATTGATTTTCAAAGGTCAAAGGTCAAGCTCACCGTGTCAAATTTTTAGGCGAGGGGATGCGCCACGCTTTGCGTTGCCCTTGTTACAAGTGCTTTAAATCCGACTTGCTTATTCGACGAAGTCGTGTACGATCGCCTTTGATCTACTTTTGTAACTATGGACCCTTTTGCCTAACAATTTTAAAGATGAAAATATTTTCTAACTTTTTGATTGGAGAATAAAACAAATTTGGTAAGAGTTCGGAGAACGGATAAAACCAATATGCATAGGTTATTTCAGTGAAATACTGTTCGTAGAAGAATATAATATTTGTGCTTCGTCGTGCATCTTTTTTTAAAGATAGTTCTTGTTACAAGTGCCTTAAATCGGTTGTCCGAACTATTACCAAATTTGTATTATTCTCCAATTAAAAAGTTAGAAAATATTATCATCTTTAAAATTGTTAGGCTAAAGCGTCCATGATTACAAAAGTAGGTCAGAATCGATCGTATAAGGCTTCGTCGTAAAATCGTATTTGACCAAGATTGTAGGTTAACTTTGTGTGAATTTCTTTATACTGTTATGCTATGTTTTGTTCATATAGGCTTCCTCCGTCGTTCGGAGAACTGCTGAGTATGGATATCAGTTGGCCCCCATTTACTCACGTATTATTGCAAATAGTAAAAACCATAGGTTTCATTGCTTTTAAGAAAAGAAAAAATAAATAAAATAAAGATGAACACTAAAAAAATATGCATATATCAGGTGCAAATTTAGACCGGGGTACACCCGGCGCCCCTCTCCATAAAACATAAAAGATCGGGTGCCATTCGTCTGTTGTTTAATCAGAAAATACTATTTTCTTGATCGCTACACGCGTAGGCAAAAGGGGGAGTGTGTAAATGAAAATCAAAGAAGTCGAGATATCATTTGATCTGTGACTGTTCAAGTCAGGGATGTGGCTGAATTATGACACTTAAGATCCTGATTTTGACTCAACACTGTAAACATATGTAGATTTATATACAAGTTATAGTTCTATTCTGTTATTGGTGATCGGTTATGGTGTTTAACGCCACTTTCAACAATATTTCAGTTATATCGTGGCAGTCAGCTTTGTTGGTGGAAGAGATAAGAATAGCCGGAGAAAACCATCGTCCTGCAGCAAGTCACTGACGAACTTGCTCACATAATGTTGCATTGAGTACACCTCGGCTAAGCGGGAGTCAAACTCACAACGTTAGTGGCGATAAGCACTGATTGCACAGGTAGTTATAATCTATACTGTTATTAAATAGTCTTGTATTTTTCCGTTTTTGAACGCATTTTTTACGCGAATAATTGTTTTTACCTCAATATTCGATACTTCTGCTGGCGAACTATTAGTTCCGGAATCCTACATCTCATCATGCACAAGATTTAACTTTCAATCTATTCAACCAATGCAATACACACATTTCTTTCAAGTGAGACGATATTAGTGGGAAAGATATAACTGCATATAATAGATATCTAATTTAGTGCGCACGACGCGTTTCTGGAATAACATTCATCAGGTAAGCTACTGGTCAAAAGATGGGAAAGCCATGCAAATAGAAACCTTTTAGGAGTGATCAATACGGTGTGTTCACGTTTTTCCCGCTTTTGATTTTTTAGAATATCGGTAGAGAAAAAATATTGCAGAAACGTGAATAGAGTGTAAAAGAGATTAAAGAAATTTACCTGTAATTAGGCTTACAGTGAATCCTGTACTTTTTTAACTTGGGTGGTTGTGTGTTTCCCTGCTGATATCAGTATCTGGTTGGCTTCTGTGGTAGCAGGTGTTTTCTGGAATAGTTCTATTATGGTAGGACGAAGATGTTGGTGTGTGCGTGGTCGAAGTATTTCTATAATTTGCTGTGTCATCCCACTAGGTTGTTGTATATGGGTTGTTGCAGTGGTATCGTGTTGACGGTTGTTTCCTTCTACTCAGTACTATGCATCATAATCGGTGAAATTTGGGCACATATAAAGCGCCACTGAAATCTGTTCACAATGTTTGGTTAAGCTTAGAACAATACAAGCTTACTTTTATGCTTTAATTTTTTTGTGCAGAAATCGTAGCGGACATCACAACACGGAAATAAGAACGTAAAGACACATAATTGGACAACACAAAAAAAAAGAGCAAAACGGACCTCACCAACGCAGGTGTCCGAGAAGGGTGAGCAGTTCCTGCCTCTTATAAGACACCCGCCATATTACTCATATATAGTCAATACGTTTGGATACCACATCCCATCGGCAACTGCGCACGGACTATATATATATCAATTGATGTAATATTCTAGAGCTTATGGTTCCCATCAGAATTGCCCTGTTAGTATAAAGGGTTGTTTTGAAAAAGAAAACCACAGAGCCAAGGGATCATAGAGGATAAGTCGAAGTCGTCACTTCGCAAATTCGATTTCAATAGATTGTTTGGCGCATGACATGTTCTATTAAAACATATTTTAATCAATTTTGACCTAGTTAAAAGGGTCAAAGGGAATCAAAGGGACCGGAATCTTAAATGCGAACTTTTATTTTTTTTATGTCCGATGTTTATTTCATTCAATTCCATTGGAATATACATGCTTAGAGTGTTTAGCATATTTGCTAATAAGGGGAGAAAAGAGGGAGGGCCAAAAGAGACAAACACCAGAATGGCCTCCTGTCTCACTGACCTTAGCGAATATGTAAAAGCAATAGAATAGAAAAAATCGTGCATGGCTTTTGGCATATAAAACAAATACTTATGCCGTTTATATATTGTGCTTGTACATGAGAGGAGGAATTTCAGAAACAAAATACAATAAATCACTTACTGCACGACTTTTTGCTTGTATTGAGTCACACAAAAAAGCAATACAAACACAACATAGTTGCATCTTTGTGCGATAAATTGTACACAAGGCGAAGAGGAATCATGTTTACTATTATAGACAATTATCCCCATTGAAAACGGATAGTAAATGTGTACTTTCTGACTATATTAAAGTCGCATTACGAGTTTCACTCTCAAAGGGAAAACTAGACGAACGAGCTGAAAACATCGATACCATTTTGAAGACAGTTGACACTATGCAAAATGAGGAATTCAAGTTAGATGATATCTTCAAATCAAAATCCCATCTGCCTTCGCCTAATTCTACAGCAATATCCATTGGATATACGTATGATTTCTTTGTCTATCACAGCCATGAGGATGATGATTGTGTGGATGGCATACTGGTTCCACAGTTAGAAAGCACTTTTCTAGAGAATGACATTGTCATGAAAGGTAATCCATACAGTAGACTTGCAACAGATAAACGTTAGAGAAAACCGAAAGGGGCAATCAAGGATGGACAATCCAGAGAAACTGACAACATTGTGTACAAAAGATACTGGATAAAAACAAACAATGCACAAAAACACAACGCTATACTTATATTATCATATCAACATACATATATTTTGAATATTATTGAAGTGGTTATTAATATATACCCGTTAGGAGAATCGCGTGAAAAGTCCTTGCTCTCTCTCTTGAAAACTCCGGCTCAGTACACGTGCTATGTGTGATACAATATTTACGATAGCCTCAACAGGTAGATATAAAGACATAGGGAAAGATGGGAATACTTTAACGTTACAAAATACCTGTGTCACAAATGACCACGGATATGTTCCACTTGTCGTAAGAACTTTCTGGTCCTTTCCTCATTCATTACTTATCTCCGTTTTTGTAACTGGAGCAACACGTCGGGTGTCACTAGTGGAACAGGAATTGCTTACCCTTCCAGAGCATGTGAGTTCACCCCCGATTTTAAGTTTTATGTGTAGTATTTTGTACAACGTTGTTTGTTCTTTTGTTTTTGTTTTTTGCTTTCTGCATTATGTTGTCTGTCCTTCGATTTACGGATTCGTCTTATAAAAAAATAGATTGTTGTTCTCCACCAAATAGTATCGATATAATGAAGCAGTAAAATACATACTTGTTTGTCGCTAAGTCATGACCGACCTTAAGTAATGAAATACATTAATTATTATCAACGAAATTTAATCTTAGAAGATTGGTTGCCATGATTTCGGTTTCGTCTTCTGTTTTTGCATATCATCTTCTTTTTATGAAATGTATTCTTATTTTTCTATTTATAGGTTGCATTGCCGACAGAGATTTCCATTCTGGTTGGTTCATACTGGAAAATATCACAGAGGCTATCACGAAAAGCTACAAAGTGATCTTTTATTAAAAGTAAATGGTGCGAATATGAAGCAGATTAGGTACTAATAGTACGGTCGCTGGAATCGAAACAAAACTGTGTGATTCCTATTATTTTAGAGCAGTGTGAAATACCCAACAAACAAAAGCATTTAGCATACCTTGATCTCACTCTTGACAACAATAGTTTGGAACTTCAGAAGTTAAAGAGTGCAATCTTACCAGGAGACGAGATGATATGCAGTAGAATCTAAACCATTTTCAGTAAACAATTATGCCCAATTTGTTGCAGAACTCGCCATTTTCGCATTTCAAATTTTCGAGTTTGAACTTTTATAATATTTCGTGACGATGTACTTCACCTGACTATGCATATACAGTTTGTGTTCAATCAAGTCTAGATTTTGGAGGGGAAACAAATATTTGATTTAAATTTCAGATACGGTTCTATGGTAAACTTTTAACCCATTAAAATAGAAGTACAATGCAAATCTCCAATTATTGCTGTGCGTTCGAATCACACTCATTTGAGAGATATATAATCCATATGGAGATACTGGTGGAATGTGGTATCCAAGACTTATTGACTCTATATATGAGTAACATGGCGGGTGTCTTCTATGAGGCAGGATCTGCTTACCCTTCGCGGACACCTGTGTTCAACTCAGGTTTTTGGTGGAGTTCGTGTTGCTCTTTTTTTTTACTTAATAGTTTGTTGTGTTGTTCAATTATGTGTCGTTACGTTCTGAGTTCATGTTGTGATGTACGGTACGATTTCCGCATAAAAACGATGTTCGGGTCGTCTTTACCTCCAGTTGTTTGTAGAAGGGCTCATGTCTTATTTACGTTATTTGTGTTTATTTGCGTACAGAGGTGTCCAATACATATTGTGTTGTGGTTTTGTTTGTTTTCGTCTTCTGTGTTGTGTATCATATGTTGCCAGTTTCTCTGGAATGTCCCTTTTTGATTGTCATTCGGTATTCTCAAACGCTTAATTGCTATACATAAGGAATAATTCGAAATGGCAATATTAAATTCATGTATTTTGTCATAGAGATTCTTTCTTAACCGGTCGACGTTGTCAATTTCTATGCAAAGGTGAATGTATATCTGTGGTATCATTTATTTCAAACTTAATGGGATGTGTGCGATCTACATTCACCAATTTTTAGTGAAAGGACATCATGTAGCCGAAGCACCTACTATTAGGCTGTTGATACTTTCGGAAAATAATAATCTAAAAGCAGACTTGTCGACACAGTACTTCGACGATGACACAGTTTATTAGATATATTCATGCTTGAAATGTACAGTTCCAACATAATGCTATGCATTAAAACAAGAATCAATCTCCCTCAGACATAGGTAAACAAGGATCAATTTCCCTCAGACATAGGTAAACAAGGATCAATCTATCTCAGACATAGGTAAACAAGGATCAGTCTATCTCAGACATAGGTAAACAAAGATCAATCTCCCTCAGACATAAGTAAACAAGGATCAATCTCCCTCAAACATAGGTAAACAAGGATCAATTTATCTCAGACATAAGTAAACAAGGATCAATCTATCTCAGACATAGGTAAACAAGGACCAATCTCCCACAGACATAGGTAAACAAGGATCAATCTCCCTCAGACATAGGTAAGCAAGAATCAAACTCCCTCAGACATAGGTAAACAAGGATCAATCTCCCTCCGACATAGGTAAAGCTGAACGGGCTGTGGTTATCTTGTTCATGACCTTGTATGTAGGGATTAAGAAATCTCTATGTGATAAAGTATGTCAGTAATTGCGGCAGATCGGTGGCTTTCTTCGGGTATTCCAGTTTCCCCCACCAATAAAACTGACCGCCACGATATAGCTGAAATATTGTTGAAAGTGGCGTTAAACACCATAACCCATAACCCTATGTGCATGGCTTTCCAATCTTGTGACCGTTAACTTACCGTGCGCACTAAATTAGATATGTAGTTATCTTTATCACTAAAATCGTCTCACCTAAAATGAATATTTGTGTTGTATTATTTGAATAGTTTAAGAGTTAAAACTTGTGCATGTTGAGATATACGATTCTGGGTCTAATAGTTCACTAGTTGAGGTATCGAAACTTGTATTAAAAGCAACTGTATGCGTAAAAAATGAGTTCAAAAACGAGAATCTGAAACCAGCGAAGAATTCAAGACTATTTAATTCCAGTATAGATTTACAACTACCTATGCAATCAGTGCCTATCACACTAACGTTGTGAGCTTGCATCCCGTTCAGGCGAGGTGTACTCGATACAACATTGTGTCATAAAATTTGTCAGTGACTTCCCTGTCAAACAGGTCGGTGGTTTTTTCCGAGAACTCTGGTTTCCTCCACCAATAAAATTGACTATCACGATATAGCTGAAATATTATTGAAAGTGGCGTTAAACACCGTAGCCCCTGACCCCTAACCCCTATCCCTATTTGCATGGCTTTCCAATCTTTTGACCATTAGCTTACTTGATAACGTTCCTTCTAGAAGCGCGTCGTGCGCACTAAATTAGATATCTACGTTTTTCATTATATATATCTTTCCCACTAAGATCGTCTCACTTAGAAAAGGAATATTTATGTTGCATTATTTGAATAGCTTAAAAGTTAAAATTGTGTGCATGTTGAGATAAACGATACCGGGTCTAATCGTTCACCAGTTGAGTTATCAAAATGTATAGTTGAAGCAAATATATGAGTCAAAAATGCGCTAAAAAAACGAACATCTGAAAAGAAAAAAGGAAAGAATGCAAACTATTTAATAACACTATTAGAACTGTAAAAAAAATAAAAAAGTAGATATGAAATTTATTGCACACGAAGCGCTTGCAACTGGAATAACCTTCATCAGGTGTGCTCAAAATCGAAAGATTGGAAAGCCAAATAATTTAAAGTTTTGGGAGCAATAAAACCAAAGGTCCTAAACAGGATAGCCAAAATCTACTAAGGTCACTTATGCATCAAGAGGGAGAACCTTAGTTTTTTTCATAATTACATTAATTAGGAACTGTGAAATTTTAGCAATAAATATATCTAATAAACCATGGCAGTGCCGAAGAACTGATTACTGGGCAGGTTATACCCTCAGGCACTAATAGCATGGATATAAATCTACTTTTATAGACAGTGTTGAATCAAAAATAAGAGATATAGTTCAACAACATCTTCGACTTAAACGGCCACAGATCAAATAATATCTCGACTTAAGTCTGCTTTGATTTTCATTTACGCCCTCCCCCTTTTGCCTACCCGTGTAGTGATAAAGAAAATAGTAGTATCTGATTAAGCGGCAGTCGATCCCTTGTATATTATGGAGACGAGTGCCGGATGTACCACGTCTAAGTTTACACCTGATATATGTATATTTTGAAATGCATCTTTTTTTCTTTATTTTTTTCTTTTATTTTCTTTTAAAAATACACTCCCACTTTTTAGCCTTTCACACACTGCATAATTTATGTACTTTTCATTTATTTATTTATTTGCATATAATACAATGTACATGTCCGTCAGTAGATAGCGACCAACTGATATTCACACCCAGGAGTGCTCCGAACGACGGAGGAAACCTACATGAACGGAACAGAACAGTAAAAAGATACAAATTCAAATTCAAATTCTTTATTAATAAAGAAAGCTCCATAAGGAACATGCATATATAAAAGAATGCACAAATGACTAGAACAAACAAAAGAATAAAACAAGGAAATACAAGGAAAATAAAAATAATAACAATACTACAGTTGTACCAGAGGGAGGCATAGCCAAATATTTGTAGACTATATATAAACAACACACTGGTATACATATATATATATATATAAACATGAATCAGCACTGTTGGTTATAGAACATAGATATATTCAGTTACTTATTTGATAAATCTCTTATTGAAAGGCAAGTTGCTATAAAATTTGCAAGATTTTTACAGATTTCTCTGTCTTCGTTACTTAAAGGGATATTGTCTACCAGCTGCGTAATTTTTTCATACCCAAAATTATTGTCGATTTCCGTACTGACCTTCATAAAATGAAGATTAA
>JYMV01029414.1_pt1 | contig 10057 bp, 10 predicted proteins | sample 338911 | NCBI WGS metagenome assembly JYMV01 (sample SAMN03354496, study PRJNA234377) | hydrothermal vent metagenome | biome: Deep sea; feature: Hydrothermal plumes at the Eastern Lau Spreading Center, Western Pacific Ocean; material: Seawater | place: Tonga | collected 2009 | depth 2000 m m
GATAAGTCCCGAGTCTCTCAGGAGACCATGCGCCTGTACCGGGAGGCCGGAGTAAGCCCCTTCGGTTGCTTGGGCCCAATGATCGTCCAGATGCCACTTGCACACCCGGCCGGATGAGCGATGCGTCAACTAACACAGAAACTCAACCGCTCTAAATCGGCAGCGAGGTAGGACTCTTTGGAGGCCGTTTCATTCCTCTGGACCGAAGTGATAATTCGGCCCATGCTCAACGGACTGGTGGTGTTGTACACCATCTTCTTCAGCCAGATGGGGTTGGCGATCATATCGCTAACCGCCCTGATCCGGCTGGTCACTATGCCTTTGACGCTGAAGCAGTTGAAGCAGATGCGGGCCATGAGCTCCTTGCAGCCAAAGCTGAAGGAGATTCAAGACCGTTACTCCAGAGATAAGTCCCGAGTCTCTCAGGAGACCATGCGCCTGTACCGGGAGGCCGGAGTAAGCCCCTTCGGTTGCTTGGGCCCAATGATCATCCAGATGCCAATTCTCATCGGGCTGTTCCGTGTACTGATCCAAACCGTGTTCTCGCGCCCCGACGACTTGGTGGGGTTTTCGGAAAAGTTGTACACCTGGATACCGGTAGCGCCCATATATTCAGCGGCGCCGATGGACTCCAACTTCCTCTGGCTGGACCTAGCGAAACCCGACCCCACCAACGTAATCATGCCGGTGCTGGTCTTCGCGACCACTTGGGTCCAGCAGAAGATGACCATGCAACCGTCAACCGATCCGAGGCAATCCGGCAATCAAGCCATGATGCTTTGGCTGATGCCTCTGATGATCGCGTTCTTCTCGTTCACGCTACCCAGTGGACTCGCCTTGTATTGGGTAACGTCCAACGTGATAGGTATCGCTATTCAATATTTTGTAACTGGTGGCTGGGGACCATTGTTCCCTTTGTTCCCCAAGGCTGCGCCGGCAGCAACGCCGGCAGCAACGCCGGCGGCGCAATCCCGATCATCTCGAGATGATTCAGAAGAGGAGACCGGACAAGATGGAAGAAGCGACAGAGATAATAATGAGCGCACGAACCGTCGACGAAGCAATCGAGCTGGGACTGAAAGAGCTCGACGCCGACCGCGACGAGGCCGAGGTAGAAATACTAAGTAGGGGCAAGGCTGGTTTCCTGGGAATTGGCGCAGAAGTCGCCCGAGTCCGGGTTACCAGAATCTCCGCAGGCCGCAACGCCGCAAGAATTCCCACCACCGAAGAAGGGGAGACAACCGCCGCCGGAGTGGCGACCGCCGCCGTTGGGCGGATTTTAGAGGCCGCCGGCGTCAACGTCACCCGGACTTTGCGGGCCGCCAACGACCCGGAGTCCGGTGGGCCCATCATCGACCTGGCCGGAGAGGACTCGGGATTATTGATTGGACGGCGGGGGCAGACCCTGCAGGCCCTTCAATTCCTGGTCAACCTCATCGTCAGGAAACAATTTGAAGGCGTCCGTGTAATGTTGGACGTAGAGAACTACCGCCAGCGGCGCGAGTTCCAACTACGCGACATGGCCACCAAGGTTGCCGCCAGAGTGACCCAGACCAACCGGAGCATCACTCTTGAGCCCATGCCTCCGGCTGACCGGCGCATCATCCACACCAGCCTCACGGACAACCCTGATGTGTCCACCGAAAGCGCCGGAGAGGGCGAGGGCCGCAGAGTAACCATCATGCCAAAGCGGGACTAAAAGACCGGAATCTTGGTCCCACCGCGCCTAGTGGCCTGGTACCAAGGGACCTGTTTTCGATAAAGGATTCACGGCAATATTGATAATCAGGCCGCCTACCGTAGCCTTGGTGTAAAATAAACTAAGTGGTTGTCGCCAAATGGGTTTAATAGAAAGTCATTTAAATTACTGCCTTTGTTGTTGACCGCAGCAAAATGGATTACATAAAATAACGTCGTGAATAGCGATTTGGACTTCACCTTCCGAGCGCCATTTGATCACCCCAACGAAGAATGCGGGGTGATAGGGGTATTTACCCCGGAAGGCGAAGCAAGCAGATTGGCTTTCTTCGGGCTATTCGCCCTCCAACACCGGGGCCAGGAAAGCGCCGGCATTGCCGCCGCCAATGGCGAGAACGTTGTGGTTCATGCTGACATGGGCCTGGTCACCCAGATCTTCAGAGAACCGGATTTCTACCCCCTCATTGGCGACATGGCCATCGGTCACACCAGATACTCCACCAGCGGCAGCAGCGAACTCTGCAATGCCCAACCGCTTTTGGTTGATGGTCAACACGGTCAACTGGCCGTGGCCAACAACGGCAATATAATCAACGCTCTCCAATTGAGGGACCAGCTCCAGGACGAGTGGAACTGCACTTTCACCTCCACGACCGACACAGAGGTCATCGCCCAGTTGCTGGCGCACGCCACCGGCGCCAATTGGGAGGACCGAGTCTTCCAGTGCATGCGCCAGTTGGAAGGGGCCTATTCGATCGTGGTCCAGACGAAAGACACCATGATCGCCGCCCGCGACCCATTGGGGATTCGCCCGCTTTGTCTGGGCAAGCTCAACGGCGGCTGGGTCGTCGCATCTGAGTCCTGCGCGTTGGACCATATCGGGGCCGAGTACATCAGGGAACTGGATGCGGGCGAGGTCATCATCGTCGATGGCAACGGCCTGCATACGGCCACCTGGTCCGGTGGCACCGGACGCCAGGCCCTCTGCGTGTTTGAACTGATCTACTTTGCCCGGCCCGACAGCTTGATGGCCGGACAACTGGTTCACTCCGTCCGTCAGGAACTGGGCGCCCAATTGGCCCGCGAACACCCGGTGGATGCCGATCTTGTGATTGGAATACCCGACTCGTCCACCGCCGCCGCTGTTGGTTACGCCCAAGAATCGGGCATCCCCTTCAGCGAGGGGCTGGTGAAGAACCGTTATGTGGGCCGGACGTTCATCGAGCCGGAACAGCGCCTTCGGGACTTAGGAGTGCGCCAGAAATTCAACACCCTGGTGGATGTTATCCAAGGCAAGCGGCTGGTCGTGGTGGACGATAGCATCGTCCGCGGCACCACAACACCCCACGTTGTCAACCTCCTCAGGAAAGGCGGCGCCAAAGAGGTCCACATGCGGGTATGCGCACCCCCAATCAAGCACCCGTGTTTCATGGGCGTGGACATGGCATCCCGCGAAGAACTGTTGGCCGCCAACAACACCCTGGAAGATATTCGCACCATCGTCGGCGCGGACACCTTGGGCTACCTCAGCGTGGAAGGTTTATTAGAGGTGGTTGGCGGGACCAAAGGCGGGTTCTGCGACGCCTGTTTCACCGGCAACTATCCCGTGCCCGTACAGTTGGAGCTGTCCAAGCTCGCATTGGAACAACCGGGTCCAGCGGCCGATTAACTCCAGCCTCATCCAGACCTGCCGCCCGGCCTTGACCAGCGTCTATGTTTAGAGTCCGATTCCTCCTAATCGAAGCCCCATTTTGGTCGGCGTTGGCCCTTGCCATCGGGCCACCCTTGAATTAACCTTTTACAGCGGAAATCAACCCGGCCTACCGCCGGGCGGAAGGGAACGGGAGGAGCCTCAAATTGGCAAGTGACGCATACCGGGAATCGGGCGTTGACCTGGACCGGATGGACGGGCTGAAAGAGCGGATCAAGGGGTTCGCCGCCAGCACCCACGGTCCAGAGGTACTGGACAGTTCCGGAAGCTTTGCCGGTCTCTACCAACTCTCTGGCTACCGGGAACCGGTCTTGGTCGCCAGCACCGACGGCGTGGGCACCAAGATCAAGATCGCGGCCCAATTGGGACACTTTGAGTCAGTGGGCCAAGACCTGGTCACCCTAAACGTCAACGACATCATCACTCGGGGCGCCAAACCCCTTTTTTTCCTGGATTACATCGCCTTCAGCAAACTGGACACCGAACGCCTGGATAACCTCATGCGGGGCATTGCCTGGGGCTGCCGCGAAGTAGGGTGCGCGTTGATCAGCGGCGAGACCGCTCAAATGCCCCAGGTCTACTCCGGAGATGAGATGGACCTGGCCGGGTTCGTGGTTGGCGCGGTGGAACGGGACCAACTTCTGGAGTCGAAAAACATCGAAGCCGGGAATGTTCTAGTGGGTGTGCCATCCAGCGGACTCCACACCAATGGGTTCTCTCTCGTCCGCCAGGTGTTCAATACCGATGGCGAACCCGATGTGTTGTACAGTCATTTTGATGAATTGAACCACGAGTTGGGCGAGGAACTCTTGGTGCCGCACCGCAGCTATTATCCAATGCTGGCGCCGGTTCTTGGACTGATCAACGGTCTCGCCCACATCACCGGCGGCGGTCTACCCGGCAAGTTACCGGCGATACTGCCCGACGGCCTTGCGGCGGAGATCAACAGCGGTTCATGGCCGGTGCTGCCCATATTTAAAATCATCCAGAAAGAGGGCGGTATCAGCGACGATGAAATGTACCGGGTGTTTAACATGGGCCTGGGGATGGTGGCGGTCTGTCCCGAAGACAATGTCGCCAATGTCCTTGAACACTTGCCCGACGCGATGGTCATCGGCAAGATGATTCCGCAAGGCAACGGCGAACAGGTAGTCTTCAGGGGATAAGCGCCGCCTGATTAATCACGAAAGAATCAAAAGGGTAAGACGGAGAGGAAGTTGAAAGCACTGCTCAGCGTCTATGACAAGACTGGAATCGTGGAATTCTCCCAGAAGATTTCTGCTGCCGGTTACGAACTGATCAGTACCGGCGGCACCCACCGTACGTTATCTGAGGAAGGCGGCCTCAACGTTAGCCAGGTGGCCGATGTCACCGGGTCGCCCGAGATCCTGGACGGCCGGGTCAAGACCCTTCATCCGACCATCTACGCCGGACTGCTGGCCAGGCGCGATTCTCCGGACCACATGGGGGAACTGAAGGACCTGAACATCGACACCATTGACCTTGTGGTGGTTAATCTTTACCCCTTCGTCGAGACCATCAGCAAGGCGGACGTAACCCTTGCCGACGCCTTGGAGAACATCGACATCGGCGGGCCGACGATGCTGCGAGCCGCCTCCAAGAATTTCCCTTCCGTGGCCGTGGTCGTTGACCCGGCTGACTATGGCTGGGTAGGAGAGAAACTGGCCAACGGTGGACTAACAGTCGCAGACCGCCGAGGGCTAGCAGGCAAGGCCTTCCATCATGTATCCACATACGATTCCGCTGTAACGGGCTATCTGCTGGGCAACGACAGCGGGGGCGAGGAGTTACCCGAATCTCTGACCATCTCTCTGACAAAGATCTCCGGCTTGAGGTACGGGGAGAACCCGCATCAGAGTGGTGCGCTCTACTCTGAGTCCCGCGCCCCGGTCGGGATGGCCGGTGCCCGTCAGTTGCACGGCAGGGAGCTCTCATATAACAACCTGATGGACGCTGACGCCGCCTGGCGGACCGCCTCCGACTTCCTAGACGCCACCGTTTCCGTGGTGAAGCATGCCAACTCTTGCGGTCTGGCTAGCAGGGACGATATCGCCGAGGCCTACTTGAAGGCTTACGAGGGCGATACCGTGAGCGCTTTTGGCGGCATCGTGGCTTTCAACCGCACCGTCACCGCCGCTGCAGCTGAGGCCATGGAGCCGGTGTTCTACGAGGTGGTCATCGCCCCGGACTACGAACCGGCGGCGCTGGAGATACTGCAGAAAAAGCGGAACCTAAGAATCTTGGCTATCGACAAGCAACCTGAAACACCTGCCTACGATCTCCGACCGATCACCGGCGGCATCTTGGTACAGACCGCCGACGCCATCGCCGAAGACCCGACGAGCTGGACCGTCGCCACTCAGCGACAACCAACCAAGAATGAGATGAAAGACTTGGCCTTCGCCTGGAAGGCTGCCAAGCACATCAAGTCCAATGCAATCGTATTCGCCAAGGACCTGGCACTCGTGGGCATGGGGGCCGGCCAGCCCAACCGGGTCGTCAGCGTTCATCTCTCGCAGCGAGCCTCAGGAGATAACGCCAAGGGCTCGGTGCTGGCGTCGGACGCTTTCTTTCCCTTCGCCGACAACATCGAACTGGCCGCCGAAGCCGGAATCACCGCCATCGTGCAACCGGGCGGGTCGATACGCGACGATGAGGTCATCGCTGCCGCCGACAAGGCTGGGTTGGCTATGGTGTTCACCAGCGTCCGCCACTTCAGGCATTAGACGAGTAGGCGCGGCTAGCAAGGAAAAGAGGGTTGGGCGCTACTATTGACATAACCATTCCCGTTTTCAACGAGGAAGAGGTCCTGCCACGCACGATTGCTGCCTTGACCGAATTCTTAGAGCACAATCTGTCGTCCAACCCATGGCAGGTAACCATCGCCGACAACGCCTCCACCGACAGCACCCAGGCAGTCTCTGAAATGCTCTGCCGCAAGCATCCCGGCGTCAACTATCTCCGCATCCCCCAAAAAGGCCGGGGCCGGGCTCTGCGCACCGCTTGGCTGGACAGTCAGGCCGACATCGTCAGCTATATGGACGCCGACCTCTCCACCGACCTATCTCACTTCCCTCAGCTTATTTCGGCCATAGAGGCCGGGAGCCACATCGCCGTGGGCAGCCGGCTGAGCAAGGAGTCACAGGTCAGGCGCGGTTTCAAGCGGGAGTTGATCTCCAGGGGCTATAACCTGCTGATCAACGCCATGTTCTTAACGGGCCTGCCCGACGCCCAGTGCGGCTTCAAGGCTCTCACTCGTGCCACGGCCGAAGCCATCGTGCCCAGCATCGAGAACAACAACTGGTTTTTCGACACCGAGTTGCTGCTCATCGCCGCCAAACGCGGGTTCAACATCGCCTCGGTGCCAGTGAAATGGATCGACGACCCGGCCAGCACGGTCAACGTAATCAACACCGCCAAAGAGGATTTTAAGGGCCTGCTGCGGCTTCGGTTCGGCGGCGTTCCACACGTACGGAGGCCGGCCCCTCTTTCCCGCGACCTGTAATCATCGGCGATCCTTATCTTATGGGACCAATTTGCCTTCTAGGAGAATTCCAATGGAACTGGGTCTAAAGGGTAAACACGTCATCGTCACCGGTGGCGGTACCAACATCGGCCGGGCCATCGTCCATGCCTTCGCGGCTGAAGGTTCGCGGATATCCATCGCCGAGTTAGTGCCCAGCCAAGGCGAGATCGTTGCCGGAGAGGTGGCGGCCATGGATACGGGCGCCGTGGTGCACGTCGTCCCCACGGACGTCACCGACCCGGAGAAAGTGGCCACCATGATCGAGGCAGCCATCTCCGAGTTTGGACCAGTGGACGTTCTGGTGAACAACGTGGGCTGGACCGTCGACCGGCTGTTCATGGAAAAGCCAAGGAACGAATGGGAGCGGGAGGTCCAGGTGAACCTCTGGGGAGCCATCAACTGCATCCACGCCGTGCTGCCGGGGATGATCGAGAAAGAGGCCGGGGCTATCGTTTGCATCAGCTCCGACGCTGGACGGATGGGCGAATACCGGGAGGCGGTCTATTCCGCCTGCAAGGCCGGGGTGATCGCCCTGAGCAAATCGGTGGCCAGGGAGACCGGGCGCTACGGATTACGCCTAAACGTGGTGTGCCCCGGGCTGGTAGTTCCTCCAGAAGACGAGTCCATCAGCGAAGAGAGCATGTGGACCGAGATGCGAGGCATCTTCACAGAGGATGTTCGAGAGAAGGTGGAGAGAAATTATCTATTCCGTCGCATGGGTACGGCGCAGGAAGTAGCTAACGCAGTAGTTTTCTTAGCCTCTGACGCGGCAAGTTTCATCACCGGGCAGACACTGAGCGTCAGCGGTGGATATACGATGATGTAAGCTCGGCGTGGGACTGCGATAATACGCACTCCTTCGGCACACCGTTTGTTCAGGGTCGCTGAAGGCCAAGAATAATAGAGGCGATTTAGGATTTTTATCCCAAACCGCCTCTATATTAGATCAGGATAGAGCTCTGATTTCTTAAAGAGCCGCTACTTGCTCTCGCAAAGATTCCAACTCATCGATCAATTGTGCCTTGGTCTTTCGTTGATCATTCGCGGTGGGTTGGGAACCTTTGTTCTCGGCCACCAATTCGAATGCTCGTCGTTCGATCTCAGGCATCATAGATTGGAGTAAGTTTTCATCCACGTCATTAGCCACCGTTGGGTAACCGGCTCGATCAATCATTTTCCTAATGTTACCGGCTTTGAACTGGTCAATAGTCCACCTCAACGTTTCGCCAGAGGTAGTAGTGTCCCAATATATTCGTATGTCTTGATTCCTAGGGCCGTAGTGATAATGTGGCCCGCTATCAAAGCAATCAAACGCCAGTAATTCCACGTTCTGTCCAGCGATGTCTGTTAACACGTGGATCGCTAAGCCTTCGCTATTTATCTGCGGTAGTAAGCGGTATTCAAGACCGATACGGATGTTACCAACAGCAAATACATCGCTGTCTAGCATTCGCTCGAATTGGTGAGTGACTGTCCGGCGCTCATTGGAAATCAAGTGTCGGCCCTTAGATTCGACTTCTGCTAGAACCGATGCTGACACAGGATAAGCCTTGATCTTGGCGGCTAGCTCATCATAACCAGACCGCTCGACCATAGTGGAAAGATTGTTCCTAAGGTTGTCCATAGTCCAACCAAACGGAGTTCCACATGTAGTTTTGTCCAAGAACAGACGGATATTGTGGTTCTCGGGACCGTAATGATAGTGTGGAGCCTGGTCGAAGCAGTCGAACCTTAAGATCTCTGTATCATCACCGTCAATCTTAGAATATACCTGTAAACATAGACCCTGATCATCCATTATCTCTTGCCGGTAGCTCATCGCGAACTCTACTGAGCCGCCGTCTATCGTCGTACTCCCTTTCTCCATGACATCCCTCCTATTCTTGCCTTTTGCCAAAAAGCACATTCTGATTTTGCAGTGTGCCTGGCGGAAGTTCCAAGGATTATAGCATGTGTACAGTACTCCGCAAATGGCCTCAGTTTTGTCCGGCGGCGTGCGCTGGGTTTATACTCCCCTGACGCTACGTGCCCTCACACGCCGAATTATCTATTTACAAAATCCACAACAACCCCTCAGCAACGTTGGAGGCATTAGATTTGGAAATCGGACTTTCGATACCCCGGATACCCGACGTGCCGGGCTTGAGGCGATTCGTTGAGACGGCAGAAGCGTTGGGCTTTGAGTCGGTCTTGGCCGGCGACCATATCGTCCTGCCAACCGAAGGCACCAACCAGTATCCCTACACCAGCGATGGGTCGTTCTCCCGGCCGTCAGACGAACCGTTCCTGGAAACTATGACGTTGCTGGGGTTCCTGGCGGCCTGCACCAGCCGGATCAAGCTGGGCAGCACGGTGATCATCCTGCCCTACCGCAACCCGGTGGTCCAGGCCAAAATGTTCGCGTCGCTGGATGTTTTGACCGGCGGCCGCATCATTTGCGGCGTGGGAGTGGGCTGGCTGGAGAAAGAGTTCCAAATCCTGGGATTGGACTACCACCAACGCGGCGCGATGACCGACGAGTTCTTGGGGATAATGCAGGCGCTCTGGAGCCAGCCTAACCCGGAGTTCCACGGCAAGTACTACAGCATCGACGGAATCCAATTCGAGCCCAAACCGGTCCAACAGCCTGGGATCCCTGTCTGGGTTGGGGGCCATACCAAAGCGGCCCTGCGCAGAACCGCCAGATACGGCAGTTGCTGGCACACCACACGACAGACACCGGAATTCGTGGCCGAAAACCTCCCCTACCTTCGGGAGCGCGTCGAGAAAGAGGGACGCGTCCAATCTGAGGTCACTGTCTCGCTGAAGCGCAGCCTCCATTTCACCGACATGGGTCTGGGTGAAGGCGGTTACGTGAGAAGTGGCGGCTCTCTGGTGGCCACCACCCAAGAGGTTATCGACGACCTGGGGGCTTGTCAGGAGATCGGGATTGACCAACTGACCTACGACTTCAGGGTGGAGAGCCTGTCTGACTGCATCAAGGTGATGGAGCACGTGGCTGACAAGGTTTTGCCGGTGGCCCGGAGGTTGGGGTAGGCTGGTTACGCTACTGATATGGCCCTCTAGAAGCGCGCCCCCACCCTAACTCTCCCCCGCAAGCG
>JYMV01035912.1_pt1 | contig 10055 bp, 10 predicted proteins | sample 338911 | NCBI WGS metagenome assembly JYMV01 (sample SAMN03354496, study PRJNA234377) | hydrothermal vent metagenome | biome: Deep sea; feature: Hydrothermal plumes at the Eastern Lau Spreading Center, Western Pacific Ocean; material: Seawater | place: Tonga | collected 2009 | depth 2000 m m
GTCAAGAATAAGATCAAACGATATTAGAAGAGGAAAAGTATCAGAAAAGGAATTTGAGCAATTTATCGAAACTTCTAAAAATATTTTTGAATTACCACTATATATTGACGAAACTCCCGCAATCACTATTTCGGCTATCAGTAATAGATCAAGAAGAATTAAAAGACTGTTTGGATTAGATCTAATTGTAATTGATTATATTCAGTTAATGAGAACAAGCGGAAAAAGAGATTGGGGAAGGGTTCAGGAAATTTCTGAAATAACTCAGGGTTTAAAAGCTCTAGCAAAAGAACTAGATGTACCTGTCCTTGCATTATCTCAACTTTCTCGTCAGGTAGAACAAAGAGATAACAAAAAACCACAATTATCTGACTTACGAGAATCTGGATCTATAGAGCAAGATGCTGATGTTGTTATGTTTATTTATAGAGAAGCTTACTATCTTGAAAATAAGGAACCAACTTTAGGATCCATTGAACATGCTGAATGGCAACAAAAAATGGATGAAATATCTAGTTTAGCAGAAATTATGATTAGCAAACAAAGACATGGACCAACAGGAAATGTTAAAGTTGCATTTGAAGCTATATATACAAAATTTCAAGACCTAGTAAACAAATAACTTTACACATTTTATTGGAAAAAAACTTCTTAAATTAATTCAATAATTATTTTTATGCCAGAAAAGATATATCGAAATTTAATAATAGAAAAACCAAAGTTTACGTTGTTAATCCTGGTTATTTTGTTATTAAGTTTTGGATATTTCGCTAAAGATTTCAAATTAGACGCATCATCAGACTCTCTACTTTTAGAAAACGATCAAGACTTGAAGTATTTAAGAGAAGTAAATGCCAGATACGGTTCAAAAGATTTTTTAGTACTGACTTATACTCCAAAAGATGAATTGCTAGAGCCAAATACAATTGAAAATCTTAACAATTTAAAAGAGGATTTAACCAAATTAAACTGGGTTAACAATGTAATAACCATCCTAGATGTTCCCTTATTAAAAAATAATGATGATCCTGTAGCAGAAAGAATTAAAAATTTTAAAACATTGTCTAGTGAAGACGTTGATAAACAAAGAGGGTTCGAAGAAATCATTAACAGTCCTATTTATAAAGAATTTATAATTAGTAAAGATGGCAATACCAGTGGAATAATAGTTTATATAAAAAATGATAAAAAATTATCAGAACTCATTAGCCAAAAAAATTCTTATTTGGATAAAAGAGATAAAGGTCAATTGACTTCTGAAGAAAAAAAGCAATATAGAAAGTTTCTAAAAAATTATGATAATTATAAAAAACTATACAATCAAAAAAATCATCAAAATATAAATGAAATCAGAAACATCATAAAACAATACAAAGATACTGCTAAAATACACCTGGGTGGAATTCCGATGATTGCAGATGATATGATGACGTTTATAAAAAATGATATAATAGTATTTGGGGCAGGAGTATTTGCTTTTATTGTTCTTACCCTTTGGTTTATTTTTAGAAGTTTGCGCTGGGTATTTTTCCCACTTTTAAGTTGTTTTTTTTCAGTTTCTATAATGATTGGTTTGCTTGGACTTTTCAGTTGGAAAGTTACTGTAATATCTTCAAACTTTATTGCCCTCATGCTTATATTAACCATGGCAATGAACATTCATATGAGTGTTAGATATTTACAATTCAAAAAAGAAAATCCAAATATTTCAAATAATGATGCAATACTTTGGACATCGAAAAGAATGTTTTGGCCCATATTATATACTGTACTTACAACTATATGTGCCTTTCTTTCTCTAATATTTAGCGGCATTAAACCCATTATTGACTTTGGTTGGATGATGACCGTAGGTTTGATAGTTTCTCTATTTATCACTTTCACCTTATTGCCGGCTGTTTTAAGTATTTTGAGTAAAGAAAACTTAGATTATAAGGGTGAAAAAAAATCCAGGATTACTTCTTTATTAAGTAAAATAGCACAAAAAAATACAAAAACTATTTTTACTTCAGCCCTGATTGTTATTCTTGTTAGCATCATTGGTATTTCAAAACTTGAAGTTGAGAATAGTTTTATTAATTATTTTGATGAAAAAACCGAAATTTATAAAGGAATGAAACTCATCGATCTTAAACTCGGTGGAACAACTCCGCTCGATATAATATTAAAATTTCCTGATAAAGAAAAATCAGAAAAAACAGATGATGACTTTGATAGCTGGGACGATGAAAATAATGATAACTCAAAATATTGGTTTACAAGAAATAAGATAGATAAAATTATCAACGTCCATGACTATCTCGATAGCTTGCAGGAAGTGGGCAAAGTTTTATCATTTGCGTCTATGGTTCGAGTAGTTGAAGATCTATACGAAGGTAAAAAATTAGAGGGATTGGAGATGGGAATCTTGTACAGTAAAATTCCCGATTCAATTAAAAAAGAAATAATTAATCCTTACATATCTATAGAAAATAACGAAGCTAGAATTAGCTTAAGAATCATAGACTCTAAGGAAGATCTTCGAAGAAATGAACTGATTAAAAAAATTAATTATGATTTGGAAAATCAATTGGGACTAAACCGTGAAGAATTCAAACTTGCAGGTATCCTTATACTGTTTAACAACCTTTTACAAAGTTTGTTTAAATCACAAATATTAACTTTGGGAGTCGTAATGGCAGGTATAACAGTAATGTTCCTAGTTTTATTTAGAAATATAACTCTATCGCTTATTGGAGTAGTTCCAAATTTTATGGCCGCCTTTCTAATTCTTGGTATTATTGGTTTACTAGAAATACCTTTGGATATGATGACAATAACGATTGCTGCCATAACCATAGGAATAGCAGTTGATAACAGCATCCATTATATCTACAGGTTTAAAGAAGAATTTAAAAAAATTAATGACTACAACCAAACTGTACAAAAATGCCATGAGACGGTAGGAGTGGCAATTTTGAATACTTCTATAACAATCGTTTTTGGTTTTTCCATACTTGTTTTATCCAATTTCATACCAACCATTTATTTTGGCGTCTTTACAGGAATTGCAATGCTATTGGCAATGATTTCTGTTTTGACCTTATTGCCAAAATTAATTTTAATTGTAAAACCTTTTGGCAATGGATAGCACATTAGAATTTATAAGAAATAATATCTCTGTTTTTGATCTTGTCGTTGTCTTAATTACAATTTACTCAATGGCACAATGTGCGGCAAAAGGATTTACTATAAGTTTGTTGTCTTTTTCAAAATGGTTAATTGCTTTGGTCATTACAATAGTATTGGTACCAAAATTAAGTCCTTGGGTAGAAGATTATATAGAATCTAAGTTTGTTGCAGATATTGGCCTAGGAATTTTTATATACATAGTGGTACTTTTTGTAATAATTAACATAAGTAAAGCAATTAGTAGCGCAGTTACTTGGTCTGGTTTAGGAGCCGTAGATAAAACTTTTGGTTTAATTTTTGGAATTTTCAAGGGTTATGTTATTTGTGTTTGTATCTTTGCCTTGTTGAATTGGTTTTATCCACATGAAAAATGGCCTATAGGAACAAAGGACTCTTATACTTTTCCGTTAGTATTCAGTGGAAGCAAGTTTTTGATTAAAGAATTTCCAAATAGTGAAGATTACTTAGATGATACAAAGAACAAAATTGAAGATATTTAACTTAATTAAATCCCAGTATCCGAGAATTTTCAGTTAAAATATATAATGAACCGTCGTTTATGATTGGAGCAGCTGTGATTTGATTCCCAATTGAACATACAATTAAATATCCATTTAAGGTTGTCGCATAAATTTTTCCAGAACCCATAATAAAACCTGTTATTTGAGTCATTTGTTTTTTCTTTTTTAAAATTTTTAAGATATTAGTTGACCAAATAATTTTTCCTGAATTTCTATCTAAATTTACGTAATAACCATTATCAGAAATTAAAAAAATATTATTACCATCTATAATTGGAGTATTTTTTGAACCTATATCCATTTGCCAATTAAGATAACCATCAGATAAATTTACAGAAAAAATTAATGATGAAGCAGAAAAAATAATATCATTATCGCTTATTACAATCTCTGATGATTTAAAAAAAACATTATCAAGAGCAGCCGTGGGACTTGTTGTATTTAAAGACCAATAAACTTGTCCATTATTTGCTTTCACTTTTAATAAATCTCCAGAAGAGTTAAGTGTAATTAAATCTCCTTCTTTTGAAATAGCCAAAGCTAAAAAATTTTGTGACTTTATAAAAGATGATATAGACCGAACATCCCAAATTTTAGATCCTTTTTCTATATCTAAACAAAGAAGTCTATTATCTTGGTTGATGACGAAAATCTTGTTATCAAAAATTTTTATATTGGATTTTATTGGAATTTCGTAGTTTTTTAACCAAATAAGTTTGCCACTTTCTGAACTTATTACATAGATAAACCCAATGTTATCGGCAATATAAATTTTATCTTTATAAATAGAAAAAGATAAATGTTTATATATTTTCTTGTATATCTTTTTATAAATATTTTTTTTCCAATTTATTTTTCCTCTTTGATTAATACTGAAAATTGTACCAGTATCATCTGCAAAAATAATATTATCATTGAAAACCAGTGGTGATGCCATAACTTGCGATATTGAAAATTTATTTTTGCCAATTTTTTTTTTAAGAAAATTATTGTCTATACCAGATAAATAAATATTTCCAACAAAATTTTGGAGATTTAAACCAGACATCTTCCAAAATGAATTCGTTTTTGGCTTAGTTAAATTAACACTTTTAACTGCTGGTATTTCTTTTGAAAAAAAGGTTTCAGAAGTATAAACTTTAACTACGTCTATTACACGCCTTTGTTCTTTTTCTAATTTAGAAACTTTTTTTTTTGCTTTTTCGCTTCCACTCCAAATTCCAGATTTATTATCAAACGAACAACTCGCAAATAAAATAAATATCAAAAAAAAAATTAAATATTTTACCTTTTTAATCATTTGTAATAAATATTAACTGAGATCTGGCGTGGTTATATAATTCTTTATGTAAATTCTTCAAAGATAAAATCTGCACATAAAATTCTTTTGCCTTTAAATATTCTTTTTTAGAAGCAAAATAATCTCCAAGCAACAACAAGGCATGTGGCTTCCATACTGTCTCTGTGTTTATTAATGGTTTTACAGCATCTAACAACTCTAACTCGCTTACAAAATTTGATTGAAATAGTGCCTTTTTAAAAATTATTAAATTTTTAACTTCTTTTTCAAATTTGTTATTTTCTAAGACGTGATCAAACAAATTAGACAGTTCTCCTTGATCAACTATCAAATTTTCATTCAATATTAAAAAAAGAGATAAAGTCGAATAAGTGCTGTCATTAGCGAAAATTATTGTTTTTAAAATATTTTTCACTTTATTCCTGTCACCATTCTCTAAGTAAACTTTTGCTGCTAGATAATTGTCTGACAAAAGTATTTTTTTCTTTTCTTTAGTTTCTGAATAAAAACTAACAGAAGCAATAGCAATTATTAGAATTAATATAACTGAAAAAATTAAAATTTTATTTACTTCATAAAACTTTTTTAGTTTCGATTTTTTTGTTACATCATATTGAGTTTCGAATAAATTTTCATTCATTTAAATAATTATTTTAAAATCTATACACATTTTGAGAAGATGGAAATTTTCTGCGTTTTATATCACTACAATAATTCTTAACACTTTTTTCTATTATTTTTTTTACATTAGAATACTTTTTAACAAATCTTGGACGAAAATTACTTAATCCTATCATATCGTCAGTAACGAGTATTTGACCGTCACAATATTTAGATGCACCTATACCTATAGTTGGAACAGAAACGCTATCAGTAATTTTTTTTGCCAAACTCTCTACAACACATTCAATTACTATTGCAAACACCCCAGAATTTGAAAGAGCCATAGCATCTTGTAAAATTTGTTTTTTTTGAATTAAGTTTTTACCTTTTAATTTAAAAACTTTTGAAGACTGGGGCAATAATCCAATATGACCCATAACTGGAATTCCTTTCTTTGTGAGATATTTAATTATATTAACTATTTTTCTCCCCCCTTCCAACTTAACTGCGTCACATTTGGTTGATTTCATTACCTTTTTTACATTTTTATATGCAATAAATTTATTTGAATATGTTTTGTGGGGCATATCAAAAACTACAAAACTTCTCTTAGCAGAGTTTTTGACTGCTTTCCCATGAAGAATCAAAGTTTCAATTTTCACTTCCCTTGTTGTTTTCATTCCATACAAAACCATACCAACAGAATCACCAACCAAAATTATATCGCAATATTTGTCAATAATTTCAGCCATAGGTTTTGAATATGCAGTTAAGCAAGTAATGGGTTCTTTTCCTTTTTTTTCTAAAATATTTTTAATTGTTATCCCTTGCATTTTCGGGTATCAATTTATCAAATTTTTCTTGGATTTCTGCCCTTTTTGAACAAAAGGATTCGCAAACTAGATTAAATTTTTTAATCAGTTCTTTAGCTTCATTATAATCTGATTGTTTAATTTTAAGAAGAGTAAGCATATAAATAGCTTCATCATTTTGTGGATTCAATAAAAGAACATTGCTCAAATTAATTTCCTGTTCTTGATCGTTATTATTTTCATTAAAAATTTTAGCTAGATATAAATATGATTTTTCACTTTGAGGATTAAATACTATATCTTTTTCAAAGAAAATTTTGGATTTCTGAAATTTTTTTTTATCAAAAAGTATTTTTCCTTTATCAAAGTAGTTAGATTTGACGGCAAATCCACTTGAGATAAAAAATAAATATATAATTAAAATTTTTACTAGAAAATAAGTTTTCTTCATAATTTAAACTTTAAATTTTTGATCATATTTACATTATGTATCATACCTTGGAAAAGTTAAAGGATTTTGAAATCCCTTTACAATAAATATAAATTTCTTTGGATTCTTTTCTGCTAGATAAGGGTTTGTATTTAACAACTTTTTTAAAGTATTTATTAGCTTTTTTATGAATTTCGATAAATATAGATCCCATAAATAATTTAGATAAAAAAACACCATCTTTATGTAAAATTTTTTGCACTAAATCCATTGCCCTTAAACAAAGCTCTCCAGTTCTATAAGAATCAAGATCTTTATTGCCAGAAGTACTTGCGGCCATATCAGATATAACGACATCAACTTTTTTATCAAAATAAGCACAAATTTTCTCATAAATTACAGAATCACACAAATCTCCTTTTAAAAAATTAACGTTATCAATATTTTCCATAGGCTTAATATCTACTGCTAAAATTTTCCCTTTAGTTATTATTTTTGTTACTACTTGCGACCAACTTCCAGGACTAGAGCCCAGATCCAATAAAAATGTATTTTTTTTTAAGAATTTAAACTTTTTATTCATTTCTATTAATTTAAAAGCAGACCTGGATCTGTAACCCTGAATTTTTGATTGCCTAAAGAATGGATCTTTGTGTTGTTTAATTAACCAATTTTTTGAAATTTTATTTTTTTTCAATTATTTCTAATAATTTTTCTAAATCATTAATGTAAAGATTTTATAAAACATCTTCCGTTTCTTCTTCTTTAACTATAGTCATAGATTTTTTGTTTATATATCGATAATGAAGATAACTTATCGGAAGCAACAAAATATAAATTAAACCACTAAAAAATAAGGTTTTAAAAATATAAAAAATTAAAAGACTTAAATATATTCCAATTCCTAGTAATAAAAAAATCGTCAAATGTCTTGGAATCAAAATTTTTTTCAATGAGTAAGTGGGTATTTTGCTTATCATCAAAATTGATACCATTAAAATAACTATTGAACTTATAATTGCAGTATTTTCAAATTGAACTAAATCACTTAAATTTAGAATAAGAGGTAATAGTATCAAACCAGCAGCAGCAGGTGATGGAATTCCTTCAAAAAAATTTATTTTCCATGTTTCTGTTTCTTCTACAACAGTTAAATTAAATCTCGCTAAACGAAGAGCGCAGCATACAGTATAAATTAAAACAAGCATCCATCCTATTTTTCCTACTTCATTTAACGTCCAAAAATACATTACAAAACTTGGTGCTACGCCAAAACTAATAACGTCCGTGAGAGAATCTAGCTCTTTTCCAACCTTTGAAGTGGCTTTGATCAAACGAGCAACTCTTCCATCAAGAGTATCAAGAATTGCAGCAAATCCTATTGCAATTACTGACATCGCATAGTTTGTATCTAATGCAAATTTTATTGAACTTAATCCTAAACAAACACCAAAAATAGTTAACGTGTTTGGAAGAAGAGATCTAGGATTTTTTTTTGAAATAAGTTTAAATTCCTTTTTATTTTCGAGCATGGTTCTATATTCTTTTTGCTAATAAAGTTTCTCCGGCAACTGTGTTTTGATTTTTACAAACTAGTAACTGATAATTTTCAAAATATAAGTCAACTTTACTACCAAATCTAATAATTCCAAACCTATCCCCTTGTTTAATTGTGTCTCCCACTTTGACATCGCAAACTATTCTTCTAGCGATCATTCCTGCAATTTGAACAACAATTAATTCGTCTCCGTTCGAATTCTTAAGTTTAAGATAATTTCTTTCGTTATCTTCACTAGCTTTATCAAGTGTGGCATTTATATATTTTCCTGGTTTATAAAATATATCAGCAACTGTACCTGTGTATGGAACTCTATTGACATGACAACAAAGTACATCCATAAAAATACTTATTCTTGTATATTTTTTTCCTTCTAAACCTAATTCCTGTGGTCCATTTATTTCAATAATTTGTGTTATTTTTCCATCTGCAGGACTAACTAGGTAATTTTCATCATTAATTGGAAATCTTTCGGGATCCCTGAAAAAATAATAAACCCATATAGTTATTACAAGACCTATTAATCCCAAAATTTTAGAAATCAACAGAAGTATAAATGTAACTACAGCAGCTATAGCTAAAAATCTATAACCTTCCCTATGAAGTTTCTGAACTAAAAAATTGAACATAATTATATTCTTTGTAATTTTAAGCTAATATGTATATTTAATAATTTAATTCAATTGATAAAAATTGATACCAATGCCCAAAATATGGAGACGAAATGACCAGAATAATATGGAGTTTTATCAAAAAAAAATTGATCCTTCCCTATCTCGACATCAACATTAAATATTATGATCTAGGTATAGAAAATAGAGATAAAACATCTGATCAAATAACAATCGATTGTGCGAATGCTATAAAAAAAATTGGAGTGGGTATTAAATGCGCAACTATTACGCCTGACGAAAAACGAGTTAAAGAATTTAAATTAAAAAAAATGTGGAGATCGCCAAATGGAACTATTAGAAATATTTTGGGCGGTACTGTTTTTCGTGAACCAATTATTTGTAAAAATATACCAAAACTGGTTCCCAGTTGGACAAATCCTATTGTGATTGGAAGACATGCATTCGGTGATCAATATAGAGCAACAGATTTTATAGTCCCTGGAAAAGGTAAACTGGAAATTAAATGGACATCTGAAGATGGAAAAGAAAAAAAAGAATTTGAAGTATTTAATTTCAAGGGTCCATATTAAAGACTTCGCTAGGGCTTGTATGAATTATGGACTAAACAGAAAATGGCCGGTCTATCTTTCTACCAAAAACACAATTTTAAAAAATTATGATGGTAGGTTTAAAGACTTATTTCAAGAGATATATGAAAAAGAATTTAAAAAAAAATATGATAAAATAAATATTACTTACGAACACAGACTTATTGATGACATGGTCGCCTGTGCAATAAAATGGAATGGAAATTATGTGTGGGCATGTAAAAATTATGATGGTGATGTTCAATCAGATACTATTGCCCAAGGATTTGGATCTCTAGGGCTAATGACGAGCATTTTAATGACACCAGACGGAAAAATTGTAGAGTCTGAAGCAGCGCATGGAACAGTTACTAGACATTATCGAATGTACCAACAGGGTAAAGAAACATCAACAAATCCTATTGCTTCCATATTTGCATGGACACGTGGTTTAGCACA
>JYMV01044386.1_pt1 | contig 10054 bp, 10 predicted proteins | sample 338911 | NCBI WGS metagenome assembly JYMV01 (sample SAMN03354496, study PRJNA234377) | hydrothermal vent metagenome | biome: Deep sea; feature: Hydrothermal plumes at the Eastern Lau Spreading Center, Western Pacific Ocean; material: Seawater | place: Tonga | collected 2009 | depth 2000 m m
TCTGGTGGACTTCTTCAATTTGATCCCAATACTGAAAAATTTACAGCCATAAAAATGGAAGAAGGTCTTGTTTATCTTTTGCCATCCTATGGTAAACTTGAGATTGTCAACCTTATAATTTCCTGCAAAAATACCAGCATCGGTTGTTACGAAAATACTGTCTGAAAATAAATCTAAATCCCGAATATCAGTTATTGAAGTACCACTGGTAAAATGATTATAATAATCTTTATAAACAGGGAGTCCATCAGAATCAAGTGTAAATTCTAAAATGCCAATATCACTGCTGGTAGCACCTTCGTAGACTGCAAAGGCAATATCTTCCCCTATTTGGATTTTACCAATTTGGGCAATACCTAAATGGGTGATTTTTCGAACCAATCCCTTATCTGGGTCATATACTTGTAGAAACCCATTTGGATACGCACCTCCCAACCAAAGCCGGTCATTACTATCAATTTCAATGGTGGACAGATCAAGATACACAAGACCTTCTTCCATTTTTATGGCTGTAAATTTTTTAGAGTTAGGATTAAATTGGAGCAGTCCGCCAGAAGTTGATGCATATACAATACCATTGCTTGCTTCCTGAATTCCGGTGGGAGTTAAAAGAGAGGTGATGCTGCCCCATTCCTGGGGATGATACTGTGTAAATGCTAAAGATGAAAAAAGGAGAAGAAGATGTGTCAGCACGTAGAAGCTGTTCGCATACTATCGTAAACAGAAATGGTTTGCAGAGCCGCTTCCATGGCTTCCCAGCCCTTATTTTTTCCTTCTGGTTGGGATCTGTCAAATGCATGCTGAGCTGTGTCCGTTGTGATGATGCCATTTATAATGGGAATATCTGAATTTCTACTAATTTCTGCAATACCCCGAGCAGATTCACCTGCAATAAAATCAAAATGGGGTGTCTCGCCACGGATGACAGCGCCTAGGGCAACAATGGCATCTGGAGTATGGTGTTTCTGCACCTGCACTATAGCACCTGGAATTTCAAATGCACCGGGGACTCGAAATACAAGAATATTCGATTTATTGCCCCCATGGTGGGCAAATGCATCTAACGCACCTTGTAATAAATTTTCAATCACCTTTTCATTGAAATCGCTAACCACAATTATAATAGATGAATTGCCTGCTGATAAATTGGAACTCATTGCTTATTCCTCATTAAGGATAAAATGTCCCAGTTTATCCCGTTTAGTCTGAAGATATTTTTTATTTATGGCATTTGACTTAAACTCTATCGATTCTCTACCCACAACTTCAAGACCGTATCCTTCTAATCCAATTATTTTCCTGGGATTATTGGTTAAAAGGCGCATTTTCCGCACACCGCATTCCCGAATAATTTGAGCGCCAATTCCATATTCCCGTAAATCAGATGGAAAACCCAAATGATAATTGGCTTCAACCGTATCCAATCCCTCATCTTGCAATTTATAGGCCATAATTTTATTTTTAAGACCAATTCCACGTCCTTCCTGCCTGAGATAAACCAGCAATCCACGTCCTTCTTTTTCTATTTGGTCCAATGCACTGGTAAGCTGTTGCCCACAATCACAGCGGAGAGAGCCAAATATATCCCCCGTAAGGCATTGAGAATGTACCCTAACCAGCACTTCATCCTCATGAGAAAATTCCCCTTTAACCAAGGCAACATGGTGATCACCGTGAACCTTATCTTCAAATAATCGTAAATTAAAATCCCCAAATTTATTTGGAAGGGGGATATGAGACAATTCCTCAACCAGTTTCTCATTTTTGCGTCTATATTCAATTAAATCAGCAATAGTAATAAGAGGAAGATTGTACTCCTCAGATATTTTTTCAAGCTGTGGCCTGCGTGCCATGGTTCCATCATCATCCACAATTTCAACCAAGAGGGAAGCTGGTTTCAGTCCTGCCAACTGTGCTAAATCAATGGATGCTTCTGTATGCCCGGCTCTTTGTAAAACGCCTCCTTCTTTAGCAACCAGGGGAAACATGTGGCCAGGTCTGGCTAAATCTCCAGGTGAGGATTTTTCATCTAATATAACCTGTACTGTCTGCCAGCGATCTTTTGCGGAAATACCGGTAGTTGTATTTTCATAAGCATCTACACTTACGGTGAAATTGGTTTCATGAATTGAGGTGTTATCAGATACCATGGGATTAAGATTTAGTCTGCGGGAATGGTCAGGGGTAATGGGCATACATATCAACCCCCTGCCAATTTTCATCATAAAATTAATATCTTCAGGCGTTGCCTTTTCAGCAGCAATGATAAAATCTCCCTCATTCTCACGGTCTTCATCATCCACAACAATGAGCATTTTGCCATTTTTAAACTGACGTAGAGCCTCTTTGATATTTAATTTATTTTCAGCTTTCTCCATATTGGATATTCCGTATAGCTTTGAGGATTTTGGTATCAATCTCTTCTTCATCTGCATCAAATGAGAGCAACCTATCAATATATTTTCCTATAATATCAGTCTCAATATTTAAAGTATCTGTTTTGCCCTTTATTCCCAATGTTGTATTCTTAATAGTGTGAGGAATAAGGGCAACTTCAATTATATTTCCATTAATCTTCGCAATTGTAAGAGAAACACCATCTAAGGTGATGGAACCCTTGGGAATACAAAACCGCATCCATTCCGGGTCTATGCCAACAGAGAGAATTGCTTCTTCATCCTGCATTTGTTTTTCCAGGATAACACCTACCGTCTCCACATGCCCCTGTACAATATGCCCGCCAAACCTGGAGGTAGCCTTCATTGCCCTTTCCAGATTTATAAAGTCCCCTACCTTTAACTCTCCAAGATTGGACTTATTAAGAGTCTCTTCAACCAAATCCATACAAAAATATTTTTTCTTAGTCTCAACTATTGTAAGGCAAACTCCGTTAACAGAAATACTATCTCCAATTTTAATATCATCCATTACAAAGTCTGCAGAAATGGAATAGCGAATTCCTTTTTTTCTTGGTTTTATTGATTTTATCTGGGCTAATTCTTCTACAATTCCTGTAAACATTCTACCCCCTTTTCTGCAATTATCAATGTATCTTCCCCTAAATTTTCCTGCTCAAGAACTGACCACTCCTCTGATAATTGAATGGGATTTTTAAGTTGAGCATTTTTCAATTTGTCCGGTGCAGTGTAAATAAAAATCTGATCTATTACTCCCGCTTCTATAAATGATTTCAATATTTCTTGTCCCCCCTCAATTAATACTGAGGAAATTCCTTCCTTCGCTAGAGTTTTCAATGCATGTACTGGCGATAGTTTTTTATTTTCTTCCTTCACTGGTAAATAATTACAAAAGTGTGTTTGTGTCTGTGTAAATCGTTTATCTGAACACAGCACATAAGTATCCGCTTTTTTATCATTAAAGAGATTTAAGGTAAGGGGCAAGGTTCGGTTGGTATCCATTATGACTCGCTTGGGATTTTCACCATGCACTTCCCTTACCGTCAAACTCGGGTCATCAATGAGTGCCGTCTGTCTGCCAATTAAAACTGCATCAACTTCAGACCGTAATGTATGTGCATGGGCACGAGATACTTCTCCAGTTAACCAAATTGAGGTTTCAGAATTGATACCCATATATCCATCCGCTGATTGTGCTACCTTCGCAATCACCCAGGGCATTCCTTGGGTAATCCATTTATTAAAAGACTGATTCAGCCTTTTTGCTTCTTCTTCTAAAATTCCCACATGAACCATAATCCCGGCTTTCTCCAAGGCTTCAACACCCTTTCCGTTCACATCCGGGTTAGGGTCTAACATTCCCACATACACCTCTGAAATTCCATTTTCTATAAGAGCGGTGGTACAGGGAGGAGTTTTTCCGGTTATACAGCACGGTTCTAAATTTATATAAGCGGTGGAATCCACAGGATTTTTCCGGGCATTTCGAATGGCCATAATTTCAGCATGGGGTCCGCCAAATTCTTCATGGTAGCCCTCACCAATTATATCGCCATCATGAACCAAAACACAACCCACCATGGGGTTGGGCGATACATATCCCCGCCCCTGTTTCGCCAGTTCAATTGCACGAGACATGAATAAATCATGAACATTTGCAGTTAAAATATTATCCATTTCCATAGGGTAAATTTACGGATAGATACTATTTAGTAAAGGTAAATTGTATTATTTGAAAATAATATTTTTGTTGGCGGGATAAATACTAACTTATGCTTCTAAAATGGTATTAATTACCAAAATAATATCCTGGATATTCACAGAATCATCCATATTTACATCTCCTGCCCAGAGAACAAAACTGTCATCTGAGCCATGCAGAATTATATTGGCAATTCCAACCAAATCTAAAATATTAAATGTACCATCCTGATTCAAATCCCCTAATTCGGTTATCATGTGATAATCTTTGGCTACTTCGAAGGCACCCAGCAAGGTAAATGGAGCAACATCACTATGCCCGCCCCAGCTTTCCGGGATATAATCTAAATGCACATCCTCCGCACCATTAGCAATAAACTGATCATACGCTATCTGAGAGTTCTCAGGGGGTACAACTTCATCACCTAAGCCGTGAAATAAGTACATGGGAGCTTGAGGAAGCCAATCCCATATATCATTTTCACGAAGGGAAACTCTTAATGGATGATCATTGTTTTCTTCAAAAGATACGATGGAGTCCGGTTTCATAATAGTAATTGGAATTGACGGCATAGCATCGTTTATCTCAGCGCTGGAATGATACCCGTCAAACATATCAATGATGAATTCATATTCCGGAAGTAAATACTCTTCAGCAGTTCCGATGGAGGGATACGAGTCTATATACGCAATTAATACAAAAGGAAAATAAAAGGGCTGTCCATAGGGTGTGAAGGCTAACATCAAATCCGTCATGATTCCCGACATACTATAAGCGCCTGCCATAGGGAATGAAACGGTGATAGAGAACTCATCGCTATAATCTCTTTCGATAATTTGATGAACTGCCATGGTTGCATATCCGCCTTCAGAATACCCGGCAAGAAACAATTGATCATTTATTTGAAAGGCATCATTCTCTTCAGCAAATTGACGGGTTGCACGGAGTAAGTCCACTACTGCGGTTCCGTAGGGTTCTGCCAATTGATAGGGATGCATACCCTCAGAATCTCCCAATCCCAAATAATCGGGCTCCACATACACATATCCGCTTCCGGTTAAAATTGCCGGTAAAATCCATTCACCATTGACAGATGTTACAGATGATTTTTCCACTACGGTACCATGCTGATAACTCATTATGGGAAAAGCTTGATTTGCAATAACCGGCCAATCAACACGGGGGTACGCAATGGTTCCGGTAGCAAGGTGATATGCTCCATGGATATCAACAGTTTCATAGGTTACTTTATACAGCCAGAATCCATATTGTGCGGGATCAATAGAAAACTGATCGGTTACAACTTGACTGAGCTCATCTTCTATATATGCCTGATTATTGGTTACATTTCGGGTATCTAAAATCTGGGTGGAAATAAGGTCTCCTCTCGCTCCCAGGCAAATACTGCCACCTGCTGCGAATATTATTATTAATCGCATCATTCTCTTTCTTATTCTGGTACCTACGTAATACATCTATAAAATTTACACCCTTTATGACAATATTAAAAGTATCAAAGCGTAACAGAATTTTTGGAATTCGGAATGCAGATTGTGGAATGCGGAATCTGAAAGGGGATATAGGGAATAATGGATTATTGGAATGGTGGGATGGTGGAACTATAAAAACAGGGATCAGTGATCGGGAAAATCTTCAATCTTCAATCTTAAATGAAAAAGCTCTCGCCAACTCATAGCCCACCACTCCTGTGGCAACAGAAACATTCAGGCTTTGTTTTATACCCCGCATAGGTAATTCTGCATGAATATCTGCCAATGCCGATAGTTCTTCTGACACACCAGTCACTTCATTACCCACAATGAAACAGATGGGAAATTCCCAGTCCATTTCATACATCATTTGCGATTGCTTAGTCTGTTCAATGAGCACTAGGGATATTCCCTCACTTTTTATAGCTTTAGCAGCATCAATTGGATTTTCGAAATATTCCCAGGGGACGGCATCTTCAGAACCTAAAGCGGTTTTATGTAAATCTTCTCGGGGTGGATGGGCGGTATAGCCGCTGAGGTAAATTTTATCTGCGCCAAATCCATCTGCGGAACGAAAAATTGAACCCACATTATGCACTGAGCGGACATTTTCAACCAAAATTGAGATGGGAAGACGGGGTATAAATTTTACTTCACTTATGGTGGGGCGATCCGCTTTCAGTTCGTCATTACTGCGTTTAATCCGCTCATTCATTATTGATCTTTAGGAATAAAAAGTCCAGCCTCAAATTGGGGATTAATTTCAATTTTATCTAATTGAACAAAAATTTCTGATTTGGACTTTAAGTCTTTTACAAATATTTTTAACGGAAAGGAAATGCCTTCTATGGTTTGAACATCGGTACATTCTACACTGCGGTACAAGCGGCCGGATTTGGTATAAAATTCAGCTTTATGAATGAGGTAATCATTGGTATCAATCCATAACTTCTTGGATTTCTTCACCTTACCATTTTTCCCTTTTTTTACAGACTTAATGACATGGACTGAATGATCACCAATTACTTCAGAGGGAAGAAGGCTATGTTCATTTTCAGCAATCTCCTTTTCTGTAAATTCCAAATCTGCCAGAGTGAATTTCTTGGTAGACTTTTTATCAGAAATATCTTTTAATTTTCCTGTAATGGGCATGGTCATCCACCTTTTTGTTTTTTGTCTATCTTTAAATTGATGTTCCCAAATGGAAGATGGTTTCTTTCTCTTATTCTGAATAGGTTTTACCCGAGTCCTTTTCAAAATATCACCCTTTTCCGGCCATTGTATTGAAATTTGATAATTCTTAATCTTTTCCTTTTTACCCGTTTCCTTAATATTTACGGAAAATTGATGATTAATACTGTCCAGACGATGAAGTGTGCTGAGGAGAATTTTTTCAACTGACAACTCTTCCCCAAATGTAAAAGAAATACTAGCTAAATAAATAAATAATTGAATGATTTTCATGGGGGAAATTTTACAAGGCTCTGACTTTAGTAAAAAAGGGATTACCGATGAGTTATTACAATTGTTTTCAAATCACACTAAAATAAATCTAATTTTAAACTAATGAATTCAGCTGTTATTCTGGCCAATGGGGATTTTCCAAAGCACCCAACCCCCCTCCGTATATTGAAAGAAGCCACTTCTATTATCTGCTGTGATGGAGCAGTGAATAATATTGAAGAATATGGATTAATACCAACACATATAATTGGGGACATGGACTCAATTTCCCTTGAGTTGAAAAACAAATATGAGGACATGTTCATCCATATAGCAGACCAAAATGAGAATGACCTGCGGAAAGCATTGAAATGGGCAGAAAAAAATGGAGCAAAAAAGGCATCTATCTTGGGCGCCACCGGAAAACGGGATGACCATAGCCTGGCAAATATTTTTACCTTATTAGAATTTCCATCTCAATTGAAAATGACTATTTTCACAGATCACGGAAAATTTTCAGTAGTAAAAGGTGATCAGAAATTTGCTAGTTTTACTGGTGAGCAGGTATCTCTTTTTTCAGTAGATCAAACTATTGAAATAACAACAACATACCTAAAGTATAACTTGAATAGTAAACAGTTAACTACTTTATATTTTGGGTCATTAAATGAATCAATAAATGATGTATTTACAATATCCATTTCCCACGGAAAGATATTGGTGTACCAGGTATTTAAATAATTATGTCGAGTCGATTAGAATTAATTAATCCGGCTAATGGTGAAAAGTTTAGGGAGCTCCCCTGCCATAATTGGGAGGAAGCCAAATCCCTATTGGTTCAAGCTGGTAACACCCAGAAACAATGGAAGCATACTGAAATTTCAGAGCGTATCCATTTGGTGAAAGCTGCTATGGACTACTTCCGGGATAACAAACATTCCATTGCAGAGGACATCACCCAGCAGATGGGAAAGCCCATATCCCAATCTATGAATGAAGTTATGGGAATGATTCACCGGGCAGAAGTCTGCTGTGATTTAGCGGAGGATGCCTTGAAAGACATCACACTTCCTGAAGCTAATGGATTAAGGCGTTTCATAAAGAGAGAACCCCTAGGGGTCGTATTGGATATTGCTGCATGGAATTATCCCCTGCTCATTGCGGTGAATGTGGTAGTTCCGGCTGTACTGGCAGGCAATACCGTTGCCATCAAGCACAGCTCTCTTACCCCCCTCTGTGGAAAAGCATTCGAAGATGCCTTCAAACATGCCGGCGCTCCAGATGGACTGGTAACCTCTCTCATTATTGACCATCAAACCACCGAACAAGTAATTCAATCTGGACTGATTCACCATCTAGCATTTACCGGCTCGGTAGCTGGAGGGCGGCGGGTTAAAGCATCAGCTGGCAATCAATTCATTGAAACGGGGCTGGAGTTGGGTGGCAAAGACCCCGCTTATATTAGGGAAGATGCCAATCTGGAAACCACCATTCCCAGCGTAATGGATGGTGTCTTTTATAACGGAGGGCAATCCTGCTGTGCTGTAGAGCGGATTTACGTCCATGAGTCGCTGTTTGACGAGTTTGTTGCAGGGGCAATAGAATGCATGAATAATTTGAAAATTGGCGATCCCATGAACGACGCATCCGATTTGGGACCTCTTGCCCAACATTCGGGAATTACCACCATTAATGAGCAAATTTCGGATGCTGAGAATAAAGGGGCAAAAATCACACGCCACGCCGGACCTTTCCCAGATGGTAATAATTATCTGCTTCCGACGATTCTCACCAATGTTAATCACAATATGGATATTATGATGGAAGAATCATTTGGGCCAGTCGTTGGAATTATGCCAGTAAAATCTGACATAGAAGCTATTGAGCTGATGAATGATAGTCCTTATGGGTTAACCGCCTCTGTCTGGACCAGAGACGCAGAAAAAGCCCTTGAAATCGGCAATCAAATTGAAACGGGAACCTTTTATATGAATCGCTGTGATGTTTTAGACCCTGCCCTCCCATGGGTAGGCGTAAAAGACAGCGGTAAAGGCTGTACATTATCTACCCTGGGGATTCAGGGAATGACTCGGCCTAAATCGTTTAATTTAAAAATTGACCGATGACTAATGACTAAAAACCATTCACGGAGTAAAAATGCACCCTATTTTAGATAAACTTAAAAAAGACGGAATCACCAAAATCAAATTAGGCATCTTTGATGTGGATGGAATATTCCGGGGAAAATACATCAATATGAAGAAGTTTACTTCTGCATTAGACAAAGACTTTGGATTCTGCGATGTGGTATTTGGTTGGGATATTGTTGATGAACTTTACGACAAGCCCACCGTCACTGGATGGCATACCGGTTATCCAGACGCCCCTGCGGTCATTGATATCAATTCTTATCGGAAAATCCCCTGGGAACCTGACACTGCCCTGTTTATCGCGGACTTTCAATATTCTGACGGCAGCCCCTACCCTGCCTGCCCGCGACAATTATGTAAACAGATATTGCAGAAAGCTGACAACATGGGATTTACTGTAAAATCCGCTTTTGAGTATGAATTTTTTCTATTTAAGGAAACACCTGAATCTGTGCGAGAGAAAAAATATGAAACTCTCACTCCCTTTACACCAGGAATGTTTGGTTACTCAGTCATTCGGAACTCGGTCCATAGCGAATTCTACCATGATTTTATTGACACTTGCCAAAATATGGACATGGAGTTAGAAGGCCTGCATACTGAAACGGGTCCGGGGGTTCTCGAAGCCTGTATCAGTGTCGATAGTGGTCTGGCATCTGCTGATAAGGCGGCTCTCTTTAAAACATTTGCTAAAGTACTGGCGCAACGATGGGATCTCATGGCAACTTTTATGGCAAAGTGGTCACCGGACCTTCCCGGCCAGAGTGGACATCTGCATCAGTCCCTTTGGAATAAGGATGGCAGCTCCGCTTTTTATGATGAGAGCAACGAACATAATTTGAGTGATATATT
>JYMV01051004.1_pt1 | contig 10053 bp, 9 predicted proteins | sample 338911 | NCBI WGS metagenome assembly JYMV01 (sample SAMN03354496, study PRJNA234377) | hydrothermal vent metagenome | biome: Deep sea; feature: Hydrothermal plumes at the Eastern Lau Spreading Center, Western Pacific Ocean; material: Seawater | place: Tonga | collected 2009 | depth 2000 m m
TTGATTATTCAGAATACTAGATTATTAAATATAGTGCACTAAGAATCGTCTCATCTTATCATTCAAAACTGTAGATATCAACGCCTTGTTTTTGTCAATTGCTTACATAATTTGGTTCCAAGTTGACTATTTGTTTCATTATTATGTTTTATGATGGTCTTGTATGCAGTCTAATATATTAAATAATGGTTGAGGCCATCGGCTGTCTTTAATAGAACTAATATTATTCCTTGGAACAACTTTTGTTTTACGAAGATTAACTATGTTATGCATAGTGCTGAAGATTAAAGTTCCTGCTAGTTTAATTAGTCCAAACATTCCAGTAAGTCCTTATCTCAGTACAAAAAAGACATGTAAGATATATGACGGAATACATTTGATGGAGAATCGGTTTTGATACATGCCATAATAATTTACTGGTATATAATGATGTCCTACTGCCTGTGAACTTATATACAAGCTCTCACGGCTATTAAAACACAACTAACAAAGTCAATACAGTATATAATGACGTAATTTACTCACATTACAGACATAGTAATCACTTGTTTGGAAAAAATGCATTGCCGAAAGTTTTGTTACACTGATAATTAAAAAAGCTATAGGAATATACTAATGAATAATATGGCCTTAAGAAGAAAAGTAAAAGTAAACATGTCCGTGTTTCTAACATAATGTAATAATGAAGAGGACCCTGAACGTTTTCACTAAGAAATTTCAGGATTTTCTATTATCACAAATATTTATCAACGATTCAACCATATTTAATTTGAAGATATGAAAAGTTTGAAGATACAGAATGACATTCACCTAGCAAATGTTCTGATAACATGTATAGTGATGTGCGAATATTCGAACACTTACCGGGTCTTACTCATGACTTATCACCTGGTTTGTAACTAGAATATCAGGTCGAACGCCACTAATTGAATAGGAACTACTTACCCTTCCCAAGTTCATCCGCAGCTTTTAGTGGGGTTCTTTTTGCCCGATCTTTAGCTTTCTGCGTAGTCTTTTATAGATCGTTGTTTGTAATTTTGACCACTGTGTTATCTGTCATTTTTTTATTTACGGATTCTGATTTTCCCTTTCGCATATTTAAAGTCTGCCTTATATACTTCTCAATTTTACTGGTTGTCTACGCCAACAATTATTCCTGGATGTTTATCAAAACTGTGTTTATGGGGGATATCGATATAGGGAAATATAACATAGCTCTTCAGCTGTGGGGTGCAATTCCTCTGAAATAAGTGTCGACTGGTTGTGGTTGGGGAATGAAATACATTACGGACGTGCCGCAATTGCACAACCTCTCAGGAAAAATAGTCTCTTAGGGGTAGTTGTTTATGACCAGTTGCAAGACGATTTAATTCCTAATTTATCACTTTATTGTGAAAATCAAACTATCAATCATTGGTCTCTTCCCAGAGCTATTATTGACCTGATTTATTATTTTTAACCCTTTGGCAATCCTTTTTGTTATTTGGTTTTCAAATATTTCCAGCGTATATGCTAATGGCTATTTTTAGAAAAGCGCCGTCGGCATTAAATGTGATATCTACATTTTTATTGTTTTCACCATGGAATAGCTGAGATACTGCTCACTTGTATACCGGTAGTGATAAACCTTCCGGAGTACCTGGGTCCATCTCCGTTTTTAGTAGGGTTCGCGTTGCTCAATAACTTTTTTTCAGCAGTGTTTTGTGGATCATTATATGTCTTTCTGTCCATATTATTTTGCAATTCATTGTCTGTTAATTTAATATCAGTCAATAGAACAGTGCATATAATATATTTGAACAGAACATCTGACAACATATGCAATAGAGATCTATGTAATTTTCTTTGATATATGGAGTGATAAATTCTGACCGATATACTGTTTTCAACTGAAACTATGATTAAAGTTGTCCTGTAATATGCCCAATGCGCATTGATCAATTTTAAAATCGTAAAGTTACATAAATTAGACTAAGAATCAAATAATCACTTTGTGTATCCTATGTCGCCTGTTACTCTGGATTGTCCATTTTTGATTGCCCCTTCGGTATTTCCTATATATACATAGTATCTCTTCTACTATCATCCAAAACTTTCTAAGAATAAAAACAAAAATAAAAACAAATACATCAAATATATTAATTTGATTTGTGTCTGGACAGTGGTCGAATTGAAACATCTTATTTGCATGTGAGATATTATATAATAAATATATCTGACTGTCTTATAAATTACTAGCCCGTCAATTTCTTTCATCATAACAAACAAGTTGATTGATGGAGATGTCTGTCAAGGAAGGATTAAAAGTATTCATACTTGTTTTCTGTTATATTATAATGTGTTTTTAGAGTCTGGAGGTGAAGGAAATAGACATATTGCGTGTTGATGATTTATCGGTGCAGAAAAGTAACGGAACAGTGCACAGTTAGAGTGATCCCACTTTTCTTAAAATAATTATATAATTTCCGAACTTGTTCATTTTTGTGCTAGCTTAATAGTAATGGGAGCATTGTTAGGTATACTTACAAAGCGTTTGCACATCTGTAAATGCATTCCATTGAACTGCACATATAAAAGTTACACTATGTTTTATCATCTAACAGATAACCACCCAGTATTGAAGGAATTTATTTCGGTAAACTCTATTAGATACTATTAAACTCGTTGCTGTGCTAAATATGCTCGAAAGCTTTGCCGGTAAACGTTGCACAACCATCAATCGATCGATAGATCAATCAATTAGTCGTACATATTTGTATATCTTTATCCTATTCATAGTACACATCAAATCAGAAAATATGAAACAAAAACGAAATAGTGCGATAGTAATCCAGAATAGTAAGCATACTCTGTCTTATATGTTGCAGGGGTTATGGCTATGGTGTTTAACGACACTTTCAACAATATTTCAGTTACATATGGGCGTCAGTTTTATTGGTGGAGGAATCCGGAGAAAACCACCTGCATGTTGCACAAATAATAATTTGTAAGCTTGCATGCTACATAATTTCTGTAAAATTCCGTGGGAATTAATCAATGCACGACATAACAATTGGCGTGCTGATGTTGTGTGATATTCGTTCTGTGAATTTCATATGGTTTTTGCGTCCTGTTCCGAAATTCTTGACCAAGAACATACTTAAAATCGTAATATGCGCTACACAAACATGTAGCGGAATTTATATGTTGCTTCCTATCACGAAATTTAAACACATACAATCACTCAACATGTACAGTCAAAGTCATAACGTTGATCGTAAACGTTGGTAATACCAGTTGTATGTTTAACATGTTAAGTGAGGCATTTCCGTATAATTCATTCAGATACATAATATATCATTCTCCATATATCGAAACGTGAAATTGCTTGAATCCCAGATTAGTAGAACACAACCAGTTGAACATAGTGTAATGTATTGATGACACAGCTGATGTATTTTTTTATTTCTTTTTTGTATGTTCATATTGTAGAGAGACAACTCAACAAACAATTTGTGTGTCACTATTAAAACATATTGACTTCACAATATGAGAGACAACAAAGACAAAACGTGTTAAATTGTTTATAAATGGTACAAATAGAACACTAGTAGATCCAACAATTGCATTATTAATATAGAGAAATGCTAATCAATATAATTACTATATGTCCATATCATTTGAACACATTATTGATTCATTCCATAATGTGCCTGTGGGTAAATCAAGAGACTCCCCTGAATATACCAAAGTGGAAATCAGAATCCGTGAATCGAAGAACAGAATACAATGACAAAAAAACCCACCACTGCATAGAAAACTAAAGATCGCGCAACACGAACCCACTAAAAACCTGGGTTGAACTCGGATGTTGAACTTCGTCTAACTCTTGTTACAAACCCGGTGGTAAGTCATCAAGGAGGAAATAAACTTAGCTACACTCTTGGTTCAGAAAGCACCTAATGTTTCTGTTTTGTTTTTGTTTTATCAGTGGGATTGTCATTGATCGTCCGTTTACACGAATGTTTCTGGTGGCTGTGTAACACTTGATCGACTTGCTAATCTTAATGTCAGGTGTGAATTGTGTAAATCGGAGGCTATGATGATAGTTTTTAGATTGTGCTATTATATAAAAGTCTCATGTATATGGAATTCCATCTTCTTTTTATAAATAAGCTTGTAATGTTGACAGAACATTCAGATCATAAGTTGGTAAAAAGGCATATGCGTCATAATAGGAGGTAGCAACGTTCAGGACCCTACATTCCCAAGGTTATTATTTGTAATCTGTTTTAAATTCATTCCTATCTTCCATACAGACATAATCGAGGAGACGCATGTGTGACTAACTGTGGATGTGAGGCAAAAAAGATGATCCGTAGATCTGAAACTACTGATAATGGTCAACAAATTTGCCGTTGGAAATAATATTGTATTTTATATATTAGATACACAACGATTAGAAGAAAAAGTTACCCCAAAAAGCTTTGGATATAATTATTTTTCACAACCATGGTCATCCTCAGATGTCATTGTTTCCATGTACAACGACCAGACACATATAGCTGTAGTTTATTTTGTTAACAACGTATTTGACTGGCTGCTAAAAAGCGTAGATAATAAAAATGTATGATTGAGTGAATATTTGTAGGTATACAGTTTTTGAGTGCATATTCCACTTTCCTCTATTTTTCGGTTTCGACTTTGTTGTTTGTCCTCATGAAATTCCATTGGTCAAGTTCCTTGTATATTGCATTATATATATATATAATATATCATTCATCAGTGCATTGTGATTTCCCTACTTAGATTTGGTAGGGCTTCATTGACACAAGTGGACATAACAATACCAACAAAATGAAAAGATGAAAAATGAGATTAAGCTCTTATACTCTAGAAGAGTGAGTTAGCTCGAATATCAGTGTTCTGTGTATCATTGTTTGTTCTATTGTCCTTTTTCTTTTGTCTCTTTCGTCGATATACGAATTCTGATTACCATTTTGGTATCTTCAAACTTGATATTTATCTTGACATCTGACACACGCCGTGATGTACTAAAGCTATGCATTATTTATTGAATAATATAACCATGATGTGTGTTGCCCACTTCAGTGTCTTGGTTAAGAGCAGTCGCACTAATTTATCAGCGAAATAAACTAGGAAATAACACAGCGCGCAGTGAACGAAACCTTATACCTGTATTAAAGTTAGACGAATCCTTAGTAAACAGGTCAGATGATATCATTGAGCCGGATACAAGATAATAGTAGAAACACAAAAAGTAAGCATACCAGAAGGTCAGACAGTCCGAACTCTCACTTCATTTAGTGATTCTTATTCCGAATTCCAGCTACGGGAATAATTTGTCTTATGTTAATATCGGAAATGTCAACATTAGTTTATGAAAAAGCATTTAGTTCGCTGATTTCTTGCAAGAAGTACATGCTATGAAATATCGAATAAACTGGGATGCAACCATCTTATATTCAGCTTATAAAGGGGCAGTCGTAGAACATAATGTATCATACTCTATCCATAATACCATGTAAGACTTGTAGTAATCGCATCGGTCTAATGGTAGTGTTTCATTGTGTGTAAGCATTTATTTCGTCATGAATATAGCTGTTTAGAAGTCTTGTTAGGTTGATATTATCATTCGACACACGTTCTGCATATTAAAAGTGGGACAAAAGCAGCATCTGTAAAGAATTGAGAGATTAAAAAAATGGGATTCTGCAAAATCTGTTTCTGATATGGTAAGTATGGTATAAGTATGCTACACCAAGAGCGTGTATTTACCATTAGGCTATAACTGTAGCGATATTATTCCTAATATTTATTTGACGAATAATATAGCTTATGGTGATATCATAGCCAAAATGCACCACCAAATCGCATCACAGAAGTCGGAAAGATATTGAATATGGAGCAATCCGGATAAAACACTACAGTATCATAGTTGAGTTTGATTATGTTTTGGGTGTTTAATGCCACTTTCAACAACATTTCAGTTCTATCGTGGTGGTCAATTTGATTGGTGGAAGACAGGAGGAAAACCACCACCATACCGCAAGTTGTCGATAACATTACGAAACTCGTGATTTAAACTGATAAAGTTGGCAGTGGTAGGTACTGGTTTCAACAAAACAGTACACATACAATTATCAAACAAAGCAAAATAAAAAATATTCGGAAACCACGATCACAAAATCAGGAAATAACAACAGATACTCCGGAAGGGTTATGCTGTGTTTTCTCTCTGTCTGCAACCAGTTGAGATACAGAAATGCCATGTATATCGGATCTACAAATCATTAATCTGTATAATTTTTTAGATTTCGTATTTCTGCATGTATCTGTGCCATTGCAGCTATTGCTTACCCTTTATCCTACACTTTATTCTGCATTCGTCTTTATCATGCATGTTATGGACAGGAAGCGAGGAAACCGTTAGTATTCAAAATGAAATCATAACTTTGTCTTGCAAATCATAGAATAACAGTTTCGATTAACTACGAATGTAGACAGTGATTGTAATATATGTTAAGTTGAACGAGTAAACAGACATATGCCGAATTATTCGTGATATTTTTAGGATTATTTGTTTACTTTTAAGCCCCAGATGACAAATACCGGCACTATTATGAATATTCTAATCTGTCTACTGAGAGAAACATATTGTAATGTTGACAGTTCTCGCGTATTCTCTAGACAACATTACTTCCTGTGTCATTGACACGGAACAATATCACCAAGACGAATTGATTGTATATATTGTATCTGACATTTTATTATGACACTGGGTCACAATGATTAGATACATTTATTGGTTCCTAGGAAGTATTGTAGCATCTTTTAACCGATGCATACGAATGTCAAGTTTTTGTATGCTATGTTGTCTCGTATTTGTTTTGCTTTGTTTCTTTTTTATATTTTTATTTTGGGTTTGTTTGCATTTTTTTTCTTTTTTTATTTGCTTCATTTTATGTTTTTTGTTTGTTTGTTTTTTATTGTTGTATTATTCTATCAATAGATCACGATTTAATTCTCCTTGCATGAAAGTCGTTGGATACTATATAAGTAACAACAATTATTTGACAAAGAGGATGATTGGATTGTTATATATGTATAGTTAATGATTTACAGGTCTTAAGGTCTATTAGTTCACGGAAAAATTATGGTAGACTATTTTTATATTATTTAATTCTTGCCGATTTAATTTACCTCACACATGCGGATGGTGGTGCATACAAACATAAACATATTTCTTTGTTTCTTAGCATATTCATGTTTTTTTTCGGAAAAGGGTACAAACATATCGACCTTGACCTTTGACAATTATCAACTTCCGGTGACGTAGTTTCGACTGAACGCCATTGAAATTGCCACATACTGGTTACTGATTTAATCTACGTTGTTTGTTACCATTTTACTTGTTTAAGTTGCAAAAATCAAAATGATATCAGATTGGAAAATGTTAGAAACTTATTTGCAATACAGTCTATTTATATATATATATACAAATGAAACAATTGTAAACATGAAGGTTAGTGGATTCTGTTATGTGCACGCCGTTTTAGCATGAGTAACTTTATTTTCGTGAAATTTTATATTTCGATTTTTTTTTTAAATTGACAGCCCCGATATAGCTAAAAAAATTGTTGAAAGTAGATATAAACACCATAAATCCACCTCATACCCGTTATTTTCGTTGCATTTTATACCTCATTATCGGTTGGGAAACAATTTCCGCAAATAATTATACTCATGTTAAAAGTGGATAGTTTCCACGAATTACTTCAATTCTAATAGGACAAATCTGACAGTATTGGCAATGCATGTCAAGAGTAAGCAATCCATATATCCACACAGACGCCAATTGATCACACACAATGATCAAATATGGACAAATCTAAAGATTATGATATGTTTATTTTAATTATGCTAATATTGCAATGTATGCATTGTACACGATTTATCTCCCTTGAATGTAAATCAATTGTGGTTATATTCAAGTTCGGTTATAATGAAAATAGTTCATGTCTCCCTAGGTTAATTACAGGTGCTCTACACTGAGCTTCCCATAGAACCCTGTGATTTCTTGTTTCCTAACTCTATTACGGCTTAGTCCATTCATCTACTCACTCCGTAACGGTGTAAGCAGTATTTTAGAATTCAGTATACAGGACATTAATTCAGGTAACTAATTAATAATAGCTTTATCTGCCATGAATGGCTGGTTTGTACATTATATGGTCTATTCTAGTATTCTTACCTGTGCAAGTAGCATGATTATTATTTGACAGGGTGAATGAACGTTTATGAGACTGTTCAAAGAGACCATGTTTTTCTTCTATATATAATTTGAATTTAAGGCTCCTTAATATTGCTTTGAAGAACTTGGTTGATTAGTTTTGCATTAGTATTCGAAACTACCAACCTTCACATATGGCAGAATGTTTGATATAACATGCTACATATGATTGATTGATTGATTGGTGTTTAATGCCAACTTTAGCAGAATTTCAGCTATATCGTGGCATGAACAAATTTTATATAATGTACACCTACAAGATCCTAAGAAATACAAAAAATACCTGTCTATAAAACAACCGGGTTATATGTACAAATTGAAGAAACATTAAAATGAACAAACCATGTATCTATGCTAAACACGAAGAATGCTGATGAAATACAGTCAATACAAAAATCATTTGAATTGAATTGACGTCGTCGATGTAATACTCCTTTCTGACATATGATATCCGTCATAAAATTTAACAAATCACTTTAATTTAAATACGAAAGCTTTATTGTTCAATTTGTGCAATATGAATGAAAGAAGACAAAAGGCAGAAAAATCACAATCTCTTCGACGTGTTGGTTACGTCATTCCGTAAGTCAATAATTCCGAATGCAGTTATTATTTTAAAATGTAATGACGATATACATATTACAAAACTTTCATGTCGTCACCTCTATTTCTGCGCTTAAATATGGTTCGCGTTGTTTTTGAAATTCAATTTTGTTTGTAATATATTTTGAATGTGCCATTGAGAAACAAAACATATAAATTCTTTATAAAGTAATCATTTGGAAAACACATAGCTTCAAACTTCATTTATTTCTAAAACAATGTAGCGAAATCAAAAGAATGTGTACTCATATAAACTAACATACCGAGATAAATGCACATACAACTGTATTATATTGTATACATGAGTTTAGCTGTCCCTCTGACATGTTTTGCTGAGATGAAATTGAAACCATTTGGGAAAATTCACTTCGAAATGTCATTCCAGCAATATAATGTAACACTATAAAACAAAAGGTAGTCAAACAAGTCATCCCAAAACAACAAATCTCAAAACTGTGTATATTTCTGATAAAACTATATTGATCAACAATAGAATAAAACTCAACTAATATTCTTGTGCATTTTGCACCGATTGTTAAGACGCGGATATAAAATGCAAGAACAAACAACATACGTAGAGGTGTGTCATCTGTAACAGTTGTAAGATAAATCTAAAAAAATTATTATACCAACGAGACAATCAGAAACCGAAAATAGAAGGACAGACGATGCAATTGCCAAAAAAAAGGACAAGCATACACACATTGGTTGAAAAAACTATCGGCACATACATTTTAAGATTAAGAACTGATGACTTCATCTTAACTTTGGTTCAGTAGTTTACTTGCTACCAGCAACTCTCTGCATTTTACATCACGGAAATCGTGATAGAAACCACAAGTTTCATTCTTTACATGGCTCTAGCTTACAATTTCTTCATGTAAATCAATAAAAACGTATGTAAATTAAGTGCGCACGACGCGCTTCAAGGTATGCAATATAGCGGCATGTTCGTATTTTTCCTTTTAAGTGCAATGGTATCCATATAATCAATATAGTCACCAATTATGGAATTGCTTGGAGGCGGGGCATCATTTATATGAACATCAACTTATAGGACTGGGCTATGCATAGCTTCTTTTCGAAATTAGTTTCATTTCGTTGGTATAATAATTTTTTTAGATTTATCTTACAACTGTTACAGATGACACACCTCT
>JYMV01044510.1_pt1 | contig 10052 bp, 5 predicted proteins | sample 338911 | NCBI WGS metagenome assembly JYMV01 (sample SAMN03354496, study PRJNA234377) | hydrothermal vent metagenome | biome: Deep sea; feature: Hydrothermal plumes at the Eastern Lau Spreading Center, Western Pacific Ocean; material: Seawater | place: Tonga | collected 2009 | depth 2000 m m
TCTTCACTTTAATAACTAAAAAAACTATAAAACCCGAAGCCTGTTAAAACAAAGAATAAACAAAGACAAAACTTTCTGAGACCTGAGTTGGATTTCAGCACTGCATCCTAGATTTGTTGTTCAAGTCTAGTGTAAAGTTCCCGGTGTACTAAGCACTGGTGGTGGCAGCAAATTTACCATATAAATCACCATATTACCGCCTGGCCCGTTATAACATTTGGTGGCAGCGGTGGGATACTCAGAGACTTAAGAGTATCCAGTGATACGAACCTAGACGCTACTTGGACCTATAAACAAAAACAATGGTGAAGACAAGGAGACAAGATGATGGAGTGACTCGACTCCAATGCAGAGACAGACTCTGAAATACAAACAGATTATAGTGATTTTGAGATGCCTGTTGCTTCTGGAGATAGTCCTATTAGAGTTATTGCTAGTAAGGTCAGAATTAATGAAGACATTGAGAGAAGAGATTCTGACCTTGAATTTTCTGATACCGTAGAACCAAAAGACACATTCAGAGTTATGACCGTTGCAATGAGAAAAATGTCGGACACCATGTCAGCCATGAAACAAATGTTTGATACAGTCGCACAGAGTATCAGTAGTCTTGTTGTAGGGGTCGTGCAGAGAAAAACAGATGAAACAAGAGAGAACAGTCCAGAACTTACCCCAGTATTAGCTAGTACTAGTAACATACAGAAAAGAAAAATCCGGACTCGGAAATATACAACAGCTAGGAATAGGAGCCCAGTTCAGAGAAATACGGACAGGAGGTCGAGAGCTAAACGTACAGAAAGACGAACACCTTGTGTATCTACTGACCCATCTGACTCAAACATTTCTTCTGACTCGGATTTTGAGCAAGCTGACGCCTCCACACATGTTAGGCCAAATAATAACAACAGACTCCCACCTTTCACAGGAAAAGAGAAATGGAGGGTATGGATCAACCGCTTTGAAGCTGTGGCAGATCTGTATGACTGGTCAGGCAAGGAACGCCTGTCAGAACTTCTTCCTAGACTGCAGGACGCAGCTGGTGATTTCGTATATGATCAGTTATCCAGTACTATTACTAAGTCTTACAAGAAACTAACCAGGGAGTTAGGGAACAGATTTGGAGAAGTAGACACCACCCGTATATATATTTCAAAGTTTAATAACCGACGCCAGATGTTCAACGAAAGTATACAAGAATTCGCCGCCGATTTAAAAATGCTATATGATAAGGGTTTTCCCCGTAGGGACAGAGATACCAGAAGAGAAGATTTACTTAGAACTGTCTTGGCAGGGTTACAGAATAATGATGCCCGAATTCATGTTGAATTGAATAAAGAACCAAGAACAATAGACGAGGCTTTATATCATGTTATAAATTACATTGAAACATGTAAAGAACCTATGTTTGAAGAGCACTCAAATAAATTCAAGAAACAGACACGAAAGGTACAGACGCAAAAGTCAAGTGACTTAGACTTGTGCCATAAACGTACAAATGATGTTAAGCAGCAAAGCGCTAATACTCAACAATCTGTACCAGATACAATCTTGATTAATAAGATTGAATTAAAAGAACTTTTGTCAGAAATAATTGGCAAAACAGAATTTCCTATGTCTAAGACCAATGGACAGGGAGAGCCACAGACAGATAGGCCAATGCAAGGCAGTTTTAAAAGACAGGATAGACTTTGTTATAACTGTGGAAAACCTGGTCATTTTGCCAGAGAATGCTATAGTAATCCAAACAGAGTAGAGTCCAATAGAAATAAATTTCATTCCAATAATGGGAATGTTCAAGGATCTCCACCTGTTCAGTTTCGAAGTACTCCTGCTCCCCACTCCATGCCTAAACCAGTAACCAAACTTAATGGTGATGCGCCAGAGTACAAACCTAGGGATCAATATTTAAACTAGAACCGGTCAAGTCCAGTGGCCGGGAGGAGACCAAATTATTTGAAGAAGGCCAGAATTTAGATATTGTACATATAAATGTTGAAGAAAATAAAATGTTGAACACTTCTTCTCACATAGACGAGAAAACCTGTTGTAATAAAAACACTGAAGTCAGAGAGTTAACTTCTGATAATGAATTAAATACAACTCAGTTAGATAGTATGAATTGTATTTTACCTTTAGACTTAGAGCAAGAAAAAGATGAGGATCATCATGGGTATGGTATGTTAGAAGATTTTGATGATAATCTGGTAGATATTTCAGAATTATTTGAAAATTCTGAATTGCAGAAAAATTTTTGCTCAGCAGAACCAAGGGACACCGTAGCTATTGGTAGACAACCTAGAAAAGGTGAAGGAGTGTATGTAGAAGGGACCATACAGGGTGTTAATGGTATCTTTACCATAGATACTGGAGCCGCAAGAACTGTAATTTCAGAAACGGTTTACAATACAATACCTGCAACGAAGAGATCTCTTTTGACCAAGTCGTCATCTTTAATCGGAGCAGATGGACGCCCACTGGTAGAGTTGGGTACAGCTGAATTTAGTATACAGTTAGGAACTGTATCTTTTGAGAAAGAGCTGGTGGTTGCTCAAATTGATGATGAGGTATTGTTGGGATTAGACATATTGATGATGGGCGATAGAGGCCCTACAGAACTAAAACTTGTAGACAAATTGTTTACTTGGAATGGAGAAAATATTCCATGTAAAGTAGTTAAAGACTTGAGGAGGATACGAAATGTAAATGTAGCTGATGATTTTACCGTTCCCGCATTAAGTGAAGTAGTTTTGGATGTTTATGTCGAAATAGACCAGATAGATGGCTTATGTTCTGCCCTTGAGTTTCTTATTGAACCTTCACCTTGCTTTATGGAAAAGTCACCATTAGTAATGGCCGCCAGTTTGGTTGATTTGTTAAAGAATGTTACCGGAAAAGTTAGAATGTTGAATCCTTTAAACAATGATATTGTCCTTCACCAAGGTACAATTATAGGAACTGCGGTGCTGTACACCGACACAATTTATCCAGTATTATCAGAAGAAGATGAGACCGAAATAGAAAATTTGAATACTCTTAGGAGACTCCAGTTTGACAAAAATGATTGCAAAACCCAGATGAACAAACATAGCGAGTCGGAAAAGGTGGTTGCAGATGTTCAAAGAAAGAGACCAGTATCTAAACCCAACATTAGCGAGACGCATGTCAAGGACACGGATGTTCCAAACCATCTAAGAGAAATTTATGTTAAAGCAAGAGAGGGGAGACCAGAAGAGGAGAGACGTAAAATAGCCTCCTTATTAAATAGATTTGAACATGTATTTTCTAAAGATGACGATGATCTTGGAACAACACATTTATTAGAACACACTATAAATACGGGTTCATCAAAACCACTGAAACAGCCCCCAAGGCGTGTGCCATTGGCTTTTGCCAATGAGGAAAAATTAGTAATAGAACAAATGGAAAGACAAGGAATAATACGGAAGTCTAAATCTCCATGGGCAAGTCCAATCGTACTTGTGCGCAAGAAAAATGGGAAAGTCAGACCCTGTATAGATTATAGACGTTTAAATAGTGTTACTGAAAATGATGCTTTCCCTCTTCCTAGAATTCAAGATTGTTTAGATGCTGTCTCTGGTTCAACTCTCTATTCTACGATGGACCTGACTTCCGGTTATCATCAGGTTCCTGTTATGAAATCTGACATCCCCAAGACAGCCTTTGTAACTAAGTATGGATTGTACGAATTTCTGAAAATGCCTATGGGTTTAAAGTCCGCACCAATGACTTTTCAACGAGTTATGGAACTTGCTCTTCAAGGTTTGCAATGGCAAATTTGCCTAATCTATCTTGATGATGTGGTTATATTTAGTAAAACCTTTGATGAACATATGGAAAGACTGACTAGAGTTTTTGATAGAATCTCTACAGCAGGCTTGAAGCTGAAGCCAGAAAAATGCCAGTTACTACAGACTGAGGTTACTTTCCTTGGACATGTTGTCTCTGGTGAGGGAGTTCGACCTCACCCTTCCAATATTCTGAAAATTAAAGAGTGGCCACCACCTCAGACAGTTACACAAATTAGACAGTTCCTTGGCATGGCAAGCTATTACCGTAGATTTGTCAAAGATTTCTCACAAATTGTACGGCCTATAGTACAATTATCCAAGAAAGGTGAAGATTTTATTTGGTCTGAAGCCTGTACAGCCTCATTTGAAGAGATTAAGAACATTTTAACTACAGCACCAGTTATGGCATATCCGAGAGATGAGGGAGGATATATTCTAGATACTGATGCCTGTGATGTCAGTATTGGAGCAGTATTAAGCCAAATACAGGATGGTCAAGAAAAGGTAATTGCCTATGGTAGCCGGACACTGAATAAAGCTGAAGCCAATTACTGCGTGACAGACAAAGAGCTGCTGGCGCTCCGACATTTTGTAGAATATTATCGTCAGTATTTACTTGGAAGGAAATTTCTTGTTAGAACAGATCACCAAGTACTTGTCTGGTTGTTCAGTTTTAAAGAACCTAAAGGTCGGATCGCCCGTTGGTTAGAAATCTTATCAGCTTTTGAATTTTCTATCCAACATCGACCTGGCAGCAAGCATGGCAATGCTGATGGTATGTCAAGATGTCCCTCTCCTGAAGAATGTCTGTGTTCCGATGTAGATTCCCTTGAATATCTCAAGTGTGGTCCTTGCAAGAAGTGTACCAAAAGAGCACTTGACATGGAAAGTTCTATGAAGATAAACATAACAGATTGTAAATCTGTTAGTTTCCCATATCAAAAGACAGGACACCATCCACTTAGAGCAGTGACGACAAGAAGTAGTAAAGAAGAAAATGACCATACGTTATGGACCTCTTGGAGAGGTGGATACACAAAACAGCAATTATCTAAGCTGCAAGGAAATGATCCAGACATTTCATTGGTTTTGAGATACTTATGCCAGAAAAGTAGACCCAGCTTGACTGATTGTCAGCTTTCGTCCCCTATTACCAGACATTATTTGAATCTGTGGGATTCATTGGTACTCATTGATAATGTAATTTATAAGAAATTTGTGAAAAAAGATAATTCTGACAAATGGTTACAACTGGTTACCCCTGTGAGTTTAAAGAAATAAATCTTGACGCTAGCGCACAATTCGATATTGTCCGGTCATTTTGGACGGAAGAAGACTCTGCAGAGAATAAGACGCGAATTTTATTGGTTTGAGATGAGAGAAGATGTTGAAGTTTGGATACAAAGATGTGATGTATGTGCACAGTGCAAACTTGCAAACAGAAAACCAAAGGCTCCATTGGGATCTATCCCAGTTGGCAGTCCTTTGGATTGTGTAGCCACTGATATTGTAGGTCCTTTACCTAGAACTCCTCGAGGAAACAGATACATTCTCACAGTTACAGACAGTTTTACAAAATGGTTAGAAGTGTATCCAATTCCTGATCAAACTGCAGAGACGTGCGCAGCGAAAATTTTAGATGAATATATCGGTCGTTTTGGTTGTCCTTTATCTCTTCATTCAGACCAGGGAAGTAACTTTGAATCCGACATTTTTCGTCAACCTTGCCAGTTGATGGGTATACGGAAGACTAGAACCAGCGTTAGAAATCCAAAGGGTAATGGATGAATAGGAAGGAGTCATCGCACTATGTTGCAAATGATCAGAGCCTATTTGAAGGGTGAACAGAGTGGATGGGACCTTCACTTGGGGTGTTTGACATCAGCATTCCGTTCCAGTGAGAGCGAGTCCACAGGTTTGACTTCTAATATGTTGATGTTGGGAAGAGAAGTACGAACTCCTTTAGAACTGCAGTTTGGACACACATCTGAAAAGATTGTGTCTTATGGTGATTATGTCAATGGTTTGAGATCCAGACTTCAGATGACTCATGACATTTGTCGACGATATCTGGCTAAAACAGCAAAACGACGGAAAGACATTTATGACGCTAAAATTTGTTTTAAGTCCTATCAACCTGGAGATGCAGTTTGGTATCTTCATGAACAAAGAAAAGATGGTGTTTGTCCAAAGTTGCAGCACCAATACATCGGTCCATGTGTTATTCTCAAGAAGTACAATGATCTAGTCTACTGTGTTCAGCTGAGTCAAGAGGGTCTGATCAAGGTCTTAAACCATGACAAACTCAAGCCTTACCTAGGTCCTCATTATCCCAAGTGGGGAAGATGCGCACTCAACAAATACAGAAAGAAGAAACAGTAGTTTTAATGCATTTGTTTATATTTGTCTTGTCTGATTGTAAAACTAGTGTTCAACTAACCAGTGTATATTTAACCTTTGTACCTCCTCCGCAGCTACCTCTTCAGCATACTGAGACCTATTCGAGCCTCGTCAAGCCTTTCCAGAATAATCTATAAATTGTCATGGTGTCCATCCAGTATTGTGTCAAAAACAAAATTACCTCAGTTCTAGCTGATAGTTTGCATTATATTTATGATGCATCCTTTATATTTTCAGTATGGAGAGTACCATTAACAGAGGGCGAGCGTATGAATGCCTCTACTGTTTTTACAAAGGAGAACTGAAGAAGTTAAAAGAACATGTTGACTTGGCACATGTAGCACTTGAGAATCACCAGTTCCATTGTTTACTGTGTAGATATGTTGCAAGGAACGAGAGGGAGCTAAACCGTCATAGTACATTTTACTTGAAACATAGGCAAGAGAGGGAAAATAAATTAACTGCTGGCACATTTATCAAGAATGAGGATTACCTGGTCATAAAACAGGATCCAGCTTACTGTTGGAAGTTTATTGGTAGTAGGGACTGCCGAAGGATGTCCCAGGCAGAGTCTCAGGTTCTATGGGCATCCAGACAAAAATTTATTCCAGTTATATCCGGATCTACCACCACTGTCTCTACACCTCTTCTTAGCAGTACCGCCGTTATCATAGCAACACCATCACCATCCTCAACTGTTCTAAACACCTCCACTGAATCGCCTAAACGACTAATGCCATATTCACCTGAAATACCAGAACTTACTGATACCGACCTGAGACACTGTCTGGGATCGCCTGTGGAAATGCCTCTTCCCTTGAGATCTCCACCATGTACTGTAGAAAGGCCTTCTTTGCCTGACATTACCCTGCCACCTCCAATAGAATCTGATGAAAACATCATGAATCAAATATTACCAGATTCCTCCAGGGCTGACAACAACTTTGCTTTGGAGGAACTGACCCAGGCGGTGTTGGCAGGTAATGCATTACAGAGACAGATGTTAGAGATCCTAGGGAAGATGTTAACGGAGCTGCGCCGTACAACTGACCAGTTGGAGAAGGTGGAAGTTGCCATTCGGAGACAGAGAGCTCCCCGCCCACCTGCTCCAACTTGGAATCGCCCTCGTTTCCAGAGACAACCACAAAGATTCCGTTCACCAACTCCGGAACATATCAAGGTCAGGTCTGTGATCCGCCACAGATCTGAATCTCCACCACACAAAAAAAGTAAGAGGACATAAAGTAGTCTGTGTCGTACCGTAATTAAAATCTATCAAACAAAACATCCGTGTGCTCTATTAGTCTTTGGAACCAGTAAATGTAATCATGCATAAAGTAGTCTGTGTCGTACCGTAATTAAAATCTATCAAACAAAACATCCGTGTGCTCTATTAGTCTTTGGAACCAGTAAATTTAATCATGCATAAAGTAGTCTGTGTCGTACCGTAATTAAAATCTATCAAACAAAACATCTGTGTGCTCTATTAGTGTTTGGAACCAGTAAATGTAATCATGTACATTTGTAATACTATACAGATGAAGAGTCTAGCATGAGAGAGACCTTGTGAAATTCCAGGATAGTGTAAAAGGATAATTAATGGACATTTTATGGACATTTTATGGACATTAAATTTAGGTATTTGTATTGTAATTTTTCTTTTCTCAAAATTTAATGGAGTGTAATGGAACCCTTGCCCTTACATTCTGAATCCAGTAAGTAATTTAGGTAATGTTTTTTTATAGTTAGTAAGTATGTTGATACTATTTTGCTTCAGTATAACATGTTGAGATAACATTTGTACTGCTATTTTGTATTATTCTTGACATTGAGATAATGTCTTGCTTAAATTTTAGGGTAATTGATTCAGGTACAGTTCATCATGAAGATGTATGTCCTGAACTGGGGGATTATAAAATATTATTTTTTTTACAGAAGTATTCTGCGTAATACTTCCTCATATACAGAGATGTATAGAAGTTTTCGACCACTAAATGGTCGACTAGTCTGTGTAGACTAACTTGAAGGTGTTATCCATATTTAAAATCTAGATAGATCAGGATTTTGCTGTTTTTTATTTAAATTTTTGGAAATGGTTAAAAGTTAAATGTTATTAAAAGTTTTTGGTGCTGTTCTCATCATTTTCATAAATTTTACAAACGTTATTTGCAGTTGCTAATGAATGTGCTCAGTATAAATGATGGAAACAAGATTGTGTGAATAAGTATCAAGTGTAAATGATTATTGACAACTTGTATTATTGTTCTTTGATTTTTCTATAACCAGTTCAATGTCATAACGGTTTTTGTTTTGTTTTTGTGAGGACACTAAAACCTGAAGTGGGGACAGTTGTAAGATACAGGATTTCCCCCTACTTTATTCAAAGTTACAAGTGCAGTTCCTCGTATTTTCGGAAATGTCCTACTATTTTCACGTGAATTTACAGACAGCTGATTTTTGTCAATACCGATTTTACTGTAATTTACTTGTGTTCGTAATGATTTCTGCTCCAAATATTTTCTGAGAGCTCAAAATTCTTACGTAAATCGATCCCGTATTTCAACAGAGTATTCAGTTGTTCAGAACTGCCAGTGTTCATCATGTGTAAAGGCGCACAACATTGTATTAATTTGTAAACAGACATTTGTGTATTGCCGCCGGTTTTGTTATTGTGATAAATCAGTCAAGGATAAATATCCCACAATGCATTGCTCTTTTAGTTTACCTAGCGGGACTATTTGTAATCAATGTAAGAATCCCGTTTTATTGTTGACATTGAAATAAGATTGTACTAAGATATTATGAGTGTGTATATAAAATTCTATCGTTTTAAGAATTGTAGAACAATTTATTTTACTGTTGCCGGGATTTATTTGTAAGGCGAGTGTGTGGCTGGTATTTAGACGGGAGTGAAATGTCGTCACCCCGGCGGTTGTCCCGGCGAAATTTACTAGTATGAAAAGGCCTCAGCATCCCTTTCGGGGTTCTTACTATTTTGTTCTTACGCTGTTGCAGGTTGAGTGTACCACGCTGTTGGATAATTTATTCGGATATTCTTACATTTCAATAGGTTAGTTAGGAATTTCTGACAGTTAAAGTTTATTTTCAGATAAGAACATTTTTTTTCTTTGGCATTTTTCTTTATGACAGTTTCACAATGTTTTGTTGTGAAGTCGTAGCTAAATTGGATAAATTATAGATCCGGAATTCGCATAGAGTATTCTTTATGTGTCTGGTTCTATTTTAGTATTTTGATTCACTTTTCTACTGTTTGGCTTATTTAGTTTTTTTCTTTATCCGAACATGTCATTAGTAGTCTAATGAGTTCGGGCGAAAATTAGTTCAGGTTAATTATACATTTCGGAGTAAACATTTCTACAAGTTGTTTGCTTGTAGGTTGAGTCCGATTCTTTTATTTTTATTCAATAAGGGAGTTTATTTGGCATTTACTGACATTCAGACTATAGTTGTATAGTTTGGTTAGTTCAAAAATTATTTGTATTTCCTTTGCTGTTGCTGCTGAAATAAAACTTACCATGCTATGCCACCCTACACCCACACTCGCCCATCCATTTATTCTGTTTGTTGGTTAGGTTGATAGGAGATAGGATTTTAATAGGATTTTGCTATTTAAGTTGGACATAGGAGTATTCCTGACATTACACTTTCATATATTGAAGTGGGTCAGCGTAATATGTTTTTATACTTGCTTCATAGTAGGACCCGCTAACAATTCGGTTGATGTATTCATTAACTGGTTGGCGTAAAATTCATTTCACTAAGCTTTACTTGGTAACGTTCACAATTTGATAAACTGAGATAAATAAGACAACCTGACATTCG
>JYMV01006122.1_pt1 | contig 10049 bp, 3 predicted proteins | sample 338911 | NCBI WGS metagenome assembly JYMV01 (sample SAMN03354496, study PRJNA234377) | hydrothermal vent metagenome | biome: Deep sea; feature: Hydrothermal plumes at the Eastern Lau Spreading Center, Western Pacific Ocean; material: Seawater | place: Tonga | collected 2009 | depth 2000 m m
ACAGGATGTACTGGATGGAATTTACATACCTGAACATTCACCGACAAGAAAGGTAATTTCTTATGCCTCGCTCAGGGAAGCAGATGTAATGTGGAATAAGCGAATTTGGCGAACCATTGACCTAAGAGAGAAGATCAATCACCCGTTTTTTTATCCGCTTGAAGCCAAAAGCAATTTTAAGTCATTGTTTAAGGTTGTTCAGGACGGTATCAATGAGGGTACAATAACCGCTTACGATGTGATTGACGATGAGTTTAAATCGCCATTGACAAAGGATGAGCTTCTGGCGAAAATGTCTTCTGTAGATACACAATACGTGGAGAACTTTGAAACTGGTGAACTGGAAGAGCAGGTGATAATACAAGAGATAGAGTCTGGAGACATGAAACAATATCAGCTAAAAGAAGACTGGTTCTTCGATAATCAGCGGTCTGTCATGGAGGTTAGGATTATTGGAATTAACACAATAACTGCCAAGAAAGATGACTCAGGTAACGAAGTAGGTAAAACTGCTTTATTCTGGATCTACTATCCGCAGGCGAGATATGTTTTTGCAAATCAAGTAGTATTTAATCGCCAAAATGATGCTGAGCGCAGAACCTTTGAAGATATCTTCTGGAAACGCATGTTCAACAGCTACATTCATAAGGAGAGCAATGTATATGACAGAGGGTTGTTTGACTACACAAAGGGTTTGGCCTATCAGCTGGAGGCTGAAAGAATTAAGAAAGATCTCTTTGTAATGGAACATGATCTCTGGAGTTTCTAAGCTAAGAAAAGGCATAATATAAAAAACCCCGCTCATAAATCTATGTGCGGGGTTTTTTTGTGCCCCAATTTCATATTACTAAGCTCCTGCCAGATTAGATAAGCAATAGTTAGAATATTGCAGCCACAGTTTTCGTTTTATAATGGAGTATGAAAACGAAAATATACATAGTCGCGTCTTGTCTTTTTTTGGTTGTACCAATCCAATATACGGAGGCACAGGTTAAAGACCCACCACCAGACTATAGACAAGTGATACAGCCTCATCATCTAAGAGAAGCAGATGTGATGTGGTCCAAACGAATATGGAGGGCGATAGACCTGCGCGAGAAGATGAATCATCCCCTGTATTATCCATTGGAGTCTAAACGCACTTATAAATCCCTCTTTGACGTTGTTAGAGATGGAATATATGAAGGCACCATTACGGCTTATGACCCAATAGATGATGAATTTCTTAATCCAATGACCAGGGCCGAAGTAAAAGCCAAACTGGAAAGCGTTGACACTGTGATGATTCCGAACTTTGAAACTGGTGAACTCGAACCTATGGAGGTCAAAACTACCATAGAATCGAGCGATATGCGGCAGTATCGCATCAAAGAGGACTGGTATTTTGATAAGCAGCTCTCCGTATTTGAACCGCAGATAATAGGTATTCTGCTCGTGGCCGTAAAGAAAGATGAGATGGGCAATGAAGTGGGTAATCAGGCCCTGTTTTGGATATATTATCCCGAAGCTCGTTATGTTTTTGCCAATCAGTTGGTTTATCTCAGGCATAATGATGTTAAGATTACCTATGCCGACCTCTTTTGGAGGAGGTTTTTCAGCAGCTATATCTACAGAGAATCCAATGTATATGACCGGGCAATTAGTGATTACGCCTCAGGCTTGAGCCTTCAGCTGGAATCCAAAAGAATACATGATGTGATGTTCAACTTTGAGCACGACCTCTGGGAGTACTAGCCCCTTGCTGACATCTAGCCTCAATGCGTAAATCTTATGTCTTTAGCTGTCAACTTTGGCATCAAATAATGGTGATCAATTAATAGCCATGTGCGGTTTAAAGCCACAATTCAAAACTGACGGACTCTTGGCAGTAGATTTAGATATATTCAGATATGAAACCTGACGGCAGCGCAGAGCATACCTACTTATTCGGCCGGAGTATGATCACGTAGCCGTTCACCGCGGTCTGATTATTTAGATCCAGCACGTAGAAGTAAGTGTCATTACCCAATTCACGGCCTTTCTCATCAGTTCCATTCCAGCAGTTTTCTATTCCATTGGTAAAGGGGTTGCAATCCTGATAATGATCGCTCTCATACACTTGTTCTCCCCATCGGTTGTAAACGTGTAGCGTTAAGACACCATCTCCCCCTGGTGCAAAGAAATTTCCTATATAGAACACAGAATTTTGTGGTACTTCGGAGGCCGGGTTAAACACATTCGGAATCTTGATTTTTACAACCTTGGGCCGTTGTGTATCATCACAACAACCAAATGTATTACATACAGTGAGTTCGATGTTGTATGTGCCTGAATCTGAGTATGCATGTGATACATTCGGGTTATTCGGGTAGGAATTGAATTTGCCGCTGTTATCATCAAAATCCCATATCAGAATTGAATCCACTCCTAATGAAGAATCGATGCAGATTACGGTTGGTTCCAGCCCTGTGAGGCTTGCTTCAGTTCCGAATGCCGCCAGGGGTGTTGGGTAAATAGCAACAGCACTATCTCTGACAAACACACAGGTAGGACTGAAAGTTACAGATACAGAATAATAGGTGACGAGACTTGTTTCACCCGTACTTTGGTAAGTGTGCGTCACTGAATCTCCGGTTGCTGTAGGACTGCCATCTCCAAAATCCCAAACCAGCGCACTGGAATCATAAGGCAATGTAGAAAAATCTAACTCGGACGAATTAAATGAAGTTGGCAATACCGGACAACCCGAAAATGTGTCAAGAGGCAAATCAAAGACCACTATGTATTGAGGTTTATACACTTCATATTTACAGGTGTCCTGTCCACTTATTAACCATGCACCAAAGGTTACATTATAAATGCCCGGGTTGGCATAATAATGCGTTGGTTCATTAAAAGTTCCTGTCGTACTATCGTACATTCCTGCTGGTATAAGATCAGATGCTGCACCAATGATAGTATCGCCGTCACCAAAATCCCACCAGTAGTAGTCGATTGAGTCGGTTCCAAATGAGCTGTCGATGAAGGAGACTATTCTCGGTCCACAAACTATGTCATTGGCAAAGTATCCCAATAAAGGCCCGGGTACCGTTATCGGCGGCAAGGGATACTGATAAGGGCATCTTTGGCCGGTAGAATCTGCCGGATCTTCTAATTGCAGAATAGGCTGGAACGTACCTCCCTGCGTGTAATAATAAGTTATAACAGTTGTATCTGTAACCGGTGCGCCGGTTATTGCTCCCAGGGTGACCGAAGTAGAACCTCCGTCTCCGAAGAAAATGGTTATGATGTCAGTATTGAAAGTTGTTATGGTGAATGTAACCTTGTATGGCGCACAACCACCCGAATCCACTACAGATGTATCCAGCAGAATAGGGCCTCTTACCACAATGTAATCGGGTTTATAGAGTGTGTCCGTGCAGTTGTTGGGGGGGCCGGTTGTTACAATAACGCCTATATCATATTGACCGGGAAATTGATAAGTATGCGTGGCCGATGTATCCGATGTGGTTGTACCACTGCTGTCTCCAAAGGTCCACGTCCATAGCACAACATCAGAGCTGGAATTGTCAACCAACGTAAAGATATTCGGGCACAGCGTATCGATATCTGCAATTTCAAAATAGAAATCAGCTACGGGCTTTTCAATGGTAACTACAACTGAAGCGGTATCCCTGCACCCATTTGCGTCTTCTATAGTTAAGGTAACCCTAAAGTTTGTTGTGGTATCCACCGTGAATATATGTGAAGCAGAATTGATGCTCGTTGTATCGACACTCGTTCCATCACACCAATCCCAATAATAAGTCACAGGGCTACCCGTAGAAGTGCTGATGAATGTCAGTGGTGATCCGCTGCAAATTGTAGTCTGTGTTGGTGTAAAACTCGCATTTGGGCAGGTGGTAATAATCGGAACGGATTGTACTGGATTCTGATTTACACAGCCGTTCTCGTCAGTAATGTTAACCGTTGGGTTCCAGGTGCCACAAAGCGTGTACTGATGTGGAGGTGAAACAGGAACATTGGTAGTGTCAGTGGCTGTGCCATCTCCATAGTTCCATATCCATTGCATCACCTGTAAAGGGTATGTGACCGTATCCGTAAAGGTAACGACTAAGGTATCCTGTATAATATCCTGCACACAACCCGTGGTTGTATCCGGTATAATTGAAGGTATAGGGTTCTCGTTTACAACAACCTGGTGAGTAACACTGTCTTTACATCCAAACTGGTCGGTAATTACCATTTTTACATCGTATGTTCCAGGATCACAGTAGATATGGTTAACCTGCTGATAAGATCCTGTCATTGATCCTCCAGGCGCACAAACAGATGGCAGCGTATTTGGAGGAATCGGATTGTTGATGAAAGGGAACGGTGGAGAGATCAAAATAAATCCATCTCCAAAATCCCAAACTCTTTGAACCGCATCATATATCGTCGTTGTTATATCTTCAAAGAAGAAGGATCCCGGGACACAATCGGCCGTATCTCCCCCAAAGGGAGCATTGATTGTGAACTCCGTTTCTATATGGGATATGAATATATTTTGTGAAGTGGAATCGACGCATATGGAGTCAGGACACCCCACACATACTTTCCAGGTGTATAGCCATATGATTTTTGTTCCTGGCGTTCCATAGGTATGATGAAATTTAATCGCTCTTCGTCGTTCGGGCTCGAAAATTGAATCAGGAGGGTCGATAATAGTATCAGCAGGAATGTACATGCTGTCGCAAAAGCCAGATAATATGGTGTCAGCAGGTACAAAGGTCGTATCCGGAGCAGTCGTGTCCGCCTCAACGGTATCAATACCGAAACAATTGGTGTCCGCCGGCACGAAATAAGTCACCGTATCAATCCATATTGAATCCCAAATAACGTTAAAGGTATCCGTGCCAATCACCACCATATTGGGTGTTGTCGAAGTAATTGTATCGCGAGATCCAATCAGCAATGTATCTGGTTGGTAGAGAATCTTTGTTGTATCTATCGAAATGGAATCATTGGGTATATAGGATGACAGCTGGTCGCCATAAATCGTTACAATAGGATATTGCGGAATGGTATCAACTGACAACGGAACGTCAAATAAGGTAGAGCAACCAAACAGCGTAGATGATAGCGGAGTTAAAACATATTGCTCGGACATCCAAACCGTCCAGGTAGTATCGATGATCGTATCGATCAGTGGTTGGATATGATAAACGTACTCTACAATTGTCGTGTCATTGTTTCTAATGACACATGTTGTTGGCATACCTAGCCAATGTATATAATCACCTTCAAAGAAGAAGGTCTCGACCGGTGGATCCGGTGGAACCATTGTGTCGGGCGTTGTGAACGTATCTGCAGGGTGGACGACAAACCAGGTGGTGTCACAGGCAACAGTATCACCAGCCTTGAAGAAGATCGTATCCAATGGGAAGATGGCTGTATCTCCATCAGTAAATAAGGTATCATAGTTCACAATAAAGGTGGTGTCGAAGGGATACGTGGTGTTTGTATCTCCCATGTTCCATACCCAGCTCTGAGCACCTTTCGTGGTGTCACGCACCTCAATCATCCACCCGCCTGTGGCGAGCGAGTCTTCCCAGCAAAAGAAATTATTTCCAATGAAACCTCCAGAGTCTTCAATGTAAACCTGCACATTAAATTCGGGTCTTGGTTCGAGCACCTCTATCAAGCTATCCCTAAATACCTGATCGGATTCGCATTTGTTAAAAATGGCAATAAGGCTAACATCAAAGAACCCTGTGTTGGTAGAATAGGTGTAAGAAGGATCCTGAATCTGATCCGTGCCCCCATCTCCAAAATCCCATGCCCATTCATTGGCAAAGCTGGAGGATAGATCAGTAAATTCGACGGCAAAGGGATGACAACCCACTGTATCATTGACGGTAAAAGCTACCTGAGGCACCATACCCACATCTACCTGACACGGCCCCCCTAAGACTATACAAACCGCAGTTTGATTTATGGTAATCGTATCCGTACAGCCCCGGGAAGTCTCAATTGCCAGGGTCACGATAAATGTTCCTGTATCTACGTAAATATGGGTGGGGTTATTATAGGTACAGGAGGTCAGGCAATTATTGGTTGTATCCGGCATGACGGAGTCAGGGCCAGGACCTATAATGGTATATCCATCTCCAAAATCCCAATACCACGATACGATGCTGTCATCAATGAGCGTTGTGTCGTAACTACTTAAGTCTGCAAAATTTACCCTGAGCGGAACACATCCGGCAGCCACAAATGGCAAGACGAGGTTGGATGTATCCATTATCGTATCTGCAAAAAACTCAGCAATGGGTTTTGTTATACAAACCAGGTCGTCCATGATTGCCGTATCGACACAACCATTAATATCGGTAACAATCAGCGAAATATTATAGCAACCGGTATCGGTATAAATATTCGTAAATGACGAATCAGTGTAATCAGTCGACCAATCATAGAATCCCGGGCCAGGATTGGTCCAGTTATCTATATCCCAGATCCAGGATACGGCTCCATTTGTCGTATCTGAGAAGGTAACCGGAAACGGATAATCACAGGCTACTACAGTATCTACAATGAATCCAACATTGGGCTGAGGATAGATAATAACATCTGTACAATTAATAACCGTATCCGTACACCCAAAAACGTTAGAGACTACCAGCGCAATGCAGGGATTACCAGGACTAGGGTAATAATGTCCTACGTTAGGCCCTGTTGTGGATTCTATGGTAAAAGTACCGGGGCCATCGTAATTAAAATCCCATAACCATGAGTTGGGCGGTTGCAGGGAGTTGGTGGTGTCAATAAAGGTCACAATTTGGCTTCCGCAACCGATAGAATTGGTTGTGGTAAAACCAGCCTGAAGTTCGAAATCATCTATTCTAACCGTTTGAGTGGTAGTATCGGTGCAACCGTTGGCATCTGTAATAATAAGCGTTACAATGAATGTACCCGCACTGGTGTAGGTATGAGTAGTTGGATTTCCTGTATCCGTATTGCTATCACCGAAATCCCAGCCCCATTGGGTAATCAGCGTATCTCCCAGCGTTGAGTTATCCGTGAAGGTAACCTGCTCATTGGGATTACAGGAGATAATGGGTGGGAAGCCGCCTAAATTAGGTGACATAGTAAAATCCGCGACAGGAACCTTATGAACGGTAATGTATTGAAATTGGGTAGACGTATCTGAACAACCGTTGTCGTCAACTACTTGCAAGGTTACGTCCCATGTTCCTAAAGAAGTGGGAGGGTAGGTATAACAAGGGTCCTGAGTGCCGGTACTGGACCCAGCGTCTCCGTACGTGTATAACCAGTTGATGATCGTTCCGTCTCCAACCGTAGATTGATCCGTAAAACACACGGTGAAAGGCGCACAGCCCTCCTGATCATTCACCGTGAATGCGGCAGTTGGGAGTGCATAAACAACCACATTAATTATTGCGGTGTCACAATTTCCTGTGAGGGCAGGGCCGTCACAGACCGTAAGTACTACCTGATAGGTTCCAGGGCCAGTTACGAGGTAATTAGCAAATACTGTTGGATCACAAGTATTGTTCGTTGCCAGCCCATCACCAAAATCCCAAAAACAGGAAACCGCGCCAACCGTACAGTTACTGAATTGAAAAGTTGGCAGATCGGCACAGGCGGTAATTGAAAGCACAGATGCGCATGGAGTAGGCTGGGCGATTGCTTCGTTAGGATTATTTGCCAAGAGCACTGTTAAACACAGCAAAGAGGCAATATATTTGAATCTCTCAATCATCGGTTATTTTTTTCCGCCAGAGACGGACTACTATTTTTATTTCTTTTTCTTTTTCTTCTTCTTTTTCTTTTTCTTCTTCTTCTTCTTCTTCTTGGATTTTTTGTCTGAGCCTGCCGAAGGGTCTTCCTTCTCTTCCTCTATATCATCCTCTCCCTTCTCTTTACCTTTCTTTTTCTCTTTTTGCTTTTCACCCCCCGAGCCTGCCGAAGGGTCCTTTTTTTGTTCTGGCTCTGATTCATCTCCACCGGGTTCAATAATCGGTTCCATGTTAATACGTTTAAGAATCTTCATGGCTTTCTTCATGGGGATGATTTCACCTTCCTTAATAGCAATAACCTCTGCTTTCCTGAACTTTGGCTTCAAGTCAGCCGCCAGAGCCACAGCTGCACCGTAAGAGATTGTGGTGCCTGTCATCACATATACAAACTCCTTCTTGGTCCTCATTTCTTCAATACCTTCCGTAACTCCCTTGAATGATTTTGAGCTCATTCTCTTCTTTTTCTCAGAAGAGAATATTTTCACCTTAAACTCAATAGGATTTTCCCCGAAACCCATCGTTGTGTTTTTGTCGAGAATGCGCACGGTTACCCCGACATTGGCAAATGCCGTATTGCTATATCCAGCTTCCAGGAAAAAGCCCAGGTGAGGATCATACATATATCGCAACCCAACAAAGGCCCCATAGTTGAGTCCATTCTTATTGGGCTTCTTGTATTCGCCCAGATCGTTGCCTTCAGCAACTCTGTTGCCGTTTTCATTGTAGAGTAAGTCTTTTTCATTATCCAAAAAAGGAAAGGTTGAAGTGGCAGCTGTGTAACCTAACATAGCTGAAACATACAAGTCGAAGTACTGTACATTTAAGAAAAATGATGGGCTAAAAAAGTGGTAGGTGCCCCGCAGCCCGAAGTTAAGGTAGTTATGCTTGTAGTTTTCCTTGTTCGCATTAAAATAGTAATTGCTGTCATAGAGCTGTTCATCTGCTATCACCTTTTCAATGAAGTGGCCAAGATAACCCCCAACACTAAACTTTTCACCAATTACCTTCTCACCAGAGATAGTAAAAGGAACAGAATAAGTTTTGACACTTAAAAAAGATACACCTAAATTAAAAAAGAGAGATTTGAACTCGTGCGCAAAGATAGTTGGCGGCTCATTGGCCTGAAGTGCCAGGTCCATTTCTCTAAATTGCAAATTGAATTTCTCCTTTTCCAACAGAGTCGGGTTTCCGAGGCTTGCCTGATCCGCATATTTTAATCTCTTTGCAACCTCGTCCGCTGTATTTTGGTCTGTTGTTGTCTTATCTTTCTCGTATTTAGTTCTAACTTTTGCAGGAATGGTGCTTTTCTTTAGCTGTGCAGCGTAGAAATCCTGTAATCTATAGAGCTTCTTGAGTTCTTTGTCAGAGACATTGTCATCGGATTTCTGCCCCAGTACCTGAGCGCTGGGTGCTACAATCAGGATTGTCAGCAAAAGTGAAAACGATACAAAAAGACCTTTTTTCATCTGTTTATAATTGCTTTTCAATGGTCAGACAGAACTCTCTAATATTCATCATTCTCCATATTATATAGCTGGCCCCATCTTGTTTCATGATGAAAAGCCCGCTAAAAGGCTACTCTGTAAAAACGAAGGCCAAATATAATTAAAATTTTTCTTCTCCTGATGTATGTTTCTGGCCGCAGGTACAGACCTATCAGATATTCCAGTATTATAACCCCTACAGATCAAAGCACGCTCAAAGTTAGCGTCGGGTATTAAGGTTGTTTGTGCGCTTAGTGCGTGGCTCAAAAGAACCGCTGTAAATAATGTGATCAGTGTTTTTATGCCTTTTGGTTATTTCTGTTTTTATTCTTTAATGATCTTTTGCGAATACACCCTTCCTTGCTCATCCGTTGCCTTGAGCAAGTAGATGCCTCTTGAAAGCCCAGAGGTGTTAAGCGTATAGGTAGCAGAGATCTCTTGATCCAATAGCAGCTGCCCCTGTGTGTTGTACAGATTTAGTGTAGAAGGGTGTTCTGTTTCTATTACCAGGTAGCTGGCAACAGGGTTTGGGTATAGGTTTAAAGAAAGGCTGTGTTCTGGTATACCCGTGGTAGTTGAAGAACAAGGGTTGTTGCAGTTGTTGATGAAGGAAGCAGTGGAATCAAATGCTATTCCTGAGCCCCATGCTGTTATGGCAATGGCCACATCATCTACTTCTATGCAAGTTAAATTAGGATTCGCAATACCACTTGTAAGATGCCAAACGGCGGGATCTAACAGATTTGTATTTTTAATATTTAAACAGGTCAGCTGATTAGAT
>JYMV01009167.1_pt1 | contig 10049 bp, 4 predicted proteins | sample 338911 | NCBI WGS metagenome assembly JYMV01 (sample SAMN03354496, study PRJNA234377) | hydrothermal vent metagenome | biome: Deep sea; feature: Hydrothermal plumes at the Eastern Lau Spreading Center, Western Pacific Ocean; material: Seawater | place: Tonga | collected 2009 | depth 2000 m m
AGCATTCCTAGAATACCGCCTACAGATGCACCGAGCAATACCAAAATTATCACCAAAATCGGATGCAGGCCCACACTTCCACCCATTATATAGGGAGATACCACCAAATTATCGATGAGCTGAACGATGGCAAAAACCAACATTATAAGAAGAACATAAATGAAGTGAATAGGCATTGTCTGATCTGTTACCAGATAGACTATCACAGCGGGAATCATTCCCGCAATTGGTCCAACAAAAGGAATAAGGTTGAAAAGTCCTGCTCCTATCCCAATGAGAATGGTGTAGGGAATTGAAATCCCCGTAATCCACTGCAAAATGTATAACCCAATTATTGATGTAACTCCAACGGAGGTGGCTGCAATTAACTGACCACGGATGTAGGCTTGAATTTGCAGTGAAATTTTATCCAGCATTCCCTTGGCAGTGCCATAATGTTCTCCTGGTACAGCATGTAAAAATGAGTGGGTAAACTTTTTTCCATCCAGTAAAAATATGACCATGAATACGATGATTATTAAGAAAGAGAGAAAAGCTGACCCTAAAGCAAAAGCCAGAGAACCTGCACCGCCAATAAATGATTTAATATGTGATAATCCCGTTGCCCAAATTTCTGAAAATGCAGAGTCCAACTGAGTTGTTACATCTGTATAAAAATCAAATAAAAATGAAGGTAAAATACTTTCTATTACTATTGTGAGTTTTGTCTGAAATTTTGCCAGAGTTGCCATTGAAAGGGAGGACTGCAGGGCTACAATTTGGTTGCCAATTATTGGGAAAAGGGAACTAGAAAGAAAGATCAAAAACACCAGCAGAAATGTTATTACAATCATCACCGACCAATTATGATTCCCCGTCAATTTTTCTACTTGCCGAACTACAGGGTGAAGAATAACACGACCTAAAAAGGCAAATACTAACATGAGAAGTATTGGGGCAGTATGTTCCCAAAAAATGAAAACAATTGCGAGAGGAACCAGCCACCAGATATTGCGAATAATAAAAAGAGAGGGTTTATTCATAATAAATATTAATAAATAATTCCAATATATCTTTACTTTTTAAACTAATTCTGTAAATTTTATTTTCCTATCAATAAAATATTTTACAACAATACTTTTTTGAAATATCAGTATAGGAATTTTTATATTGTCACTTTTTAGAACATCTCGCCTTTTCTTTAAAAGGCTCAAATGACTCAATATCCACATCCAAGATCTTAAAATCGCAAAGGCATGACCCCAATTAAAAGTAATTACCTCTTTCAATAGGGAAATAAATTCCAGAAATAACCGGGGAAAGAGTAGCCTTATTGGTGTCATTTTTGGGTAATTTGTCAGAAGAAGAATCAGACTATTTCTATAATTCAGGTAGGTTTTTTTGGGGGATGAAACCGGAAGAGTTACTGCCCCATGGTGATAAATGACGGATGCTGGCTCAACCCAAATCTCATTTCCCAGCATTTGAGACTTCCAATGGTAATCAATTTCTTCCATATGAGCAAAAAGAATCTCGTCAAATCCACCTACTTTATCAAAAACATTCTTTCGAGTAAGGAAAGCCGTTCCAGATGCCCAGAATATTTGAATAGATTCATCATATTGACCTTCATCTTTTTCAACCGTACTGAAAATCCGGCCCCGGGCAAAGGGAAAACAATATTTATCCATAAATCCACCGCAGGCACCGGCATAATCAAAATAATCCCTATTATCATAATTCTTTATTTTGGGCTGAACGGATGATATTTTTGGATTGGACTCCATCATTTTAACCAGGCAATCAATCCAATCGGGTTCATGGGTAGTATCATTATTCAAAATGAGCAGATATTCCCCTGCAGTATGCTGAGCGCCGAAATTGCAGCCGCCAGCAAAGCCGCGGTTATATTCGGACTGGATGAGATTTATGCCTGGAAAGTTTGTTTTGATAAACTGCACCGAGCCATCTGGCGAAGCATTATCTACAACAATGATTTCCAGATTGGGATAGGAACATTTATTCAGCGAAGTAAGGCATTCACCAAGAATATCCGTGCCGCCATAATGGGGAATCACCACTGACACCAATGGGTGAGTGGAACTCTGGGACATTATTGAGCGGGTGGTGTTAGAATAGACAGCCAGTCAATTGCTTGGGAATCATTGGGGTGAGAGCGCAGCCAGAGTTCTAATACTTCCACAGCTTCAGATCGGCGTTCCGCTTTTGCATAAGCTTGTACCAAAGTATAGAGAAAATCAGGAATGTAAGGATATTCATCAAATAAATTCTCATAATGTTCAATTGCAGCATCGTAATCCTTAAATTCATTCATATATATCTGACCAATATACATTTGTGTTTCCAAAGAGATGTCCTTGCGCTGCTGCACAGATTTCAGACGATTTTTCAATTCTTCAGGTTTCCCGGCCTGCATATAAATTCTACCAATTTGAATATCCAACTCTGCATCAGTTGTGGGAATAACATTTTGGGGGAAATAATTATCCATCTTATCTAAAATATCCAAGGTCTTCGCTTTTCCACCCTCATCTGAAGAATACAGATTTTGTAAACCAATCTGTAGAAAACTGGATCTATAATTTTGAATTAGGCGCTGGATGTTTTCATTAAAATATACGTCTCCATTATCCAGGTTAGTATAGCGGTAAATACCCTTTCCTGCATTAATATGATTCCAATAATCATCAGGGTTGATAATTTTTTGTGACGAATCGGGAGCCTCGGTGATATTCTGCACCATGCGGTCATAATTCAGCCTGGGCATGGATGTACTTTTAGGGGATTCCTCAAATGTGACTCGATATACCAACCCCTCCATCTCCAGATAATTATCTAATCCCATTCTATTATTTGGTGCTACTGTAACTGCAAAATAAATGGGGCGGTCTTTTATAGCATCCTCAATAATTTGAAGAATCATAATATCCTGTACCCGCAGATAATTACTGAGCTTAGGGCGAATTTGCCAACTGATTTGGTTTTCACCATCTTTAATTTGGGCGTCAACCGGTCCCCATTTACTCAGAATACCAAAATTTGAAACCGAATAGCTAGTCCCATATTGGGCTTTGGTGTATTGATTATACTGTGCTTTTAATTCTGGCCAGATTTCTGTCCATTTATTCAGGGCGTATGCCGTCCCAAAAACAGGGTCAAGCTTAGCAATATTTTCGTCCTTAAGGTTTAGTTTTATTTTAGGCTCTTTATTTTTCAGCTGTTCAATATACCAAGGTGTATTCAGCAGACTGAGGTTCACCACGCGCACATCCTTACGCACCCCTTCTACTTCCTGAATATACCAAAGCGGGAAAGTATCATTATCGCCATTGGTAAAAATAATGCCGTTGGGCTCACAGGAGTTCAGCATATTATAAGCATAATCCCAGGCTACATAATTACCATCACGGTTATGTTCTTTAAAATCCGTTGCCAGCATGGTAAATGGCATGACAACAAAAATAATTCCGGTGAGACCAATGGAAACAAAAGCAGCGATTTCTACTCCCTCCAGCCACTCTTTTATTTTCTCCTGAAGCGCTGCTACACCCATGCCAATCCAAATTGAAAAAGTGAAGAAACTGCCCACATAGGAGTAATCCCTCTCTCGAGGTTGAGGATCATATTGATTCAAATATAAAATGATCATAATACCCGTAGCCAAAAATAAAGAGAGCACTGCCAAGGCTCGCTTCCAATCTCTGGTAAAATGAAATATCATTCCAAATATACCAAAAAGCAAGGGGAACGGAAGGCCATACCTACCCCAATCCACTCCTCGTAATTTTTTAATGACATCCCCTTTTAATGTGACTAATTCCCAACTTCGCTCTTCATGATTTTCCTTTCCCACAAACTGCCAGGCAAAATAACGGAGATACATTTCCTTAATTTGATAATTCCAGAGAAAATTCAATTCTTCACTGGTGGTGGGATTACTTTTATTAGTAGTCCAACGATTGGAGTAAGAACATTCAGCTCTTCCCATAGTAAAAGCAGGATTCAAAATTTCCCAGTCGCCATACTGATCCCTGTTCATATATGCCAATGCACCTTTAATAGTATCTGGGTTGTTTTCATTTATATTGGGATGTTGTGAGGCTCGGATAAATATGGTGGTGTACGTTGAAAATCCAATAAGGATCAATACCAAACAAGCCAAAATAGTAGAAAGCTGATTATGATTTTTCCAGACAGCATAGGCAGTTGCAGAAAAGATAAGCAGCACTATAATAATGGGGAAATTTAATCCATAACTATTGGCTAAATTGGGGATACCCTTTATAATTCCCAAGTAAATCACCATAAAAGTAAAAAGGGTAATTCCCATGGTGGCTATAAAGGTGCCTACCTTAAATTCATATTTATTAAAATATACAATGAGAGCAATAAACGGAAGAGCGAGAAGATTCAGCAGATGAATACCAATAGCTAATCCGAACATATAAGCGATAATGAGAATATACCTAACATTGCCGGCATGGCCTGAATTTGTGCTCCATTTTAAAATGAGCCAAACCACTATACTGGTAAAAAAGGTGGATATGGAATATACTTCGGCTTCAACGGCATTAAACCAGTGGGAGTCAGTAAAGGCAAAAGTAAGCGCCCCAATAATTGCACTGCCATAAGTAATGAGGAAGTCGGGCCAGGTTTTTGCCTTACCATGCCACTCTTCAATAAGCTGGACAATAATGAGATATAAAAACATCACAGCAAATGCGCTGAAAATAGGAGATATGAGATTTACCCTTGCCCCAGTATCGGCGAAAATTGGGAGCTGAGAAAAGAAATTTCCCAGAAGGAGAAAGAAGGGAGTTCCCGGAGGATGGGGAACCCCCATAATTACGGAGGTGGCAATAAATTCACCGCAATCCCAAAAGGATGTGGTAGGAGCCATTGTCATAATATATACCACCAATGAAAATACAAAAACTATAGCTGCTAATATTTTGTTGAGATTATTCATTTTTACCTTTTTGAATTAACTGATATTTACAAACTCTAGCATGTGCCTATAGTTTTCTTTAAATTGTTTTCTAATGTTTTGATGTTTATCAAGCTGCAGTTTGGGGTCATATTCAACCATTTCGAATGCACGCTTTCGTGTTTGTCTAATGATAGGACCATCTTCTACAAAATTAGCAATTTTTGATTTAATATATCCATGTTGTCGTGTTCCAAAGAACTCTCCCGGACCTCTCAATTTAAGGTCTTCATCCGATATCTTAAAACCATTGCTTGTAGATTCCATTACTTTTAATCTATGCTCTGCTTCAGGCGATTTACTATTTTTCACTAACACACAATATGATTGGGAACTACCTCTTCCAATTCGCCCTCGCAGCTGATGGAGCTGTGTCAGTCCAAACCGATCTGCATTTTCGATAACCATCACGGTGGCATTGGCGATATCAATTCCCACCTCCACAACGGTGGTGGCCACAAGACATTGAATTTCATTATTTGCCATGGCTGCCATCTGTTCATCACGGGTTTTCTTTTTCATTTTCCCATGGATGTAACCCACTTTATAATCTGCAAACACCTTTTTACTTAAATTTTTAAACCCTGTATCTGATGCTTTCCAATCCATTTTTTCGGATTCTTCAATAATGGGATAAATAACAAAGCATTGATGGCCTGCATCCATTTCCTTTTTCATAAAATCATAAACTTGATCCATTCGCGCTGGTTCCACAACTTTTGTAATAATGGGTAGACGGTTTTTCGGTAGTTCATCAATAATAGATATATGCATGTCACCATGGATAGTAAATGCCAATGTTCGTGGTATAGGTGTAGCAGTAAGAGCCAATACTTCTGGAGAATACCCCTTATCAATAAGAGCTTTCCGCTGTTCTACTCCAAAACGATGCTGCTCATCCACAATAATCATTCCTAAATCTTGAAAAGTCACACCTTCCTGAATGAGCGCATGGGTTCCAACAACCAATTGTATTTCGCCCGCTTCTAATTCAGAATACACCTTCTCTTTTTCTGCTTTTTTCTGATTTCCAATGAGTAGGGCAATTTTAATGTTGGCTGGTTTACAAAATTGTAAAAAACTGGAATAATGCTGCTCCGCCAAAATTTCCGTAGGAGCCATCACTGCTACTTGGGAACCGTGACTGATAACAATGGCTGCTGCCAGTACTGCCACGATAGTTTTTCCAGAACCCACATCGCCCTGGATGAGACGATTCATTGGACTTCTTCTGGCCAAATCACTGCGAATTTCTTTGAGCACATTAATCTGGGCATCGGTTAAGGTGAAGTCCAGGCTTTTAAAAATATCCTTTTCATATTTACCCCGCTGGGAAAATACCCGACCTGAATTTTCTTCCTTAGCTTGACGTTTAAGTGCCATGAGGAGTTGAAGAAAAAAATGCTCATCATATTTGAGACGGTATATAGCATTTTTTAAACTTGGTTTGTCATCGGGCTGATGAACTTGTTCCAATGCTTCATGGAGGGATAATAGTTTTTCTTCATCTCGAAATTCAGGGGTAAAATAATCCTCAATTTCCTCCAAAACCAATTCCAGGGCTACATTAATAATTCTTCTAAATCCACGCCCTTCTAATCCAACAGCTTTTAATGCTGCGGTGGATGGATATTGGGCTAAAATTTTCCCTGTGTTTACAGGATCTTCCCCTTCTTCCAGAATATCAAATTCCGGGTGAATAATTTGAAATCCCTTCCGGAATTCCATTTTCCCAAATACGGCAATGGAATCCCCTTCTTGAAATTTATCTACAATCCATGAAATGCTATTAAACCAAACACAGGTGAGATATCCCGTTGGGTCGTTTAGGGTCATTTGAAAGAAACGTCGACGTCGTGCCTGCTGCATACCAAATGAAGCAATCTTTCCGATGATGACTGCCTCTTCACCTATTTTAACTTCACGTATATTTTTGATATTGGTGCGATCTAAATATCGGCGAGGAAAATGATGTAGGAGCTGCCCCACATTTTCAATGCCATATCTTTTAAGGGCACCCCCCCTTTGTGGACCAACCCCTTTCAGGTAGGTTATATCTGTAGTGAGATTGGTTTGATAATATGTGGTTGCTGAAGTCATCAGCGGTTAATTTCGGTAATTATTAAATAAATTTAATTTTGTAATGAATTCAAATTTTCCTGCAATTTTGTTAAATCAGCTTGATAATTCTGCATTTTATTCCGCTCATGGGTGATAACATTTTCCGGTGCGCGCTCAACAAAATTAGCATTGTCTAATTTTCTGCTCACAGCATTTAGCCTTCCCTCCATATCCTGAATTTGCTTTTCCAATCGCTCAACTTCCTTACTAATGTCAATTAATCCCGCAAGGGGAACAAATAGTTCTAATCCCTTTACTACAGCGGTTGCAGATTGAGCGGGCTTTTCTGTTTTTTCTCCATAATGTATTGCATCTAATTTTGCCAGTCTTTGGATGTAATTTTCATTTTTGCAAAGTGTATCACATGTGTTTTTGCTACCCCTTATAGAAAGGTCAGCTTCTTTAGCTGGGGATACATTCAAACTGGCTCGAATATTTCTTACTGCAGAAATCACGTCCATTAAAATTTGGACATCCTGTTCCACATCATTATTTATCCATTTTGAATCAGATAAAGGCCATGTCTCTGAGATTAACAATTTCTCCTCCGGATTTTTAAATGATGCCCATAGCTCTTCTGTAATAAATGGAGCGTAAGGATGGAGGAGTTTCAGGATGATTCGCATGACATGTACCGATAAAATCTGAGCGGTTTTTCTGTCTTCTGCATCATCCCCATAAAATCGGGTTTTAGCAAATTCAATATACCAGTCACAAAAATCGGCACGAGTAAAATCATACACTTTTTTAATAGCTTCATTCATTTTATATTCTGAATAGGCATTATCCACCGCGTCAATTACATTGTTTAATCGAGAAAGTATCCAACGGTCGGTAGAATCTAATTTTTTATCATCCAGAGCAGAGAGGTTTTCCGGCAGGTCATCATCCAAGTTCATTCGAATAAAACGGGCAGAATTCCAGAGTTTATTCATAAAATTTCTGCCTTGCTCCAGCCGTTCTTCACTGAAAAGAATGTCTAATCCCTGAGGGGCAATCATCAATATAGATACCCTCACCGCATCTGCTCCATATTTTTCAAACAAGTCCAGAGGATCGGGAGAATTTCCCAGGGATTTACTCATTTTTCGGCCTTGATCATCGCGGATAATTCCGGTGAAGTACACATTAGAAAAAGGGATTTCCTTTTTGAAATACAAGCCTGCCATAATCATGCGTGCCACCCAGAAAAAGATAATATCGGGTCCAGTGACCAAATCCTGTGTGGGGTAGAATTTTTTTAGGTCCTCCGTTTTTTCTGGCCAACCCAATGTGGCGAAAGGCCAAAGCCAAGAGCTGAACCAGGTATCCAATACATCCGGATCCTGTACCAAATCTTTACTCCCGCAGGTAGGACAACTTTCCGGCGTTTCTACTGATACAATAGGATGCCTGCAATCCAGCTGACACTTACCAATATCGTTCCCCCTGCAATACCATACCGGGATGCGATGTCCCCACCAAAGTTGTCGCGAGATACACCAATCTTTAATATTCTCCAGCCAGTGATTATAGGTCTTCACCCAGCGTTCAGGATATATTTTTACTTTGCCATCTTTTACCACTTCAAGGGCCGGTTCTGCCAAAGTCTGCATTTTTACAAACCACTGTTTTGAGAGATAGGGCTCAATAACTGCATCCGTTCGCTCTGAATGCCCTACGGAATGTTCATAATCTTCTGTTTTGTCTAAAAGCCCTAAAGACTCCATTTCTGCCAAAACCTTTTTCCGGGCTTCATACCGATCCAATCCCTGAAATTCCTTAGGAGCATTTTCATTTAGTGAAGCATTGGCATGGAATATATTGATAATGTCCAGATTGTTGCGTTCACCCATATCAAAATCATTGGGGTCATGAGCCGGAGTAACTTTTACACAACCTGTTCCAAATTCCATATCCACATAATCGTCTGAAAAAATGGGAATTTCTCGATTTACAATGGGGAGGAGAACCGTCTTTCCAACCAAATCTGTGTAGCGATCATCTTTAGGATTTACCGCAACACCTGTATCCCCCAGCATGGTTTCAGGGCGGGTAGTAGCCACGACCAAATGACCACTACCATCACTAAGCGGATAACGAAAATGCCAGAGGTGTCCTTTAGTGTCTTTGTGAATAACCTCTTCTTCAGAGAGGGCTGTCTGTCCTTCTGGATCCCAGTTGATAATGCGTTCACCGCGGTAAATCAAGCCGTCATTATAAAGCTGAACAAATACCTTCATTACTGCTTTTGAGTAGTCCGCATCCATGGTGAATTTTTCACGGTCCCAATCACAGGAAGCGCCCAGTTTTTTTAGCTGCTGGAAAATAATACCACCGTATTTTTCTTTCCACTTCCAGGCATGATTTAGAAATTCTTCCCTACCAATCTCCCGTTTATTAATGCCCACTTCTTTGAGCATTTTGGTTACTTTGGCTTCAGTGGCAATGGAGGCATGGTCCATCCCCGGTAACCATAAGGTAGATTTTCCCTGCATACGGGCACGACGGACAAGCACATCCTGAATGGAGATGTTGAGCACATGCCCCATGTGCAGAATGCCGGTAACATTTGGCGGGGGAATCATAAGCGTAAAACTGTCAGATCCATTTTCGGCAGGTTTACAAGCCCCTGATTGTTCCCAGATTGGATACCACTTTTCCTCTACCTGAGCAGGACTATAAACCGTGCTCAATTCTTTTTCAGATGTTTTTATTTCCGGCATTTTGAAAGCTAATGTGTGAAATACTAGTTTTGAATGAAGGGAAAGTTTACTGAGTTTTGAGGATATTCTAATAAATATAGATTACTATTGAAATTACCACAGGGATGCGGAGTCACAGAGTTTTAAAACACCCCCCCCCCTCAAGATGGTAGTTTTGTGCTACAAAAGGAAGAGTTACTTTTTAATGGATAGTTCGTAAATGATGGTTCCAGCCATTAAGAAAAAACTCAAATACA
>JYMV01017429.1_pt1 | contig 10049 bp, 18 predicted proteins | sample 338911 | NCBI WGS metagenome assembly JYMV01 (sample SAMN03354496, study PRJNA234377) | hydrothermal vent metagenome | biome: Deep sea; feature: Hydrothermal plumes at the Eastern Lau Spreading Center, Western Pacific Ocean; material: Seawater | place: Tonga | collected 2009 | depth 2000 m m
CAGAAGCGCATGACGAAGGTCTAGATGCATTTTTCTTAGAGGTGCTAGCCAAACCCGCAAAAAGAACTAAAAAACCTGAATCAGAAAAAGAAACTGAAGATTTCTTAGATTAAGTTTTCCATTGTTGACGAGACAGAAGCGAAATTTTTGTAATTTATAAGGAATAAATAGTATTCATCACATTTCTTGCGTATTCTTGATATGCGTCTAAGCTAGACGTCTCTTCTTGAAATATGATTGGTTTGCCAAAAGATATCGTTAATTGCTTAAATATCACCTTTTGATTCCAATCTATATGCATTGGTATAACCGACCTGCCAGATTTGTCAGATAAATAACCAACACCTGGTCGTATATAACCTTGTTCGCGCTTAATTGTTATTTTTCCTTCTGGAAAAAACATCACTATCTTCCCATCTCTTAGTTTTTCAATGCTACTTGATAAAAATTGCTCTAATGTCCAGCCACTTTTCGCAATAGGAAAAGATCCAAACATCTTAAGAAAGGGTTTTAAATACCATTTGTCATAATAGATCTCACTCGTTAAAAAGTAGACTGGAATCAAGCGTATAAAGATAGAAAAAGGTAGTGCGCATAGGAGAAATGGGTCTATTCTGGATGGGTGGTTAGAGGCTAAAATAAACGACCGTGCCGGAATATGTTCTAGACCAGTAAGCTTCGGTCGCAATAGGAGCTTAAATAAAGGATGACAAAAACAGTACAAACAGAGTTGAAAAAATGAAACTATCAAAATTCAATACTGCTTGATAGCAAAGCTCTATTAATCTCCCAGAATAACTTGGAGATTCGAAATTGCCTGATCACTTTCTTGGTCGTTTAATCGTTCAATTACTGCCGCATCAGCCATCTTAGCTAATATACCTGAAGGCAGATCATATTCAACATCCAATGTAAGTCTTGTTCCATCATTTTCAGGCTCTACACTGTAACTGAATGTGCTTGGTATTCCACTAGTGGTACTGAAAGAGTAGTTTTTAGCATCGACAAAACTTGTTGTTTCAGCATTACCTTGTACCTCGATTCCGCCCATGACAAATGTCCAATCCCAGCTTTCGCCAACATTCTTAGGGTCGCCTTGAAGATTATCAACAGATTTTAATGCAGAGATAAAAGCGGGGTGGTTATTTACATTCGCTATATAGTCAATAACAACATCTGGTGTTGCGTTGACAGAAGCTATTTTTGTTATGCGTGACATAATATTTCTCCTTTTTAAGGTTCATTGTAGTCTTATTTTTATTCTAGGAAAAATAGTTTCAAAATTCTTAATTAGAAATTTTCTAAATACTTGAACTTTTTTCAAATTCCAATTACCTTTAAAAACAATGATAGCAAGGCCTGGCCAAACATTTATCAATTTTAACTGCACATCTTTTTCAATTGTTTGAATCGCATATTTTTGCTTATTTTGTTTATTAAAATTTAATAACACTCGAGACAATGAATCTTCAATAATAGCACAGGTATTAGACATATCATTTTTAAAAAGAACCCACCTATGCCTATTTAGAAAAGCGACAAACGTCAAAATAGAAAACACTAGAATTGCATTATCTGCGCAACCTCTCTCCTCTTGATTTAGTGCTGGAGGGCCGGTAACAGAAATAATAATTAATAAGACAAATGAAATGGATAGAAAAATTAAATTAAATTTTAAAAAAGTCTTACCTTTAAGAATCGAGGTTTTTTTTCTTAATATTACAAAAGAAAGTCCAAATAGAAGTATGAATAAATAAAGATAGATTAGAATCATATTAGACCATTTTTTTTATGTATTATAAAACACATGAGGTCAAATATAGTTGGTATAGAAAAAATTAGTTTAAATGCCGAATCTAAGTTAAGCGAATATGAACTGGATGAGTATTGCAATTTGACAGAGTATAAACGGGAGGATTTTTTATTAGGTAGGATCGCTTTAAAGCAAGCAATATCTAGCCACACTGGCAAAGATTTTGACCAGAAGGTTACTATAAAAAACTCTAAAAGTGGACGACCGTATATAAATGATAAAAACAATTTTTTTTGTTCAATTAGTCATTCTTATGGTCGTGGGATTGGAATAGTGTCCCCTTTTAAAGTTGGTGCTGATATTGAGAAAGTTCGATCTCATGATCGTTCTCTACTTAACTATATTGCTGATATTGAAGAGGTTAATCTAGTGAGTGATTTTTTTGGCAACCAAACGGACGTCATAACACTTATTTGGGTTATTAAAGAATCTGTTATGAAAGGGATGGGTGTTGGCCTGAAATTACCACCTAAGCATGTAATGATTACTAAAATGACTTCTACTAGAAGTCATTTTCAAGTTAATATTGTTGACAGAGAATCATCACTCACATGGTATGTTTGGCCTATTAAAAAAAACGATTTTTATATTGGAATAGCGTATGAAAAAGAGCATAGAGAAGAACCAAACATACATTGGTATAGAGACACTTGCCTACAAGCTGCCGAAAACTAAAAAATCACTCTCTCAGTTAGAACAGGAGGGCGCTTTAATTTCATCTATGGATCTATTGCAAGATTTTGGTTTTGGTAGTTGCTTTATTCAAGAAGACCATAATGAGTTTGAAGGGTTTATTCTTTCAAGCGCACAAGAGGCATTAAGTAAAAGCAAATCTGATATTGATGCAATCACCCAGCTCTTTTGGTATTCTGGAATTGAAGGCGGTGATGAGACTAAGCATGATGATAATGTTCTAAATTTATTTAGATATCCAGTTTCTCGACTTAGGCATAAGTTAGGGCTTACCAAGGCAAATTCTATCGCTCTCTCTCAGCAAGGGTGTGGAGGTCTTCTATCTTCAATATATTTAGCAAAACAATTGTTAATTGCTTCAGAATTAGAAAAAGATGCTGTTTTGTGTGTTGCTGCAGACGTATTTCCGTATTGGGCTAAGCGAGAGATTATGTACAATATTATGAGTGATGCTACTGCTGCGTTAGTGGTGTCAAAGGATGCTGGTAATAATCGTATCGTCCATTTTTATCAAACATTTCAATCATACTACTGGGATACGCCAAGGCATGAAGATGAATTACTTGCTTCTTATTTTCCAATTGCGCAACGCACAATAGAAAATACAGTTCATCAGGCAGGGCTAACGCTTGCGGATATTAAGTGGTTTGTTCCTCACAATGTAAGTTTAAAGAGTTGGGAGATATTAGCAAAATTACTGAATGTCCCGATAAAAAAGATATGGACAAACAATATAGCACGCATAGGCCACACAGTCTCTTGCGATCATATCATTAACCTTGTGGATATGGAGCATGAAGGGGCTCTTAATAAAGGTGATTACTTAGCTTTATTTACATTTGGTTTTGGTGCTAATTGGTCTTGCCTAATCTTGCAGCATTAAAATCATGAAAGAAAATATCTTTATTACTGGTGGAGCAGGAATGATAGGGCAAGAGCTTGTACCTATTCTCTTGAGAAAAACTCAGGCAAATATCTATCTTCTTGTGCATGAAAAAGGATCATCCTATAACAATGAGATGGTATTAAAGCAATTGTTTAGAATGCCTTTAGATAAGGATTTTTTAGTTAGACTTGAAGTTGTTAGAGGTGACGTAACCAAACAAAATTTAGGAATAGATGCCCTTTCATATAAAAAATTAATAGGCATCACAACACATATCATTCATTGTGCTGCTTCTACGCGGTTTGACTTAGCTTTAGATGAGGCACGATTAATTAATGTAATCGGAACAAGAAACACTGTTGAGTTTGCTAAAGATTGTAAAGCACTTAATCAATTTGGTTTTGTTAGTACTGCTTACGTTAGTGGCAAGAGGAAAGGATTAATAAAAGAAACTGATCTAGAGCATGATGCCGGTTTTGTAAATACATATGAACAATCAAAATATGAGGCGGAAATATTGTTACAGAATTATGCTGACCAGATACCCATTAGCATTTATCGGCTTTCTACTGTACTAGGGAATAGTAATAGTGGCAGGATAGGGCATTTAACTGCACCTCATCAAGCAATCCGCATGATGTATTTGGGTTTGGCATCTATGCTTCCAGGCACACCTGATTACTCTGTAGACCTTATCTCTAGTGATTATACGGCTAATACGATATTTCAATTATATTGGAATAATTTTTTACCTAAAACACATCACATTACACATGGTCGGGGATCACTCTCTCTAGAAGAGATGATAGATAAAAGTTATGAAAGTATGGCAAGAGTAGACCCTGACTGGAGTGCCAAAAATTATCCGAAACCGTCCATAGTTTCTGAAGAGGCATTTGATCTTTTTGTGGGTGCGGCTATTGCCGCTAACAATCCTATTTTAAAGAGTGTGGTAACAACCCTTAATCACTTTACTCGTCAACTCCTTTATCCAAAGAGCTTTGACAGGAGAAATTTAAAGTTATCACTACCTAGTTATGAAACAAACTTGCCAGGCATCCATAATTACTATGAAAAAATTGTTAGATGCTGCATACAAGCGAAAAACAATAAATTATAATCATTAAAAAAAGGATCAATATGGAGTTTAAATTATTAGAGTTTATTGCCAGTATTAGCAAAAATAAAGTCCAATCTCTTGATTTGCAGACCATGTTGTTTAAAGATAAGGTGCTAGATTCGATAAATATTCTTAATCTTATAGGTTATGTTGAGGGATACTTGGGACGCAGGCTAACGGATGATGAGATGGTAATGCCTAACTTTGAATCTGCTCAAAAAATGATTAAAGTATTTTTTAATAAATATGGGTAATAAAATCAAAACACAGCATCAAACATCTATAGCGCAAGTGCATTTGTTTCAGTCGTGGGTTTTATTTTTGCAAAATTTATTAAGACCACACTATGAAATACTGTTTTCTCCACCACTTTTTATTCCGCAAGAATATTTAAGAGATGCTAAATATTTCGATCACTTTCCTCATCAACTATTTAAAGTTTCTGGAATAAAAAAGTCTACTATGCAGTACATAAATCCTGCCGCATGCCTGCACGTATATCCGGAATTAAGGGGAAAAAATGTTGAGACTTATTCAGCCTTTGTAACTGCACATTGTGCAAGATTTGAGGATGGGCTCTGGCAAGAGCCATACCGTCTTGCCGATTTCCATATGTCTGAACTGGTTGTCGTAGGAAATCTAGATATCATTAATAATAAATTAATTGAAATAAAGTTATTACTCCAAAACTGCTTTAATGATTTTGGGTTTGGTGGGCATTTTGAAAATGCAACTGATGCATTTTTTCTTGGAGAAAGTGAGGGTGCAAAAATGATACAAAAGCTTAAAGGGTTAAAGCAGGAATATGTTGTACAAAGTGATGGAAAAGATATTGCTTTGGCGTCAATTAATAATCACGAAGAGTTTTTTGGAGGTCGCTTTAATATCAGTACTAGTGACTCTACTGCAAACTCAATGTGTGTTGCTTTTGGTATCGAGCGGTTGGTTGCATTTAGTTTGGAAACTTGGGGTGCTGATATGAATAACTGGCCAAAGGGGTTTACTAAATATGTCAAAGTTTCACAATAAAACACGGCAATCCACCTCTATTCCTTCAAGATTACTGAGAGAGGGAAAGTTTTATTTAATTCCAATTTATTACCTGCTTCGAACAAGTGATTTGGCTCGTGAGGGTATTGAAAATTCAGGCAGTTATCGTTTTGCAGACCATGTATATGCAAACAAGCCTAGTGGTAAGTTTGTGTTTGGCAAGCTTCTTGACTCCGTCCTGTTAAAGTTAAAATCAGCTCGATCTATGCGTTCACGTTATGTTCATGCAAAGAAAGAAATCTATAATCTGATTGAAAGTGTGCAGCATCAGGATTCTATTGATATTTTGACCGTCCCATGTGGACTCACTAGAGAGTTTTTTGAAGTGGCGCAGGAGTTGAAAGACTCTAATAACCCGATATATGAACGAATAAGATGGCATGGGATAGATTTAGACCAGGAATTAATAGAAAGGATGGTTAATAAAAAAGATAAGCACGCATTGCAAATGTTTTTTTCACGAGGAGATGCCTTGAGGGAGGGCTCATACCAAGAAAACAAGGGGTACGATATGATTATAAGTACGGGATTGAGTGAGTTTTTAGATGACCAGGATACTCTGGATTTCTATAAGATAGCTTATATTAAATTAAAAAAAGGCGGGGTATTTTTTACCTCTGGAATGAGGCCGCATAAGCTCTCTGATTATCTAATGAGGACATTTGCCGAACTTCACACCCATTATCGTACAGAAGAAGACTTAAAGAAATTAGCATATGAAGCTGAATTTAGAAATATGCACGCATACCAAGACGAATTACAAACAATTTTAATAGGAATTAAAGAATAAACATGATTACACTTGAGCACTTAAACAATACAATTTTTAATGACAGGGTTGATTGGCAGTCTATTAACCAAGAGCTTGCGTTAAGAAATACAAAGTGTTTGGATTTATTGCATGAAGCCTGCCTTATAGAGGCCTATCTTCCTGTCTATACTGGAAAAATGAATGAATTGTTTTGGGATGATTTAGATGCGACCTCTATTTTTACCATTGAAGCGTATGAAGCATACGGACATTATTTTATTATAAGGAAATACTTGGATATTGTTGGTTACAACCCGGTTACAGATGAAGAAGTTCTGCAAGTCCGTTCCAGAGATAAAGACAATGTATATACGGACAAAATACGAGAGTTGGTTAATTTTATGGGGACTGAGCATTTTGCTGCTGAATTTTTTAAAGACCTTATGAAGCTTACTGAAGAGCCTATATTGAAGAAGATGTTGAAGGGGTTCTACGCAGAAGAAATATGTCATTCACAATTGGCTTTTGATTTACTTGAAAAAATGATGAAAGAAGATCCTAAAGTTAAAAAGCAAACTTTGGAGCATGCTTTAAATTATCAACATATTGGAGCTTACGTTACCCCTAAAGTTTCTCCTGCAAAAGATGACAACCTAAAGGTTGTTTTGAGTTTTAACAAAAAGATAGAGCGCCTAACAGGAAAGAGCTTAAGTGAATTTATTGCAGAACAAGAGGGTAGGTTATGATTTCAGAAAAGGAGCTTTATATACTTAGCTACTATTGGGCATGTGAATTGTCTGGATCACTTTTATATGGCAAGTTAGCTCTTCGTACAACAATAGATGAATATCGACAACCCTTAACACAGCATTGTATGGAGGAAGCTAAACACTCCTCACTATGGGCTAAAGTCATTAAAGAATTGGGGCATACGCCATTAAAGGTTGCGCAAACTTATCAAAAAGAATATGGAAAAATTATAGGCATTCCAAAAAATATTTTGGAGATATTTTGTGTCACCCAGGTATTCGAGGAAAGAGTTTTAGATCACTATATTAAACACCTTGGCCTTCCAGGAACACATCCTATTGTCAAAGAGACACTACAAAGGGTGATTGAGGATGAGTCTGGCCATATAGGGTGGATTGAGACCGAATTAAATAAATACGCGAAACAGAATGGGCAAGAGGCTTTAGATAAAATTATGAATAAATTCAGAAAAGTTGATGAACAAATTCATGAAAATTTGTCTAAAACTAGCCCATTTAAGGAATATTTTAAGGATATATTATGAGAAAAAAAATTATTGAGACAATTCAAGAAACCCTAAATTTGAGGTCAGACCAAATTAAAGAAACCACTCAATTAGAAGAAATTGCCAAAGACTCAATGGACATAGTGGAGCTTGTAGCTGTTCTTAGCGGAAAGTATAAAGTTGCAATTGAGCCAGAGAAAATGGGGCACATAAAAACAATATGTGATCTCATTGATTACGTTATTCAGAATGAAGGTAGTGGCAAGAGTATTCTGCCTATTGAGTCATTTTGAATTACAATTAAGTAGATTGCAAATATTAGACAATAGGAGGGGGTTATGAGTGATTATGATGGGCGTAAAGGAATAGAATTAGGAGGATTAGGCAGATTTAAAGTTCGCCTAACTCTTGGTATTATTTTCATAATTTCATTATTTAGCTTGGGCGCTGTGGAAGACGATTTAGCTCAAATAATTTATGGCTTTATGTTAGTTGGGGCTATTGTATTATGGATTATTATTGAAATATTGATAGTTACAGTAAAATTATTGAAAAAAAGATAAGGGTGTAAATATCTAAAAAAAATTTCTAGATTAAATTTTCCATCGGTGATGAAGCAGAAGCGTAGGCTTTTTTCATCATTCTTCCCGCTAGGAAAGACTCTCTTCCTGCAATCACCGCATGTTTCATTGCGCTTGCCATTAGTACTGGGTCAGCAGCATTGGCGATAGCCGAGTTCATTAATACACCATCACAACCAAGCTCCATGGCTTTAGCGGCATCAGATGCACAACCAATACCGGCATCAACCAACACTGGCACATTGGCCTGTTCTTTGATGAGCTTAATATTTGCAGGGTTGGCAATACCTTGGCCAGAGCCAATAAGAGAGGCTAATGGCATCACTGCACAACAGCCGATATTTTCTAGCTCTTTAGCAACGATTGGATCGTCACTGGTGTAGACCATCACATCAAAGCCATCATCTACCAAAGTTTTGGCTGCAGCTAGTGTTTCTACAATATTTGGGTATAGGGTTTTTTCATCGCCCAACACTTCAAGCTTAACCAGGTTGTGTCCACCTAGTAGTTCACGTGCTAGCTGGCAAGTGCGTACCGCATCTTTAGCCGTGTAACAGCCTGCGGTATTGGGTAATATTGTGTATTTATCAGGCGTGATAACATCAAGTAAATTTGGCTCGTTTGCATCTTGACCGATATTAGTACGGCGAATAGCAACAGTGATAATATCTGCTTCAGCAGCATCAGTTGCAAGTTTTGTTTCGTTAAGATCTTTATATTTTCCTGAGCCGACTAATAAACGAGAGCTATAAGTTGTGCCTGCAATTACTAGTGGTGTGTCAGTCATATGGTAAAGATATTTTTAATAATGGCGGAGAGTGAGGGATTTGAACCCTCGAAAGGGGATAAACCCTTTACACCCTTAGCAGGGGCGCGCCTTCAGCCACTCGGCCAATACGCTAAAAAAATGGGAGTTTGAAATGGCGTTTTTAAAAGCCGTACTGGTATTTGAGATTTAATTTTTGATACTGTTCTTTAGGATCAAGTTTTAGTCGTATCTTGCCCCAGTCACCTTCAAGTTTTAATTTCTCTTCTAGTGCCTTTAGTTTTCTTTTAGTGTTGAGCATCATTTGTTCGGTTTTATTCCATCCTGGTTCATCACTATCGATTGCACCGAGCTGCTGTTCAAAATACAACAGTTGATTTTTAATGTTGTTTGTTTCAGTGTTAATGACGTTGATATCCATATCCATGTCTATTTGCGTATCAAGCTCTAATAAATTGAAATCTAATACTTCTATTTCTTCTTTTATATCTGCTTCTGATTTAGTGATAATTTCTGCTTCTGCTTCTGCTTCTGCTTCTGCTTCTGCTTCTGCTTCTGCTTCTGCTTCTGCTTCTGCTTCTGCTTCTGCTTCTGCTTCTGCTTATTAATAATTGTTTCATTGTCTGACATGTTCTTATTGGCTTCAGTAGATATTGTTTGTATTGTTACCTCTGTTGAAACCTGTTTTACTTCAACGAAAGTTTGTTGTAGTGTAGGTGTGGATATTTGAGAAGACGGAGTGACCTCTTTAGTCTCTGTTTCTTGGCCAATGATAAGTCCAAGCACAATAACGCCTGTTATTAGAAAACCATTCGATTTAGTTTCTTTGTTTTCATTGGTAGATTTTAAAACCAATTATAAAGACCTAGTGCATTAACACAAACAAAGACAGCGTTAAGCAACACTAAAGATTTGTCATTGTTTTTAGTGCCTTGAATAACCCAGCTAATGGCGGATAGCATAAAAAATATATAGCCCGTAAAGACTTCATCAATGTTCAGTGCAACTAATAAGGCGCCAGTTATGCCGGTAATTGTACCCAACCAACCCCAAGCATTATTCATGGATTTCAAAGTCGTGTGTGACAGTGGCGGTTTTGCCTAGCATGATAGAAGCGGAGCAGTATTTATCTGC
>JYMV01018283.1_pt1 | contig 10048 bp, 4 predicted proteins | sample 338911 | NCBI WGS metagenome assembly JYMV01 (sample SAMN03354496, study PRJNA234377) | hydrothermal vent metagenome | biome: Deep sea; feature: Hydrothermal plumes at the Eastern Lau Spreading Center, Western Pacific Ocean; material: Seawater | place: Tonga | collected 2009 | depth 2000 m m
CATACCCGCGGCGCGGTTCGAAGAGTTGACGAAGTGTCTGGGGTATCGTTGGATTTTCAGGCGATTTAGCAGTTCGGGAAGGTCCTTCCGGTTGTGGATGAGGAGGTTGGGATGATGGTGGTGTGATTCCCCGGTCCGCCTTCTGCAGGAGGTCTTCCCGGGTGTGTACTCCGCTCAAACGAACAACACGGTTGTAACGGACTCCTTTCCGCCGATAGCTGATCGGTACACGCCAGCCCTTGGGAAGAGTGCCCAGGACATTCTTCAACGCATTGGCCGATTGTATCGGACGATCTGCGAAACGCACGATTTCGTCTCCATATCGTAATCCGCGTCGATATGCGTCTGAAGATTCCAGGATGTCAGTCACGATTACTCGCCCGTCTTCGTCTGTCGAGACGTTGGTGCCGAGGGTTGCGTGATCCACAATCCGCCCGCTTTTTAGATAACCCAGGAAGTTCTTGATTTGATTGATCGAAATTGCGTAGCCTACTCCTACATTGACACGCCCGCGCTTCTCAAATGAGCCACGTCCGTTAATACCGATTAACTGTCCCTCAGATCCAAACAGGGGTCCTCCCGAGTTTCCGGGGTTGATCGCTGCATCCGTTTGAATGCAGTCGGCATATTCCAGGAGTGTACCAGCAGGATATTGATAACGGTGGATGCCCGAGACAATTCCTGAACTAACAGATGGTTGAAAATCCGTGGATAGTAAGAACGGGTTCCCCACGACAAAACACCAGTCACCGACGCGCACCAAGTCGCTATTTCCGAGAGTTGCCGGAATGAAATTTGTACGACCGACTAGTTTGATCAGGGCTACGTCTCCGGTCGGGTCCAAGCCGACCACCACGGAATCGTACAAACGGCCATCGGGCATGGTGCACTTGATGAAATTTCCCGCCGGGCTGGTTACATGAAAATTGCTCAGTGCAAAGCCGTCCGGGGAAATGACAACTCCTGAACCTCCCCCCTGCCCTGTTCCGTCGAGCAGCGAGATAGATGCGGCCGAGGCGCGAGCAATAACGGCAATTTTGTTCTGCTGGGATTCTATGACCTCGGGTGCTATTTCCACCGCGCACACGAGCGGTAGAACCGGACCGGCCAGCCAACTCAACGAGAGCGTGATAGAACTTATGTAGTAACGGAGGATGCGCATCGGTTCAATTCACTGTTACAGTCCGCACGATTTTGACCACATTTCTGGTGCGTGCAGGCTTCCGGTAGGTTGATAATGAAGTTCTTCGAGATCACGGGTTACCGACTCCAGTCAAAGTCCCGGTTCACCCGGAGTGTGTTTTTCTTCTTGCACTTCATTTGACCACCTTGGCGTCACATAAATGCAGGTAGTCTGCCAGGTCCAGATTATCTCCAAAGTCTACGAGGATCTTCAGACGACGCACGTCGGTGATGTCGATGTCAATTTCCAGAGGATCACCACCACTCTTAATTTGCGTCTCCAGCAGTTGTTGGCCGTCGCCCCAGACCAGCAGTTGAATGTGACCCTGCAGCCCTACAGCGGGAGCGATGCCTGCAAAGGCTTTGAAGCGACGATATTGCCTATCCAGGTGATAAGCCAATTCGGTTCGACTGTGAATGGCAAGCCCCTTGGTGAATGACTCTGACTTGCCTTGCCGCGACAAGGTCAGGGGCTTGCCATCGAAGCCTTGATCACGACGGGGTGTATAGAATTGTTCCAACAACAGGCTGGATTTGGCGGGAGGCAAAAAAGGTGTCCAGCGAATGACTTCTGGTTCCATGTCACTCAAAAAGAGAATTTTATCGCCTGTGAAATCAATCTTTTCCACGTGAGACCAATCGAGTTCAACCTGCGAGCCCATGGTGAGTGTGACGCGAAGTGTGTCGTCCAACGAATCGATGCTACGGGATAACAGTTGTGAACCCCGCCGGTCATAAACGATACCGACTGGGTCGTGCGCAGGGAGGGAACGTGGTTGATAGTAAATCAAGCCTTCGACCTTGTTGGGGACGGGAACCTCCACTCGGCTACCGTTGTACTCGAATCCCACCTTCTGATTCTTGACACCGTGGATGATGCCCGCCAGGGCGCGCAGTGACATTTTGTTCCGACGTTCCCGACGAATTACGAGTCGGTCGTTAGCCGGTGAAACGGCGAGGAACTCCTGCCATTTGTTCTGGATCCTGGACCGTGACTCACGATCTGTAGTTTGGTCCAAGTCTAACCAGCGGACGTAGCGCACGGAGTTCCGCTCAAAAGCGGTCACACTTTCCTGATCGGCAAAGGTGCATGTGACTCGATTTCGATCCACCCGTAAGGACTGCGGTCGTAGACGTGTTCCATCGACTAAACCTAACTCCACTTCAGATTCGCTGATCGTGGCGGGGATCACATTCGTTGGAGAAATTGTGAGCAGGTTTTCCAAGGAAAACTGTAGTTGGCCATCGCCGTTTGCGATGAACAGACCCTCGCCGGTCAGTTTATGGAGGGAACCGGTGTGCGTCTGTCCGTCGATCGTTTCGACTCGTACGTCCACGACCGAGAGACTCAAAATGCCGGACAGTAAGAAACTTAACAAATAGTAGGTTCCTTGTATTTTTTTGCATGCCCCCGGCGACCTGAACTGCACAAACGGGCCGGGGCACCGCGGAAACGCGGATAACCTCTAGCAGGCTGCCACTTGTTTCGTCTTTTCCGTGACGCGTTGGCCTTCACTTGTTGTTTCGCTCTCGAAGATTTGTGACTTGTCGACTTCATGCGTGCAGTTCTACACTTCACCGTCTGCTTTTCCACCTTCCAATTTCATTCCATCCGGAAAACATTCGCCTCCCAGCCCTTGCCCCTCATGGGCGGATGTCGTCACGGGCAATTTTTTTGAAATAAGCCTCAATCACATCTCGATAGTGGGTCGGAAAATCTCTACTGACCTGTTGCAAAGCCTCTTGTCGCTGTTTGGGTGGCAAGTTACCCCAGCCCGCTTTCTTACTCAGAGATTTGGGGTCAACGTCCCCTGGCGCTGAACCTCCTCCTTCGTAAGAGTCTCCTGCAGGACTCTGTGGAGATGAACCGCCTCCCGCTCCACTTTGCGATTGTTGTTGCTGTTGTTCCAGTTGGTCAATCTTCTGTTTCAACTTCTCCAGAATTTCTTCTTCCTCGGTTTGCACCCGTTTGCCAGCTCGTCCCAAGTCGAGCCGGATTCGAACGTTTCGCATCATTCTCGAGATTTCGTCGAGCGATTCTTTTTTCAAAGCTTCAATGTCTGTTCGCATCAGGCGTGCGACTTCAACGTAGCGCCGCGGCAGGGAGGATTCATGCTCCAGCAGTTGGTCAATCGTTCTTGTGCATTCTTGCTTGTCAATCAGGTGATGCGCTACCACACTCTGATAAAAGAGGAGCGTGGCAGGAGCAACAACGTCGGAGGGTTTGAGTCCAGACAACTGGTGATGGGCCTCGTTCAGCAGCCTCTGTTCTATCAACCAACGGGCATAGTAGAGACGCAAGTTATGAAGAACGAAATCAGATGGGTTGTCGGTTGATAGAATAGTGAATGCGGGAGGCTGGTCCTGGGTGGTGGTGTTTCCACAGAAATCGACAAGCTCACTTGCCTGGGGATCGACCAGGGCAATGGTCTTGGCCACATGTTCCAGGAGTTCGGGACCCGAATCAGTCTTCACCCGGGACCGAAACTCGGAGAACTCTTTCTGGGGATCGAAAGTAGGATGAAAGTTTGAAAGCCAGAGTGTCAGTTTTTCTTGAACCTGTTCCGTGTCAGGGATGGTCCAACTGGCCCGGCGCGCCAGTTCGTCTTCCGGGACCTCGTCAGCACGCATGGCCAGCGCTATTGCCAGCATGGCAGCCAGTGTGAGCAGGGGACGGATTGGAAACAGATGTTTCATTTGTTCTTTTCCAAAACGAGATCACGAGTGATCTCGTGAATACGTTGCTGCCGCTTACCGAGCCGACGGATGACGGAGCGTAGTTCCGGATCCGTGGCTTGCCCTGCCAGATTCTCCGAGTCTTCCAGTAGTCCGGCATAGTGCTTGGTGCGTCGATAGACTCGGCTTTCCATGGACCGGATCATTTTCAGTTCGGAGAGCAGATCAACAAGGCCCTGGTCCTGGGCGGAAGCCATACTCTGGCTGGGAGGCTGTTGCGCTTGGCTTTCTATTTCCTTCTGGGCTTGCTGTAAGGCTTCAATCAGTTCCTGGAGAGCATCGATGATGTCCTGCTCGATACCCTGCGTTGTTAGTCCCACCTCGGCTTTTGCCAACCGCGCAGCAACCTGTTCCATGTCGTCGCGAGCCTGGCCCACGACTTCAGGGAAGGCAATCGAAGATCCTTCTTCCTGCAGAAGGGCGAGGGCTCGATCGGCAGCTAAGAGGATCTTTCGTTGTTCGAAACTAATTTTAGCAGCCTGCATATTCAGTTCGAAATTCCGTTGTTTCGTCGGAACCTGGTCCAGTCGCTTGGTTTCCTCCAAAACTTTCACTTGTAGTTCGAGCATTCGGCGAAAACGAGCTTCGAGCATCAGCAGTGTACGTTCGACTTCCTCCTCCCGCGTTTGACGGAGAATCTCTTCGAGTTCGGCGATGGCTTTGCGTAATTGTTCCTGCGCCTTGTCTTGATTTTCGATGGCTTTGCGTTGCTGGTTCTGTGCGAGCCTGTCGTGTGCCTGTTCCATCTGTTGCTGGGCGTCAGCTACATGTTTCCTAGGTGCATAGGATGGCTGTGGCTGTTCGGAGGGCGGTGATTCCGCAGAGCTACCGGGCTTTCCTGAAGATGGGGTTCCATCCGGGCGATCAGCCGGCCCCTGGGATTCGGATTTCTCGTTTTTATTTGGCGGAGTGTTCTGACCGGATGGTGTGGGACCCTCCTTGGTGGGGAGATCCCGGGAATCCTGACTCTCCCCATTCGTTTCATCGTCCGACTTGTCACTTTCTACCGGACGCTCTTCATTTTCCCGCATTTGCTGATTCAGACGCGCGGCTCGCTCAGCGTTTTTTTTCTGTTGTTCGGGGAGGAGCTTGGACTGCTCATTTTCCTCCGTCTGTCCTTGCAGACTGCGTTGAAGCCTTAGGATCCGCTCCACTTCTTTCATGTAGGCTCGAATTCGAGCTTGTTCATCTTGAAGATGTTGAGCACGATTTTCGCTCAACAAGAGGTCCAGCAATACTCCCAAGTCTCGGACGAGCTCATTCTGGCTGACAACGGCGTGGTCCAATTCATCTTCCACAATCAGGTCGACCAACGTTTTAAGCTGCAGCCGAACCTGCCGCTCGTTCGATTGTTCGACTGCACGTCGCAGAAGGATGGCTCGACGAGGATTGGAAACAGCATCGAGGTCGGCCATTTTCAACATTAACGTTTCAAGACGTACAAACTTGTCTGCCAGTTGATCTTGGCGGCGGGCTAATTGTTCCAGGGCATCAGGAGCCTCGGCGTGGGCCACCCCTGCTAGTACAAAGACTGCTACGTAGCAGGCAAATCGCAGCACCCTCGAGTCATGTTGCGACGGCATCATGATCCGTTTCTTGATTTGCATGACGGTTTGGGCGGGTTGAGGAAAGAGCAAGATTCTGTGTTTTCTCGAACTGTTTCTGTTTTCCGGAGGCAGAAAGCGGATTGTCGCGTTTGGATGGTGGTGGTTACGGTTTCAGTTTCACTCTTGTGTTCCGTGTACTTCTCAACCGGCCGTTGCGCCGAAGCCGGGTTGTTGGCACCTCACGGCAGTTTCTTCAGTTTCCTGCGTTTTCACGATTTAGTAAAGCCGAATGTGGCCTGAAAGGCCCTGTGCTGATGTGCCCATGCTTCCGGTTTGGTGTTGACGGGGCATGTTAGTCGGACCGGTTGGTTTTGAAAATAAGTGACAAAATAAGATTCACGTATCAATCCGGACTGGCCACCAGCGGCTGGGACCGGGTTGGCAATCAGAAGTCGTGCTAATGCAGCAGTAAGAGAAACGATTGTAACTACTCCAGCAGGTCGATGACCTGCTCTTCTTGTTGCTGCCGGGTATCCTTGTTCAGTTGTTCTTGATCTTCCAGGATGGATCGTACGATATCTAGCAATTCATTATAGGTTTCGATGCGTAAAATGTGTTTGAGAATGTCTTCGAGTGCTGCCAGTATACGGTTGATTTGTTCCACCGCTTGGTCACTTAGCTGGTGTCGACGCGGCATTTCGGCGACGTGCTGTTCGAGTTGCTGCAGTGTCTGCTGGAGAGACGGAAAATGACTGTCGACGATCCTCGCCAGAGGCAGGGCGATTTCTTCTTGCAACCGGTCAATTCTTTTCACGCTGTCGACGCGGTTGTTGATCAATTCCAGACGAATATCCTCGAATGCAAGGGCGACGCCACGCAATTCAGATTGGGAACGCCGGATGTCTTGAATCGCGCGTTGAATACGTAGGAGTCGCAAATCCCTTTCTCGTGCTGGAAATGTGCCCTGGGCAACGGGTTCGTCGCCTGCAGGTCCTTCGTCAACAGTCGACTGACCAGTATCATTTGCGGACGGCTCGTCAGAAGTACGCACACGAATCACGGAGTTGCGCGCCAGTTGGAGTTCTTCCAGGATTTGTTCCAAGCGTCGTCGTAAACCGATTTCACGAGTTTCTAATAGTGCCAGCAACCGGGCAGGTGTGACCACGTCCAGTTCGTAGGGTGATCCCTCTCCGATGTTCGGGGTAGTGCCCAAATCAAAATAGTCACTGGCCTTGATTGTCAAAATGATTCGATCGCCAGGCTTCAGTTCCAGAGGATCGGTCTGCCGGCGTTGCTGGGTGCGAAGGTCGAGAGTGGCTTGTTGATCCTCAGCGGGACCGGCAATCCAGGCAGTGGTGTAAAGAGCGGACGGGGGATCTGTTGCGGGGTCGGTCACCGGCGGATGGATCAACAGTTCAAACCAGGCCCGGCGCAAGCGATTATCGTCAACGATTGTTCCACGGAACGGGAGTTGCGCCTGGGGCGTGATGGCAGAGCCAATGCCCAGGGGAGCCACGTCGATTTGCGGGGGAGAATCGGGGACGACAGCGATAGCAATGCGAAAAGGTCGGGCATTTGACACACCGTCGACGTCATGGAGTGTGAGCGCCAACGCGACATCTTCTCGTAACGAAGGCAAGGATAAATCACACTCGTGGGATGCGCCATCAATGTCCGTAATGTGGACATCCTCTGTCTCTTCCGTCTTCAGATCAAGGATCTGGATTCGTCGCAACGGTTTGTCAGAATGAGCATGCAGTTGTACTTGAGTGCCAAACGGCAGACGCGTTCCGGGTGTCAATCGCTCGGTCCGTGGGAGAAACGTGCCGAGTTCCTCGTCGACAAGGTAGCTTGGAAACGTGCAGTCCAGAGACACATCTGTTAATGAAGGGCTGTTGACGACTTCGACCGTCAAGTGCCGCAATCGTTGGTCAAAACCCTGCACATCAAAATGAACGGTCGAAAGCATGGCTTTGAAAGGGACCCCGTCATAGACAAACGCCTGTTGCCCTGCACGAGGCACGCGACCACGTTTTAGCATGCGAACGTTACCCCGATCTCCTTCCTCAGTCCGGTAATGGATTGTGCAGTAGTCCGGCACGTGTTTTTCTGCATCTGCAAACACACGGACGGTAAAATTGGAGCCCCGGGCCACCTTGTGCCGATTGTCAGCGAAGTCAGCAATACGGATGCTTGTTCGGCGCGGCCAAGGTTCTTCGGAAATCAGATACAGACGACGCACAGCGAGGGTCCAGGCATCTTTTTGAAAGTATCCGAAGGAAAGAAATGTCGTGACCAGAGTGGTGGTGAATATCAAGTTGCAAAACAGTGGGCGCATGTTGAAAACATGTCGTAACGGCACACCAGAAATCCGCTGGGCGGCATAATTTTTACTTTCCGTGATCATCTGCTTCTGCTGGGAGTCCTGCCATCCAGTCGTAACCAGTTCCACAGCGGTCATCAGGCTGTCTTGAAAATCGGAGAAACGGCGTTCGACAAGAAGTGCCATGCTGCGATCAGGCAGGGGAACGAACATTCGACAAAGCAACCAACGGTAAAGTATGGAAACGAGCCCGACTGAAACGAAAACCAGTAGCAGAGCACGCATGGCTTGCGGGAGTTCATTGGCACACAGCAAGACCGGGAGATAATCCAGTGCCAACGTGGTCCAGAACGTCACACCTAACCAGATGATGGCCAGTCCCAGGGATTGAATCAAAACGTAAAGACGGATTCCGATCCTCAATCCCGACAGCTTGCGCTGAATAGGATGTAGAGAGCGAGTTGGTTCGATGGCAGTTGTCACGGTCAGGCAAGCCGGTGCAATCGGCGCAAAAGCCACTCGAGGCTCAATGCACCGCAGATGAAGGTTAGTAACCAACCCGTTAGCGCCCGATCAAAATTCCGGTCGGCTGCTCCTGGGACATATGAAATCTGATCTTGGGCTGCAATGGTTCCGACCAGTGGCGATTTTTTTCCCGGAGGTAAAATAGCATTCATCCCCACGTGGTAGGCACCATTGGATGATTGGGCAAGGTGTTTGAGTGTGACGTCATTGCGCTGGGTCCGTTCCACTTCACGATCTGGCAGACGGACCTGCACTTGCCGGGTCAACAACTCCTCCGGACTGTCAGGAATCGGTAATTCAATCCGGTAGTCACCCTGGAGTGTGGCTGTAATTTGGGTCGTGTACATTCCTTCACGAACGGAATCGTGTCCCGGTGTGAAATTGACAACATGACGCTTTCCGTCAGGTGAAACCAGCGACGCTGTCACTTTGGGTTGGGTTAGTGGTTGATGTTGGGAATCGGACAAAACCGCGCGCAGACGGATAGTTTCTCCTACAAGACAGCGTTCCTGTTCGACCAACAAAAGTCCCCGATTGGAGTCCCTTAGCAGTCTTCCCTGGGAAACGTAACGAATCAGCTTGGTGTAGAATTGGTCAAAATAAGACTCGTCGAGGCTGCGCAAACGCCACATTTCACCACTGGCCATATAAAACACCCGTCCCGCGCCATAAAAGTGGCCTGCCAGGTAGACCGGCAAGTCGCTTCCAACTGAAGATTGAGGATCGGAGAAACGGGCATAGATTTGTGCTCCGGGTTTTGCAGCTTTCGCGGCAAAAAAACCATAGACTCCGGGAAAAGTCGCCCAGATGTGCTCGCTTGAAAGGGAGGTTTCGTCCAACCAGAGGAATTCGGCACTGTTGCCTTCGGGAGTGAATTCCAAGGGCCATGCCTGCGCACTCTCCACACGGCTCAGGTGATAGGCCGTTCCACTTGATCCGTAAAAGACAACCGGGTGCAGGGCTTTGATCGTATCCAAGCGAGGGTTTCCTCGCGTCGATGTGGACCAGAACGGGGTGTGAACCGGTCCGGCGACCAGGATTAATCCACCAGCCTTTTCTGCGACCCAACGTTCTAACAGGTCAACAGCATGACGCTTTATCTGGTTCCAATCGACGTCGAATGCCAACACTGCATCGTATTCAAACAATTCCTGGGCCGTTGCAGGGAACTGAAAAAGAATTTGATTTGCCTCCTGCGACATCCCGGGTTGTGAAGTCTGCAGGTAGACGTCGATTTGGGTGTGCTGGTCGCGGTAAAGCGTGTTGCGTACAAATCGATATTCGCGTGTCGGACCCCCGGCAACCAATAATACGCGGTTTTTCCGCTGGACGACACGTACGATTGACTGTTTCTGATTGTCTCTCTGATTCTGGTCCTGGGGGGGAGGTTTGACACGGAGTTGATAGATACGGCGGCCGGTTTTACGGGGAGTGACTTCGAATCGCACAGTCGAAATTTTACCGTCTTCCAACAAACGAACTTGATGTTCATCTTCCAACTCTCCCTCCGAAGACACATCGATCTCCGGGAGGTCGGGACTGGAATACAATTGGACACGGACAGACCGTCCCTGGAGGCCGTGAGGCTGAATGAATCCCGTTATGGTGAAGTTGTCTCCCGGAAACACTCGCGGGGGAACTTGCAAGTCCACCACCCCGACGTTCACGAGTTGCTTTGCAGAACCCAGCCCAATCATGTGCAGTGGAATTTGTGCTTGCTGGGCCAAGCGAGCCG
>JYMV01007783.1_pt1 | contig 10046 bp, 10 predicted proteins | sample 338911 | NCBI WGS metagenome assembly JYMV01 (sample SAMN03354496, study PRJNA234377) | hydrothermal vent metagenome | biome: Deep sea; feature: Hydrothermal plumes at the Eastern Lau Spreading Center, Western Pacific Ocean; material: Seawater | place: Tonga | collected 2009 | depth 2000 m m
ACTGATCTTGAAAAAATCCCACATGCTATTTTGTTTATTGATGAAATTCACACATTAATTGGTGCAGGCAGTGTCTCAGGTGGTTCGCTTGATGCCTCTAATTTATTAAAACCAGCGCTTTCTGATGGCTCACTTAAATGCATGGGCTCTACTACGTATGATGAGTATCGCAAAGTCTTTGAAAAAGATCACGCACTTACTCGTCGCTTCCAAAAGATTGATATTGATGAGCCTTCGGTAGAAGATACTATAAAAATTCTACAAGGTCTTAAAAAATATTATCAAGATCATCATAAGGTTAAATATTCAACGGCAGCATTAACATCGGCAGTAGAATTATCTCATCGTCACATGGCTGATCGTCGTTTGCCAGACAAGGCTATTGATGTGATTGATGAAGTTGGTGCTTTGCAACAAATTCAGCCAAAATCTAAACGTAAAATTAACATTGGCGTGGGCGATATTGAAGATATTGTTGCTAAATTAGCGCGTATTCCATCACGTCAAGTTACTAATGATGATAAATCACTGCTTAAGAATTTAGAATCAGAGCTTAAGCTCGGTGTATTTGGCCAAGGTCCAGCAGTTGAGAGTTTATCAACTGCTATTAAGTTATCTCGCTCTGGCCTTGCACACGAGGACAAGCCAATGGGCTCATTCTTGTTTGCCGGCCCAACCGGTGTGGGTAAAACAGAGATTTGTAAACAGCTCGCCCGCATTATGGGCGTTAAGTTATTACGTTTTGATATGAGTGAGTATATGGAACGACACTCCATATCTAAGCTTATTGGATCACCTCCAGGTTATGTGGGTTACGATGAAGGTGGCTTATTAACTGAAGCTGTTAACGCAAATCCTTATGCAGTGTTGTTACTCGATGAGGTAGAGAAAGCCCATCCTGATATTTTTAACCTATTATTACAAGTCATGGACAATGGTAAATTAACAGATGCCAATGGCCGAGAGATTGACTTTAGAAACGTGATTTTAGTGATGACTTCTAACGTTGGCGCACAAAATGTACAACGTGCATCCATTGGCTTTAGTGAGCAAGATCATTCACTCGATTATGAGAGCGAACTAAAGAAAACGTTTACCCCAGAGTTTAGAAATCGCCTCTCAGAGATTATTTACTTTAATTCATTGGATGAAGAGACTATTGTTTACGTGGTGAATAAGTTCTTGTTTGAGTTAGAAGCCGCACTAGAAGACAAAAAAGTTTCTTTGGTTGTGTCTGATGCAGCAAGAAAATGGTTTGCTAAGAATGGTTATGATGCGAAGATGGGCGCACGCCCAATGTCACGCCTGATTGAGAAAGAGGTGCGAAAACCACTTGCAGACGAACTGTTATTCGGCAAGTTAGTAGATGGCGGCATGGTTAAAGTTGGTATCAAAAAAGACAAAGTTACACTTAATATTACTAAGTGAAAATCTTAATCAGCAATGATGACGGCTATCAAGCTGAAGGTATTAAAACACTGACTCAATATTTATCACAAGATCATGAGGTTATTGTCGTTGCGCCGAACGAAAACAAGTCAGCAGCCAGTAGCTCACTAACACTACACAAGCCGCTTCAGCCGATTAAGGTTGATGACAATATCTATAGTATCGATGCCACACCAAGCGACTGTGTGCATCTTGCGCTTTGTGGCTTTTTAACAGAGAAAATTGATCTAGTGGTGACTGGGATTAATTTTGGTCCTAATTTAGGCGATGATGTTATTTACTCTGGCACCGTAGCTGGTGCGATAGAAGGGCGTTTTTTAGGCTTGCCTTCAATTGCTATCTCTCTTGCAAGTTGGGGTGGAAATAATTTTAAAACTGCTGGCAAGATTGCACAAAAAGTAGTAAATATAATCCACACTTCACAACTTTCACATGACACGGTTCTTAATGTGAATGTGCCAGATGTACCGTATGAAAATATCCAAGGCTTTCAAACCACACGTTTGGGTAAACGTCATATGTCAGAAGAAAGCATTAAAGATAAAGATGATTCATCTTTGTATTGGATTGGTGAAAATGGTAAAGAGGCTGATAATGGTGTTGGTACAGATTTCCATGCCATTGCTAATAACTATGTATCAATCACGCCACTGCAAATTGATCTGACTAAATACAATGAAATTGATACTGTCTCAGAGTGGCTGCAAGCGTTAAGTTAATTACTCCAAGTATCTCGTAAACTTACAGTTTTATTAAAAACTATTTCGTTGACATCTTGACTGTCACGACAAAAGTAACCTTCACGCTCAAACTGATAGGCAACTTCAGGCTTTGCATTAGCCATACTAGGCTCAACCACACCATAAGTCACTACTAAAGATTCGGGATTGATAAGCTGCTCGAAATGATCATTTTTCCCAGGATTCTCTAGAGTGAATAAGCGATCGTACATTCTAAACTCGGCCTTGAGTGCTTTAGTAGCTTCGACAAAATGAATCACACCTTTCACCTTGCGTCCATCAGCTGGGTTCTTGCCAAGCGTGTCAGCATCATAGGTGGCATATACTGTAGTTATATTGCCATCAAAATCGGTATCAAAGGTAGTAGCATTAATAACGTAAGCATTACGCAGGCGCACCTCTTTATCAATTGCTAATCGTTTAAACTTTTTATTCGGTGCAACTTCTTGAAAGTCTGCTCTATCAATATAGAGTTCACGAGAGAAAAATATTTCACGTTTACCCATGCCTTCATTCTGCGGGTGAATAGGTGCTTGTAAGGTTTCTACTTGATCTTCAGGGTAGTTCTCAATGATTACTCGTATCGGATCAATCACACCCATGGTGCGAGGTGCGACTGTGTTGAGATCATCACGTACAGCATCTTCTAATATTTTCATATCAGTCATGCTATCGACTTTAGAAATACCAATGCGATCAGTGAAATCACGAATACTCGCTGCAGTATAACCACGACGACGAATCCCTGATATGGTCGGCATACGTGGATCATCCCAGCCAGAGACTAGCTCATCTTCTACTAGTTGCTGCAGTTTACGTTTTGACATTACTGTGTATTCAAGGCTTAGTCTTGAAAATTCATACTGATGTGGGCGATCAGGTTTGTTAAAGTCGTCTAAATTGTCTAATACCCAGTTATATAAGCGACGATTATCTTGAAATTCTAGTGTGCATAAGGAATGGGTAATGCATTCTATTGCATCAGATATACAATGGGCAAAATCATACATCGGATATATGCGCCACTCATTGCCTGTTTGATGATGCTTATCAAAACGAATGCGATATAGCGCTGGGTCACGCATACACATAAATGAACTACCCATATCGATCTTAGCTCGTAGTACACATTCGCCTTCAGAAAACTTACCTTCTTTCATCTTAGCGAGTAGGTTTAAGTTTTCTTCTACTAAGGTCTCTCTATATGGGCTATCCTTGCCAGCGACTTTTAAAGTGCCACGATACTCGCGAGTTTCTTCCGCATTTAAGAAGCACACATAAGCCAAGCCTTTGTTAATTAGCTCGATAGCATATTCATAGAATTTTGGGAAGTAGTTAGAGCTGTATTGAATTTCGCCATCCCACTCAAACCCTAACCACTTTACATCGGCTTTTATTGAATCAACAAATTCAACATCTTCTTTAGTAGGGTTGGTGTCATCAAAGCGTAAATTACACTTGCCATTGTAGTGTTTTGCTAGGCCAAAGTTCAAGCAAATCGATTTGGCATGGCCAATGTGTAAGTAGCCATTCGGCTCAGGTGGAAAACGAGTCTGAATGGAGCTGTACAGACCAGAATTTAAATCTTTATTAATAATATTACGAATAAAATTAGTAGGTATGTTGCTAGTGTTTTTATCACCCATATTGAGTTATTAATGCGTTAAAATTTATATTGTGAATTATATCAGCAATTATCATAAGAACCTCTATTGCGCCTTAATAAGGCTAAATTATATGATTTGTCAATAATGGAATTTACCTAGATGGCCCCTGTTATATTATTTATTGGCGACTTTAGAGAAAGATCGGCATGAGTGTTGGCGTTATTATTTCGGCTTATAAAGATTCACAATCTTTGGATAAAGTATTAACAGCCTACAGTGTACAAACTTTAATGCCTGATGAGATTATCATTGCAGAAGATGGTGGAGATGATAATATTACAGAGTTGATTAATAGGTGGCGACCGCTATTAGAAACATCATTAATTCATCTAATGCAAAAAGATGATGGCTTTAGAAAAAATAGAATTCTTAATAAAGCAATTAAGGCATCAACTAGTAGCCAATTAATCTTTACTGATCAAGATATTCTTCCAAGAGATGACTTTGTTGCTATGCATGTTAACTTATGTAAGCCAGGTCATTTCGTTGCCGGAGGCTCTCATCTCAATTTAAAGTCTAATTTCCATAGAAAATTATTGAATAAGTCCGATATCATCAGTCAGAATGTTTTTGATTTGAAATTTTTACGTAAAAATACACGTGTTGGATTTAGTGGCCTCAGACTCACAACTAAACATTTCTTAGCCAAATTTCTTGATTTTATTTCACCTAGAAATAGATTTATTGGCTGTAATGCTTCAGCCTATCGAGAAGATATTTTAAAAGTATGGGGTTTTGATGAGTCTTTAAACCATTATGGAGAAGAAGATAATAATATTGGCATCAGATTAAATAACTCTGGAATAAAAGGCGTAAGAAAAAAATATTCATTGGTTTGCCTACATCTTGATCATACTCGAGGTTATGCCAATATAGAGTTAATCAACAAGGCTAAGAAATTTAATAGCCTCGTACGTCGAAAGAAGTTTATTAAACCACAGAAGAGTTTATTGCTTTAGAGGTAAACAGAATGGATGTCAAACTGTATTTGATAATTACATGTTTTTACGCTCTTCATTCAAGCTTAATTGTAAGTCTCTATTGGCCATTAATAAGCTAAGACCACACCAGCCCACTAAGCAATAATCTTTTTGAGTTAGAAACTGATAAAGTTCTGTTTTTTGAACTTCTGATAATGTGGCTTGATAAGCTTCCACAGCAATCAATTTTGGGTTGTATTTGTCAAAATCGAGAGATTTTAATACATCTAAATCATGACCTTCAGCATCAACAGATAAAAAATCTATTTTTCGATTTTTATATTTTGAATCATCAATAATATTCGTTAATTTGTAACACTTAACGCTTTTCTTTATATAGTTTTTTTTGCCTTTGACATAGTCACTATCTAATGAGTTGACTAGTGAATAGAAGCCATTCGTATAATAAGACACTTCGCCATTCATATTAGAGACTGCGCAATTAATATTAGTATCCTTTGGGCGTAATGCATTGAAGCCCTCAATCTTAATGGAATCTATGTCAATATTAATTCCATTCCAGCCTTTTTTGTAGAGTTGCCAAGTGTTGTTATGTTGTTTGGGATGGTAACAACCTACATCAACAAAAAACCCACTCATTGGTTTTGGAAATATTCTATTGATAGAAATATCTTCACCAAACTGGGAAAAATGTGGACGTTTGACTTTTGATAAGTATAGTTTTCTAAATAAGAAAATTTTTCTGAAGATGAAGTTATTTTCAAGCCACGCGGGGATATGAGTGTAATTAAGCATAATGTTGTATTTGTTATTCGCTTCTGTGATTTATAAAATTTTACCTAATTATAATTCTATCTTGGGGTTGCAATCAACCATTCCCCCAAAACTCGACGACCTTCAGAGCATACTAGAGCCCTATCATTATCGCCCAATACTGTGATTTGATCTATGTCAGACCATTGTTTTGGTTTAGATTGCACCATCTCAACTTCAAAGTCTTTAAAGGCGTTTATAAGCGTTTGTCTCTTCTCTTTGCCATTGTCAAATTTAAAGTCATGTATTTCAATAACAAAAGTTGATTGCTTAAATGCGCTAATAACTTCATCGGTAAACAAGTCAAACTCACCACCTTCAATATCACACAATAATAAATTATTACCACCAGCGACACCTTCTGGCAGCTGGCTGTGGAATTGCGAATCAGCTCTGCCATACATGCTAATACCGCCACTTAGATGATTTAAATTTGCATTTTCATTAATGTATTTCGCTCCAAGTGGGTTTTCTTCAAAGCAATAAGCATGGCTGATCATCTTTTTCATTAGCATGCCAATCGGATAATAACCATCGGCTGCACCCAGATTAACCAATGAATCAAATCTCTTATCTTTGATAATATCTAATACCTCAGATTCATACAATCCGTAAATTTTTGAAGCTACATCAGCTTTTCCCCAGTGAATCTCTTCGCCAAGGTGCATACCTTTGAATGGCCCTCTATCGACGATTCCATTCGCCTCATCAAATAATCGCCTTGCAATCTTTTTCCGGTATTCTTTTACAAAAAACTTCAACAATGGGTTTTTACTCATAAGTTGTATCCTTAATTATTCATTCCAATAGTTTTTAATCCAGGGTGATGGCTTGATGTGTCGATACCATTTGCCACTATGTCCCGTAATTGCTTCAGGTGGGTTAGGTAGGCCATGGAACAATATTACTTTTGCACCTTCGGGTATGGATGGCGCCTCAAACCAAGACTTAATCCACGATGGGCAGCAGCGATATTTAAAGCTTGGAACCCACTCATCTGGCCAGTATTCAAGCTTACCTAGTTTGTGCATTTCGCGTGATAGATACGCCTGCTCATGACGCACTTCACTTTTTACTAACTCAGAGTTTTGTTCGAAGTATTCTAGTATTTGCGGATATTGCCCAATCTCAAATCTGAATACTGAAGAGTTTCCTTCAACCTTTCCAGGGTTCTTCTTGTCATGCGCAATGAGAAACTCTCCAGGATGAGTAAAAAATCTATGCAAGTTATCCACAATCACCACATCTAAATCTAAAAACAAAGTAGGGCCAGATAGCCCACCAAAATCTTTTTTAAATACGGTGAGCTTTCGCCAACCCCGCTCTGGCGACCCTGGTGGTAAATCAAGCTCTGGCAAGCCTTGTATCTCTACTTCATCGCGAATACCATCACTATTTTCAGTGAAACACACAAAGCGAAATTCATCACTCAAATTACGAGCTACCATTGCATATAAGCGGTTAACGTATTCAGCAGGGAACTTATCACCCCATTTCATGCAGATTATATTCATACAAGGATTTTATCTGATATAAATTCTTATTTATATGCTAATAATATATTATTGTGACCTAGTTTATACTTGAACGTATCTCATAGAAAAGTATGGATAATAAACTAACCTATTTTTATTTTTAAAATATGAAATACAACAAAAATTTCTACCAAATCAAATCGAATAGTGAGATATTTGAAAGAATCAAAGCCGAGCGTGAAGAGGTTGGCTATTACAATCTACCGTATCAAGACACAATAGAGATTAAAGACTATGCAACTACGATTTCCAAGAAGCATGTTGTAGTTGTTGGCATTGGTGGCTCTAGCCTAGGTGTACGAGCAATTTATGAGTTTTTATTGCCTTCTAATGACTACACCAAGGATTTGTTATTTCTAGAAACAATCGATCCGCTTAAGGTTAATCACTTACTAAAGTCGATCGATCTAGCTGATACACAGTTTGTGATTATTTCTAAATCAGGTGATACTATTGAAACGATCAGCTTATTCAAATATCTTGATTCTTTAGTAACAATCGATAGTAGCAATTGCACCATCATCTCTGAAGCAAAAAGCGCACTAACCCAATTTGCTAATGACAACAATATTAAAGCCTTTGATTTGGCAGAAAATGTAGGCGGACGTTTTTCAGTATTTAGTGTGGTTGGGCTTGTGCCGCTGGCTATAGTCGGTGTGGATATCGACAATCTACTGAATGGCTGTAAGCGCGTATCGGAAAGCTTCTTTGATCAGGCGGACTATTATAAACCCATTATTAGAAAAGCTAGATTCTTAGTTGAAAACAAAAGTCGATTTAATATTAATATTGTATTTTCCTATTCATCTCTATTAGAAAGTTTTAACAAATGGTATGTGCAACTCTGGGCAGAGAGCTTAGGCAAGGTCAATGTGAATGGTACGCGCCAAGCACTCACACCTATCGGTTTAGTCGGCCCTGTTGATCAGCATAGTTTTTTGCAGATGATTATGGATGGTATTAGAGACAAAACCGTTACCTTTATTAAGATTGACGATCTTAAAGACAGTAGTTTTATTCCAAAAAGTGATTCTAACAAGTTTAATGTACTAGATTTAGAATACACTGAAGGCTTTAGTTTCAATGAAGTACTTAATATGCAGGCCGACGCTACGATTCAGTCAATCGAAGAGCAGGACGACATTCCATGCGATGTTGTTACTATACGTACGGTAGATGAATACAATATTGCCAAGATCATGTTCAGTTATCAACTCTTAGTCTCTTGTATTGGCGCATTTTTACAAATCAACACCTATGATCAGCCAGGCGTTGAATACGGAAAAATTAACCTAGCTGAAAAATTCCAGACCTAATAGCTGTTAAATATTTGTTTACACTGGGGCTAGATATTTTTGTTAAATGAGAGATTTGAGTTGCACTCAAATCCTCAGAAAATATGTAAATTACTTCTCTAAATTTCTTCTCAGAAATGTGAGAACGAATTACATACTTGTTTTTCATTGATATAGCAACATGTTTTTATGCCTTTAAAGTTATCTAGACCCAAAGCTATTGTTGATAGAGTTAGGAGTGTTGTCAAATATATAAGAATATCGTTACCTATTAATTCTAGTAAGAAAACCAGTTTCCCAGCAGAAACGTCTTTAATTTACACTGCTTAGACTGTATAATTCACAATTTTGTGGGTTTGTGATATCGGAGGTTTTGGCAGTGAAAAGTAAGCTGCCAAAAATTCAACTAATCATCATATTGGTGACCATCGCTTATTTCTCCACATTGGGTGCAGGGCTTTCTGCAGCTTATGGAGGGTTGATTAGCTTGATGAACACAGGGTTGGTTAATCGGCATACAAATAAACAAAGAGAAGATTTAACCATTAGCGCCCAGGCAGGTGTCGGGATGCGTATGGCGATGGTAGTGGGTTTAACTTTAGCAGGGCATTTCCTTTTAAAGTTAAGCACAGATGCTCTAATTGTTAGTTTGGTTTTAGGATTGATTGGTTTTTTAATAGATAAGATGTTGTCCAATGGCGGGCAATAAATATAAGCACAGAAGTTTAGACTATGGCAACAGGAAATGAATTAATCGCTTCTGGCGATTATATTAAACATCACCTACAAAACTTGACTTATGGTCAAAATCCAAACACGGGTGTTTGGGAATTTGCACATACTGCGCAAGAAGCTAAAGAGATGGGCTTTATGGCATTCCATTTAGACACACTTGGCGTTTCATTTATTTTAGGTGCGCTTTTCTTAACCTTCTTTTATCGCATTGGTAAAAAGATGACTGCTGATACGCCTTCTGGCGCTCAAAACTTTATTGAGAGCATTATTGAATTCATCGATGAGAATGTTCGTGGCTCATTTAACGGCAAGAACCCAATGGTTGCACCATTGGCGTTGACAACTTTTATCTGGATTATACTGATGAACACCATGGACTTGGTGCCGGTTGATTGGCTACCGTACCTTGCACAACAGGTTGGCGTATTTTTTGGAGCAGACCCTCATCATGTATTCTTTAAAGTAGTGCCAACCACAGATCCAAACGCAACATTTGGCATGTCGATTGGTATTTTCTTCTTGATTCTTTATTACAGCATCAAGGAAAAAGGCGCCGGCGGTTTTGCAGGAGAGCTTTTGTTCCACCCATTTGGCAAAATGATGTTGCCATTTAATTTATTTTTAGAAGGCGTGAACTTAATTGCTAAGCCAGTTTCGCTAGCTTTGCGTTTATTTGGTAATATGTACGCTGGTGAGATGATTTTCATCTTAATCGCATTGTTGCCGTTTTGGATTCAGTGGAGTTTGTCACTACCGTGGGCAATCTTCCACATTTTGATCGTATTACTACAGGCATTTATTTTCATGACCTTGGTAATTGTGTATATGGATATGGCTCATCAAAAAGACGAGCATTAATTTTTTAAAAAAA
>JYMV01009354.1_pt1 | contig 10041 bp, 9 predicted proteins | sample 338911 | NCBI WGS metagenome assembly JYMV01 (sample SAMN03354496, study PRJNA234377) | hydrothermal vent metagenome | biome: Deep sea; feature: Hydrothermal plumes at the Eastern Lau Spreading Center, Western Pacific Ocean; material: Seawater | place: Tonga | collected 2009 | depth 2000 m m
AGCGATAGATACGAAAACTCGCTTAGACCCGAAAAGCGCATAAAATCAAAGCGATGGGTACTCGGACCTCGCACTTTTTATTGCTGGGATCGCTTGGAATTCTAGCCGCCTCTGCTGGGCTTGCAGGCTTGCGACCACTGCAGTCTCGCCCGGGCGAACAGAGAGCCTCTGTTCGGCTTGCCATTAATGCAGCCACATCGAATGACCTGCAATCTTCGACAAAACTGAGTCAGGTTCTATCGACGTCAATGCATATTTCCTTCGATTGGGAGGCCGACCCAAAACTACATAAAACCGCTTGGAGTGTCTTGCGATTCACCCACGGTATTGGCCACCTTCATGTGGATGGAGTACTTCGAGAAGCCCTTGAGGGCGCGGGAGTTGTGGATGCGATGGTAATTCCCATCCAGACGACCGGTCATTCCAGGGAAGACGTTTTATCCCAACTCAGTACAATTATACGCAATCAGTTCCGTCATCTTCGATTCAATCGCCTGGGCATCGCTTGCGAGAGAACGGAGGCGAATTGGCGGGGCCTGGTTCTTCTTACCCGTCGACAGCTTGAACTCCCCCCCCCAGAGCAGCAGATTGACGCAGCCGGCGTCTACCGTCTACGCGGAACGCTACTTGTACCGACGGATCGAGTGCAGGTCCTCGTCCTACAACCGGATGGGTTGATAACAGAACAAACCGCTGACGTATACGGAAGTACCGTATCCACGGAGATCATATTTCCGGAGCCCGGCCAGTACCAGGTCGAGGTCATCCTTCCAGAGCTGCATGGAGCAATCCCCGCCGCCCTGGCCAGTGTTCACTGGCCCGTTATTAGCCCAACCAGGCAACCCAAGCCTACGTTCACCGTTCTTCCACCCCGACCGACGGCCCCAACCGGTCATTCGGCGCGCCTGGAAATTATCAACGCCACAAACCAACTACGGGCAGTGTATGATCGGCGTCCTTTACGGCGCGATCCCCGACTAGAAACGCTTGCTCATCAGCACGCCACCGAATTATCTCAGCGCCGTTTGATAAGCCACCTCGATAGGACGGGACGGGACGTCGCCACCCGACTTCGTGCGGCAGGTATCCAATCAAACCAGGTCGGCGAGAATGTGGCCGCTGGACTGACCATTGCATCGATCCACCGTTCCTTCACACAAAGCCCAAGTCACCGTCGCGAGCTTCTACGAGCCCATTTTAATAAGATCGGCGTGGGCATAGTTCAAAGAAACGGTGTGTTATTTGTTGTTGAGCTATTAACCGGACTGTAAAGAGAGCTATTAACCGGACTGTAAAGAGTCTATCCGAGTCCCCCATCAAGCCAGACCCGATACGCCCTGTTAAACAAAGGAAAGTAAAGAAAGAACACCTGCCCGAAATACAGGTACACGCCTCCCAGCAGATAGTGTTCAATTGACAACCAACACATGGCTACGAAAAACTTCCATTTACTGCGATTCTGAGTGGTACGATTATGAGCGATACAAAAAAACCCGACGGCACAGAAAACACTTCGTCCGGAACGGACGGCCATATGGTGCAATCTCTGATAGACGAGATGACCGAGGACGAAGACGGCACGAAAGCGGAGGGCACGTCGGATTCCGATTCACCGGCTCCACCACCTATTCCGACGGATTCCGAAGAACCCGACGAAGATGACGAATCGACCAAGGCGATGGACGCACCCGATTTTGATGATGAGGCCGCCGGCCAGTCCAACCCTGGCAGATGAAGACCTGTCTGACGCCATTCCCCCTACGATTAAGAGCTCTATCCCGCAGGATACCGACCCTGGAGAACCCACCGAGCTACGAGAAGAACCTCGCCTAGACGAGGTTGAAGACATCGAGCCTCCATCCACCGAAAAGACTATGATGCTCGATATAAGTGGAGGGCTCAGTCCGGATCAACAGGTTCCCCGTGGTCGACTACGTATTCTACACGGTAGTGATATGGGTGAAGTGATCGACCTGCCAGTGGGGACCTACACCGTTGGCCGTCACGAAGAGGCCCAAATCACGCTGAGCGATCCGGCAATCAGTCGCGAACATTTTCGGTTGATCGTTTCGGACACAGGGTCCCGCCTGGAGGATCTCGGAAGCGGAAACGGAACGAAAGTAAACGGTATTCGAACCCCGGATGCCTTACTTGAACACGGCGTACAGATTGAAGCCGGTACCACGGTGATTCGCTATGAAGACCCGATGCGGCCCGACTCCAGCTTCTCCGGAAGTGATGCCGACAGTCTTCCCACCCAGGGAATGCAGCCCATCATAAATGTGGCCGCTCCCAAACGGAGTCCTCTTGTTTACGTAGCCAGCGTGCTCTTCATCGTCTTCCTGGGCGGCGCTGTTGTGGCCGGTGAAATGCTCTTCGGTTTCTACTACATCATGGACATGAGCCCTCAAGCCCGAAAAGACCGCCGGATTCTAAAGGCAAACGAAAAAAAAGCTGCTGTGATTGTTGACGGTGTAGACGATCGGTTTTCCACAGGAAAGCTGACCAATATCATCGTATCCGAACTACTTACCGATCTGGAAGAGGCGGTCCGACTGAATCCCAGAGAGCCACGCATCCCGATCCTCGGAAGAAAACTTCAGCGGCTGGAAGAGGCTCTAGAAGAAATCCCCATTCATATTGAGTCGCAGGAATGGACCAATGCGAAAATCGCGGCCAAGAAAGCACTCAAACTTGATCGGAAAAACGTCGCGGCACTGAAGCAATTCGGTGAAGCGGACGTGGAAGAGAAAAGACGGCAAATTGTAGACGAAGCGAATACCCTGTCTGAGGGCGGGTCGTTACCCGAACATATCGTGGCCAAGCTGGAAAAAGTTCCTGAGAGCAGTACCTACCATGTCCGAGCCGGCTTCATTCTACTCAAAGCAAAGAAAGCATCGGAACAAGAGTTGCTGACAAAATTCCAGGAAGCCAAACGGAAAAGAAAGATCAATATCGCCAAGGAATTGGTAAATCTCCTCAAACGGGATCATCCAGGAAGCCCCTATATTGTGCAGGCTCAGAAAGACATCGAAGTCCTCCAGAATAAACTCGAGGAACGACGCCGAAGGAACCGAGCCGCGAGGCTTAACGCCGCGAAAAGGCGGAGAGAACGCGCCACTCTGCTACGTACCGACTCGCTGGAATCCGCCGTAGTCGTGCGGGCCAAGACTCCTGAACCACGACCCACACCTCCCAAGAAAAAGCCGGTGAAAATCGTAGTTACGACGCCCGAGTTAGCCCCTGAACCGGTCACGAAACCCGAAGTCACGGTCGTAACCCAACCCATTGTTGAGCCAACTCCAGCACCGGAGATCGTACCCCTTCCAACCCCAGCTGCTGCCAATAATATAAAAGGTGATCTGGCGACCGGTAAACGCTTGTACCAACGGGGTAATTACGATCAAGCCATCGATTATTTCGAGAAATTGAGTACGAGTACCCGGGTGCGAGATTCGGTACGCCGAAAAGCCCGGAAGGCCGCCACCGATGTGTCGAAGTACCGTTCCAACTTCAATGAAGGGAAAAAGGCCCTGGCAAACTACCAATCCCGGAAAGCGATTCAACGCCTGAACACCGCACGAAAAGCAGACAAGAGACTTGGTGGTATCAATGCCAGCGTTGTCAATCCGCTCTTGGCGAAGGCGTATGTACGGGCCGCCCAGGAACAGATGACCCGAAAAGAATACGGCCGAGCAACTACATATGTGCGCCGTGCGAAGGCTCTCGATCCGACCAACCTGGAAGCCACCAACCTCAACAAGATTTTGCTGCCCAAAGCATCGAAAATGCTCCAAGACGCGATTTCAGCGCGTGATAAGGGTGATAAAGACAAGGCAAGACGCCTCCTCCAACAAGTCCTGGAGATGGTCCCAGAAGACGATCCCAACTACGAGAAGGCCTATAAGATCCTGTCACGCCTCTAAGCCCGGTCAAACCCGCTTGGAGGATTTAGCCCGTCGTTCTCTGCAACACCGTATCTAAGACACGGTCGACAGCGGCGTTCAGCGCTTCTATCTCGAAGGGCTTATCCAGGTATTCATCTGCGCCGTATAAAGGAGAGGTCATATCGTTCAATGTCTCGCCGATACCGGTGAGAATCAGAATACCCATCTGTTCAAATTCCGGCTTGGAACGAAAATATCGGGCGAGTTCCCAACCGTTCAAGCCCGGCATCATCACATCAAGGATGACCATATCCGGCTTTTCAATTACCGCCATCTCAAGAGCCTCGTCGCCATCATAAGCCTCGACAAGATTAAACGTTCGCTTCTTGAGAGCCGCTTGAATCAGACGATGAATATCTTCGTCATCATCAGCAATCAGGATTGTGGGGTTCGGGTCGGACATCAGCCACACCTTTCGATTCAACGTATTCGATCAATTCGACCAAGAACAACATCTAGAACACGTAGTTCTGCTCGTCAATCGAGCTGTTTCCTAAGTCGCAAGCCAGGGGTACAGGGAAAAGAGCGGTGCAGCAAACAAAATTGCATCCAAACGGTCGAGAAAGCCCCCATGTCCGGGGAAGAACGTTCCGGAATCCTTAACGCCTGCGTTCCTCTTTATGGCCGACTCAAAGAGGTCACCCAATTGCTCGACAACCCCGCCAGCGAGACCAAATACTACTATCCAGCCCCACGGCCCGGGCAAATCCAGGATCAATTTCATGGCAACCATCGCTACCATGCTGCCAAGCAAACCACCAACGGCCCCTTCAATGGTTTTGTTCGGGCTCAATCGAGGAGCAAGCTTGTGGGAACCAATGGCACGGCCCACAAAATAGGCTCCGGTATCACCCAGCCAGACCACGAACAACATGGCCAGAACCACTCGTCGTCCCAGACGCGCCCCATCCGGCTCGCCAGCTGTGTGCACCATAAGAGCAACCAGGGCCGCCACATAGCAAACAGCCATCAGGTCGAATGCAATGCGCATGGCGCATTTTTCCACTGATTCTGACACCGTGAAACGAATCGCTACAAGACATAGTAGAACGGCAAACCCAATCTGAAGATGGTGTACCGGGGGGCAATAAACCCAACCGGCGTAGGCCCCCAGACCAACAAGAACCGGTAGACAGCGTATACCCCTGGAGCACGGTTCCGACCCAATCGCCGATTCTGCCAGAACACTCAATTCATAGAGGCCTCCAGCGACGAAAAATCCCAGAACGCAGGCAACCGACCAGGAAGGACCCCACCAGACCAGTGCAATCAACGGAGGCACAAGAACCAACGCTGTCGCCAGACGTTTCGCCAACTCCGACATTATTTTACCCTTCGCCCCACCCGACGTTTACTCGGCTGCGTTGTCTCGGCCGGTGTCTGGCCGTAGCGCCGCTGTCGCGACTGATATTCGTTAAAGATAGACCCGAGTTCTGTCCGTCGAAAGGCCGGCCAGTGGGTATCTGTAAAAAACAATTCCGCGTAGGAGGCTTGCCAGAGCAGGAAGTTCGACAGGCGCAGCTCGCCACCCGTCCGTAGAATGAGGTCAGGATCTCCGTACGGAGCGGTGTCGAGAAAACTTGAGAGAAGTGCCGGAGTCCAATGCTCAGGATTTGTAACCTGTGCCGACAGCTTCTTAGCGGCCCGGATCAGCTCGTCCCGTGCCCCATAGGAAATCGCCAGTACCAGATTCATATCACGACAATGCTCTGTGGCCTCCATGGCTTGATTAAGCGCGCGAAGCGTGTTGCCGGGCAAAAGGCTCTGATCACCCAATACTCCCAACTTTATCCCGTTTTCGCGCATCGTCGGGATCTCCTGCCATAGATACTCTTCAAGCAGAGTCATCAGCGCCTGTACTTCCTGCGCTGGACGATCCCAATTCTGCTGACTAAACGCATATAGGTAGAGATTGCGAACACCCACTTCACGGCAGTACTCGGTAATGTCACGAACCACCTTAGCACCATGCCGGTGTCCCTCCACCCGTGGAAGACCACTTGCCTGGGCCCACCGACCGTTTCCATCCATAATGATGGCCACAGTGGCGGGCGGAACAATACTCGCGCAATCAAGCAAATCTTGTTTGTCATCACGGGACATTACGGTCGGACCCCTACCACGGCAAACGTCAACAGACAATGAGCAAACAGATATGGCCAGTATTTTGGAACGAAAGAAGTACAAAGGTAATTCTGCCAAAGATAGATGTTTCTATTTGCTCGCTCACCGTAAACACTTCGGAATCGAACTTTGACCTTAGGTAGATCGAGGATTATCTTCAGAGTGGGAAAAACGAATAGCATGGATTGAAGCAAGTCATGGGCGGTGTGGAGCTAAGCATTGTTGTACCGGTTTTCAACGAAGGCGAGGCACTCCCACATCTAATATCAAGTATCCAAACGGTCCTGGATGAACTTGGTGGTAGTTCTGAGATCATTCTATGCAACGATGGCTCAACCGATGCTGGTGCCGAGATCATGGATCGTGCGGCTGAAGCGGATGCCAGAATTCGTGTTCTTCATTTTCGACGAAACTTTGGTCAAACCGCGGCCCTGGATGCCGGCTTCAAACATGCGCGAGGACAATTCATCGTCGCCATGGACGCAGACCTTCAAAATGACCCCTCCGATATCCCAAAGATGATTGAAAAAGCGCGGGAGGGGTTTGACGTCGTAAAGGGGTGGCGAGAAAAACGAAAGGACAATTGGATTATGCGCATCCTGCCTTCACGGATCGCCAACTGGATCATCGGTTGGGTCACCGGCGTGAAACTCCGCGATTATGGATGCACACTTACCGTCTACCGGAAAGAGGTACTGAGTGAGATTAATCTATATGGCGAAATGCACCGGTTTATCCCGGTGTACGCCGATTCGGTGGGTGCTCGAATCGTTGAACTGCCAGTACAACATCACAAGCGTAAATTCGGTCGAAGTAAATATAATCTGACGCGCACGGGTCGAGTCCTGTTCGACTTGATGACCGTACGGTTCCTCCTGGTCTACAATACCAAACCGCTCTATTTTTTCGGGAAATTCGCAGCCTTCGCCCTCCTATCGGGCATGGGATGCTGGGTGTGGACCATCGTTAAACGAATCGCCTGGGAAGAGCCCCTGTTCACCGACCCATTCTTCACCTTTGGCGGTGTACTGGTCATCGTTGGCATCCAATTGCTGCTGCTCGGCCTATTGGCAGAATTGACTGTCCGCACCTACTTCGAGAGTCAGGGAAAACACTCCTGGATACTTCGCCCCCCTACAACAAAGGGCTCGGAGCCACCAGAAACCAAAACGGATTCCTGATCATGTGCGGAATCGTCGGTCTTGTCCGTAGGTCTGGAGCCGCAACTGCAGACGACCGGAGCGAAGTAGAACGAATGCGGAATAGCCTTCGTCATCGTGGGCCGGACGGTGAGGGGCTTTCGTCTATCGGCCGCTGCGTGCTTGGGCATCAACGACTGGCCGTGGTCGATATCGATGGCGGACACCAGCCAATGGAACACGCCCATAAGCCGATACAAGTAGTATTCAACGGCGAGATCTATAATCACGCCCAGCTCCGTCGCGAATTGGAAGCCGACGGTGTTCAGTTTCACACCTCCTCGGATACCGAGGTCATTCCCTACCTGTACGAACGACTTGGACCCGATTTTGTCGAACGGCTCGACGGAATGTTCGCACTCGCGGTCTGGGACAACGAAAAAGAAACGCTGCTTCTGGCCCGGGATCGCGTTGGCCAGAAACCTCTCTATTGGGTGCAAGGTGAACACGGTGTCTATTTTGGCTCGGAACTGCGGGCGCTCCTCGAATCTACCCGGGTGGAACGCCGGGTGGACCGGACTGGGCTTCGCCTTTTTCTTCGACACGACTGTATTCCAGCCCCCTATACAATCTACTCCGGCGTGTACAAAGTAGAGCCCGGAGCTCTCCTGCTTTTTTCACAGCCAGCGGCTCCTCCCCAGGTGCGATACCACTATGATATCCCCCTTAATCCGGCCCTGGAGGCGGAGGCCGACCCGGCCAAACGCCAGGAGGTCCTGTGGAACCATATCGTCGCGTCGGTGGACCGTCGTCTGATGGCCGACGTACCGCTGGGAATGTTTCTTTCCGGCGGAATCGATTCAACTGTGATTCTCGCTGCCATGGCCGAATGCCTTCCCGCCAATCAGATCAAAACATTCTCGATCGGCTTCGAAGAAGAATCCTACGATGAATCCAGTTATGCACAAGAGGTTGCCCAACATTTCGGGGTCAGCCATCAGCTATCAACCGTCACGGGCGACCAGGCCGTAAGACTGGTCCCAGAGGTACTCGGACAATTAGATGAACCCTTTGCCGATCCATCGATTGTGCCCACGTGGATGTTGTCTGCCTTTGCGCGGGAACAGGTCACGGTGGCTCTCTCGGGCGACGGTGGCGACGAGCTCTTTCGGGGATATCCAACGTTTCGACTCGACCCCCTCGTTCGACACTTGAAACAAGTGCCCCAATTTCTTCGTGGGTCCCTCCCGCAACAGATGGCAAAGCTCATTCCGCAGTCATCCGGCAATCAATCTGCGGCTTTCCTGGCAGACCGCTTTTCAGCAGCACTGCAGCTTGATTGGCCTCATATCCACTTCGGCTGGATAACGGGCCTTCGCCCCACGGTCCTGGACTCGGTCCTGCACGATGATTTTGGGGGCGACGCATGTGCCACTACAGACACCAGCTTTCAAGCCGTGAACCACATCCTTCAGCGCCTGGATGGGATGAATAAAGAACCACGCGGGCTGGTAGCCGCGCTATACGTCTATCTGTACCTGTCCTGCTGCGTCCTACAAAAGGTTGATCGGGCCTCGATGGCTCATGGACTCGAAGCGCGCGCACCCTTGTTATCCCCCGATGTCATCAAGGATGCCTTTTCCCTTCCTGACGAGGATCTGATGAAGCATGGCTCATCAAAACGGATCTTGCGGAATATCGTTCAATCCCACGGATTGTCGGACCGTATCATTTCAAGACCAAAGAAGGGCTTCGGGATTCCTGTAGCCGATTGGCTTCGAGGCCCCCTTCAAACATTCGCAGAAGACTATCTGATCGGCCCTGGGATCAAGGAATCGACAGTACTGCAACCGGACGTCGTCGAAAAACTCTGGGGCGAACATCTGTCCGGTACACGAGATCACCGCAAGGAACTCTGGGCTCTGCTCACATATCGGGTCTGGGAACAAGGTCCCTACGGTCCGCTCCATTCATAACTCCCAGGACGGCACCGATTCATAGCATTCACGCGCACCCGAACGCGTTGCAAACTCGAGTTTCGCTGCGTGAAGATACAATCGGTCCGCTCTCGGCCCTCCATACCGCGTATCTCCCACAATCGGCGCATCAATATGAGCCATATGCACACGAATCTGATGAAAACGACCTGTCTCCAGATGCACAAGCACATCGTCAAAGCTGGCCCCACGACGAAACACCCGTACGCGAGTTCGTGCAACCCGGCCGACCGGGTCAACCCATACCCGCCCCTGTTGATGAGTCAGAGACGCATCGACTAGCAATTCCTCCCCGACTTCAACCTCGAGAATATCGGCGAGGCGCGCCCGATAGGCTCGCCCGACCGTCCGCTCGCGAAACTGTGTACTCAAATGTGCCGCCATTTTCTGGTTCTTCGCCAGGACCACCAATCCGCTGGCCGGAACATCCAACCGGTGCACAGGATATAATGGGGCGGATCCATCCCAGGCATGCCACCATGCCAGTAGATGTGGGATCCGGTTCGATTTTGCCTCCTGGCAGGCCATGCCGCAGGGCTTGTCCACAACAATATAGTCATCGGTTTCGGTCACAACTTGCGGAATCATCGCCTGTGGCCCCGAACTACCTGCTTCGTTCGTACTGTCGCAATACAACCAGCCCCAATCACCGCTGCGAACCGTCTGGGCCGGGTCGTTACAGAGCATTCCATTGTAGAAGATATGTCCCCCCGCAATCATTTTTTCCACCGGCTGGGTCTCGGGCATAAATTCCGGCAGTGCCGTGTCCAGAGGTTGTCCGTCAGCCCCATTCGGTATGAGAAATGCACAAAATATTCGATCCGGAAAACGATT
>JYMV01005452.1_pt1 | contig 10040 bp, 4 predicted proteins | sample 338911 | NCBI WGS metagenome assembly JYMV01 (sample SAMN03354496, study PRJNA234377) | hydrothermal vent metagenome | biome: Deep sea; feature: Hydrothermal plumes at the Eastern Lau Spreading Center, Western Pacific Ocean; material: Seawater | place: Tonga | collected 2009 | depth 2000 m m
AATTTGAATAAAATAAGTTCCCGAAGAAATATTTTGTTCCAGATTATTTGTACCATTCCAGATTTTTTGATAGATGCCAGGGTGAAAGAATTCATTTTCTGCTATTGTGTTTACCAATCGACCACTTATATCAAAAATCAAAATTGAAATGTTTCTTAATTTTTCAATAGTAAAAGGAATATTGATCGTTGGATTAAAGGGATTAGGGTAGGCATGACCCAGTGAAAATTTATCGGGGACCAAATTTGATTCACTCGCTAATCCACCTTGGATAGTAAGTTGGAATTGGATTGTATCTGCTAGTTCACCGATTCCGAAATCAATAACCGTTATTGATATATTTGTTGATCCTACAAATGGTTCATATTCGATATGGACTAAAGATCCGGTCGTATGTCCATACACGGTTGCTACAACTGCAGATGTATCAAGCACCACTAATATTTGATGGATGTCTAACTCGTTTTCATCGCTGAAATTCACAAAAAAATAAAAATTGTCTCCATTTTCAATGGTCGTATCGGGCAGTTCGACGATTACCGGTGCGGAATTTTCCGGGGGTGGTCCCGAAGATTTGGTGACCATTCTCAAATCATCAAAATATATTCGACCAGCTATTTCACTGCTCTGACTCGGTTTTAACAGAAAACCATCCAGGTAATATTCATCTCCATCCATCGATTGATCAGTACTGATCCAGTCTCCAACTTGTTCAGGGTTCCCTAAATCCCACTCTATCAGTTTCCAACCGATCCAATTCAGTTCTTCCCAAGATCGTATTTCAATTACGTCATCCGTTAATGAACCACCGGAATATTCATACAGAGAAATACTAAATAGGTTGTTGCTGCCGTCACCGTATAAATAAACCTGTATTACATCGGATGTATCTAAGGAAATATCTGAAGGTGCACCGGCATTATGAAGCCTGAGAAATGAATTTGATGCATCAGAATCCCAAACAAATTTCAATGACCCTGATTTTCGTCCATTTGAATTCATACTTATTCCGGGAACGAATACAGAATTGTTATATCCAAATTGCGTCTGACTACCAATGATACCTGTTGTGGAACCACTTCCGTCAGGTTGCCACCATCCTGCACCTGAATTAAAACGATCCAAATATTCCTTTTCCGAATAATGGTGTGACGCGGTACTATATAAAAAAGAAAGAGCAAAAGGAATGGCGTTTCCAAGTGTGTCAGTTATAGCATCTAAAATAATTTCACAGCTCGAATCGTTAAATAATGGAGCAAAAGACTTCAATGAAAGTGTTGTTATTTCATCAAGGGTATTTTGGATGAAATCAATGGTTAGCGGTTGACCATTGGATAAAATCTGAACGGTTGACTCATTAATGGATTCCGGGTCTATTGTTTCATCCCAGGTGAAATTGAATACACCCTCCGTATCGAAATAATAATCCAATGGAGGATGAAATTCTGTCACCTGCGGTCCCGTCAAATCTGTCGATTCCGTATGGAATTGAATGGTAATTCCATCTCCGCCTTCACCATCCATATTTCCATCAAACACCAATCCAATCACATCCATTAAATCGGCGGTGATTCCCATTTCGTATTCTTGGTCAAATTCCAATAAATCAGGAAATGATATTGAAACCAGTTTACCGCCGGCATCCCAGTGGTTCGACCAAACAATTGCAATCGTGTCCGGGTCGGGAATTAACGTAAAGGCGGAAAAAAAGGATGTTTGATCTATTTCCTTGGAAAATTCAATTTCAATTACGGCGTTAACTGCAATGGTGTCACCGGGTATCAAATTAATATTAGTTATGATAGGTGGAAATGAAGGAATTTCATCAGTTATGGCTTGGGAGGTCTCCGTTGAGCCCACCCAGTACCGATTAAAATTTTGGCCAGATAGTTGATACGATCCCTGGTAAGGCTGCAATCCATCAAACGATAATGGAATTATGTAATCTCCCGTTCCAAAATGAACTTGGTGAATCAGGATGGATGCATCCGTACTATCAGATGGGCGAATGCTGACAACAATCCAAACGGGTTGGTCTTCTACTGTGTTTGTTTCAATTTCGATTAGGTAATCCAATTCACTTTCCTGGATTAGGGTTAAGTTTGGATTTGGAGGAAGTGCTGTTGTTGAATTATTGTATGGGATGGATCGGACAATTGATTTATTATCAAAAAAGGTTTCGCCAGCTTCCTCCCAATAAAGATAATCTTCCCATGAACCATAACTGAAAAATTGGAATCCATCCACAAACGCAACATTCCTGATAGCATTCACAATACCTGAGTGATTGTCCCAAACATTATTTTCAGCCAAAATATACGAACCAGGTCCTGCTGAAAATAATCGACCAGCTTCTATTCCTTCTTGAATGTAAGGTCCCCAACTCTGATTTGATCCCTGTAGCATTTGTACAAAGGAAGTGGGAGATGTCCAATGATAATGCATAGGGGTTAACTGGTCAATAAATCCTTCATTGAACCATAAGGCTCCATCTTGATAGACCGTACCATACCCCTGCCATCCTCCCCAGTTATATCGGCCTAATACAGCGGCAGAAAGTCTCACATGCGGTTTAACAGATTGTATAGAATCATGGAGCGTATGTACAAATTCTGTTACACTGAATCTCCACCAATCATCCCAAGTTGAAAAATCATCAGGTACCCCGTTAGAATAAGGATGATTTATATCATAAAGATATCGTCCTGTCCGCTGTTGCAATGAATTTAACTCTTCGTCAGAAATTGTACCGTCTATTCGCCTAAGTTCATCCTCATGGTCAATGTCAGTCAGGTTGTTGTCACTTGAATGTTCATTCCAGCGCACATAATCAAGGTGAAATCCATCAATATCATAATTATTGACAATTTCCATTGCAACATCCACAGTATAATTTCGAACATCAGCCAATCCAGGAGATAGAGCCCTGTAAGATGACATGGGGGTCCCATCCTGATCTCTGCATACCCATTCCGGATGAACCTGAGCAGGGGACCCTTCATATAAACTGGATGTTTGAAACGTGTTAAACCAGGCATGGAGTTCTAACCCTCTTTCATGAGCAGCATCCACCGCATAGTCTAAAGGATCAAAACCAGGATTTTGGTAATTTGCATAATATCCCCAGGGCTCGAAGGATGATTCATAATAAGCGGTCCCGCTTTGCCTAACCTGAAAGAGTACAGACGTCATATTTGCGGCAGCATGGTTTTCTATTATTTCATCAATCTTTTCCATGGTAGCTGCAGAACTTTGGGATGGTCCAATGTATTCCCAGGTGATCACCCATGTGGCACGAAATTCGTTTTCAGTTGGCATGGCTCTCAAAGAAGACAAGAACATTGCTAAGGCAAATACAGTTAGAAAAGTCTTTATCATAATAGTCAAATTAAATTATTTTTAGGGATAGGAAAAGAAGCAGTTGATATAAGACAGCGGTCATTTAGTATTCATGTACCTAAAAATTAAATATTTATCCCTTTAATGAATATGGTTTCAATTTTTCGATTCAGCATTTTGCTCGCCATCCCTGTATTTGCTCAGACAAATATGAGTGTGAATTGGGCAAAGGTGAAGTTGGACCAATCCTATTTGCGGTCAGAATGGATTCCTAACCAATCCGAATTGTTTCTATCAAATGATAATCATTCCGTGTGTGATATTTTTGATGTTATTAACGACGAACTCATTTCAATTCCACTCCTTGAAATTAATGCATTTGGGGCAAAATGGTCGCCAGATGGAAACCAGTTATTAATTCTTCAAATTAAATATCAGAATAAAAGAAGATTGAATTCACTTATAATAGTTGATCGGAATGGCAACTTTGTTAAAACAATCGTCGGTTATACGACAAAGAAAATCACTCCGATTGGTTGGTCTAGCATGAATTCTGCACACTACTTATTAAATAAAAAATTACATTCCCATTCGATAGAGGAAAGTATGATTGAATGGAGTTACCCCGTGATTTATGCCATTGGGAATAAGTTATTTAAAAAAGAAAATGTATCTCCTGCTATTTTGTTAAGAGAATTTTCATCAAATCTTTTAAATATTACAACATCTTACACATCAAGTTTAGTTGCGTTTGAAGAATATGGAGGTCATCTTTGGGTTACTGACCCCTCAACAGGATTAATAAAAGAAATTGGACCGGGGAATGCACCATCTATTTCACCTAATGGGGATTTTATTTTATTCATGATGTTGGAAGATGATGGTTATGAATTAACAAAGGGTGACATTTATTACTGGAATAGGAAGACAGATTTAATCACACAATTATCATTCACTGATGATCGAATTGAAATGAACCCATCTATTTCTGCTGATGGAAAATTCATATCTGCAACAACTTACCCAGATGGGCAATTGCTTATTGGTACCATTCGGTGATTCGATTTTCAATTCGACTTACATTTATTATTTTATCTGGCATATGCCCAGCACAGATTACAGGTTTAAGCGGTTGGGACCTTTTTATTGATCCAGGCCATAGTCAAACTGAAAATATGGGTATTAATGGATATTCTGAAGCGGAGGAAGTTTTAAGAGTGGGACTTCAACTAAAAGATATTTTAGAAAACCAAACGGATATAGATACGGTTTTTATTTCCAGAATCAATGATAACCAGAGTATATCGTTGTACCAACGGACAAACCATGCCAATTCCGTCGGAGCATCCTGGTATCATTCCATCCACAGTGATGCAAGTTCCAACACCAATACAAATAAAACTTTAATGTTATGGGGGCAATTAAATAATGGCAATCCGGATCCTCCCGTTGGTGGCGAAGAAATGAGTTCCTATATGATTAATATATTAACGGAGGGAATGCGAATTCCCACCACAGGATCTTGGGGGGATTGCAGTTTTTATACATGGAGCGATTATTGTGAAAATTCAGGTGGTCCTTATTTATATGTAAACCGAAATACGAATATGCCATCGGAACTCAGTGAAGAAGGACACCATACAAATCCACCTCAGAATCAACTCATCATGAATGAGGAATATAAAAGAATGCTGGCTTATTTATTTTATTGGTCCATACTGGAATACCATGAAATTGACAGACCTTTTGTTGGACAAATGGGGGGTGAGGTTGTCGATTTAGAGACAGAATTGCCAATTAATGGTGCCACGATTTTGCTGGGAGGACAATCTTATACCACGGATACCTTTGAATCGTTGTTTCACAATTATTCATCGGACGAAAATGAGTTACGAAACGGATTTTATTGGTTTGATGGACTTGTGGACTCGACCTACCAAGTTATCATAGATGCTAATGGCTATTATCCAGATACGGCAATGGTCGACGTAGTTGATTCCTTTATTACTTTTCACGACGTTTCCCTTTTATCCAACGAGCCACCGATTGTTGTTGAAACAATTCCAATTCAAGGTGATTCACTTTTCCCCGCATGGAATGATTTGGAAATCCATTTTAGCAGACCCATGAACATTGGGACGGTCGAGGGTTCGTTAAATTTCTATCCGGCGACTGAATATGAGGTAATTTGGGATGATGATTCACGTATCATGACGATTGTACCGGATAGTTTGGGATTTGAAACGGATTACTCGTTAACAATCTTGGACGAAGCACAGGACGTGTATGGACATTATATTGATGGTGATGAAAATGGGGTGCCAGGAGGCCATTTTGTTTTGACCTTTCGAACGGGTCCTGCGGACATGAACCCACCTGAAATTCTTGCCGTTATTCCACCCAATGTATCCCAAAACGTCGAGTTAAGACCGATTGTAAATATACAATTTGATGAAATTGTTGGACCAGACTCTTTGGTAGAGTCATCCTTTTTCCTGGAAAGATTTCAAGACCATTCCGCTGTCGATGGTGAATTGGTGCACTATAACGTGTACGGGCGAAGTTCTTTATGTTTTTTCCCATTCAATAATTTACTACCGGATGAAGTGTACGTTTCAAGAGTCTATTCTGGGCTTATGGATGAGTTCAATAATGCGATTCCAATCAACCATTCTAATTCTTTTAATACCGGTCACGTGGATTTGGATATCACAATGATTGATGCAATGGAACAAAATTTTCAGGATAACTGGTGGGGACCGCAAAGTTCTGGGAGTACGACGGGTATTATTACGGACAGTACGTCAATGTTTCCCGATCTGGAAATTATTAATGGTTTGTATGGTAGCACTCAATCCATGGAAGTCAATTACGGTTGGAATACGAATTCTTCCTATTGGCTAATCCGAGTCTATTTAAGTGGCGGACCTCCGAGAGAAGTTACTTTTAATGATAGCAAAACCATGCAAGCCTATGTTTTTGGAGATGGTTCCGGCAACAAATTCAGGTTTGCCGTTGACGATAATCTTCCCAACATCGGAACGGAATACCACGAAGTAAGCCCTTGGTACATTCTAGACTGGATTGGTTGGAAATTGGTTTCCTGGGATATGGATGTAGATGGAACTGGCGACTGGATTGGAGATGGTCAATTAGATGGAACAATGAGGTTTGATAGTTTTCAATTATCGTATTCTGAAGGACAATCGCAATTTGGAAAAATATATATTGATGATTTTCGAATTGTTGATGAGTTTGAATTATCAATTAATACGGATGTGCACCCGACGGGTATTACCTTAAAAGGGAATTACCCAAATCCATTTAATCCTACAACAAAAATCAAATTTCGAACCGGAGATTCTCGACGTGTAACTTTATCGGTATATGATATACTTGGGAACAAAATAAAAGAACTAACAAACTCTATTTATGATCCAGGTGAATATAATTTAATCTGGGATGGGACAAATATTTATGGAGAAAAAGTTTCTTCGGGCGTTTATATTTATTCTCTTATCTCTAATGAAATAAAGAAATCAGGCAGAATGATTCTATTAAAATAAGGAAGAACTTCCTTATAGAAATTAGAGTCGGAAAAATAATCACTCAAGTATATGTTGCACTGGATTGATACTTCAATCATTTTTCTATTTTTAATCGGACTCATGGGCTTCGGCTGGTGGCAGAGCCGGCTGAATAAATCCACGGTTGATTTTTTTCTTGGCGGTAAAACAATCCCCTGGGTTGTAGCCATGTTTTCAATTGTTGCTACAGAAACATCGGTCTTAACTTTTATCAGTATTCCGGGTATTGCATATCGTGGGAATTGGTTATTCCTGCAATTGGCCATTGGATATATTCTGGGAAGAATCCTAGTGAGCTTATTTTTACTGCCTCAATATTTCAATTCGGGGGTCACATCCATTTATGAGGTTTTGGGAAAGAAATTTGGCCCGGAAATCCAAAAAGTTGCATCAGGTGTTTTCCTAATTACTCGGATTCTCGCCGATGGAATTCGATATTTGGCCACTGCGGTAATTGTCCAGGTTGTAACGGGATGGTCGTTGCCTGCGGCTGTTTTGGTTATTGGTGGCGTAACGTTGGTTTATTCGCTTCTCGGTGGAATCCGTACTATCGTTTGGATTGATAGTTTTCAATTTGTACTTTATCTAACCGGTGGCCTGATTTCTATATTTTATATCCTGGCAAATATTGAACTATCATTCGGGGATGCGCTGGCTCAATTGAGCGAAGCAGGAAAATTGCAGATCCTGAATTTCAGTGGAGATTTTATTCATGATCCATATTTATTCATGAGTGCTGTAATTGGAGGCATGTTTTTATCCTTTTCCTCCCATGGTGCCGATTACATGATGGTTCAACGTGTTTTAGGAACAAAGGATCTGGAATCTGGAAGAAAAGCCATGATTGGTAGCGGCTTATTTGTTTTTCTACAATTCGGAATTTTCTTATTGGCGGGATCCTTAATTTATTTATTATTTCAAAACTTGGATTTGAGTCTTATTGATGGAAAATTTTTAAATAATGATTTAACAGAAATTAAAAAAGACAGGGAATTCGCACTATTTATTGTAAATAATTTACCCATTGGTGTTAAAGGTTTTTTGCTGGCCGGAATTTTGTCAGCAGCTATGTCAACATTGAGTTCTTCTATCAATTCCTTGGCTTCATCGACAATCACTGATTGGTTCAAGGGTGAAGCTGATTTGAAAAAGTCTCGGATTGTCAGTGGTATTTGGGCGATCGTACTTATTGGAATTGCGCTCGTATTCGATGAAGGAGACTCCGCCATTGTGATTATGGGACTCACAATTGCATCCTTCACATATGGCGGACTTTTGGGACTATTTCTTTTGAGTAAACTCGATGCATCGTTCCATCAAACCAGTTTAATTCTGGGACTGATATCCAGTTGTTTAATTGTGTTTTATTTAAAACAAATAGGCCTGGCTTGGACTTGGTTTATCCTGGTTTCAGTTTTTGTAAATGTGGGAATTACGATGGTATCAGAACGGGTGATCCGAATTATAAAGTAACCCGTTGTACATATTGGAAATTTTATCCAAAATGATAAATCATATCATCAGATTTACATTATAAATGCGTTTGTAAATTGTATCAACTGCGTCAATCTAGGCATCAACGCAGTAATAGAATTTTTCTGGAAACTACAGATTCACCTGTCATCATTTTGCAGAAATATGTCCCGCTGGAAACATTCTTGCCAAAATTGTCCTTGCCATTCCAAATAACATAGTAGCTGCCGGATGATTGTGTAGCATTTTTTAAAGATCGTATTGTTCGGCCAGTAATATCGATTATATCTATTTTTACCAATTCGGATGAAAATAATTCATAAGGAATGATTGTCTTGGGATTAAATGGATTGGGATAATTATGGGATAAGGATAATTGCTCCGGCAAGATTGCTTTGCTTTCAATAGCCATGGCGGTACTGTCCACATATTTGTAAACTGTTTTTCCAGAGGCATATCCCAGCCAGGGATTTAAAAAACGAATGCGATTTACATTTTGTCCAAATCCAGCTTCTTCCCAAGTGATGCCCCCATCTTCTGTTTTTAATGTTGGTCGAGTATCTATATAACTGCCCATCCAACCGCGATCAGGTGTAATAAATCCTATTGCTTGGGACGAATAAACTTCTTCTTCTGTCGAATCGGGAATAAGAAAGGGAATCTCGATCCAACTTAAACCACCATCAGTTGTTTTGAGAAAATATTCTGTTGTGGCATCGGAATATGGTTTTATCTGGATGGATACAAACCCAATGGAATCAGTCGGAAACGAAATTTTCCAGCCCCATTCCATTGTTCGTTCGCCCAGATATACTGTCTCCCAGGAATCACCGGAATCTTCTGTGCGTAATATCAGCATTTGGGATGAATTGCTGTGTTGATCAGTTCCACCAATCATGATACCGCGGTTATGGTCCCAGAAATATAGATCAATAAGCGCACCAACCGAATCGCTCATATTAAACGATTCCCATGATTCCCCACCATCAAAGCTACGTACAAAATGGGCAGGACCATGGCGACGACCGCAGCCAAATATGGTTAGAGAATCCACAACATCTAAACCGCACAACCCAGAAGGAATTTCACCGGAAATTGCTGCTGAGTCAACCACGTCCCAAGTTAAACCGGCGTTATTCGTACCGTAAATTGCATTTCCAAGAGAATCTGCAAGTAAGTTTCCCGCTATGCCATTAACATCATCAAAAAAACCAATACAACGCATATATGTTGTTGTATCATGGAGTTGTTCGATCCAGGATGTTCCACCGTCAGCCGTTTGAAAGATTTGCCCCGAACGAGTAACCAACCAACCGCTTGTATCATTGCGAAAAAATAAGTCATCGTGTTTTTTAAGGTCTGTTGGAGCAACGGGTGCGTTGGGTAATTCTCGCCATACTGTAGAATCTTGTCCAAAGCAGATAGTTTGGATATAAATGAAAAAAAAGAGCCTTTTCATTTCACCATCACAATTTTCTGTATTTTATAATTTACACCTGATTTCATCATCACAAAATAAACTCCACTGGCAAATTCAGATGCATTCCAAACCACATTATACTCACCTGGGTCAATGAAATCGTCAACCAGTGTTTCAACCAAGCGTCCGGTTATATCGAATATTTGTAGTAGAGACTTAGT
>JYMV01033486.1_pt1 | contig 10040 bp, 10 predicted proteins | sample 338911 | NCBI WGS metagenome assembly JYMV01 (sample SAMN03354496, study PRJNA234377) | hydrothermal vent metagenome | biome: Deep sea; feature: Hydrothermal plumes at the Eastern Lau Spreading Center, Western Pacific Ocean; material: Seawater | place: Tonga | collected 2009 | depth 2000 m m
GGCAAAACATCTCAAATAGTTTTTGGTTACAATAGGTATGTTATGGATGAGGTTAAACTATGGCTGGCAATACAATAGGTAAATTATTCACAGTCACAACATCCGGGGAAAGTCACGGCCCTGGAATGAGTGCTATTGTTGACGGGTGCCCACCCGGTTTGGCGCTCTGTGAAGACGATATTCAGGCCGAACTGGAGAGGCGAAGACCGGGTACATCAAGATTTACATCGCAAAGACGCGAACCTGATCAGGTCAAGATCATATCGGGTGTTTTCGAAGGTACAACAACTGGGACGCCAATCAACTTGGTTATCGATAATGTCGATCAAAAGCCAAAAGATTATTCGGCAATTAAGGACAAATTTAGACCCGGACACGCTGATTTCACCTACCATCACAAATATGGCATCCGGGATTACCGCGGTGGTGGCAGGTCTTCAGCAAGGGAAACGGTTATGAGGGTTGCTGCAGGAGCCATTGCTAAAAAATATCTTCGAGAATATCCAGGAATTGATATTTACGGTTTTTTGAGTCAACTCGGACCGATAAAACTTGACTGCGTTGACAGGGAGGTTATAGGAACCAACCCGTTTTTTTCAGCAGACCCAGGAAAAATTACAGAACTGGAAAATTTTATGGACAAACTCAGAAAAGAGGGAGATTCCATCGGTGCCAAAATTAATGTTGTCGCAACTGGGGTTCCTGTGGGCTTGGGAGAGCCAGTTTTTGACAAGTTAGAAGCGGATATCGCTCATGCACTTATGAGCATTAATGCAGTAAAAGGAATTGAAATAGGGGCAGGATTTTCCGTGGTTACCCAAAAAGGGAGTGAGCATCGGGATGAGATTGATGCCTCTGGGTTTAAACAAAATAACTCTGGTGGCACGCTGGGCGGCATTTCATCTGGCCAAGACATTCTTGCCAGTATTGCTCTCAAACCCACATCAAGCATCGTTAAAACTGCTGATACAATCGACAAGCGAGGAGCCGAAACAGTGAAGCCATGTTAGCAATCGTCTTGATGGACCACTTTTTACGTCACCGGGCTCAAAATGCCGATGTTAAAACTTAATTGCAATTGACTGCTGCAAAATCATGTCTGGATACAATGTAGTTGTTGTTGGTGCCACAGGGTTGGTCGGGGAAACAATCATCTCAATATTGGAGGAAAGGAATTTTCCTCTTGAAAATATGGTCCCCCTGGCGAGCGCTCGCTCTCTCGGCAAGGAAGTGAGCTTCCGTGAAGAAAAAATCCCCATAGTCGAATTGCAATCTTTTGATTTTAAAGGTGTGGATTTTTGCTTTTTTTCAGCAGGAGCCGATGTTTCAAGTGAATTTGTTCCCATCGCAACCAAGCAAGGAGCAATTGTCATTGATAATACCTCATGCTTTCGATACGAGGATGATGTTCCATTGGTGGTTCCTGAAGTCAATCCGGATGCGCTGGCTTCATATACGAGCCGCAATATAATTGCAAACCCAAATTGTTCAACAATTCAGCTGGTTGTAGCCCTGGCACCCATTCATAAAATTGCAAAAATTAAAAGAATTAATGTTGCCACATACCAATCTGCATCCGGTGCCGGTAGACGGTCTCTGGAGTTGCTGAATCAACAGATTGAGGCAAGTTTAGATGGGAGTGATGGTAGTTGGGAGCAGCTTTATGCTTTTAATGTAATACCACAGATTGATGAATTTCAAGAAAACAGTTTTAGCAAAGAAGAAATGAAGCTGGTTTGGGAAACGCAAAAAATTCTCAATGATTATGATCTTCTGGTGAATGCAACAGCAGTCAGGGTTCCGGTTAGAGTAGGACACGCAGAGGCAGTTAACATAGAAACGGAGATTGGCATAACACCCGATCAGGTTAGGGAAATTTTATCTCAATCACAGGGGATCAAGGTTATTGATGACGTCAGCAAAAGTTCCTATCCCACACCAAGAACGCATGGGGATCAAACCGATGATGTGTTTGTAGGTAGAATTCGCAAAGATCACACCTTAAAGAACGGCATTAATTTATGGGTTGTTGCCGATAATATAAGAAAAGGCGGCGCACTAAACAGCATCCAGATAGCAGAGGCACTGATTCAAAGCTATCTTTGAAAAACCTTGTTCAATGTTTAAGGTAGACTAGAAAGTCAGTTGATTAAACTGGTTGAGCATAAGCATGAGTTGGTTTGAGAAAATAGTTCCGTCACGGATCAAGACAAGAAAAAAACAGCGGTCCAAGTCCGTTCCAGAGGGCGTTTGGATGAAATGTCCAGAATGCAAATCTCAACTCTATCGTGCTGAAATTGAAAAAAATTTATTCGTTTGCAATAAATGTGATCATCACATGAGGATTAGTGCACGTGACCGCCTGAATCAATTTCTGGATCAAGCATCACAGTCAGAGTTGTTCCCCAACATTATTTCTGTGGATCCATTGAATTTCGAAGATACAAAAAAATACAAAGACAGACTAACCCACTCCAAGGAGGTTAGTGGTGAAAGCGATGCCTTGTTGGTTATGGAAGGCACTCTAAATAGTATTCAGGTTGTAGCTTGTGCTTTTGAATTTAAATTTCTTGGAGGCTCAATGGGATCTGTGGTGGGAGAAAAATTTGTCCGAGCAGTTGATCGTAGTATTCAGAATAGAGCCCCACTGATTTGTTTCAGTTCAAGTGGCGGTGCTCGCATGCAGGAAGCAATTTTGTCGTTAATGCAGTTGGCAAAAACTACTTCGGCCTTGGTTGATTTAGCTGCTGAGAAAATTCCTTTTATATCGGTTTTAACTGACCCAACTACTGGTGGGGTTTCTGCTAGTTTGGCAATGTTGGGGGACATAATTATCGCTGAACCGGGCGCATTAATTGGATTCGCAGGTCCAAGAGTTATCAAGCAGACAGTGGGACAGAAGCTACCATCTGGTTTCCAGAGTAGTGAATTCCTTATGGAGAAAGGAGCCTTAGACATGATTGTTGATCGCAGGGAAATGAGAGACACAATCACCGAATTGATTCTAATACTGACTCATTCTAAAACAAAAGAAAAACACTAGTTTAAATTGTTATTAATAGGATAGTTTTTGTTTATGGAAAATTGGGGACTTGCAGAATGGCTCCATTGGCAGGAGACACTTAATCCAAAAAAAATAGATCTCAGTCTGAACCGAATTCGTAATGTTGCATCAAGATTGGAAATTCTCCCACCTGAAAATCTTACATTCTTAATTGGTGGGACCAACGGCAAGGGAACAACTCTTGCTTTAATTGAAGATATTTTAATACAAAAAGGTTTAAAGGTAGGCGGTTACACATCACCCCACTTGAATAACTACAATGAACGAATTTGTGTTAACAAAAAACCCGTAGACGATTCAAGGCTGATTGAGTCGTTTAAACTCGTTGAATCGGTTAGGAAAGACATCCCTTTGACCTATTTTGAATTTGGCACTTTGGCAGCCTTTATAACCTTTAATGATCTAAACTGCGAGGCTTGGCTCATTGAGGTTGGTTTAGGAGGCAGGTTGGATGCAACCAATATCATTTCACCTTCCATTTCCATAATTACAAACATTGCTTTGGATCATCAAGAGTGGTTGGGTTCGACGTTGGAAGAAATTGCCAAAGAAAAAGCCGGAATAATATCTGCAAAAATTCCCTGTATTTTTGGGGACCCATCTTTACCAAAGAATATAGAGCAAACAGCTTTAGAAAAGGGTTCTGATTTATATGTATTAGGTAGGGATTTTTCTCTATCAGGTTATTGGGGTCGTTTGGTTTGGCAGGGTAAGGATGCGGCTATTAATTCCATAAGGATTCCATCACATTGGGCGGAGGGAGAAATTGATGATTTGTGTCTTGCCCTCATGGCAATTGAGATTGTGGATTCGGAATTATTACCAACTACAAAAGAATTGAACCATCTTTTAAATAATTTTTCCGTGTCAGGAAGATTTGAAATCATTGAGAAAAAGCAAACTTGGATTCTTGATGTAGCTCACAACCCGAATGCTGCAGAAAATTTAAGGAAGAGACTAGAATCTTTAGATCCTTATAAAAAGATTACTGCTATTTTGAGCTTGATGCAGGATAAAGACATAATTGGTTTTGTTAAGGTATTAGATGATCTAGTTGCACACTGGATAGTATGTGAAATGGATACACCAAGATCTCATTCGGTACAAACGTTACAAAAGAAATTAATTGATTATGGCATCTCTAATGTTACGGCTGCATCAGGACTTCTTGAAGCATTCAGTAATGTTAAAAATCATACCAAAAAAAATGATAGGATACTGATAACCGGCTCCTTTGAGATCGTGGGTCCTGCAAAGAAATGGTTAGACTCAGAGTAATTCTCTTATGAAAGAAAAATTAATAGGTTCCCTACTTTAGCAGTTAATCAATGATGATTTATCACATTGTTTTTCCTAACTTGTCTTTTCCAATAATGATTTTTGGTTCAGAAGAGATAATATCAATGTTGGACTTTGTACTTGTAGTCACTTTAGCGATTTCTACAGTTGTTGGATTTTTTAGAGGATTTGTATCAGAAATTCTATCTTTGCTGATTTGGGTCATCGCATTTTGGGCTACTTTCAGTTTTGATGATAGCCTAGGTATTTACCTTCTTTCTTCAATTGAGTCGGAAGCTTCTCGAATTTGGTTGTCCCGTTTACTGATAATCGCAATCGTCCTAATCGTTGGGGGAATAATTAATAAATTGTTATCAAAAATTGTGAGTTGGAACTTTTCTGGAAATTTATTTTTCGGTACATTATTTGGTTTCTTTAGAGGTCTAGTTCTTATAACTATCATTATTTTGATTCTTGAAGATACTAGATTGTATAGTGAACCTTGGGTACAGGATGCAATGCTCTTAGAATATGCGGAAAATATCACGGATTTTGTTACCAAATTATTTTTGGATTACTATGAACCCGCAGAAACCCTAATGTTTGAAAAGGGAAATTAATGAAATGTGTGGGATAGTTGGTTTAGTTTCAAAACAAGCGGTTAATCAAGAGTTATATGATGCATTGACTGTTTTGCAGCATCGAGGACAAGATGCCTCCGGAATTATGACCGACGATCAAGGTGTTTTATGTCTGAGGAAAAGCAATGGTCTCGTGACCGATGTATTTTCTGAGAAACACATGTTGCGGCTGCAAGGCAATATGGGCATTGGTCATGTTCGTTATCCAACTGCGGGCTCTCTCAGCTCCACCGAAGCCCAACCGTTTTATGTTAATTCACCCTATGGAATTTGTCTGGCTCATAATGGCAATCTGGTCAACACGGATAAATTAAGACAGCATTTAAATTTGGTCGATAGAAGACATCTTAATACCCAATCTGATACAGAGGTTTTATTAAATCTTTTTGCCCATGAATTGCAAAAGAATTACAAACAAGAACTGACTGCGGAATCCGTGTTCCGAGCAGTCAGGGGTGTTTTTGAGAATTCTTCTGGAGGTTATGCAGTGGTATCAATGATCTTGAATAAAGGTTTGGTTGCTTTCCGAGATCCAAACGGCATCAGGCCCATTGTAATAGGTACCAGAGAATCCGATCAAGGTACTGAATACATGGTAGCTTCCGAAAGTGTTGCTTTGGATGTACTTGGATACAATCTTCTCAGGGATATTTTGCCAGGCGAGGCAATTTACATTGATACCGATGGTAATTTTTTCTCACAACAGTGCGTTGAACCAAAAAGCCACACGCCTTGTATTTTTGAGTTTGTGTATTTTGCTAGACCGGATTCGATAATCGATGGTATTTCGGTTTATAAGTCCAGACTTAGAATGGGCGATAATTTAGCACAAAGCATCATTGCAAAGGGTCTCCATCATGATGTGGATGTGGTGATACCAATCCCTGATACCAGCCGCACCAGCGCCCTGCAGGTCGCTCATCATTTAGGGGTTAAATACAGAGAAGGCTTTATTAAAAATCGCTACATTGGTAGGACTTTTATCATGCCTGGACAGGCGATACGACAGAAATCTGTTCGCCAGAAGCTAAATCCCATTGACCTTGAGATCAGGGACAAGAATGTTTTATTGGTTGATGACTCAATCGTAAGAGGAACGACGTCAAGACAAATTATACAAATGGCAAGGAGATCTGGTGCAAAGAAAGTATTTTTTGCTTCCGCAGCTCCACCGGTTAAATACCCCAATGTTTATGGCATAGACATGCCAGCGGCCAACGAATTAATTGCAAGCAATAAAAGTGATGGAGAGTTGGCTGAAATTATTGGTGCAGATTGGCTTCTTTACCAGACTCTGGAGGATTTAATAAAAGCTGTAGCCTTTGAAGAATCTGAAATCCAATCATTTGATACATCTTGTTTTTCTGGAGAGTATGTAACCGACGATATTACGGAAAAATATCTCAAAATCATCGAATTAAGACGCAACGACGCTGCAAAAGCCGAACTGGAACAGGCGAGAAAGCAACTGGAAATCAACGAACCATCGATTTCGATCAATTAATCAGGTCAATTAATTTAGGCTCTGCATTAACCCATTCTATTATTTTTGCAGCCGATGCCGACCAGTCACCTAAAACCAATCGCACTGATTTTTTACTGTCAATATCAATTGTATGACTATTGGGTCTATGGGTATGACCGTGGATTAATATATCAATGTTATTTTTCTGGATAACAGCAGCTACTTCACTTTCGTTGACATCCATGATGTCATTTGATTTCATCTGTTGGGATTGAATGCTGGCATCTCTTGCTTCATTTAAAATCTCAAGTCGTTTGTTAATTGGAAAATTTAAGAAGCTTCTCTGCCACTCCCGGTTCCTTACTATTTTTCTATACGCTTGGTATTCAACATCATCAATGCAGAACTGGTCGCCGTGACTGAGCATGACTCTTTTATTTTTATACGAGAAGATGGTCGGCTCTTGGAGCAACTCAATACCGGTCTTGGACAAAAAATTCTCCCCGATAAGAAAATCTCTGTTGCCGTGCATCAGGTATGTTTTGATACCTGCTTGGACCAAATTTTTTAGTTGGTCAGTAATCTCACTGTGAAGTGGGTCTTCGTAGTCGTCTCCAATCCAAAACTCAAACAGATCACCCAGTATGTAAAGCTCGGGATTCGGTGTTGAGAGAGCAAGAAGTTCATCAATGAATTCTTGAAATACACCAGTGACCTCAGGTCTGGTGTGGTGCAGATGCAAATCTGAAATAAATAACTTTGTCATATATTTAAGTTGGCGATTGATCCAGATTTATCTATCGTTTTCAGAGACCAGTTTTTTTTGCTTCTAAAATGATGACTGGAGCAACCGGCACATCTTGGAGATCTTGGAAGGTTTGAGTTGCACTCTGGCCAATTGCAGCCACAACTTCAAATCCACTAATAACCTCTCCAAAAACAGCATAACCCCACCTAGTGGGCATCGGATCCAAGGAAACATTATCTACAAGGTTGATATAGAATTGTGAACTGGCTGTATGCGGTTCATTACTTCTTGCCATGCCTACTGTCATCCGACGATTGCTCAGGCCATTGCCAGATTCATTGACAATCTCAGGTTTGGTTTCCTTCATTTCAAATTCAGTTGTATAACCTCCTGACTGAATAACAAAACCTTCAATGACCCTGTGAAAAATGGTGTTTGTGTAAAACCCTTCTTCCACATAGCTTAAAAAATTTTCGACACTGATCGGGGCTCTGTTTCTATCCAGTTCGAGTGTGAAAGTTCCTGAAGTGGTAACAATTTCGACTTGCGGATAATTTTCAGATGCAATGCTTGGGTTGATGAAGATGAAGCAACCGATCAGAGCTAACAACAAATTTTTGAGGTATTTTTTCATAGTTGGAGTCTTATTTATTCAATTCGCAATCCACTTTTCAGATGAGACCTTTCTTTGGTATTTAGGTATTTCTAAATTCAATGTCGAGGCAACTAGAGTATTTTTTAGGAGCATGGCAACTGTCATTGGTCCAACACCACCAGGCACAGGTGAGATCCAAGACGCCCGCTCTTTTGCAACGTCAAATTGAACATCGCCTGTAAGTTTACCACTTGCATCTCTGCTGATACCGATATCGAAAACAACAGCACCTTTTTTAATCCAGTCCCCAGGGATAATATTTGGTTTACCGACTGCTACTGCAAGAATTTCTGCTTGGCGCACAAAGTTTTTTAAATTCTTGGTAAAACGGTGGCACACTGTTGTGGTGGCTCCTTTTAGCAATAATTCCAGAGCAAGCGGTCGTCCCACCAAGTTAGAAGCACCAACGATTACGGCGTGTTTACCAATTGCATCAACTCCAATGTAGTCAAGCATTGTTATTACTCCAATTGCGGTACAAGGTCTTAGTATAGGTATTCTCTGCATTAACCGCCCTATGGTATAGGGGTGAAATCCATCAACGTCTTTTTTTGGGTCTATGGTTTCTATAATCTTTGTTTCGTTAATATGATCCGGTAGTGGGAGCTGAACAAGAATGCCATTAACCTCAGGATTGTTGTTCAACGATGCAACCAATTCAATTAGTTCCTTTTCAGATGTAGCTTCAGGCAAATCATAATTGAACGATTGCATTCCTACTTGATCGCAAGCAATTCTTTTGTTTCTGACGTAAATTTTTGATACAGGATTTCCACCAACTTGGACAACTGCCAAACCCGGTGGATTTGTCCCTTCCGTCTTCGCTTTAGAAATTATCTCTTTAATTTCAGAGATGGTTTCTTGGGCGATCATTTTGCCATCAATTATTTTTGCAGTCATATAGAATTACTCTGTTTAAGCTGGGTAAGTCAAGATAGCAAAGGTTAAACTTAGATCCAACTTGGAAAAGTAATTTGAATAATAATAATTCTTTAAAATCGTCTGGTTTTATCCAAATCTCAGTATAATACTGGACTTAATAAGTTTTGAATCATTATCGGGGCATAGCGCAGCCTGGTAGCGCATCTGCTTTGGGAGCAGAGGGTCGGGGGTTCAAATCCCTCTGCCCCGACCATGAATGCAAGCGCCCGTAGCTCAATTGGATAGAGCATCAGCCTTCTAAGCTGAGGGTTGGAGGTTCGAGTCCTCCCGGGCGCGCCATTAAAGGAAAGGTGAACAGTGAAAATAGCAAACATGAAGACTGATAAGGGGGATATCCGCATAGAGTTATTTGATGAGGATGCACCTAATACGGTCAAAAATTTTATCGATTTAATTCAGGATGGTTTCTACGATGGTTTAAATTTTCACCGTGTCATTCCCAATTTTGTTATCCAAGGCGGTTGCCCCAATGGGACTGGAACGGGTGGCCCTGGCCATCATATCGCCTGTGAAATCAATACTAAGAAACACCTTACAGGGTCACTGTCAATGGCCCATGCAGGTAAGGACACGGGTGGCAGTCAGTTTTTTATATGTCACTCTCCCCAGCCCCATCTTGATGGTGTACACACAGTCTTTGGTCAAACCTCCGATACGGATGTGGTAAATGCAATCCAACCGGGAGATAAAATAATCTCAGTTAGTACTGATGAATCTACTGAGTAGAGAAACCAGTCCATATTTACTCCAGCATTCTGATAATCCTGTTGATTGGTTTCCTTGGTCCGAGGAAGCTATAGAGAAAGCAAAACAGGAATCTAAACCAATTCTTTTATCGATTGGCTATTCCAGCTGTCACTGGTGCCACGTTATGGCACATGAATCCTTTGAGGATATAGAAACCAGTGAACTGATGAATAAGTTTTTCGTCAACATTAAGCTGGACCGGGAAGAGAGGCCAGATCTTGACAAGATCTACCAAACTTCGTATCAACTTCTGACCAATCAAGCAGGAGGATGGCCGCTAACCGTTTTTATCAATCCGGATACCCTGCAACCTTTTTTCGTAGGAACTTATTTTCCAAAAGTCTCGCGTTATGGCCTGCCTTCATTTAAGGAAGTTCTTGGTGGTGTTTATCACTACTTCAATGAAAATAGAGCCAAAATCCAGGCAGACGGGTCAGCAATCAAAAAATCACTGCTGAAGATGGAAGAATTTTTAGACACCGAATCCAAGGAACCCGACC
>JYMV01026315.1_pt1 | contig 10038 bp, 7 predicted proteins | sample 338911 | NCBI WGS metagenome assembly JYMV01 (sample SAMN03354496, study PRJNA234377) | hydrothermal vent metagenome | biome: Deep sea; feature: Hydrothermal plumes at the Eastern Lau Spreading Center, Western Pacific Ocean; material: Seawater | place: Tonga | collected 2009 | depth 2000 m m
CTTCACTTGAGTCAGAAATCATTCCAAGGTCGTCAGTTGCTCTGCATGATATTTGTTTTCCTTTATCCAATTTTGAAACAGGGTAAATTGTTAAAATGTTCCGGACGCCTCCACTAACAGTCCAACTATATTGTAAACTATACGTTACAAATATAGGCCAGCGTTGAACACGTGATATACACGTGAATATGGTCTGACCATTAACAAATGGATACTTATCAAAAGTAATATTTGGTTTCTGTGGTTTATCTGCAATGATATATTTAAAGAGGAATTATTTTCGTATTTAATCAACTATACATTGATATTTTAATTATTTTCGTATTTAATCAACAATACATTGATATTTTAATTATTTTCCTATTCAATCAACAATACATCGATACTTTAATCATTTTCCTATTTAATCAACTAAACATTGATATTTCAATTATTTTCCTATTTAATCAACTATCCATTGATATTTTAATTATGTTCGTTTTTAATCAACCATACATTGACAATTTAATTATTTTCGTATTTAATCAATTATACATTGATATTTAAATTATTTTCGTATTTAATCAACTATACATTGATATTTTGATTATTTTCGTATTTAATCAACAATACATTGATATTTCAATCATTTTCGTACCTAATCAACTATGCATTGATATTTTAGTTATTTTCGTATTTAATCAACAATATATTGATATCTTAATTATTTTCGCATTTAATCAACCAGACATTGATATTTTAATTATTTTCGCATTTAATCAACTGTACATTGATATTTTACTTGTTTTCGTATTTAATCAACTATACATGGATATTTTACTTGTTTTCGTATTTATTCAACTATACATTGATATTTTAATTATTTTCGTATTTAATCAACTATGCATTGATATTTTACTTGTTTTTTGTATTTAATCAACTATACATTGATATTTTGAGTATGTGTAATGGTTGTTGTCCACGTGATGCTTTGTCTTTCTGGATTTTTGTACTATTCCCCTGGAGACTTAAATATATATTTATGCTTATGTTTAAGTAATACACTCACCAAAGTATTAAATTCAGTACTATAATGGGTGCAGTATTGTCAACGATTGGAAAGAAACGTCAACTGTTTAGGCAATTGCAAAGCATTGACCAATATCAATAATATTATACAAGACATGGATTGATCATAGTTCAAAATACGAAAATAGCGCTTGATAGAAAATACTTCGTTTTATTCAACATGATATGAAATACTCCCTCTTAAATATATAAGCCTTGGGCCGTGTTTTCGAAGGTGTCTTAGGAATAAAGTTGGTCCTAAGCCTGATTATGTTATTATAAAATGAATAAAATCAATACATAACAATACAATCAATACAAAACAATAAAATGCATGCAGATTTAAACAAATATACAATTATCGAGAGAAAACGTAAAGATAAATATTATTTTTACATACCTTTCATCACTAAAAAGGCACACCCGTCTATTGATGGCGAATTCGATGTTGACATGGATTTGTACAGTCCAACGTCCGATTTATTGACCTGTGTGAGTGTAAACTGTATGTGAAGTCCAGTTTTTATCAAATCTTTGTACTTAGCGGAGTTTTTCTGCAATATTCCCTGAGCATAGATTAAATCATCGGTCTGGTTTGATAACTGATTGAATACTACGTTATAATTTGGCTGATCTACTTTAGTTGTCCAGGATATAACAACAGATTTTCCTTCTTCAACGTAAATTAGGTTGTCTGCAAAACAAAGCAAAAATATTAAAGCAATACTAGTGTATTTCCCTTGCATGATTTTATACACCCGGTTTTTCGGTAGGGTCCGTGTTGCTCATCTCTTTAGTTTTTTTTTATGTTGTCCTATTATGTGGCTTTACGTTCTGAGTTGCACTGTCCATTGCGATCTTAGCACACAAACGATGTTCGGTTCGTCTTTACCTCCAGTTGTGTGTAGGAGGGCATATGTCTTATTTACGTTATTTATGTTTGCTAGCGTATTAGTGGTGTCCAACAGATATATTGTCGTATTTTTCTTTTGTTTTTCTTCGTTTTATGCATACTATGTTGCCAGTTTCTTTGAATGATCCATTTTTGATTGCCCCTTCGTTATTCTCGAACGTTTATTTATTTAACCGTTTCTCTGGCTTTTCCATTTTTGGTGGCTATCTTGGTTTCTAACATTCATTATCAACGTGATTTATTTTCTGTAAACCTTTTTTTGATAATGAATATATATCTTAAATACTATTCACTTCGTCGTTCAACAACAATTAATCACTCAAATAGATAGACTTTCATCGGCATCTATTGTTGTGCTTATGACATTTGAGGTTTGCCTGAATTATGCTTCGTGTTCTTTTTGTTGGTTATATTGTCGACAATTACTGCCTTTAAACGGCTTATTTTCATATTTGTCCTATTCCCGTATATCCAAATCCAATCTTCTTCAATATATATGATTGTATACCCGGTATTTAACGGTGAAATTATTGCATTGACTTGAAAGTCATATAATTGCAAGACTACACCGATGTATTATGACGTCATAGAAGATGTGATATGATCTCAGTGAGTGCATAAAGTAAACATGAGTGTTGGAGAGCTCATGTCTTATTTACGATATGTGTGTTTGTTTGGCATAGTGGTGTCCAACGCATATTGTGTTGTGTTTTTGCTTTGTTTTCCCTCGTCTTGTGTACTCTATGTTGCTAGTTTCTCTGGATTGTCCATTTTGATTGTCACCTCAGTATTCTGTAACGTATATGTATACACTAACAGGCATATTCATTGCTCAAATAGACCAGCCGCACAATACCATTTAATGTAACATACCTGTTGCCCAAAACTTCTCTTCCTGGTACTGTGACCAACCAACTTTGCTATATTTACATCGCAACTTTAGTGCATACATGTCACATGACGTCATTTGGACTAACGTGATTATTAACGATGTATCAGGATAATTCACAACTCTGTTGTACACCAGATCATTATTCCCATCATACAGTCTTACTTCCGTTTGTAGAATGAAATCTGATGAGGTCACAGGTAGTGTCCACTTGATGGCTATGCTACGACTACTAGTCACATTTATCATTATATTTGATGGCCTTTCTAAATATGAAATGAGACAATATGACAAAAATAAACTTTCTGAATATAATTTTTTTTTTTTAAATTCAATTCAATTACTTTTTGAAAATAACACAAGAACTATGCATCATATATGATTGTGGACAAAGAGTAACCGGATCCCAATCTACGACTTGCAAAGTATTGAAAGTTCTTATGAATTTAAGTCTATTCATGCATAATAAATTCCTTCCATTATGAAGTATGAAACACTAAAGACGTATAACTTTTTTTTTCAAAATATCAGACAGGGTCGTAGTGGTCGTAATCGTATGGTGGTTGAATTTACAACTACCCATGCAAGTGGAGCATATCACCACTAAGGTTGTGACATCGAATCACGGTCATGGTGAGATCAACTCGATACAACATTATGTGATAAAGTTTGCCAATGCCTTGTGGCCGGTTGGTGCTTTTCTCAGGGTACTCCGGTTTCAACTACAAATAAATCCAACCGCCACGATTGTTGAAAGTGGCGTTAAACACCATACCCTAACCCAAAATCTCAGATAATTACATGGATCGATTTCTTTTTTTAACTAATCTGTACATGATGCCTCCAACTTTCAATAGACCTTTTCCACATTCCCTATTTGATTCTAAAATTATATGCATTGCTACATCTTTTTATTGGCATAGGTGACCTTAGTCGATTTTGGCTATCTGTTTGGGCCCTTTGGTTTTATTCCTTCCAAACCTTTAAATCATTTGGCTTTCCAATATTTCGATATCGAGCGTACCTGATGAAGGTTATTTCAGAAACGGGTCGTGAGCACTAAATTTGATATCTACGATTTTATTATTGGATGTATTCCCCTTACGACGGATGCATATATCTGAACCTTGTAAAAATCAGAGAATTCAGTTGGGATTATAAAGCGTTAACTTCAAGGTTCAATTTATACAGGTGTCACCCTACTAATGTAATTACATTGTCTTAAACACGTACCTATTTCTGTACACGTTTTATTATCAACCTTCAATATAAAGAAATCTGGACACATACATCCGGTCTTTGTACTTTTCGACGTCCTATCATAAGCAGGTAAAGGGAAACAATAATGAGTACACATTCCATTGTCGTCACCACACAAATTATCACCTTTAAACATATATTATTGTCGATTTTATTCTACTTCTATCAAATGCTGACCGCCTTCAACAAGTTCAAAAAATATGTCAGAGGCTGTACTACTATCAAATACTGACCGCCTTCAGCAAGTTGAAAAATATGACAGAGCTTGTACTACTTCTACTAAATTCTGACCGCCTTCAGCACGTTCAAAAAATATGTCAGAGCTTGTACTACTTCTAACACATTCTGACCGTCTTCAACAAACTCAACAAAATATGTCAGAGCTTGTACTACTTCTAACACATTCTGACCGTCTTCAACAAGCTCAACAAAATATGTCAGAGCTTGTACTACTTCTAACACATTCTGACCGCCTTCAGCATGTTGAAAATTATGCCAGATGCTATACATGAAAATTGAAATGTGGAAAATGATTTACAGGTTTCATAAATCAGTATTTGATAGATCAGTCAGCAGTGTTAAACGTCTCAACTGAGTCACTCAAAACACTGAGCCATTCAAAACACTTAGTACATTTTGTTTAGCTTATTGCAACATCATTATTAATCGTAGAAGTCAATATTGGGCAATTAACTGATAAAACTACTTTAATCCCCCATAAATATTATAATTTTCGCGTTTCCTACCACTTACCCTCAAACCACGACAATTGAGGTACCTACTAATTAACGTTCCTGAGTGGCAACAACAAATATCAACGATTATACAATTTGCAAATGTAGAAATACCTATGCATATACTTGTCCAATTGGTAACATGGTAACATTGATAACTTTAGTGAGGGGGGGAGTGGCTTAATGAGCTAGGTCGTTGGATCTTACAGTTCATTCAAGCCTATCACCAATACAGCGTGTGTTCGCGCCCAGCTTTGTAAATTACAAAAATTGTGCACTCGACTCGCAGCCGCACGTGATAAAGTTTACCAGTTGCTTGTCAAGGCTCGGTGGTTCTTTCCGGGTACTCCGCTTCCTCCACCACTAAACACTAAATCTGGTCGCCATGATATAGCTGAAATATTGCTGAAAATGACGTTAAGACACTATAAATTAAAAAGTCAATCAAGCCATTTAGTGGAAAATGAAGAACCGAATTCACCCGCGGTTTATGTTTTTGAATATTTAGTTTTATGTGTAGTGTTTTGTCAATCATTGTCGGTCTTTCTCTTCTTTTTGTCATCTAATTACCCGTTTGGTATCTTCAAACTTTTCTCGTTATACAATACTGCATATGATTAAAATTATTCCAGTTTTGTTTTCACGTAAATATGCGAACATCACGTCTCATCGACACTAAAGCAATGTGAATTCAATTTTGCATACACATTCTGACAATTGACCACTTATTGGTAAGGTTTGATGTCATGACGCATATATGTGAAGTACAATGATAAAACGGAAATACTACACCGTTAGAACAGTTCGGAAATCTCATAGAAAATCGTAGAAACAGAGGCAAAACTGACACCCTAACACACATATACATGACCCCTAACACACATATACATGACCCCTAGCACACATATACCTGACCCCTAACACACATATGCATGACCCCTAGCACACATACATGACCCCTAACACATATATACATGACCGCTAACACACATATACATGACCCCTAACACACATATACATGACCCCTAACACACATATACATGACCCCTAACACACATATACATGACCCTTACGTTCAATTTCCTATCTCGGTACATGCATTTCAATAAATAGTGGCGGGGTTAAACTAGCTATATGTGTCCAAACCTCTACACTTAGTCAAACGACGCAGACATGTATGTCTTTCACATGTGAGTAAAATGCTAACCCTCACATTCTTAGTTAAGCCAGTAGCTTTGTTGTAAGAAAAAAGCTCTGCGTTATAGTCTTTAACTTTATACTAATATTTAATAATAATCCTGAGCAATTTATTTGACTACATACCATTAACTTGTGCCCCGGCTCCAAACATTTGTATTCCCATTGGATAATGAACATTACTGGCTACTAGCTTTAAATCTTGTCCTGAGTATTTATTTATTCTATATATAGATTTATGCCGCCAATTTGTCCAGTACACATAGCTGTCAAACACGACTAAATCAAACGGTGTCGGCATGTTCGTTGGGTCTTTTAAGATGGTGTGTGTGTCAGATCCATCAAACCTTATGCTTTTGATTTGAGCTAGTTTACCATCTATCCAATAAAGTTTTCCTCCAACGTGATCTGAAATAATATATACATTGTCTAAGATTAATTGACATTTTGAGGGTCTGGTTTATAGGTGTCTAATACCATTTTACAAAATATTTAAGTTGTTTCCAGTAGAGCATGGACTGTTTATCCTTCCGAAGCACGGGAGTTTATCTAGTGTTTCGGCTATTGTATTGTCTGTTCTTCTTCGATTTACAACTTCTGATTATTCCTTTAGTATATTTTCCCAACTTGATGTTGGGATACTGATGAAACTAAATCATAATCAAATAGAGTAAATTCCGTTTTATTCGTTGGATACCAACTTTCGTGACTGCAAATAGCAATGGACTTGTTTCCTTTCACATACATATGTTTTCTTTCCTCTTTCACCAGCAATACTTTTACCAAACTTGACTATGAATAACACAGAACTACTTACCCTTCGGGAGCACCTGGGTTCATTCCCTGCTTTGATGGGTACGGGGAGCCGGCATTATATAAGAGATATCACAACTTGTGCCCAATCCCAAATGCTAATATTTTAAGCAAATAGGATCTGCTTAATCCAGGTGCTCGCGTTACTCGTCTTTACAGTTTCCTGTGTCGTCTTTATTTGTTGTCTTCGTTCTGTGTTTTCTATCCAATTTTGACCGGGTTTTTTCTAACGTTTATGTTCATTGCCATCAATAAACCACAGAATCTAGTGTCGTTTTTACGACATTTGCCCATAACCCTTAGTATCACGGCGGAGCAGTGTGCAGTATGAACATCTGAGTTTTTCCTCGGTTTTATATGTGGTACGTGTTGCTCAGCTTCGTTTTCTTCGTTTGTTTTTGCCTCTTTTTGTATTTGTAGTCACATATTTGTCTTTCTATGCTAAGCTTTATTATAATTGATCTTCATTACGTATTAGTATTTTCTGCCTTTCATATTGATGAATTGTAAGCTAATTTATATATTTACCGATAGACATTCCATTTGGCCATTCAATATCAGTATGCACAATGATGCTTCTCTCTGTTCCATCCATCCGACACCGTTCTATTCTGGGATTACTACCCCACTCAGAGAAGAATAACCATCTATATCAAAATAAAAACAGTGCAACCGATGTTGTTATCTAACATTGATTGGTTAGTTTTGACTTCCTTAACTATTTTTGACTTTGTCATAGGAATATGTAAGTAGATTAGCACTAGTGGAGTAGGAGCTCCTTCCCTTTCTGGAACACCTGAGTTCACCCCCGATTTTTAGTGTTACTCGGTCTTTAGTTTTACATGTATGTTTTGTAGATCGTTGCTTGTCCTTTTGTACTTTTTCTTTTGTCCTTTGTGTTGTCTCTTCTTCTTCAATATACGGTTTCTGATTACCTCCCTTTGGTATCTTCAAACTCTTCTTACACTTTAAATTGAAGCTGAATTCCACGTTGTTTATTGATGTCACTCAGTTGATATTTTTGCTGGTGAACTATTTGTTCCCGAATTCCTTGATAGAGGGTTGCTGCTAACAAGGAATATATCGAATCAAGGGTTAAGTTGAAGTCATCACTTCAAACGTTTTACGGTCGTCACCACGACTTGGGTGACCGTTAGGGAGTATTTGTGTCACAAATGACCACGAATATGTTCCACTTGTCGTAAGCACTCCCCGGTCCTTTCCTCATTGATGACTTATCACCGGATTTGTAACTAGATTAACAAGACGGATGCCACTAGTGGAGCAGGAACTGCTTACCCTTCCATAGCAACTGAGTTCATCCCCGGTTTTTAGTGAGGTTCGTGTTACTCGATCATTAGTTTTATATGTATGTTTTGTAGATTGTTGTTTGTTCTTTTGTACTTTTTCTTTTGGCCTTTGCGTTGTCTGTTCCTCTTCGATATACAGATTCTGATTACCCCTTTGGTATCTTCAAACTCTTCGTCATACAAGTGTAAATATTAAGTCCTCCGAACGGTGTCAGTGAACTTATTTGAAGAAACTCCTCAAATGTAATGGTAGAATCCGGAAGTCGCGGCCTTAGTTGGAGTCAATATTCTGCAAGCTTACAATAGGGTGAAATCCATAGCTCTATGTTCACAAAAAATACCATAAGACCTACGGTTCCGCTGCTAATCCATATGGAACATTGTTTATTCATGTGGTATCGTGTATATACACACTTGGCACCATGAATACACACATGCGGTACCCTGTATATACACATGTGGTACCCTGAATACACACATGAGGTAGCCTCTATATACACAGGATGATGAGTGGTGATGGTTATCGCGAACATGATCTGTTTTGGGTTACAAACGATGGTGACAATATTGAAAGCAACGGTATTATTTTAATTAATCAACGGTGTTATTCTATGAGACAATTACTTTTGAATAAATCATTGTGTTTGAAATTGTTTTTCTTATCCAAAGCAATTTGCAGGGACCATCGTGGTCGTGATCGCATAGTAGCTGGATTTGTAACTAACTATGCAATCAGTGCCTATCACTACTAACGTTGTGAGTTCGATACAACACTATGTGATAAAGTTTGTCAGTGACCTGTGGCCGGTCAATAGTTTTGCTCCACACCTATAAAACTTACTCCCGCGATATAGATACAATCTTGTTGAAAGTTGCGCTAAACACCATTACCATGACCCTAACCCTAGCAATTTGCAGACGACGTACCCTCTTATTGGATCTACAACTATTGCTCTTGGTTCCTCAAGACTATCGTCTTTTACAATTGTTCGTCTGTCTGTTCCATCTAACCGTGAAACTTGTATGTGATCATGTCCAGTATCTGTCCAATAGAGCAAGTCATATATCCAATCAATAGCCAATCCATCCGGCCTATCAATTGCCTCTGTCACAACATCTTCCACAACTCCTGACACTGAATCTTTTGTTACCGAACTCCTATAGTAAAATTTCAATGATAAAATCAGGATAACCAGTAGTACATCCGCATACGTCCAATATAAAACCTTTACACGTTTTTCATCGTTTTGTTTTGTATGTATTGCCGTTGAAGATCCAGTCACCAAGATGGGGTAGGGTTCCCATAAATCGGTTTGACCTCACCTCTTTGTGCTTGTCCCAAGCCAGGTTGCCGTGATGTTTGTGTTAGGTGAGCTAAGGTGAGAAGTGATTGTTTGACTCGTTGATATATAATGGAATTGCTTAAATATTCTTTGCATAATTCATAAAATCAATATATTTGGTATTTTTTTATATTCGTATTGATAAGCATCCATAATTTTTTTTCGAGTAAAACAATATGTAGGATATAATATTCTGTGTTTTCTTAGGTTTCACTCTACCTGTTGACTTTCAAATAATTAGGCGTGTGTCCTTATGTGTATCAACACACTATTTGAATTAGTTTATGAAATTTGCAATTCATAATTGGTGAAAACGAATGAGTGAGTGAGTGAATGAGTGCGTGCGTGCGTGTGTGCGTGCGTGCGTGCGTGCGTGCGCGCCTGCCTGCCTGCCTGCCTGCCTGCCTGCCTGCCTGCCTGCCTGCGAGCGAGCGAGCGAGCGAGCGAGTGAGTGAGTGAGTGAGTGAGTGAGTGAGTGAGTGAGTGAGTGAGTGAGTGAGTGAGTGAGTGAGTGAGTGAGTGAGTGAGTGAG
>JYMV01049703.1_pt1 | contig 10037 bp, 13 predicted proteins | sample 338911 | NCBI WGS metagenome assembly JYMV01 (sample SAMN03354496, study PRJNA234377) | hydrothermal vent metagenome | biome: Deep sea; feature: Hydrothermal plumes at the Eastern Lau Spreading Center, Western Pacific Ocean; material: Seawater | place: Tonga | collected 2009 | depth 2000 m m
TTCAATTCTAATCCAGACGCTTTCAGAATCAGTAACTCTACTAAAAACACCAATTAAGATTTTTTCGCTTCCAGTTATTTGCCAGGCTGGAGATTTTGGATTACAGGTTGTGAAAGTACAGGTTTGTGCCACATATTGATTTGGCCCCACTCTCCGCACTTCTTTAGCAGTCATGTAAGCCTTGCTTGAGGAATCATAAAAAATAGTATTGATGAAAATTCCGGTGCCGTCTTTGATGTTAATCTCCAACTCATCCATCACTGCGATAATGTCTCCTTCAGTTACTCGGACATAACCTTTTGCAGTTAATTTGTTTGTTTCCGGATGGTAAAGGATTTCTGTACTTTCCACAGAAATTCCCTCCCATTCAACCTTTGCGTTGCGATAAAGATAAGTTCCTGTTTCCGGATTGTGTAAGTAGGATTGTGTCTGAATAGAAAGTTCTGGTATATTCAAATTATTTTGCGCTAATCCTTGAAAAGGTATGCAAACAAGAAGGACTGATATCCAGAGAAAAAGAAAGATCCTAGACTTCAAAAAACAGAAAAACTGCCTAATGTCAGTTCTAGAGTCGGAATGCTCTGTAATTGCTGTTTTGTTCGCGAATGAAAGCAAGGGATTCATAATTGGCGGGAGACGACAATACATAAAACTGGCAGGCTTAACTGTCATTTCGACCTGTGAGGGTACAAAATTCTTACTCCAATCTCATGAAAAACCAAGTAATTGCTGTACTTTAGCTCAAATGTGGTAACACATGCAAACTTATTGCATCTCCAGTACCATGTCTTACATTATTAAAAAAATCCAGACTGCTCCATTTTTTCAAATCAGATGGATTTTGCTGAATTGTCATGGTATCCTGAGCAGACCTTCTTGACAGTTCTGTGTAATTAACAAAGAGTAAGTGGTGAAAAAATGAATTATTATAGAATTTTATTGCTGACGAGCTATTTTTTCTTTGGAGGTCTGGTTATCGAGTTCCATGAGGTACGTGCGGAGGAAGGATTATTTAAAACGGAAAGTATCCGTCAAAAACTTTTTGGAAGGATGGATGACAGGAAAAAGTCAAAACCTCTACGTACTGTCAGCGAAAAAATCTTAATTGGTGTTTTTAGTAGAGTTACTGATTCTGAAAGCGTCTGGATTAGAATTGAAAGCCGGTCAGAATTTCGAAAATGGACATTTAAACTATCCAAACAAAACCTGAATTTACCACGCCAGGAAGTACGTGTTTGGCTCAAATATATATCACCAAAGCTTTCCATCAGTCACGGCAAAGAGTATAATGTTTGGTTCCGTAAAAAAGCCGCATTTGAAATGCAGAAGATTTTCTACAACAGGCAGGTAAGAATCGATTATGATTTTTCAGAAAAATTATTCCGGCTGGATGGAATGGTTTGGACCGGTGACACAAACATCAATGTTTGGTTAATCCGGAATGGTTGGTCATTTTATCTGCTGGGAAATGAGTCGCCTCCGGAACACGATGATTTACTGGCTGCAGAAAATGAAGCAAAACAAAATCAAGTGGGACTTTGGAAAGAAGAGTTGCAGTAGTTTTGAAGCAGTTGAAGACTGGTTATAAAGTAATCAAGCGATCTTATTCAAACTTTTGCCTTTTCCAGCGATAAGGACTATCGACAATTATTCCAGGTTCATTTGCTGTTTTCAGTAATTGCAGACAATCAAGGAAAATCTGTTTTTGCTGAGGCCGATTAAATGCTTCTCCCATGGCGTGGCCAAAAGGATATTTCAAGTGATAAGTCCGCGGTGGTTTGACTGACTCCGTCACTTTACGGACAATCGAAATTCCCACAGTAGAAATGCCTTGTCGTTCAACTTCTCGCTGGATCAGACCCACCGTCTGATTGCAGATACCTCAGGCAGGAACCAATAGGGCAATGTCAACTTGCTGCTGCTTGATTTCTGTTGCAGCTTGGACTGCACTTTTTTGGATTAAAGTTGTCAAATGAGGTTCTTCTATGTGTCCCATGAAACTGTAATGGAACTCGTTAGATGGGCCAACTACACCTTCTGCCTGAAGTTCACGTAACACCTCAAAAGGAAGGATCAAATTTGGATCACGGTCCGCGTCACGGTGGTCATAATATTTGTGAATGATGGTCAAATCTTCCGGGACAACGTCTTGAGGAATTCGGCGAAATGTACTGTCACCACGTGGATCACTTAAATTAAAAGCATCATCTGTTTTCAAAAGAATTCCACCTGTTGAAAAGAGTACAATTTTGCATTCTGACAGAGGTTTTTTGAGTTTTGTCCAGGGGACATGATCAAAAAGTACTGCTTCATAGCTGCGTGCCCAATAATTTTTTACGAAAGGAATACGAAATAATATGACACATAGTTTGTCCAGTAGAGTTACTATATCCATTAACTTTTTTAGTGAGCAAGTGGAGTGTCAGTCAAAGACAGGTTAGCAGTAGTTCAGCAGCAAATAAATCAAGCCGCAATTCAGTCCGGACGAACTCCTGAAGACATCAAATTGATTGCGGTCAGTAAAACTAAATCTGTTGAACAGATTAGGGAGGCATTGGCGGCCAAGCAAATTGCGTTTGGTGAAAACCGAATTCAGGAAGCACTTGGAAAAATAGAGGCGCTCAGCAGTAATCAACAAGTAGAATGGCATTTTATTGGTCATTTGCAAAAAAACAAAGTTAAGTTTTGCCCCGAAAATTTTCAGTGGATCCATACCGTTGAGTCTATCGAATTGACAGGAAAATTAGAAGCCCGTTTTGCTTTAGCTAAAAAGAAAATCAATGTGCTGATCCAAGTCAACCTTTCCAGAGAAGAGAGCAAATCGGGTCTACAGGAATGGGAAGGTATTTTACGGGTCGCGGAAACTATTTCTTCCGGACATTGGCTTAAATTCCGTGGGCTAATGACAATTCCTGCTCCAGATCTAGGTGAAATCAAAACTCGTAAAATCTATGAACAAATGCGGAAGTGGCGGGATAAGCTTCAGTATGAACTGAATGCACCTGAAATTACTGAACTTTCAATGGGAATGACAGCGGATTTTAATTGGGCAATTCAGGAGGGTGCAACAATGATCCGCATTGGAACGGCTATTTTTGGTGCGAGAAATTAAGATATGGGTTAAAAAGTGAATATGTGACAATCGGTAAGTTTTTCGGTGAACGTTGGTAATCTCCAAGAAGCCCACTCCGTTTTTGTTGAAAACCAATTTTACGTATTACGGCGAGAGATGCGTGGTTATCTGGATGCACCACCGATTTTAAATGAGGTATGTGGATTTCCCGGAAAGCGTGTTCCAAAGAACAACGTGCGGCCTCAGTCGCATAACCATTACCCCAAAAATTTTCTTCAATCCACCAGCCGATCTCCAAAAAACCGGGAGGTTCAAACAATCCCACCCCGCATAATCCTACAAAATTATTTTTGATTTTATTCACTACGACCCAGCGACAATATCCATCTTCCTGAAACCGTTTCTTTTGCTTGTCTACGAAACTTAGAATACGTTTGTCACTCCAAGTTTTACCCTGGTTGACATAGTGCATAATCTGTGGGTTTTTTGCTAATCGGCAAAAATTAGAAAAATCAGAAGATTTCCATGGCCGAAGCAAAAAGCGCTCCGTTTCTAAATAGAAAGAATCCGCCACGGGTCTTACTGAAGAGTGTGCACCAACTGCTCAAGCAGTTTACGTTTGCTGAGAAAAAAACACCAACTACGCCTCGCTTGTCTCCACGTAATTATTGCCAGTAAAGTTGACGATACTCCGAGTAGGGGAAATGCAAGTAATTGGTAATCAATAAGAAATTTGATAATTTCGTTCGTCAGAAAGTTCATTTTGAAGTATGGATTCTGGCAAAATTTAATTTATTAAGCAGGATCTCTCCATTTCCCCTGCTCCTGGATTAGATCAATCAAGCGTTCCACAGCTTTTTCGGAGGGAATGTTACGTTCAACGCATGATTGTCCGTGATAGAGACTGATTTTTCCCGGAGCAGCGCCAACGTAGCCAAAATCAGCATCTGCCATTTCTCCGGGACCATTGACTACGCAACCCATTATTGCAATTTTGACTCCTTTGAGATGTGAGGTGCGTGCTTTTATTTGTGCAGTTGTGCTTTCCAAATCAAAAAATGTGCGTCCACATGAAGGGCAAGAGATAAAATCGGTATTGTAAATTCGGGCGCGTGTGGACTGTAGAATGGACTGTGCAACTGGAATTTCGTTTTCTGAAGCTTCTGTCAGTGAAACCCTGATTGTGTCTCCAAGACCATCGCACAGCAAAGTCCCGATACCGACTGCACTTTTGATCCGGCCATCGAGTTCGTTGCCTGCCTCAGTGACTCCCAAATGCAGTGGATAATGCATATCCTCTGCGTCCATTCCCTGTACTAGTTGACGGTATGCCTCAATCATGACAAGAGGATTTGAAGATTTCATGGACAGCACAGTATCCTCAAAGTCATGTTTCCGTAGGATACGCAAGAATTCAAGCGCAGATTCAACCATACCTTCTGAGGTGTCACCAAAGCGGTTCATTACTCTATCTGAAAGTGAACCGTGGTTGGTACCGACTCTTAAAGCACATCCGTATTTTTTCAGGTTTTCAATCAGCGGAAGCATATTTTCCTCAACACGCTCCAACTCTTCCTGATACTGTGCATCAGTGTATTCGCGGATTTCAAATTTTTTCCGGTCAACAAAATTGCCAGGATTGATGCGTACTTTTTCCACAAACTCACAAACGTTGATCGCTAACTTTGGATTAAAATGTACATCTGCAACAAGAGGCCGTATTATTCCACGTTTCTTCATTTCAGCACGGATTGCAGGAAGGCAGTCAATTGATTTTTGATTTGGAACCGTCAAGCGAATGATTTCACAATCCACTGCATCCAATCGTGTAATTTCTTCAATACATGCCCCAACATCCATCGTGTCTGATGTCAACATCGACTGAATCCGAATCGGTTCGGTTCCACCTATTTTTATATTACCGATAGTAACGGTTTTGGTCTGACGTCTAATGGGAAGCAATTTAAGTTTTTGTGTCTAGGTTTCATGTTTTTTAGAGTGAGGGATAAAATTTCAAACACTCTATTTATTTCAAAGCCTGTCGAAAACAGAGCCATGTCCAGGCAGGAAGAGACGTTCGTAAAAGCGATTTGCGTACTGATCTGTCATGCCCGCGATGAAATCACAAATGATTCGTTTTTGTTCGTGTTCACTTTTAGCAGCTTTCCATAACAGTTGAAAAGAAGAAGGTAAAAGCATTTCTGGTTCAGCGGAAAGAGCTTCAAAAAGAGAAAGCACAACTTTACGGCCACGATACGTTGCAGCTTGTACTGTATTGAGCTGGATGACATGGCGCGATACTGTGGCTTTAAGTGACTTGAGGAACCGTTGCGGTTCTTCCGGAAGTAATGCATTCCATCCCAGAAGAGGCTCTTCAAATTCTTTATTAAGCTTCAATTCTGCAGAAGTAATCAAGGCATGAACCAATGCTCCAACTGCTTGTTTCCGATTGTAACCAGAGTTTTCGGTACGTTTGAAAAGTTGTGTTTCAATTTGTAGAAGACCATTTTTCCCCGCCCAGCTGTGATCCAGGTGTTGAGCCACCTCCTGCCAGTGTTCTTGTGTCAACAAGCGTAAAACAATACCATCCTCAAAATCATGAATGCCATAGGCGATATCATCCGCCAAATTCATCAGAGAGGTGTCAAGAGCCTTGTGTAATGAGCAGCCATGAATTTGCTTTGTTGCTGAAGTTTGTTCACAAAAGTTTTTTTTGTCTGAAGCAGAAAGTGGAAATAAAATCCAGTTTAGCACATCTTGTTCGGTGTCAAGATAACATTTGGGAGGTTGCCAAGTTTGTTGAAAATTTAATTTTTCGTATGTTAAGTCTGCTACCGGAAGCGTCTTACGGTACAGTCTGGAATACGGAACAGGATATTTCAGGACTCCCAGCAAAGTACGGCGTGTTAAATCTAATCCATGCTCAGGTGTGTGTGATTCAAGCTTGGTGAGAATACGTAATGTCTGGCCGTTTCCTTCAAATCCTCCGTAGTTGGCCATTGCATAATTGAGTGCAGATTCTCCTCCGTGTCCAAAAGGTGGATGTCCCAAATCATGGGCCAATCCTGTCGTTTCTATCTGTTCCAGTCGTGGAAGCAAATCTCCCAGTTCCGGATATTTTCCTTGTAAATTTAGCACCAGGCCGCGTCCGATCTGAGCCACTTCCATTGAATGTGTAAGGCGCGTCCGATGAAAATCACCTTCCAGTACTCCAAGGATTTGTGTCTTTGCCTGTAATCTTCGGAAGGCAGATGAATGAATTATACGTGCTCGGTCTCGTTCATATTCTTCACGTTGATCGTCTTGCCGTTGTACTCCAGAAGGAGCACGTCGTGCTGTCCATGTGTTCATTTAAACGCGTAATTCCGAATGTGGAAATTAATAAAACTTGGTGATTTGTCCCTCTGAATAACAGTGAATTATAACGTAATTCGAAAATATTTACACAGAAAAAAAGTGGTTCAGCGAATAGACTCTTATGTTGCTTAAATTATTTTAAAAATGTACTTAGCTCTAAATTCTTCAAATCACTTGAAAATTTTATTAGTTGCTTTAAAATCAAGTGGTTTAATCATTAATACATTCAATACTAAACTGCAGTATTAATTAGCGAAGGAGAACACCGTTTGAGTGAAGATAAGCTGGAAGTTGAGGGGGTTGTTGTCGAATCCTCCAAGGGCATTTTTCGAGTAAAGCTGGAAAATGATCACGTCGTTATCGGCCATTTATCAGGAAAGATGAAAATGTACAAGATTCGGGTATTACCAGGAGATACGGTAACGATTGAACTTTCTCCCTATGATCTGAAACGCGGAAGAATAGTGCGTCGGGAAAAAGTTGAGAATTGAGAGTAAATTCTGCAAAGAAGTTTCATTTGAAATGAATATCAATTGGCTTGTTGCGTATCGTAACAACTGGTTTTTCCAAGATTTAGCGCGTGATCTTGGATGAATTTATTTGAACAAACAATCTGTGAAATGGCCGCCAAGGTTCTAAACTCAGCAGATGAGTCAGGAGTCTGGGAACCATTCGAGCTCAACGAACTGATTGAGCAACCACCGAATCCTGAAATGGGCGATTATGCCCTTCCTTGCTTCAGCTTTGCCAAAAGCTTGAGGCGCTCCCCCATCAAAATTGCCGAGGAATTGGCAGACAAACTCCAAACGGATCTAAATCACGATTCCTCTGTTACTGCAATTCAAGCCGTAGGTCCTTATTTAAATTTCACTGTTTCCGCAGTTGTAATGGCTGAAACAGTGCTGCCAGATATTTTCCTCGGTACCTATTTCAAGGCACCTTCAAAAATTGCTCTTGAACGGGTGATGATAGAATACTCTCAACCTAATACACACAAAGGTTTTCACGTAGGACATATGCGCAATGTTGCTCTTGGAGACAGCCTCTGCCGAATTTATAAATACAATGGTTATGAGGTTGTTGGAGTGAACTACATTGGTGACGTTGGTGCGCATATCGCAAAATGTTTATGGTTTTTCCGGAATCACAATACAGAAACACCACCTGAACATTTTCGCGGAGAATGGTTGGGCGAGCTTTACACTCAAGCAGTAAAAAAGCTGGACGACGCTCAGGGGCAGGAGAAAATCAAGTTTCAGCAGGAGGTTAGTCAAATTCTGCAGAAACTGGAAGCAAAAGATAAGGAATTTACACGAGAATGGAAAATGACTCGTGAGTGGTCATTGAAGGACTTTTATGAGATATATGAATGGCTTGACGTAAATTTCGACCACATTTTCTACGAATCTGAGGTTGATGAAGAGGGCAGGAAAATTGTACTTGAGGGAGAACAAAATGGAACATTTGAGCGTTCAGAAGGTGCAATCGGAATTAATCTTGAGGAAGAAAATCTTGGTTTTTTTATGCTCTTGAAATCAGACGGAAATACTCTTTATGCCACCAAAGACCTTGCACTCGCACAGCGCAAATTTGATGAGTTTGGTGTGAAACGTTCAATTTATGTAGTAGGAGCAGAGCAGACGCTTCATTTTAAACAGGTTTTTGCGACTCTCAAACGAATGGGTTATGTCCAAGTCGGTCAATGTTTCCATTTACCTTACGCATTGGTCATGCTTCCAGAAGGGAAAATGAGTTCACGAGCGGGTAACGTAATTCTGTTTTCGCAGTTGCGCAAAGAAATTATTGAAAGCATACAATCCACTCATTTGGCGGAACATCGGGAGGATTGGAGTCAGCTAGAACTGAACGAAACAGCCCAAAAAATTGCGGTCGCTGCTATCAAATACGGAATGCTTAATCAGGATTCGAACAAACAGATTGTATTTTCCATGAAAGACTGGCTAATTTCTGAAGGTGATACCGGCACCTATCTGGTTTATGCCTATGTTCGCATCAGAAGTATCGGCAGGCAAATTCCCCGTGAAGTCAGCTCGGATGTAGACTTTTCACTCCTAGTGCATCCCAATGAAAAAAAGCTGTTGCGTCAGATGCTGGATTTCAATCGCACAGTTTATAACTCCGGAGAACAATACCGTCCCTCATTGCTCGCCCGGATGCTCTATGAGTTTTCCAAGAATTTTAGCCGAGCCTATAACACATGTTCGGTAAAGCATGCAGAAACTGCTCAGTTGCAGGCTGCCAGGTTACTGTTATTTCATTGTGTTGCCGAAACTCTCCTGCAGGGCCTGCACCTTCTTGGAATCACTCCACCGGAACGGATGTGAACCAGGAAAAAGTCTATGCGTATTTTAGACTTCAATATTCAAAACTCACCCAAAGATATTTTACCGGCACCTTCGGCAACTTGTCATGTTATACAAAAACAACAGTTATGCGTACGTTCTTCTTGATTTTGATGTTTTACTTGAGCGTCACACAGGAAATTTTTGCAGATTTTTTTAAATGGGAAATTCAGTTTTCAGCAAAAGGTTTTGGTACTGAGATCGTGACATTCCCAGTTGCTGCTGCAGGAAAAATACAATTTGCTGATAATCGCATTGAGTGCAGAATGGAAAGTTTCTGGACACGAATTGAAGCGGATTTGCTCTTGGAAGGAAAAACTTTGGTCTGCCTTAACAGGGAAAAAGAAATATCTATCAGTGTGGTTTGTCGGGATAATCACCGTAACCGCAAATACAACAATCTTAAAGAACTTTTTCCGGTTGCAAAAGATGGTTTCCGGCTTAATCCTGAATCCGGAAAGGATTCAGCATATTTGGAACTTCGCTGTTTTTTTTGATTCAGTTGCTAAAGCAAAACATTCAAAATTGTCTGCACAGTTTGGAATGAACTCTCTGCAGCTGAATTCAAAAATGTAGAGGAAAGTTTTTGTCCTTTTGCTCCAGCTAAATCACAGAGACAACGTACCACGATTGCCGGAACTCCAAACTGCTCTGCAACCTGTGCAACAGCACCTCCCTCCATGTCGATTGCTTGTGCTCCAAATTTTTCAAACAAAACTTTTCTGGTTTCTCCGCACTGCAGGAAAACATCTCCGGTTAGGATTGTGCCCATCCGGATTTCCGGAAGCGCCGCTTTTATTTTCTGCTTTATTTCCGGATCAAGTGCAAATTCCACTTCATTTTTCAGAGGCCCCATTGGTATGCTTCCCGCACGGTAAACTTGGAGTTCGCCATCATTCAGCGCACCATAATCATACTGAATTAAATACTCACCAATAACAACTTCTCCGATTCCCAATTCCGGATCAATTCCGCCCGCGACTCCGGAAAATATTAACAATTTGCATTCAAATTCATGAATTAAAAGACTGGAAACCAGTGCCGCATTGACTTTCCCAAGTCCGCATTCTACCACAATCAATTCACGTTCAGTCTCCTGGCTCTTGAAAAAAGTTCTGCCTCCAAGCTTTTGAGCTGAATTTGGACGCAATTCGAAATATTTTATTTCATCAGGAATGGCACAAATAATTCCAACTCGCATAGATGAAAATTAAAAAAAGATGAATTAAAAAAATTTATTACAA
>JYMV01048005.1_pt1 | contig 10036 bp, 8 predicted proteins | sample 338911 | NCBI WGS metagenome assembly JYMV01 (sample SAMN03354496, study PRJNA234377) | hydrothermal vent metagenome | biome: Deep sea; feature: Hydrothermal plumes at the Eastern Lau Spreading Center, Western Pacific Ocean; material: Seawater | place: Tonga | collected 2009 | depth 2000 m m
TGTGCGGGTCTAAGTCCAATAGCAAAACTTGTTGTCCCCGCTGGGCGTAAAAATCAGCAATTTCAATTGCCAGCTCGTTATATTCCATGATGACTACATGGCCATCCATTACAAATTCTTCTGCAGCGGATTCTGCAGCGGCAGTGGATCGTCCATCCATGAAATTCAGGTTTTTTGCGAACACGTTATAAAGAGGATCAAGAAATTGGTGCCCCAGTGAAGAAAAGAAAAATGAGATCAAGACCACTAAAGTGATCACAATAAAGAGATGGGGATCAAAGAGCTTGTATTGCCAGCAAAGCACTGCCAGCATCAAAGAAAACTCTGAACTTTGGTTAATGATGGCTCCCATGAGAAAAGATGGTTTTCCATTCAAGCGGCTCAGGTAACCCAAAAGCAGCATCAGGGGGATCGTTAAGATGACAACCAGTATCGCGAGTATAAAACCTTCTGCTAAACCTCCCAGCATTTGTTCCGGTTTTAATTCGGAAATATCGAAACCAAGACCCATAAAAAAGAGAATAATACCGAAGGCTTTTAGGGGTTCTACTTTGTCTTCAATCTCATGTCGATATGGTAGTGCAGCAAGAGTGGCTCCAGCAAAAAAAGCACCGATTCCTGAAGAAAAATGAATAACCTCGCAAAGTCCCGCCACTCCCATTCCATAACCTAAAGTTCCTATGAAGAGCAGTTCGCCTGAATGCGCGAAGAATTTAAAAAGAGGATTGAGAAGGTACTTGGTTACAAAATAAAGAACAATAGCCAGTCCAATCATTTTCGCAAAAATCATGGCAACTTCCACTCCCAAAGATGCTCCACCGACTTTGTCAGGATTCAAGCTGCCGAGAATGGCGAGTGCAACCACTGCAACTATGTCTTGAAGCACCATCAGGCCGAGTGCAACCTGACCGTGTTCTTGCGCAATTTGCCCCGTGCTTTTGAGGGTTCCTATCACCAGAATAGTGGAGGACAAGGTGAGACAGAGTGCGAAATAAATTAAAGCAGGCGTTGCGTTTTCTGCAGGCAACCCTGCGGCTTCCATGTAACTTGCGTCAATGCCGACGTACAGCAGTCCCAATGCCGCACTGATACCAAACAAGCCGATGATCTGGCCAAACCCGTTGATCAACAGTAATTTCCAGCGTTTGATCAATCCGGGAATATCGACTTCCATTCCGGCCATAAAAAGTAACAGCGTTATGCCGATATCAACAAATGCGGTCATCACATCTTTGTTGATTACTTCTCTTACGCCAAAAATTCCACCTAAAACTCCGACAATGATGAAAGCAAACAAGCTTGCTTGTTTGGCGTAGCTTAAAATAATAGCAACCACAGCTGCCGCCAGAAGCATTGCGCCTAACGGTTCTATCAGGCTGTTGCCTACACCTCCGTTACCGGCATATACCTGGGACCCAAAAAATAACAGAATAAGGGCAAATGCCCCTTGACGCATATTAAGTCTCATGAGAACAACTCCGTATTTATGTTTTCAAAGCTTTTAGTTTAATCCAGTTCAAGTATTTCGCATATTATTTTGGTTTCTTTTGCAGCTAGACTGTCACAAATTCATGAAGATATACAAGCCTAAAGTGTAAAATATTTTTTAACCGGCGCTTGTTAGCATTTACTCTTTTTGAGAATATCTCAATTCTTCATGCTGATAAACGTAAAATGTTCGGTCTCGTGGGCTTTAATTATTCAACTCGACTAACACGTGTTTTGTCGTGTCATCCCAAACAAATGTGAGGTATTTTGAACTATATCAGTGTTTTATCGGATCTCCTCTTCGGTCGAGATAACAAGCCGTAGTCAATAATATTAGTATCTTAAGAGAACTCGTGGCTCTCAAATTATTTAATTAAAAGATCAAAATATAAGATAAATTCTAATCTAAATCGTATCTTCTGTAAATACTTACTTAAAAAATAATTCAGGAAATGTCCAATTTGTTTCCCTTTCATAGGCACGTGCGGTTTTGAACAACAGTGATTCCATAAAAGGCGGAGCTACTAACTGAAAACCTGTGGGCAATCCGTTAACAGTCAGTCCCGCTGGAACGGCCAGAGCAGGCAGACCGAGGTAATCAAAAGGACGTGTGCAGTGTCCAAGCAGAGTCAGATATTCGATAAATCCCGGATTTTCTTGAATGTCTGATTCCGCTAAAGTCGGCACCGGAATTGGAACAACCGGTGTGTGCAGTACGTCCACTTTAGTAAAAACCTCTTGCAGAAATTCATTCAAAACCACTTTGCGAAATTTAAGTGCTTCAAGATAATCAACTGCGGAAAACAACAAACCGGTCAACAGACGTTCACGTGTTTGTGAACCATAATCTTCAGCTCTCTGTTTCAACCAATTTGCATGTGCTGAACTGCTCTCCGATCCTGCAATGATATTTGCCATATCGTTGCAAATTTCAAAACTTTCCGGAAGCGGAATCTGCACAATTTCAGCACCGGCGCTGCGAAATACTGCTAAACTCTTTTCCATTTCTCTTAGTACCTCCGGATGCACAGGTTCCAGGAAACTGGAAGTTCCGGAACCGTATGTCGTCGGAACACCAATTTTTAAACCACTTATTCCGGATTCCAACTCAGCAAGAAAATCAGCTTCAGGATGAAAAGCGGAAGTTGTGTCGTTTGGATCTGAACCTGCGATGATGTTTGTGAGCAATGCACAATCCGCAACGGTTCTGGTGAGTGGGCCAATGTGATCCAGTGAAAAAGAAAGCGGCATTGCGCCAAAACGGCTTACACGGCCGTATGTTGGTTTCATACCTGTAAGTCCACAGCATGATGCCGGAAAGCGAATTGAGCCTCCGGTATCGGAACCAAGCGATCCGTAACTCAAGTAACTTGCAACCGCTGCTGCGGGACCACTTGAAGAACCGCCCGGAATGTATTCCGGATTCCACGGATTACGGACATCGCCCGTAATTTCGTTGTGTCCGGTCAGTCCATAAGCAAATTCAACCATGTTGAGCCTCCCGATATCCAGTGCTCCCGCCTGATCGAGTTTGTGCAAAACAGTAGCCGTAACTTCCGGAATGTAATTCCTACGTATTTTAGAACCGCAAGCCGAAATTTGTCCGGTACGGTAAAACATATCTTTGTGCACAAGCGGAACTCCGTGAAGCGGACCACGCGAGTTTCCTGAAGCTAATTCCTGATCTGCCTTTTTAGCTTCGTCCAGAGCTTTTTCTGCAAACAGACGGGCCAGACAATTAAGTGTTTCTCCATGTTTTTCAAGTTGCTCCAAACTGTTCCGGACAACTTCCACTGAAGACACTTTTCGTTTGGCAATCGCTTCGGAGACCTCACTCAGACTCATCCGCGACAAAGCTTCATCAGCCATCCCTTTCCTCCGACTCCAACTTTTTTAAATTCCAGACAGAAAGAACTTTTCCAAAATCTGACGGTTCTGCTTCAAATGACAGACGATACAGAAAATTTGATTTAGTTTCAGTGAGTTTTTTTACGGATTTTAAGGCAGATTGTACTTCCGGAACAGCTACATTCCGCTCAAGAAAAGCAGACCATTTTTGTTGCATTTATTTTAAAGGAAAGGGTAGAGAACTCAGGTCTCATTGTTGAGAATTTTGACGCAGCGAAAATGCCCGGGCAATTCTCCACTAATCAAACTCAGCAAGTTGCCGGGTTAAGCAACAACCTAACCCGGCATGCGTTTGTAATTGTATTTCAAGAATAAAAGCGATTTAACTGGAAGGCGCCTTGGAAATTATTCCTTTGACATAGAAGCTCATACCGAGCATCTCACCATCACTTAAGGCTTTAGTGACACGTGTCCCATCCTGCTTGGTAAATCCATGGTCAAAAACATCCATGGCTCCGCTCAGGATTCTTCCCTTTTCCCTGTTCATTTGAATTATCAAGGATTGTGGAACATCGGGATGAAAACTGGTTAGACCGACAATTCCGCTGTCAAGTCCCCACCAGTCTGCACTGGATTTCCAGGTTCCGTTTTCTACAGCTTTAACGGCTGAGAGATAGTAAACATCCCAGTTCCAGACAGCTGCGGTCAAATGGGCTTCTTTTCCATAGATGGCCATGTCAGTATCGTTACCAATGGCATAAACACCGTTTTTCTTGGCCGTTTGTACTGTTGCGGCTGAATCGGCCATGGTGACAATCACGTCAGCACCATTATCAATGAGTGCTTGTGCCGCATCACTTTCTTTGGCAGGGTCAAACCAACTGTTGATCCAGAGTACCTCAATCTCGATATTCGGATTGGCTTGCTGGGCACCCAGTGTTATGGCATTTATATGCCTGATGATTTCAGGTATCGGTTGTGAGCCGACAATACCGATACGTCCTTTTTTACTCATCCCTCCAGCAATAATTGCAGCCAGATATTTTGCCTGATACATGCGTCCGAAGTAGTTACCGGCGTTTTTGCTTTGCTTGAATCCGGAGCAGTGCAGGAAGGTTTTGTCAGGATACTGTTTTGCTACTTTCAAAGTTGGATCCATGTAGCCAAAACTAGTTGTAAAAACAATGTCGTGTTTCCGTGCCATCTTGCGGATTACCCGCTCTGAGTCACCTTCCGGAACAGACTCCACGTAGCTCGTTTCATGTCCGGCAGCTTCAAGAGCTTTGCGCCCCAGATCATGCGCATAAGTCCAGCCGCCGTCCCCGATCGGCCCGACATACACGAAGCCAACACTGGGCTTTCCTGCCCAGGCGTAGCCGCCAACCATCAACAGAGTCAGGGAGACTCCAATTATTTTTGAAATTATTTTTCTCATTTTATCTCCTAGAGAAAGATTAAAAGAACCTCAAATCGGTTCCTTGCAGAATCCGGCATAAAGCCGGGCGAGTCCGACACAAGGCCGGGCGAGTCTGACACAAGGCCGGGTGAGTCCGACACAAGGCCGGGTGAATACACACTAAAGATCAATGTTTTTCGCCTCTGAAAAAAACTGTTCCCAGTGCGGCAGGCATAACCTGGATTCCACGCCGATTATTCCGGATCGTAACCAGAGTCAGTACCAGGATTGTTAAAACAAAGGGCAGCATTTTTAAAAAATAGGGAGACATTTCGACGCCCAATATCTGCAGACGCAGTTCTAAAGCCAGTGCAAATCCAAAGAGATAAGCTCCGCCCAATGCTTTAACCGGATCCCAAAACGCGAAGATCACCAAAGCAACAGCAATCCATCCACGCCCTGCAGTAATACCATCTACCCAAAACGGAGTTAATGCAAGCGGAAAATACGCACCTCCAATTCCAATAAACATTCCTCCAACTATTACTGCAATAAATCGATAACCTAAAACTGAAAGTCCGAGAGAATCGCAAACTTCCGGAGCTTCGCCCATAGAACGGATATTAAGTCCCAACCGTGTTTTAAAGAGCATCCACCATGACAAGGCAACACAAATGTAGGAAAAATAGACTAGTGCGTCCTGATTGAAAAGTACCGGTCCAAGCACTGGAATGGCGTGAAGTCCCGGAATAGGAATTCGGCTTAAAGGTTCCACAGTTTCTCCCATCAGTTTATCTCCAAACAAACCACTGAGTCCAGTGCCGAAAAAAGTCAAAGCCAAACCTGAAGCAATTTGGCTTGCACGCAACATTAAGCAGACTACACCGTGAATCATTGACACAATTCCTGAAGCGAACGCAGCAGCTGCTACAGCATAAAAGTAGCTGCCGGTATTCAACATGACGACAAAGGCGACTAATGCTCCCACAAGCATCAGTCCTTCCATGCCGAGATTGATCACTCCGGCCCGTTCGCTGATCACTCCACCCAATGTTGCGTATAACAAAGGAGTTCCCATTACAACCGCGGCAAACAATATTTGTATGAAAAATTCCATGATATTTTGTTTTTGTGTGTTTTTGGTTAAAGTAAAAAACGTGTGAACCGCAATCGATATTCAGTAAAAATATCTGAACCCAAAACTGTAAACAAAATAATGCCTTGATACAGATATACCATCGAAATTGGCAGGCCGTATTCTATTTGCAAAACTTCTGCACTGACAAAAACAATGGACATAAAAAACGCGCTTAAGACAATTCCCAGGGGATGATTTCTGGCAAGCCAGGCTACAATGATTCCTGTATAACCATAGCCGATCGAAATGTTTTGCTGCAAACGGTAATGAATTCCTGCTACTTCACTGAATCCGGCGAGACCTGCAATGGCACCACTTGCACTCCCGCGTAGCGGGCTGCGTCAGGGTTATCTCCTGTCAGACGGATTTTAAACCCAAGCTGTGTTTTCCACAAAATCCAGGCGACAATTACCACAAAAATAACAGCCAGAATCAACCCAGCATGAATTGAGGTGTTCCCAAATGCCGGCAGTTGAGCAGCTTCAGAAAATTCTTTGGTGATTGGGAAATTGTTGCTTCCGGGATCACGCCATGCACCAAACAAGAGATGATCAATCCATGCTGCCGCGACATAATTGAGGAGAAGAGAAGTGATGATTTCATTAACACCAAAACGGGCTTTTAAGCATCCGGGGATGCTTCCCCATAAACCACCGCCTATCATGGCCATTATGAACATTATTACGATCAGCATTCCATCCGGAAGTTGACCGTCGTAATGTAAAGCAACCCAGGTCATAGCAAAAGTACCCATATGAAACTGACCTTCTGCACCAATATTCCAAAGCCGCATTTGAGCAGCAAGTGCCACTGCCAGTCCTGTAAACATTAAAGGTGTCATTTTAACCAACAGGTCCTGCCAGCCGTATTTTGTCAGAAAAATTTCCTCGCCGACAATCTTGTATGCAGCTATGGGTTCAATTCCAACTGCTAAAAAAAACAACCAGCTTATGAACAGAACTAATAACAATGCCGAAGCAAGTACTAAAACACGTCCCCGGGACGAAGTGTTGACTCGTTTTTCTAAAAATATCTGCACACTGATGCTATTTGCTTTGAGAAGATTTCCTGCTCTTTGGGGAGCAGGAAAAAGTTGCATGAACGAAAGAGGCTTCCAATTTTCAGGAGCCTTTAAAAGGAGGAAGGTAGACTTTTGTTATTTTAACGTTGCAATGTAGGCCGCGACATTATTTATGGCTTTATCATTAGCTAAAGTCATTGCCATGGGACGCATTTGCGCTCCATAAGCATCACCTGGCTTCACCCCACGTATTCCGGCTTTGAAGTTTTTAATCTGTCGCACCAGATACCAATCTTGTTGTCCTGCCAACTTTGGCGAGTTTAAAGCTTTGTTCCCACCACCAGTTGGCCCGTGACAGGCCTGGCAAAGCATATAGGCTGCCTTACCGGCATTTGCATCGCCTCCAACACTGGGTGCAACCTTCTTTTCAGCCATACTTGCCACATAAGCCGCCATATCGGCAATGGCTTGATCGTCTGGCAAAGTTAAAGCCATTGGGCGCATTTGCATTCCGTATTTGTCTTTGGGGTCTGCACCACGAATTCCGGCCTTAAAATTTTTCAGTTGTCGTTCCAGATACCAGGAAGAAAGCCCGGCAATTTTTGGTGAATTGAGATCTTTATTACCCATGCCATCTGCTCCGTGGCACGCAAGACAGACAGCATAAGCCGCCTTTCCTTTTGCAGCGTTTCCAGCAGCATACGCATTAAAGGCCAAGACAATTCCGAGAGCGAAAGTTATTCCTAAAACAAATAGATTCTTCATCTTAATTCCTTTTATGACGAGATTGCATTAAAACAAAAGTAAAATAAAAAATAACATTTTGAAAACCGAAAAATTTTTCAGCACACTAAATTTTCAAATTTAGCGAGTCTAAGAATTTATATCAATAATTGTCTAAAGAGGCAACAGAAATTTCTGTTTTTTTGAGAATTGTTGAACTTTTCAGGAAATAACTTGAAACGTTTATTTCCACGAAAACTCCGGAAGCAAAAGCGGAAACTGAGGAAGGTGAGGGGAACCTAATTAGGTTCCCCTGAAAGGTTTAATTATTTGAGAGTGGAAATGTAGGCCGCCACGTTATTTATCGCCGCATCATCCACAAGTGTCATTACCATCGGGCTCATTTGCTGGCCATAAGTATCATTGGGATCACTCCCACGAATTCTCTTTTTAAAGTTTTGAAGCTGCCTCACGATATACCAGTCCTGCTGGCCGGCTAAGGTTGGAGCATTGAGTGCTTTGTTGCCTTCACCATTCGCGCCGTGACAGGACGCGCAGACAGCATAAGCCGCTTTTCCCGCGGCAACATCACCTTGGACGGTTGACGAAGACGCTGACCCTTTTAGAGTACTGAGATATGCTGCTACATCTGCAACAGCCTGCTCACTGGCCAGGGTCATGGCCATCGGACGCATTTGCTGTCCATAGATGTCTTCCTCATGAGATCCACGTATGCCTGCTTTGAAACTTTCCAACTGGCGGGCAATGTACCAATTCTTTTGACCTGATATTCTTGGTGCGTTTAGCGCTTTGTTTCCTGCTCCATCTGCTCCGTGGCAAGAAACGCAAAGCGCATACAAGGATTTTCCGTTTTCGGCAGAACCTGAAACAGAAACTTTTGAAGGTGCTGCAGGAGTCTCTTCGGCTGTAGTAGTAGAAACAGTAAGAACTTCTTCTGCAAAAGTTGCAATGTATGCGGCAACATTGTCAATGGCTTCATCATTTGACAGACTCATTGCCATTGGTCGCATCTGCATTCCATAAGTATCGTTTTTGTGCGTACCCCGAATTCCTTTTTTGAAACTGCTAAGCTGCCTTGCAACATACCAGTCAGGAAGTCCGGCAATTTTCGGTGCATTCAGAGCTTTATTACCCTCACCCTGTGCCCCATGACAAGCGATGCAGGTTACATAACTTGTTTTGCCGGCGCCTGTGTTTCCCTTAATCATAGGCTTTAATGGTGCACCTTGAAGTGTGCCGATAAATTTCACAACCTTGTTCAAGGCGGCCTCGTTTACCAAAGTCATTGCCATTGGTCGCATCTGCATTCCGTAAACATCTTCAGAGTGTGTTCCGCGTATACCGTCACGCCAGTTGCTTAATTGTCGTTTGAGATACCATCCATGCTGTCCGGCCAAGCGCGGAGCCCCAAGTTTTTGATTTCCTTCTCCTTCCGAGCCATGACATGAAGCACAGGGTGCATAAAGTGGTTCGCTGACAGGAGTCTGCACCACCGTTACTGCAGTGCTGACCTTCACTGCAACCGGTTTAGCTTTTGCTGTTCCTTTTAAAGAAGCGATGTAAGCAGTCACATTACGAACCGCCTCATCGTTTGCGAGTGTCATCGCCATGGGGCGCATCTGCTGGCCATAGATATCTTTAGCATGAACTCCTCGGATTCCGTTTTTGAAATTATTTAATTGCCTTTCAACATACCAATCAGGCATTCCGGCAATTTTTGGAGCATTCAGTGCTTTGTTACCTTCGCCGTTTGCACCATGACAAGTGACACAAACTGCATAAGATGTTTTTCCAGCCTGGATATTTCCTGCTAAACCGGTGTGTACAACTCGACCATTCAGTGTCTCGATATACGCAACCACATCTTCCACGTCTTGATCTGAGATAAGGCTCATTGCCATCGGGCGCATTTGCATTCCGGTAATGTCATTAAGATGCGATCCGCGAATTCCATTTTTAAAATTATTGATTTGTCTAGCTAAATACCAGGATTGTTGACCTGATATTCTGGGTGCGTTTGTTATTTTTCTACCGGCACCATTAGCGCCATGACAGGCAACGCAGACTTTGTACTTTGCTTCTCCGCGTTCCAGGTCTCCCTCAGCAAAGACATCTATTGAAAATACTGTTCCCAACACAAGAATAATTAATCCGGAGATAAATTTCTTATTTATGACAATTCCTTTGTAATTCATAGACTTGTAATCCAGTTCAGTTAAAAATTGTTTTGCTGACTTGATGTATATTAAGATTGACAGCCAACTCTAGCAAGAGTTTCAAAAATAGGCAAACACTTTGATGTTTTGAATAAAGGGAACCTCTAATAACCAGATTTCAGTCAATTTCATGTAGAAACCAGATTTCAATCAATTTTTGTCTGGTTTTGCGATGAAGTTATGAG
>JYMV01038361.1_pt1 | contig 10035 bp, 6 predicted proteins | sample 338911 | NCBI WGS metagenome assembly JYMV01 (sample SAMN03354496, study PRJNA234377) | hydrothermal vent metagenome | biome: Deep sea; feature: Hydrothermal plumes at the Eastern Lau Spreading Center, Western Pacific Ocean; material: Seawater | place: Tonga | collected 2009 | depth 2000 m m
TAAAGAAAGAAAATTATGAAAATGTTAGAGCAATTTCATTTTTTGTAAGCTTGTGGTTTTTAATATTTTCAATACCGTTATTAATAAGTGCAAAAAAAACTTTAATACAAACTAAAAGTGAAATTGGTCTATTTTCTCAAATCCAAAAACTTGTTTGGGATAGAGGGCTCAAAAAAATTGGAATTTTTTTAATCGCTAGAATGCTCTATGCAGATGGACTCAATGCCATCATTGTAATGGGTGGAATATTTGCTGTTGGGGTATTTCAATTATCGATAAAGGAATTACTTCAGTTATCAATTTTAATGAATATTTCTGCTGTGATTGGTGCGATAATTGGTGGATACTTTAATGATCTTTTGGGTTCAAAAAAAATAATTGTCTTATCATTGTTAGGAATAATTATTTCTTCTATTTTAATTTTATTTTCCTTTTCTAAAATGTATTTTTTTGTTTTTGCTACCATAAATGGTTTATTTATAGGTCCAATCCAATCAGCGAGTAGAGTTGTAATTTCAAAAATGTTAATTAATGAAGATCAGAGCAAAGGTTTTGGTCTATTTGCAACTTCAGGAAAACTAACCTCATTTCTTGGTCCAGTATTGGTTAGTACACTTACCTTTGTGAGTGGAAGTCAAAGAATTGGATTTTCCGCTGCTATTTTTTTACTGATTATTGGGCTACTTTTGCTTTTTAAAATTAAAAACCTTGATTAATTTAATAAAATTCATTTAATATTATCTTTGAAAATGTCATTATCTTATCCAGATATACAACTTATAAGACCGCCGGCGGTTGAGTCTTTTAGATTTGCTACAACTTCAATAACTTTACCAATTGGTCTGGCCTACATATCCTCTTCTCTTAAAGAACATGGATTCAAAGTTGAGATCTTAGATGCTGTAGGTGAAGCGCCTAAAAATAGAACTGGCTATTATAAAGGATATTTGGTTGGTTCAAGTCTAAAAGAAATAGTTGAAAAGATTAATCCCAACAGCAAGTGTATTGGGATATCAGTAATATTTACTCATGAATGGCCCGCTGTAGTTAAGCTTGTATCTTTAATAAAAGAAAAATTTCCAAATATGCCTGTCATTTTAGGAGGAGAACATATTTCAGCAATGCCTGAGTTTTCTCTGATGACTTCTAATGCGGACTATATTGTGATGGGAGAAGGTGAAGAAACTATAATTGAATTAATAAAGGCAATAAAAAATGAAGAAACTTTTCAAAAAATTGAAGGCATAGGTTACAGGATAAATAATCAAGTTGTTATAAATAATAGAAGGAACAGACGACAAAGTATTGACAAGATCTCATATCCTGATTGGAACTCTTTCAATATAAAAGGATATCATGAGAACAGATTTGTTGGAGGCATGTATTCGGATAATTTGACTATTCCTATACTTGCCACTCGAGGTTGCCCATATCAATGTACTTATTGTTCGGCTCCTAACATGTGGTTGCCTCTATGGATACCTCGAGATCCTGTACTCGTTGTTGATGAAATAGAATATTATGTAAAAAAATTTGGAGCGGGTAACTTTCCTTTTCAAGATTTAACTGCGATAATAAAAAGAGACTGGATAAAAGCATTTTGTGAGGAATTAATAAAAAGAGAGTTAAATATCACCTGGCAGCTCCCTACTGGAACTCGTTCTGAGGCTATAGATAGCGAAATTGCTTTTCTTATAAAGAAATCTGGTATGACTAGCATGGCATATGCACCTGAGTCTGGATCGGAAGAAACAAGGAAGTACATAAAGAAAAAAATGAAAACAGATAAACTTTTTAACAGTGTTGATGCAGCAGCTCAAGCAGATCTGAATGTAGCAGTTTTTCTCGTTATAGGCTTTCCTCACGACCTTCCTAAGCACCTCGAAGAAAACAAAAATTTTGTTGAGCGATTAGCAAAACATGGTGTAACTGATCTTTCGGTAGGTTTTTATATGGCTTTACCAGGAACAGAGTTATTTCATAGTTTGTATGACTCAAATAAAATTAAATTAGATATTGAGTATTTCAAACACATTCTTGATAGTTTGGCTCTGTTTCCTTCGCAGAAGTATTGTCCTGCTATATCACGTGTAAGTCTATTCCTTTGGAAACTAAAGTTTTATCTAAGATTTTATAAATCTAAAAAGTCAACAAATAATATATCTAGTTTGCTTAATTCAGTTAAAATTGCTCTTAAAGGTTTATTTTCAAGTGAAGGACATGATTCTAAACTTCAGACAGCTTTTCATAATGCATATACCAGTCTAATTGATACTATGAAAAGTAAGAGAAAACGTTGGATTTCCCCAAAAGAAGAATTGAACTTATTTAAGGAATGGGACAATATTTATCGACAGATTAGAAGAGAAAAATTATCAAAGGGTATTGCCAAAATTAGTCCAGCAGATACTCGTAATTTACACAAAAGCAATGTTATAAATCAAGTCCAAAAAGAACATAAAACTGTCAGAAGTATGTCATCTACTTCCTACTAATTAATTATTAAAAACATTAACAAGATTTTAACCTAGGGATAAAAATAAATTTTAGTTGAGTCTTTTGTACAACACAGAGTAAGATATCGCATAAATATTAACTAATATGTGTGAAGGGCGAATGGCGGAACTGGTAGACGCGTTGGACTCAAAATCCAATGGTAGCAATGCTGTGAGAGTTCGAGTCTCTCTTTGCCCACCAAAATTTAAATGAATTTAAATGAATTTAACAGTTTAACAGATTTATTTTTTTATCAGGCCGAAAAACAAATTTCTGAAAGTATTTTTTTAGAGTGGCTTAATCCAAAAAATAAAAAAATATTTACATGGTCAGAAACATCATCAAATATTTATAAATTTGCTAAAATTTTAAAAGCATACGTAAGAGAAGATGATAGGTGTCTTTTAGTTTCGGAAAATAGGCCAGAGTGGCTTATTTCAGATATAGCAATTATGCTAGCAAATGCCATCACGGTTCCTGCTTACACCACATATACTGCAAATGACTATAAGTATCTAATCGAAGACTGCGAACCATCAATAATCATTGTTTCTAATAACGAGATGCATAAAAAATTACAAAAAATTATTGAAGAAAAAAGTTTTATAAAAAAGGTAATTACTTTTGAAAAAATAGATGGAGTTGACTATGACAATAAATATATAGATTTTAATTCTATAATTAAGATTGATCTTTTAGAAAATGATAAAATCAAAAATTTGAATTTAAAAAGGTCATCTCCCGCTTGTATAATATATACTTCGGGAACAGAAGGAAATCCAAAAGGAGTTATTTTAAGTCATGGAGGAATATTAAACAATTGTGAAGGTGCATATGAAATTGTAAAACCATTAATTGATAAAAGGCCTGTTTTTTTGACTTGGCTTCCTTTATCGCATTCTTATGAACATACAATTCAATTTGTACAAATTGCCGTTGGAGCAAAAGTTTTTTATGCAGAAAAAATAGAAAAACTTTTGGATAATATTTCGGAGGCTAAACCTTCACTTATGACTGCCGTCCCTCGCTTTTATCAAAATCTCTATAACAAAATATACATGAATATGAAGAAACAAACTGGCCTTAAGGCTAAATTAATTAAAGCAACAATTTTTTTGGGAAAGAAAGAATTGTTAAAACAAAAAATGACAATATTCGAGAAATTTATTAATTTAATTGTAAATGCCTTAGTTAGAAAAAAAGTAAAAAAACAATTTGGAGGTAATTTAAAAGCTTTTGTATCTGGTGGAGGAGCTCTAGATAAAGAGATAGGTGAATTTTTGAATGCTATAGGACTTCCCACTCTTCAAGGATATGGTTTAACCGAAACTTCCCCGGTAGTCAGTTGCAATCCTATTCATAAAATTAAGGTTGAAACTGTAGGCCCTCCATTTAAAGGCAACCAAGTAAAAATTGCTGAAGATGGAGAGATATTGGTTAAGGGAGAAAATGTAATGCTAGGTTATTGGAATAAAAAAGAGGAAACCCAAAAAGTGATTAAAGATGGATGGTTATATACAGGAGATATTGGAGAGTTAGACTCTCAGGATGGTTATTTAAAAATCACAGATAGAAAAAAAGATATAATTGTTAGCGCAGGAGGAGATAATATTTCACCAGCTAAAATTGAAAATCAATTATCAAATTCTCCAGAAATAGATCAGTGCATGGTATATGGAGATGGAAAAAATTATTTAGTTGCGCTAATCGTTCCTAGCAAAGAATTTAAAGAAAACAAAGAAAAGATTAATGAAATAGTAAATGAAATTAACAAAAATTTAACTTTAGTTGAAAAAATAAAAAAATTTAATTTAATTAATGAAAATTTTTCAATTGAAAATGGTTTGTTAACACCAACTATGAAAGTAAAAAGAAATAAAGTTATTGTAAAATATCAAAATGTTTTAGAAAATTTTTATAAAAATTAGTTATTTCAATTTTAAATCTAATTTATTTTATTGTTTAAATAAGTACTGTTATTACTTGTTTATTTTACAACTTATTCTTCTTTATTTTTACAACTTATTAAAGAATAAATTTTTTTTTAGTTTTAATTTTTTTTAATTTTTTTCAACATAATTTATGTTTGACATCAGTAAAAAAAAACATAAAGCTAGAAATATAAACCGAATCACTTTGATTCGTTAAAAAAATGGGAGTTAAAGATGGCTAAAAGAAGAAAAGCAAAAAAAGGTAAAAAGAAAGCTAAAAAAAGAAGAAGATAACAGAGTTTTCTTTAAATACGCTCCTTATTACAAAATTTGTAAGGAGCGTATTTTTTATTCTGCTGACTGATTTTTTTTAAGAGCTTTATCAAGTTTTTTTTGAGTTAGCTCGTGGGAAATTCCAAGCACTACTTGAAATTCATTTAGAATTCTATCATAAGCTTTTTCAAGCAATTGTCTTTCACTATAAGATTGGTCCACAAGGATATCATTCCCTTTATTTAAGTCTCTTACTACCTCCGCTAAATCATAGATTTTTCCTGAAACAATCTTTTGTTCATATTCCTGAGCTCTTCTACTCCACATTGTTCTTTTTATTTTAGGTTTTCCTTTTAAAATGCTAATTGCTTTATTGATCTGATTTATACTTGATAGAGATCTTAAATGAGATTGTTTATTTATTGGAAGTAACCCAACTGCCTTATCTTTTTCAAATTTAATTTCATAACATTGAACTTCTATCCCACCAATAATTTTAGAGCTAACCGACAAGATTTGTCCTACTCCATGCTTAGGATAAACTACATAATCTTTAGACTTAAAAATTTTCTTTTCTGTAGCTTGTTTCTTAATTTTTACTATTTCAATTTTTTGTTCATAATTTTTTGAAATTATTTGATTAGCTTTTACTTTTTTTCTATAAACTTTTTTTTTTAATTTTTTTACTTTATAATTTTTAACTTTCTTTTTTTTTGTTTTTTTTCTTGGCATATTTATTCTATATTTTCCTTAAAATATTTCTCATATTTATTTTTTTTATTTTTGTAATTATCGGCATCAGCAGGAGAATTCTTTTTTTATTTATATTAAGGCAAATTTCAGAATATTTTTTACTTATTTCTAACCATTTTTCTATACCCTGTTCAATATCTGGTTTGATTGTATCAATTGGACATTCGGGTTCACAAACGTCATAATCTATACACTCATCTGGTTTAATTACAAGTATGTTTTTGCCTTCATAAAAACAATCAACCGGATATACCTTAACACAATCCAATAATTTACATTTAATAAACTCTTCTTTAACTACATATATTATGTAGTTTTACTTTTAATAACTAACTGTTTTATATCTCCAGTTTCTTTATCGCTCACGTAAAGTAATCCACTAAGTCTTCTCATTAGATTAGATTCATACATATCTGAAATACCATCTGAATATATGATCTTCCATAAAACTTCAAGAATTTTTAGCCTAAAATTTTTTTCAGAGTTCTTTACCTCTTTAGTAAATTCCAAAATTTGATTGGATTGACTTTCTTTTTTTTCCGCTTCTTTAAGAACGATTTTAAGTTCACTTTCCTTTTTATCAGATATTTCTGATAAAGCTTTTAAAATAATTGATTTTTCTTTTTCAGTATAATTTTCATCCAGTTTTGCGGCATGAACAAACAATGCACAAATTAGAACAAGATTTTTTTCACTCTTTACATCTTTAGTCTTCTTTTTGAAAATATTTATCACCATCAGTTTTAATTATAATGTACATTAGTTAAAACATTAAACGGATTATCATCCTTCTTGTTTTTTTTGAATGATTTTTTTTTGTTACTAATCTTTTTTGGCATATATCTGAAATGTATTTCGTTTTCTTTTTTTCTTTTTTCGATTTTGTAATTCATTAACTCAAGTAATTTTATGAAATTGTCTTTATTACAACCCAGTAGGTTAATCATATCAGAGTTTAATTTTATTCTATTTTCATTATTATTTTCTATAATTTTAATAAATAAACGTTCCAGGATGTCAATTCTAACAAAAAAATTTTCAAATTTTTCGAAACCACAAATTAACATAAATTTTTGATCTATGTTTTTTTTTAAATCTAAAAAATTTAGACCAAACTTGGGAGGATTTAATTTTAAATTGTTTTGAAAAAAATTTTTCCACAAAAGTACTCTTATAGTTACTGCGCTTGGTTTAAATATTCTGTACAAGAAGACATGATACCTTCCAATTTTCACACCCTTGCTTCTTAATGTTCTTCTGTCTTCTTGGTTAAGCTTTTTTATAAATTCATTAACAGAATCTCTTTTTAATACTCCATTATTTTCAAATAATTGATAACACAAAGCTCGTACTGAACTATTTTTTTGTTCAAATTTATTTAAATTTACCAAGTCTTTTAATTCAGTATTTATAAGATTTTTTAACCAATTATGTAGGAATTCTTTTAATTTATTTTTTGAATCTAAATCCAATATATCATCGGTGATTAAATCTATATCTGGTTCTAAATAATTTTTTCCTGGTATAATCTTAGCGATAGGATTATCTAACCAAAGTATTCTAAAATCTTCATTTAATTTTAAAATTCCACTGGAAATAATAAGATTCACTCTTTTCGTCAATTCCGGGCCAATTCCCTGACGAGCTGCCTTTTTTAGCGATTTAATGTCTGTATTAAGGGCTCCAGTTCTAAAATCTAAATTTAATTTCAGTCCTTTTAATTCTCCGATATACTGCCCATCAATAATAACGTCTTTGTCATTTTTTATTTCTGTTTCTAAAACTGTATCTTGCTTAAGACCCCTAGCTAATACACTTGCCCTTCTGTCTATGAAGCTTTTTGTTAATTCTTCATGGAGTCTATCTGATAATTTATCTTCAATAGTTTTAGTTCTTTCAATCCAATAATCTTGATTTTGTACCCAATTCTTTTTATTAGAAACATAAGCCCAAGTCCTGACATTTGATATTCTATTTGTTAAAGTATCTACATTTCCATCCAATTTATCCAAATTTTTTATTTGTTCTCGCATATATAAATTTGGGATTCTCTCTTTATTCGAAATTAAAAAATTAAAAACTTTGGTTACTACTTCTAAGTGATTACCATAAGTATGTTTAACAAAATCAGGTATTTGACAACAATCCCATAATATTTTTAGAACATTTTTTTCATTACGGATTTTGAATTTAGAATTATTTCTTAAAAGATATTTTAAGATTTTTTCATCTTCGCAGTCATTTATTCTTCTCAAAAATAATTTATCAGGTTTTTTTTCCAAAGAATTGATTAAAGTTTCAAAATTATTAAAATCTAAATTAGAATTTCTCCAACACACTTTTTGAAGAGATTCTAGCTTGTGATTTTCAATTAATTCAATTTCTTCGGACGTTAGATTTTTACATTGTCCAGTAATACCAAAATTTCCGTCATTTACATGACGCCCTGCCCTTCCAGCTATTTGAGATATTTCTGATAGATTTAGTCTTCTTAGTTTTTTACCATCAAATTTCTTTAAGTCGGTAAAATAAACATTATTTATATCCATGTTAATTCCCATTCCAATGGCATCAGTGGCAACCAAATAATCAACATCACCTGATTGATATAGTTCTACTTGAGAGTTTCTCGTTTTTGGACTTAATGAACCCATTACTATTGCTGAACCACCCTTTTGTCTTCTAACTAATTCTGCAATTGCATATACTTCTTCGACCGAGAAAGCAATAATTGCAGTTTTTCTATTTAATCTAGATATTTTTTTTTGACCACTGTAAGTAAGTTTCGAAAATCTTTCCTTACTTATAAACTCTACGTCTTCTTCAAGAGACTCAATAACACTTCTCATAGTATGGGAACCCAAAAACATTGTTATTTTTTCAGCTCTTAAATTTAAAAGACGATCTGTAAAAATATGTCCTCTTTCGTAATCTGCACACATTTGAATTTCGTCCACACCAATAAATTCTACCGATTTATCTATAGGCATTGATTCCGTCGTACACAGAAAATATTTTGCATTTGCAGGAATAATTTTTTCTTCCCCAGTTATTAAAGCAACTTTTGAAGGATTGACTCTCTTTAAAACTTTTTCGTAAACTTCTCTTGCCAACAATCTTAATGGAAATCCTATAATTCCACTTTCAAAACCCAACATCGTTTCAATAGCCATGTAAGTCTTTCCGGTATTGGTTGGCCCAAGAACTGCAGTAACTTGTTTTTTATTCAAATCCATGTTTTGTGCTTAAATTTTGAATGTCCACTAGATCTAGTTTAGGTTTTAGAACAAAAGAAGTCTAAAACATGACCGAATCATTTATTAAAAAGTTCTCATTTTAAGTTATTAGTTTCTGAACACTAACATAATAAGGATAATTTCCATATTGTTTTTTTTCAACTATTTTATCTAAATATAAAATATTAAATGACAAAAATTTTATGGAAATGTTCTGATGAAAAATTAAGAAAATCAAATTTGTTTAAATTTGAAAATTTTTTAAAAAAAAAATACGGATTAAGCCATAAAAATAATTACGAAAAATTATGGAAATGGACAGTTGAGAACTCAGCAGAATTTTGGAAATCAATTTGGGAATTTTCAAATGTTAAAGGTCAATTAGGAAATAGGCTTATACAGTTTTCTGAAATATTTTATAAAAATGAATTTTTATCCGACTCTAAATTAAATTTTACAGAAAATTTATTGCCAAAAAATGACAATTCATTAGCAGCAACCTTTATTAGTGAAAATGGATATAAAGAAAACAAAACTTGGAGTGATCTTAATGTAGATATCATCAAAATATCAAAATTATTAAGAGAAATTGGAATAAAGAAAAATGACAGAATTGCTGCCTACTTGCCAAATTGCATAGAAACTATGGAAGCTTTTTTGGCATCAGCAGCTATAGGAGCTATTTGGTCTTCGTGTTCGCCTGATTTTGGCACCAAAGGTGTAGTGGAACGATTTTCTCAAATAAATCCAAAAGTTTTATTTATTGTTGATAAATATTTTTATAATGGAAAAGAAATAGAAGTATTAAGTAGGTCAAAAGAAATATTAGAAAATATTCCATCAATTGAACATTTAATTATTGTTCCTTATCCAGGGTCGGATATTTCAAAAGAGAAATTTAATTTTAAACAGGTAAACGTTTTAAAATGGAAAAATATTTTTGATTATGATGAAATTAATATGAATTTTGAATTATTTGAATTTAATCATCCATTAGCAATCCTTTATTCTAGCGGAACTACTGACAAACCCAAATGTATTTGTCATAGGGCGGGGGGAGTTCTTTTACAACATGTTAAAGAGTTGTATTTGCATTGTGATATAAATCCAAACGATAAAATTTTTTATTTCACGACATGTGGCTGGATGATGTGGAATTGGTTGGTTAGTTCACTAGCTCTTAAAGCATCAATTGTACTATTTGATGGTTTCCCAATGTATAAAAAAGATGATCTTTTAGTCGAAATTGCAAATGCTGAAAATATAACCTTATTTGGTATTAGTGCAAAATATATAGATGCGTTAAGAAAAAGTAGAATCACAACGATAAATAAATTTAATTTATC